>ERZ773075.20-NODE-20-length-161433-cov-42.7233_pt1 | contig 161433 bp, 170 predicted proteins | sample MGYA00580614_ERZ773075 | MGnify/ENA primary metagenome ERZ773075 (study PRJEB29015, sample SAMEA2738021) | human oral metagenome | biome: human oral; feature: human-associated habitat; material: dental | place: China | collected 2043 ...
GCGTGTGTTCGAACAAGATGAGTGTGGTCGGCTACGTCCCCTACCCCTTGAATGACTCCTCGTTCCTCATTCAGCCGACCCTGCCGGAGCTGCAGCGGTTGGCTGAGGTGATGGGGTCACTGTCGACGGACGCACCAGCTGGTGTCGCAGCGATGATCGAGGAGGCGGCTCAGCTGGCGCCCCATGAGGCGGAACGTGATGCTGTGCGCGTACCGAATGATGTTGCTGTGACGTCCAAGCCGGTAATAGCTGCTATGGATGAATATCCTTGCTGCGTCAAGTCTGGGCGGCGGGACGGTGCCTCGGATTCCCGTCGGGTTCGGCGCCGGCTTTCGCCTGAGGCCATTGCCCAGGTCGTGGAGCGCTACCGTGCTGGGGCGACGGCAGCGGAGCTTGGTGCTGAGCATGGTGTGTCGAAGAACGGCATGTTCAAGCTGCTGCGTGAGCAAGGGGTGCAGATTCGTGCCAAATCTCTGCCAACTGCGGTCGTCACTCAGGCCAAGCGTCTGCACGAGCGTGGCATGTCGATGCGTCAGGTGTCGGAGCAGCTGGGCGTCTCACGCACCGCACTCAGGCGGAACTTCCGGGAGATGGGGGTTGGGGTGTGAGGTATATTTATCGAAGTGACGTCAAACCTATGGTGGACACATGATGGAAGCTGGTGCCAGCGTAGGTTCTGCTAAACACATGTTGTATGCAGCAGCAGATTTGTTGCTGGCTGACACCTCAAGGAGGGGGCAGGAAGATAGTTGTGATTATACATGGTCATTCTCAAGTGTGCTTTAGTAAAGGTTTTACCGGTCGACGTGCTGCTTGTGAATAAGCCCCGGACTTAGTCCGGGGCGAGGAATCACTTCCTATCTCTGGTGCTAGTGCCGAAGATGACTACCCAGTTACCCACTAGAAAAATCATGGCACTTATGCAGCCGATGGCAAGGCACTCCCCACGACCGAAATCTGACAGGAGGAGTCCGACGTAGACTCCAACCAGGAGTGCGAGAAGAGAAAAGAAGTAGATTACGCGGAGGAACATGAGTAGCCCCAATCTCTGGTGTGATACTCGACACTCTTGTGTCGGGCTACTGATGGCCTGATCTGTAAGCAGCCAGTAGCCCGACGCGAGAAGATGTTCCTGATTGTTATTATACACTATTTTTGCGAAAAGTCTATACGAAAAGGTGGTAAATGATGGATACTGCGCGGCATATGAAAATTAGCACAGTGGCCGCTGTGCTAGGCGTAGTTGTAGCCGCTATTGGCATACCCGCAACCTTTGTTGTGCCAGAGATTCGATGCTGGTCCGGATTGGATAAACCTGATAAATGTCAGGGACCCGTCGCAGTTCCTTCGCCGTTATCCCCCGGCAAAGAAGGGGGCGGAACGCCAACTAGCTCTCCGGCGACTGTTGAGCCCTCGGCGACAACTTTACAGCCACGCGAAACCGAGACAACTACTTCGCTAGGTGGGACAACTGATACTCCTAGCTCGAACCCTCCCGAGACTTCGCTGCCCCCGATCGTCGATGAACTAAAAAATCCCCACTACTATACACATGATAAAGAGTATACTGGTAGAGTATGGATCAATATTATTCCAACTTCAGCAAATGAAGGGAAACAACATACTATCCGTATCATTTGGGGGGCGGTTAAGTATGAAAATACCTTCAGAGTTGGTGACTCTTCGAGTCTTGTGCATGAGAAAACCAAGCCCGACAGTGTCCGTATGGACGTTTATGTGGAGCCCGCAGCGCGAGTGGAGTTTGGAGTAGGAAGGCCTCCTAGTAAGCATGTCATTGATATAAAGGACGGGTGGACTAAGCGGTAGATAAGACTGGACACATACTCTCTTGCTGAGTGCTTTCTCTTCTTGGGTACTCGCTGGAACCGATCTTCGGATTCAATGCTGAGACTTACCCGCGGTCACCCTCAAACATACCCTGGCTGGGGGGTTTAGCTGGCTGACACACTGCCTATGAACTAGGCCTCACAGAGTCCCTAAACTCTACCTACTCAAGCCCCAGATGAGCCTCAACCACATGCAGCCGCTTGTCCAGCGCTCGCCATTTCTTGTCCTGGGTGTCCCAGCCAACTGTGTCAGCGTGCTCGCGAGAGCCTTCCTCGAGGAATAAGCGGGTGCGTAGCGAAGCCAGTTCGGCCTTGAGATCACTTTGGGTGGCCATGACCTTCTTGAAATTATGATCAGTCTTCAGTTCAAACAGCTGGAAGACGTCGTCGCTGTTCTTGATGTCTTCGCGGATAGCGGCCTGGCCTTTCTCGAGATCGTTCAGGCGCTTGTCCATAGCTTCAAAGCGTTTGTCTATCTGCTCTGTCAATGTATTAATCTTCGCTAATATTTCGTCCATGTAATATCCTCCTTATATCTATTAAATCATGGCTGTTACTAGCAAACAAGGGGGTAGTTTCCGGATCCGTTTCACCCACCCCCGCTCCCTCTCTCCGCTCACTTCACCCCTGGTCACTCCGAACACTGGACTTCGTCCCCTCAGAAATCTGATGACAAAGGGGCGACACGCCCTCTCCTTTAGCAAGAATCCTGTCTTTAAGGATTTCATTAAGACGATTTATCTCACCCCTGCTACATCGACAAAAACGCCCCCGGAGCGGAACCCCGAGGGCGCGTGTTCGAACAAGATGAGTGTGGTCGGGGTGAAAGGACTCGAACCTTCGACCTCACGGTCCCAAACCGCGCGCGCTAGCCAACTGCGCCACACCCCGAGAAGCTAATCTCGTTACTCACTCCGCTCCATTCTACCACACTTTACACATTAAATACAGCAATAATTAGTGATTTCAGTTAATATATAGAAGACACTCTCTCATACTTATGCCTGGTACTAAGCACATCACCCATACAATTCACCACCGACAAATGATATATCTCTATGCCATTGTCTGCGTGTATCTCATGTTGCCCATTCTCATTTGCATCGGCATTATTCCTTGGAATATGAAGTTCACGGCACTCGTCGTCGGTGCAGTAGCGATGTACATAGTGATGCGAATTCTCGGCCATACGCATAGTGACATCGGCATTACGCGGCAACATACCATCTATTCACTCAGAACCGTGCTACCGATAACTATAGCTCTCATCATCGCAGCCGGGCTGTTTCTACTCCTCGAAAAACCTCGATTCTCACCAGCCGAAGGGATAGGATTTTATGTATTTTATATTCTCATCTCGTGCCCGGCGCAAGAACTGTTATTTCGCGGCATCCTCAGCCGTATACTACAAGAACTACGGCTACGCCGGTCGTTGGAGCTTGGCGTAGCAGCCGCTCTTTTTGGTTATGTACATATCATCTACGGCGATATGCTCACCGTTGTTGTTATGAGCATCGTCGGCCTTTTCTGGTACCGAGCGTACCAGCGCTCATCAAACCTCATCGGCGTAACGATAAGCCACGTGGTACTTGGTGTGATGACGATTGCCCCGGGGATTATTGACTAACATTGACAAGTTACCCCCCCATTTTGTTTAATGGTGAACAAGATGAGAGGGGTGGAACAGGATCTCCTGGGAAGAGGCTTTTACTAAGGGAAGTGGTGTGCGATAATACATAGTAAGCATGGGTATGAAAGATAAATTACGCTCATTTTTTCAGCCGCGTTGGCGTCGAGGGATGGACTGGCCAGAACCGCCTCCCGGGAAGAAGTTGTGGGATCCTCCTGGGGGAATTGAAGTCTATGTGCATTCAGGACTTTCTGAGGCCTACGGTGTTGATGAGACCGTAGGCATGGATAAAGTACTATCAAAGGATAATATCCGCAGAGCTAGAGCATGCCGGGAGATCGGTGATCAGATCGAACAGGGGCTCATTGATGAAAAGGAGGGTCACAGAAGGATTGGTGAATTGCTTGTAAGCCGCGACCATTTTTTCACCTCAGAAGAAGAACTCGCTGCACGAGGAATCAGTATGGCAGCCTTGATCAAGATTGCAGAACGCAGAGATGATCTGGTAAATGACAATGATGATCCGACAAATGGTAATGATGATGAATATTTAATTGATGAGCTTGAGTGGTGAGACTCTACACACCAAGCCTAGATTTTGAAGTTCACAATTACTGGTGAAATAATGAGTGTGATCGCTATTCCGTCGAGGGCTTGGCAAGTGAATAAAGCGTCATGCCAATAGCGCCAATCTCGACCGAAGCAACTCCCGCTTCTGCCAATGAGCGAAGCTGTTCTCTTGCCTCCTCTACGGGACTAGTGATGAGGAAGGCTATTCTTCCCACGTCACCCGATTCGCCAGCCATTAGGGCTTGAAGTGCGTTTACATATCGCCCCCTCCTTGGGTTCCTTAGGGGTAGTTGACGCACTTGTGTAGCCAGTGATTCTGTCGCCACAAGTAATCTTTGGTACCTCTCGGAATCTGTGCCAGACGACTCTACAGTTTGGTGGTTAGTGTCGGAGCTATCAAGGCGTCCGTTGTAACGCGTCTTCTTCTTGAGGCTATAGCCTACGAGGACACCCGTCGTCGGCGGGTCTTCTGAAACATATGCCATTCCCAGTGGTTGTGCGGGAATGCCCAAACTCGTCGAATTGCCCTCGGGGCTCATGCTTCTTTTCACTTCCTAACTATTGTCGCATACTTACTACTTGATTTTCAACCTCGTTCCAATAGCCTCGTTCGCCGACATCAGCAAATAAGCCGCCAACCCGAGTATCATGAACCATACCCTTAGCCAAATTGTTGTCAGCTTATACTGGACATGTTGCTTTGCCACGTGGAATAATGCCATTTACCAGCAAGCTCATGTCTCAGATAGCTGAAGTGAATGGTCGCATAGTGATCATCAATGATGTGCTCGATCAGGGCGTAATCGCCAAATTCGCCTTCGGCCATTTCCTCGTGTGCGGCGCCACTGACATCAAGCTCGTGACAGTGATCGAAAAAGATATCGCTCGCTCAACGATCGCGCACGCTGACTATACCTGTTTTCATACCGGACCAGAATGGCTCGGTGACATGTGACTCGATGAAGCCGATACCGCGCCAGAAGCCAATCGCTGGCTCAGTTAAGTGCACATCATTGAGTCCTAGAGAGCTACGCGTTCACCGCCTCAATCTCCACCGACAATACGTCTTTATTCGTCGGTAGATCAGACGTCGGCTCAAAGGTGTAAACCAGTAACTGGCCAAACGGCATTTCCACATGGGCCATATCCGCTTCTGGCACCTGGTCGAGGTGCTTCATCAGTGCGCGGATAGAATTGCCGTGCGCCACTAATAGAATGTTCTCACCTGCCTGTAATTTCGGCAGTATCTCCTGCTCAAAGTACGGCACGACCCGCGCATAGACGTCTTTGAGCGTTTCGCCGCCCGGCACCGGATAGTCCCAGCCGCGCCGGATACCGTTGAAGGCTTCCTCGCCAATCTCCGCCTTGACTTCCCACTTATTTTTACCAGTCAGATCACCATAATCACGCTCATTCAGCTCGGCTGCTTGCGTCGTCGGCAGACTGCCCCTACCACACCCTTCAAGCAATGCGTCCAGTGTTTGGTGCGTCCGCTGTAGTGCCGACGTATACGCCTCGTCAAACCTGATGTCTTTGAGTAGCGCACCCAGCCGCACCGTGTCGGCCCGCCCCTTTTCGGTAAGCCCTACGTCCGTCCAGCCCGTCCACTTGCCGAGCAGATTCCATTCACTTTCGCCGTGTCGACTGATAACCAATGTTCCCATCATTCCTCCTCCGTTTATTTTTCCTACGAACCAAGTCCCACGAATTGCGTGACCGCCTCTTGACGTTCGTCATCGCCGTCAACGATTAGCGTCTCGACATAGCCGCCTGGCCGATGATGAGCCCAATGTGGTATCGACCACGCGAATCCTTCATTGCTTGCCAGCACTGCGTCGCGACTCATGAACTGATAGGCATCAATTTCCGACTGCTGCAAGACAATTCGTTCCAGTCGCGCATCATCCAGAACCACCCGAAAGATATATTGATGCGCCAGCCCTTTGTCGCTGGAGCGTGAGGCTACCGCAAAAAATGAAACCTCATCCTCGGTAACGACCAGCCCGACCTCTTCCTGGGTTTCGCGAAGTGCTGCCTGTAGCGGCGTTTCACCAGCGTCAACCATACCACCAGGCAGACTCCAATGCGTCTTGTAATACGCCTTGACTGTGAGCAGCTCACCCGCTGAATTTTCGATCAGCAGCGCAGCACTGGCGATCCGAGTGTCCTGCGCCTTCTGCCATTCCTCATACGGCAACCAACCACTTTTTATCATTTTGCGTACTCGATCGCCCGCGTTTCGCGGATAACGTTAACCTTGATAGTGCCTGGGTACTGCATGGTCGATTCAATCTTGGTGGCGATATCGCGCGACAGTTTGAATGCACTTAGATCATCAATGTCCTCTGGCCGGACAATCACCCGCACCTCACGCCCAGCCGATATCGCATAGGCCTTATCAATCCCGTCAAAGCTGGTCGCCACATTTTCTAGATCGCGCATCCGCTCAGCAAAGTTCTCAGCCGAAATATTGCGCGCTCCTGGCCGAGCGGCGCTGGCAGCGTCGCATACTCGCACGATCAATGCCTCTGGTGTTGTCGCCTCAATATCATCGTGATGCGCTTCAATGGCGTGAACGATCCGTTCATCCATGCCGTATTTACGTGCTAGCTCGGCACCGATATGGTGATGCTTGCCCTCGATCTTGTGAGTCACCGCCTTGCCGACGTCATGCAGCAGTGTCGCGATTTTCGTGATGCGCACATCAGCGCCAATTTCCTCAGCAACCATACCAGCCATCTGGGCCATCTCAGTCGAGTGCTTCAACACGTTCTGCCCGTAACTCGTCCGGAATTTCAGCTCACCGAGCAGTCGCTGCATTTCCTTCGGGATGCCGACGACGCCAGTTTCGCGCATGGCGTCCTCGCCGGCCTGCTTGACTTCTTTATCGATCTGTTTTTTCGCCTTGGCGACAACTTCTTCAATGCGGGCCGGGTGGATACGGCCATCTTTCATCAACATCTCGAGGCTCAATCGAGCCACCTGCCGGCGAATTGGATCAAAACTCGACAGCACGATCATACCCGGCGTATCATCCACCAAAATATCGACACCAGTCTCGCGCTGCAACGCCTGAATGTTGCGACCTTCTTTGCCGATGATTCGACCTTTCATCTCATCATCAGTCAGCTTGACGGCCGTGACTGTTCGCTCAGCCGTCACCTCGCTGCTCATCCGCTCCATCGCCGTGAGCAAGATCATCTGCGCCCGCTCTTCGGCATCATCCATAGCCTCGTGTTGTAATTTTGACACCAATCCGACCAGATCATTCTTGATATCGCGCTCTGTCATTTGCATGAGCTTGTCGGCAGCATCCTTTTTCTTTAGGCCCGCAATCTTCTCGAGCTTCTCCTGCTGGCGCGTGCGAATAGTGCGAATCTCTTCCTTGAGATTGTCAACCTCATCTTCGTGCGTGCGCAGCTTCTCCGCCCGCTTATCTAGTTCGTCCAATTTCCGATCCAGCGTCTGCTCGCGATCCGCCAACCGGTTCTCGGTCTTTTGCCACTCGCGGCGGCGCTCATTTTCGATTTTTAAGGCTTCGTCCTTAGCTTTCAGGACAATGTCGCTGGCCTTACTTTTTGCCTCGGTAATGTCACGCTCAATTTGCGACTTGCCATTAGCTTGCCGTGTTCGCTGATAGGCGTAAAAACCGCCCACGCCAAGTGCCGCGCCAACCAAGCCGCCAATAACTATTCCTACCATATGATTTCCTTTCTTTTCTGACCAGTCGCCCCGGGTATACACCCCGAGAAATGTATCAACGACCGACCATATTCAACTGATGCAATAAAACGGCCCGAGCCACTAATCTAAAGCCGCCTTACTTTTATTGTACGATATTGCGAATGAAAATACCACTATTTGCGCGGAGCCGTGACGTGAGCCTCGCCGCCATATTCGGGGAGAATAATCGTGTCGTTTTCGGCGCGCTTCAGCCGCTCCAGGCAGTCATCTCGCCAGTGATCGCCACTACTGCCAACGATCGGAATGCCGAGTCCCTCCGCCAACGTGTTTGCCACCGCACAGCCAATCCTCAGTCCCGTAAAGCTACCCGGCCCACGCATGATGCCGATACCACTGATGTGGTGAATGCCGCCGGTCTGCTCATCCAAAAATCGTAGCAGCCCTCGGGCCAAACCACGACCCGCTTCCCAAGCCACCTCTCGCCAGGTATCACCCTGAATAATCGTTAAACGGCACGTCATCGTCGATGTATCGAGCAGAATAATCACGCTAACTCCTCGTCCGCCGCACTAATTGCCGCGAGGAGTGCCTGGCTCGTCGGCCCGCCAGCACTCAACGTGACACGCCGCGACTGTTCGTCAATTGCTAGAATCCTCACTGTCAGTCGATCGGCCGGCAGCGCCTGCTCGACGGCATCCGCCCACTCAACCACTGTTACGGTCTGTGGTTGCATGGTTACCTCCCGAATTTCCTCCGCCATGATACCCGCCTCACCCAATCGATAAAAATCATAGTGAGCCAGCGTCAAGCCGCCCGGCGACTGGTACACGCGGGAAATAGTAAATGTTGGGCTCTGCACTGGCTCGGTAATGTCGAGGCCCTCGGCAACACCTTTCGTTAGCGTTGTCTTGCCAGCGCCGATGTCCCCGACCAGCTCAATCACCTCACCACCCTTCAGGCTGTGCCCAATCACCTGACCTAGCTGCTGCATCGCTGTGATACTGGTAATAATCTGGCTCATTTGCTGTCGCTGCCGTCAGCTTCGGCCGCAGGATGCGCCTTTCGGAATGGATTTTCGAACGTTGCCTGTGGCTGCACAACCGGCTCCTTGTGGCGGATCTCTGGCGTCTTGACAACGATATGTTCGTCAGTCACACGAACGATCTGCGAACGATGAATCAGCAGTTCAGTATCGCCAAAACTCTTGAGTAGCGGTCGCCGCACTCGGAGCTGCTGAATGACAAAATTACCGGCCTCCAACGTGTAGCCGATGACCTTGCCAACCTTATGCTTTTTTTCATCAATGACCCGCTTACCAACTAGTGCGAACTGAAACTCATATACTTCCTTGATCTTCAGGACGTCGCTCGGCATAATCAGCTCGTCCGCCGAATCAATGATCAGACCCAGCGGCCCAATTTCCCGCACATCGGCGATCCGCAGTAAACTCGGCGATTGATCAAGCGTCGGCCCTTCTAGCTCATACGCCACGATCGATAAATTGCGCGGGTCGATCACCGCCCGCGATGTCCGTGCCAGCTCCGAGCCAGTCTGTAGGCTCATCACCGGTGCGTTATCAAATCGTTCAGCAGAAATTAGCATACTTCTCACATTATAGCGATATCCACGCTATTCGGCAAACAGGTTCGTCCGCCCCGCCGGCAGACTAAAATTGGCGTTGGCGGTATCGCGCGTGCGGAAACTGTTGATCTGGTCAATCGTCTTCTGGTCAAATCGCGTCGTCTGTTGTTGGATGGTATCTTCTTTTGGATTCGACGAGGCGAGTAGACTGTAGAGCAGGAAAATTGCCACCGACACACCAACCACCACCGTCAATGTATAGAGGATAACGTGGTAGCGATGGAAAAACCGCGACACCAGTGTACCAATTTGTGAAATATCAGGTGAATTTTTCATCGAACATATACCTCCACATCCAGAGTTTGCGTACTCACTTGGCCTACCCCCTCAGCCTTGGACATACTGACACTAGCGATCTGCATCCGCGTCAAGTTCTGCTCAATCAAATGCATAAATCGAAGCAGCGCCATATAATCTGTTTTTTCGTTGAGGCGGACCGACACTTTCATGCTTTTTGGCCCGGCAGCGCTGTTTGAACCGGAGCTATTATTCGTACCCGAGGTTCCTGATGAACCCGAGTTTGACTTGGCTCCAGCCGAGCCTGATGTGAAGGTGAACCCAGCAATGCCAACGCCTGATTGATTGGCGTAAGTAGTGAGGTCATTGATGATCTGATTCTGATATTGATATTGCTGAGTTTCTGCTACTAGCTGCCGAGCCTTGGCAACACTATCCTTATATTTCTCCATCTCCTTTTCCAGCCGCGCTAGATTCTGCACCTTAGCGTCAACCGCTTTTGCCTCAGTCTGAATCTTAGAGACTTCCCCAGCGGTACCCTGCAGCATGGTGTAGCCGAAATAAACGATCCCTCCCATGCCGACCAAGATCAGTACCAGCGACAGCGCAAAGACGATCCGCATGGTCACCGCCGGTGTCATTTTTTCTCGTTTTCTCTCACTCATTGCTTCGCGACCTCCGGCACCATCGTCACATTAATTGTAATATTGATCGGGTAACCGTCCTTGTTTTCTTTTTCGGCCACCGCCGAGGCGAGATTAACATCCTTAAAGAGGTTTGACTGCTGAAAACTGTCCTTGAGCCGCAGTGCATCGCCATACGTTTTACCGCGTGCGTTGATAGTCATCGGCGTGCCGAGCTTCTTGCTATCCAGTGTTAACGTTTGCAAAATTGTTCCCGATGGCATCGCCTGAGCGATCTTGAGTGCTACCTTTGAGTACCGCACGTCTTTATCAAGGATTGCTTTAGCAATCTTGAGGTTTGCACTAAACGAGTCATAATCCTGCTGGACTTTTTGATACTGCAGCGCCCGACGGTTACCCGTCTCAATCGTCTGTTGAGCAGTCGTTTTTGCATGCTCCATGATCAAATAAATACCTACTGTCGCCACGATGAGTAAGAAGCCGAGGATTAACGACACCACGCAGTAGCGCCACAATATTACATTTGACCGGCCGGCGACAATCTCACGTTTAACTTTCGGCGGTAATAGATTAATCATGCCAAATCTCCTCCGCTCGCACCAGTGATAAGCCAGCTGCTGTCATAAACCGCGGTCGTAGCTGTTTGGCCGGCGGTGCTAAATTATTAAAGTTCAGCGACTGCCACGGACTAGCCACTCGTGCTGGCAGGGTCAGCTCGCCCGTAAAGTACTCACCAAGCCCTGGCACACTACTACCGCTACCAACGATCAACACCTGTTCAAGGCGGGATTCATCCGGGAAGCGATCGGTGTAGTAGCGAATAACTTTCTGGATTTCACCGATGATCCGCTGCAGGCTCGGCTTTAGGGCCTCGGTAATCTTTTCCTGACGAGGGCCAGTGTTGAGGCCGTTAAGCACCTTGAATTGGTGCGCTGTCTCGAGTGGTACGTTCAATTTTTTCGCGATGTCAAGCGTCAATGTATTACCACCAATGTTTAGACCACCGGTCACGCGAATTGCCGCATCAAGAATGGCGATATCGGTCGTCGCCGGGCCGATGTCAACGATGACTGTCGGCAGCGACCCCTCTTTGGTTCGCTCAAGCAGTCGTGCCACCGCATTGATACTCGGTTCAATCATCGCCACCTCAATACCGCACGATTCAACAATTGCCAGCTGCTCGTCAACGATCTTTTGCGGCACCGCGCACATCAAGACTGATAAATTTTCTTTGCCGCGCTTGATAATCTGATGATCGACGTAGAGCGAATCAAGCGGCATCGGCACATACTGCTCGACCTCGAGATTCACCGCCTCTTCAATCTTATTCTCCTGCTTGATCGGCAGCGCAAAGGTGCGCGCATATGTCTTGGTCGTTGGCAATCCCAGCACCACGCGGTTACTGCCAAGCCGTCCGACAATATTCTTTTCAAACATTTGATTGATCTTGCCGCAGAGATACTCTGCCCGGTCATCGCTCTCGTCCTTCGCCGGATCTAGCTCAATTGCGCCGTATCCATGCACCGTCATCCGTGCCATATCGACTGACATTACCCGAACGCCGGCCTTGTTAATATCAAGCCCGATGATCGGCTTTGACTTGTAGAAAATATTTGCCACTATCGTTTGCCCACATCTCTTCTTTTTGTTAAGTATAGCATAAGCATTTTGAAAAACCAACTACCCCTTAATTTGATTTGCTAATCCAGTAATCGGCATCATCACCGCCGCCGCGATCAAGCCGACCATACCACCCATAAAGACGATCATCACCGGCTCAATCGTCGAACTCAAACCGCTAATCGCTGCATCGACCTCTTCCTCATAAAAATCCGCCACCTTGACCAGCACCTTATCCGTCTGCCCCGTTTCCTCACCGACCGCCAGCATCTGACCAACGATTGGCGGGTAGAGATCTTCGCGCTCATTGATAATCCGCGACAAAACCTCGCCATTCTTAATGCGCTTAGCGGCATCAAGCAATGAATCTTGATACACTGTGTTACCGACTGCCCGGGCCGTCACTTCCAGTGCCTCGAGCACCGACACACCCGCACCGATCAGCGCCGAGAAGGTACGCGTAAACCGCGCCACCGCCACCTTGCGAATAATCTTACTGATAATTGGCGCTTTCAGGACAAAATGATGGAACTTGACTTTACCTTTGGGCGACTTGATATAGCGAAGAAGGACGTACACACCGCCAAATAACAGCGGAAAAATAATATACCAAAAACTTACCATAAACTGGCTGATACTCATCAGTATCTGCGTCAGCGCCGGCAGCTCTGCGTCCTCGCCCGCCAGATCCTTAATCGTCTTGCCAATCATTGGCAAGACAAAAATCATCAAACCAAAGAACGCCCCGATAGTGATGACGATCAGCACCATTGGATAGGTCATGGCGCTCTTGATCTTCTTTTTCATTGATGAGTTTTTTTCCTGCTGCAGAGCCAGACGCTTCAAAATATCGTCCAAAATACCGCCCGTTTCACCAGCTCGCACCATGTTCACATACACATCACTAAACGCCTCAGGGTGCTTACTCAGCGCATCAGCGAACGAAGTACCGCCTTCAATCTCCTTAGATACTGCATTCAAAATCTCACGAAAATGCGGACTCTCGGCATGCTGCGCCATTGAGTTGAGTGACCTGAGGATTGGTACACCGGCAGACACCATGGTGCTCAGCTGTCTGGTAAAGCTAACCAGCTCCTCGGTCGGCACTGACTTCTTGCCACCCCCAAAGCGAAAACCCTTCTTTTCATCGCCCGCCTCCTTGAGATCGACCAACTTCATACCCTGAGCTTGAATGAGCTGGATGGCACTGGCGCGACTACTAGCTTCTAGCTCACCATTGATCGGCTGATTGTTATTTTTAGTTGCGATATATTTAAATTTTGTCATTTATTGCTCCCTTGTTGCTCTCAAAACTTCCTCTAGCGTTGTCACGCCACGCAGCGACTTAACGAAACCATCCGTCTGCATCGTTACCATTCCTTCAGTAATCGCCTGCTGCTGAATCTCATTACTGGTGGCATTGGCAGTGATCATTTTTTGGATTGGAATCGAAATACCGAGAACCTCGTAGATACCAACGCGCCCCTTGAAGCCATTATGGCCGCACTCGTCACAGCCCTCAGGATTTGGTCGCCACAAATATTGAATCGTCACGTCAGTCGAGCCGAGCGGTGTATTGCCGCCAATCTTATCAGCCGCCGCCTGCTGCTCCAGTGCGTGCAGCCGCTGCATCGAGCCCTGCTTGAGATTAAACATCTGAACGATGTAGGCGAGCTCCCCAGCGTCCGGCACATATTGCTGACGACAGTGCATACACAGTCGCCGCACCAAGCGCTGACCAATCACCGCCTTGACCGTCGAGGCGATCAGGAACGGCTCAATTCCCATATCAAGGAGACGCGGCAAACAAGTCGCCGCATTATTGGTGTGGAGCGTCGAGAACACCAAGTGTCCGGTCAGCGCCGCCTGCACGCCAAGGTTAGCCGTCTCGCCGTCGCGGATCTCACCAACCATGATGATGTTCGGGTCTTGACGGAGCAGTGCGCGCAGTCCTGAAGCAAAGGTCATACCGGCTTTGGCGTTAGTCTGGGTTTGGTTGACCCCGGGGATTTTGTATTCAACCGGGTCTTCAATGGTTGAGATATTTACATCCGGCGTATTAAGTTCTGATAGCACACTAAACAAACTGGTCGACTTTCCTGAACCAGTTGGCCCGGTCACCAAGATCATACCGTTTGGTTGCGCCATGGCGTCTTTAAGCGTACTCAGCGACAACCCCCAATAGCCGAGGCTATCGAGGGCAACCGCCTGATTGGACTCGTCCAAAATACGCATGACAATTTTCTCGCCATCAGCGATCGGCAGCGTCGACACACGCAGCGCGTACTGCTTACCCGAAACCTTGATCTTGAAGCGGCCATCTTGCGGTACGCGGCGTTCGTCAATTTTTAAGTTTGACAAAATCTTGATACGACTAACCAGCGCACCCTGGACATTGCGCGGCAATTTATTCACTTCCTTGAGCACGCCGTCAATTCGGTAACGAACTTGGACGAAATCCTCGCGCGGCTCGATGTGAATGTCGGAGGCGCCCGACTTGATAGCATACTCCAGCAGCAAGTTAACCGTCTGGGCGATCGGCGAATTCTCAGAAATTTCCTCCTCAGAAACATTTTGCGACTCTGATTCAGCACCACTCTGAATTGATACCACCTCATCCAGCTCATCGGTAATATTACCGCGATAATTTTCCAGGCAATCAAGAATGTTATTTTTTGTCGCCAGGAACACCTTGATGTTGTAGCCAATCTCTTTCTGGATGAAGTTCAGCGCCTGTACATCGTCGGGATCTTCCATCGCCAGGCTCAGGACGCCATTATCATCAGCTGAGAACAATACGACATTATACTGGCGAGCGATGTGCTCGGGGATACGCTTGAGAACGTCGTCAGGAATATCCTTTGGCTCAATGGTCACAAACGGCACATTGATATATTCACCAATCTTTTGCCCGAGCTGTACCTCGCTCAGGACTTTATGTTCCAAGATAATCGTCTGCAACGAATGGTGCGTACGTTCCGCCTCCATTTTTAACTCAGCCAGCTGTGACTCAGAAATTACCTCACCCTGGCGCAAAATCTTCTCAATACTACTGTCAGAAATGCGCATAATTACCCTTATGCTTGAGTATAGCGCATATTGTATGGGAGTTCAATGAGAAATATTAGCGATTATCGCCCTGCCCATGCAGTTGCTGACGGGCTTGGCGGCTGGCGAGCTTTTGGTTGTTCATCTGGGCAACTTCCTCGAGGCTAGAACCGAGCAGGTGCGCCACTGCATTGACATACCACAACACATCGCCTAATTCTTTGAGAATCTCTGTGCGGTCATCGTCTGTCAACGCACCTTGCTTGTCGCGAACCAGCTTTTTGAACTTTTCAGCTACCTCGCCTGACTCGCCAACCAGTCCAAGCACTTGCGCCATCAGTCGCGCGTCAACCTCCCCATACTCATGCGTACCGATCAGTGTCGCGATGGCTTTCTCGGTATACTCATCAATTGTCATATATTTCTCCTTTCAGTTACCTCATTTAATTCTGCCACAAATTCCTCAAAAAAGAACGGGTCGCGGAAGAACGTCCGCGCCACGATTTGCTCAACCGCTGGTGCTAAGTCATAATCCGCCAATCGATGCGGACGAGCCCACACGAGTTCTTCGCCCACCGCAATATCATTCGTCTCACTATAAAATACATGAGCCAGCGTTGACGATAATATCTCCCCCTCAATCAGGACGCGAATATAGCAATCACCTGCGTGTGTCAGCGGTAGCTTATCCACCGCCAATTTCTCGCACGCCTCCCGCTGAGCGGCGGCCAAGACCGACTCATCATCAATATGTAACTTGCCATATGGCAGCGTCCAGGTATCGATATGTGGCTGCTTAGTGCGCTGCTGGAGTAGCACATCGCCATTGGTATTTTGGACGACAATCATAGTAATAATTTTTGGTTGGGTACGAATTTTGAGTGATTTAATACTAACTCTATCGACATACGATAGCCCTTCCCGCCCGAGACAGTATCCATCATCCGTCTTGATGACGAATCCTCGCTTCTTCAATATATTTAAGTGGTAGGTATAGAGATTAGTATCGACTTTTGACGGCCGCATATCCCGAAATCGCGCATATTTCATATGCATTAACACGCCAAGGATATGCTTCTGGATGTGATGTTTGGGGATAAATTGGTCAATCATAGTTGAGTCAAATTATACTTGCTAGAATTATGCTTGGCAAGTGAATACAATTGATGAGTGATATAATGTATCTTATTATCAAGGAGGAAATATGACTCATGATGCAGAACAAGCTCAAGCTGGGGTGGATAATATCAAACCTGTGAAATTACTAGAGGCGCTACGCCAAGAAAAATATCCATCGGCAGAGTCATCAAATAGTCAGGCTCTCGACACACTTCTATATGACATGGAGCGATGGTCACTGCTGCTGAAAATGTCAAGTCTGGCAATTGAATCCTCTTGCTTGGTGGATAACTTTTCAGGCGTTGAACGCATACCTCGACGAAAAGACGGAGATCGTGAAACGGATGTAGAGCATAGTTTTCTACTGGCGACATTAGCTCCAAATCTAGCACGAATACTCTACCCTAATCTTGATATAGATCGTATCCGCCACTACAGCCTTGTCCACGACATGATAGAGATTGAGGTCGGTGATGTCGCAAGTTCAATCTATCACCAGACGAGCAGGCCGAGAAAGAACGTCGCGAACAGCTAGCCTTAGAAAAATTACTAGAGGAACTACCGCCACTTGAAGCCGAAGCGTTAGCATCATATGAGAGGCAGGATACGCCAGAGGCTCGTTTTGTCCGCCTCGTTGACAAACTTCTTCCGGCTGTCGTTGACATCACCGGTCAGGGTACTCGAGTTGTCGAAGAAGACTTCGGCGTCGCAAGTATTGACGAGCTTCGTAGTTCCCACGATAAGCTAGCCGTCAAGTGGCGAGACATGTTCCACAACGAATTCCCTGAGCTCGAACAACTCTACGCCGTCCTTGCCTATCTTTTTGAAAATAAGTATGAGCAAGAACGTCAGGAGCAAAAAGAAACTCGCATACCAGAACGACCAAACCAACTGAAGGAAGTTGAAAGAAAGTGGCTCATCGACCCAGATAATCTTCCTGATGATCTAGAGAACTATCCTCATGCTGATCTTAAGCAAGGATATTTAGCAGTTAGTGGTGATGGATCCGAAACACGTATTCGTAGCTTCGGTGATGGTGAGCGGTTTGAGCTAACTGTCAAGACTGCCGGTACAGTCGTCCGCGGCGAGCAAAAAATTAAGATAACTGGCGAGATGTTCAAGGCACTCTGGCCACAGACCGAAGGCAATCGCGTTGAAAAAACTAGATACTACATACTCTTCACTGACAGTAACAATAACCAGCACACGATTGAGCTTGATGTGTATGCGGGACATTTATCAGGACTAGTCACGGCAGAGATTGAATTCAGCGGTCGCGAAACGGATGCATCGGTTCGTGCGAATGCCTTCACGCCACCAGAGTGGTTTGGTGATGATGTTAGCAAAGACAAGCGATATAAAAACCGTTCCCTCGCCTCAATGCAACATGGTTTCATGAAGCTCGGTTAATAGATTTCCCTGCTCCCACAAACCCAATCGCCTTCCCCTCGCCAACCCACCGCTGCTCATAGGTTGTCATGATCCGGGCATCGCTCTCCTCATCAAGTCGCTCCGATTCGTGCAGGTCAAACGTTAGCTCCCGAAGCTGCCAGCCAGCCACCACTAGCTGCTCCAAACTCCAGCAGAAAAAGCCATGATCATCATGCTTGAGTAGTAGCTCGCCGCCTTCAGCAAGCAACTTTGCGTACTGCGTTAAAAAATGCGGGTGCGTCAAACGCCTGCCGCTGGAGCGCTGGCGTGGAAATGGATCGGGGAAAGTGACCCACAACTGACTGAGTGATCCAGCCTCACATAACTCACCCAGCTGGTCTGCTCGCGCCCGCACAAACCAGATGTTCGTGAGGCCACGCCGCTCGGCCACGCGCGCCCCTTTCTGCAATCGATCGGCCTTGACATCGACCGCCAGAAACTGCTGCTCGGGATGTCGCGCCGCCAGCTCGACACTAAACAGTCCCGTTCCAGCACCGACCTCCAGCACGTCAATCGACCGCGGCATCCACTCATCATACTCAAAACAAAGTGGCGAATTGTTAAATAGTGCGAATTTATATTTCTTGCGCCGCCGGGTAATGACGAATTGATTTGGATCGACAAAACTCATACTTTTGATTATACTAAACTCATGACGGATACGCTTATCAAACAACTGTTAAATTCGTCGCGCGTTGACGAATGGATGACCGAGCATGGGCTAGGCTGGCTGGTAAGCGAGCGGATGGTTGAAACGGTCAGTGTCGTCATCGGCGCGGTTATCGTTTATTATCTTGGCCGCATCTTCATTACTTGGGCAATTCGCTACGCGATCCACTCCACCGCCAAGCACCGCTCATGGCACCGCAAAGATATCGAGAAGCGCGAAAATACGCTGACGCAGCTGATTCGTAGTTTTTGGCGCATTACTATCATTGCCTATATCGCCGCTATGGTCGCCAGTAAATTATTCTACTTCGACTTGTCGCCACTGTTTGCCAGCGCCGGTATCATCGGCGTGGCGCTCGGATTCGGTGCGCAGTCACTTGTCAAAGATTTTCTGGCCGGCATTTTTATCATCGCTGAAAATCAATATCGAGTCGGCGACGTGGTTGATGTCATGGGAGCGAGCGGTACTGTCGAACGCGTCGGCACCCGATCAACCGTGCTCCGCGATGCTGATGGTAATGTGCACTACCTACCAAACGGCACCATCCAGCATGTCATCAACAAAACAATGGGATATAGTATGTCGCGCTTTACCTTGCAGCTTGATCCAAGCAGCGATATTAGCCGCGCGGCCGACATCATTAACGAGACCGGCCAACAACTCAGCAAGGAAAAATCTTGGGACAAGAAAATCATTGAACCACCAAAATTTGTCTCCGTCGGCGATATCACCGGCCGCTCGGTCGAATTGATCGTTGCTGGTAAGGTTCAGCCATCAGATCAATGGGCGGTTACCTCAGAGATGCGCCGCCGGCTCCTCAAAGAATTTGAAAAACAAGAGATTGAGCTAGCTGTTATCCCAACAGCGATAACGCATAAAAATTAATCGCGAACCGAGCCATTAACGAACCACAAAACTATGATAAGGTGATGTGACCAACCTCCCGCTAGCAATAAGAATTACTCTAACGAGCCGTCCTGACCTTGTGTTGTCGCGCCGCCGGCGCCATTGCCGCCACCATTGACACCCAGCTGATCATCACTCAACACATTGCTAGCAAATGCCCGCGCACCGTCGGCCTTTTTTTCTTCTTGTTTGTATTTTTGCAGGAAATCATTCAATACCTTGCCCGTAACTTCGCCCTGTGCTTCAAATATATCCCGATTATGATCGTTGGAGTTATCAATCTGCGCCCGATACGGTACATAATCCGGTCGGCTTAAATCCACTCTGAAAGCATCTGACGAATAGTATAAGTGCATCGAGATACCAACGAGCACGATCGACACCACAATTACGCTAATTACCATCGTCGGTAATTTATGTTGCATAGTCAGCTCGACCAACCGGCAACTAAGTTGCTTGAGCTTATCCACGACCACCTCCGCCCGAAAGCTTCACCTTGAGCTGCTCCACCGCCACGCGGTAATCCGCCGCCAGTTTGCTCATCGTCGTCACCGATTCACTAACCTGTCGACGTGCGTCGCGCGTCTTGATCAGCTGTGCATAAAACTCGCCCGGTTTGTCACCACAATCTGTCTTGACCAGCGCCGTCAAATTGGACTCATACTCATTGTATTGCTGAGCAAACGCCTTGCGCGCCTCTTCGTAGTCGCGAGCGATCATCACCATTCGCGAGCTGTCAACCTGCGCCAATGCCAAACGGCTATTTAGTTTGGCGATGAGATTAGTCGAGATTGTGTTGTATGCTTGGCCGGCGTTAACCCGCAGCAAGGCGTCGTTATGCTGAATCCGCTGTAATGTCGAACGAATAGACTGACACTGGCTGCGGATCAGATGGAGTGGCGGCGAACTTGGTGCAGTCTGTGCCACGGCAAGGCTTGACCACACCGTTGCGCCAGCCAAGCCAATACCGCACACAAAAAACGCGAGACTACGAAGATGTTTCATCTTTCTTATTATCTCGCGTTTTTGCGTTTAGGTCAAACTGCTACTACGACTTCTTGAAATGTTTCTCGGTGTCGGCCTTGACCGTACGAGCGGTTCCAGTAACGACATCGCCAACTTTTTGAGCGCCGACCTTGACTGCTTCAGCGCTATCTTTGGCGGCAGCCTGGGTTTTTTTGGCAGTTTTGACAGTGGCAGTTTTTAGCTCACCAGCTTTTTTCTTGATGTCAGCGCGAGTTTCCTTGCCGCTTTTTGGTGCGGTCAAAATACCAGCCGCGAAACCAGCCGCTGCGGCGCCGAGAACTGTTAATACTTTTTTCATATATATCTCCTTGTTTGTTTTTATTAAATTGATATATGGAACAGATAATTATTTTTTGCGAAAGAGTTGCACGACTTCAGTAAATAACTTTACTGGAGACAGCCACTCAGTTGCTTGCGCGATGTTAGACACCGCCGCTTCAGCCTGGTTGACGAGGCGCTTGAGCTTCGTCAGTAGTGAAATTATTACACCGAACAAGACAATAATCGTCACCGAGTGAATAATGATCACTACGGTCATCAGTATAATAACTGTTTGCATGTCTTCCATACCCTTCCTTTGTTACTGTTTATGTTTGTCGTATTGACTGTGGCTATGATAGCATAGGCAGTTTGAAATGTCAATAGCTTAGCGCTCTGTCCTGTCACTCTGCGGTGATGAGACCATCTCGCCGTAGCCCATCCAGTGCCGCCGCAAATCGCGGATCGTCCTGCAACTCAGCGGTAATTTCAGCGAGCGGCTGCCCGCCAATATATCGACGCAAAATCTCGCCCCGCATCTGGCGGAGGCTACCGGTGAATTGTGATTGTTTGGTGTAGTGGCGACTGGCGGATAATTTGCCCTTTCCCTGAGATTTGAGCTCACTACCATAGTCCATCAGCGCCCAAAACCACTGACGCGGATTTGCCTGGTCCATCGTCTGCTCAACAACAGTCAATATGTCGCGATCCGCAACTGCCGTCTGGCCCGCAAAGAAATGATTGAGATAGACGGTACGAATATTGGTCTCAATGAACGGTGTTGGCACTTGATAAGCATAGTTCATGATGGCGCCAGCGGTATTGATGCCGATGCCTGGTAACTCAACGAGGTCATCTAGCGTGGCCACCGGGGCACCAGCGACAATGGCTTGTGACACCCGGTGAAGATACTGAGCGCGGCGGTTATAGCCCAGCCCCTGCCACGCGCGGAGCACCTCGGTCAGCTCGGCCGCTGCCAGCGACTCAATATCCGGAAACCCTGTGGTAAACTCTGTAAACTTCGCCAGAACGCGAGCGACCTGGGTTTGCTGCAGCATTAGCTCACTCACCAGCACATAGTACAAGGTTGGCTGATCACGCCACGGCATCGGCCGGTAGAGCTCGCGGCCTTTTTGGTGGATCAGCGCCTGAAAGCGAGAGTCTTTATCATTCATTCTCCCCAGTATACCTAATTTCGAACTAGTTATCATTGCATAATCGGTCCGAACGACAGCCTGATTGAATTGCTATCCTTACATACACCAAGTGTATAGCTAGTTTGCTGTGACTATACACTTGATGTATAATAAGTCTTGTTTATAATAATTCACCCAGCGAAAGGGCAATTGTGAAAAAAATATTCAAGGTTTTCGGAATTATCACTATCATTCTTATTATCTGCCTTGGGATTCTACTGTTAGTCATGCAATATCTCAATCAAAGTATTACCGGAGATGATGGTGTAGCGACTGGCTACGCTGATAAGCTTAGCCCTAGTGGCAACCTCGAACAACATTACACCAAGACCGGACCCTACAAAGTAGCGCACTACATTCAAAATAATACCGATGGCTCTAAGGCCTATCGTCTCTATTACCCTGAGCGCCAGAATGCTAACCAGACTTTTCCACTGATTGTAGTGGTAAATGGCACGGCAACACCAGCTAGCACCTACACACCAATTCTTGAGCACCTCGCCAGCTGGGGCTTCGTTGTAATCGGCAATGAGGATGGCTGGGCTGGTACTGGTGCATCGACCGCAGCTATGCTTGATGCTGCTCTGCAGTACAATACAACCCACGAGAGTCCAGTGCGCGGGCTAATCAACACTAATAAAATTGGGATCGCTGGACATTCGCAAGGTGGCGCAGGAGCGATCAATGCCGCTACTAAGTACAATAATAGCAATAAGTATTCTTCGCTCTACACCGCTAGCGGTGTGAGTCGCAGCACTGCTAATAACAATCGATGGACATACGACGTCTCACGCCTTAACACAGCGGTGTTCATGATGGCAGGAACCGGTGCCAGCGACAGTATCGCCATCAGTCCACTTGATGATCTGAAACAAAATTTTGACGCATTGCAAGGAAATAAGCCGGGGGTTATCGCACGGCGTAAATCAGTTGGTCATAAAGATGTGCTAGAATACGGTGATGCATATATGACTGCCTGGTTCCTATGGACGCTGGCAGATGACACCAAGGCGAAGGCGGTCTTTGCTGGCGCCAATGCAGAACTGCGCCACAACAGCGACTGGCAGGATGTCCAGGTACGCAACATTGAATAATTATTCTGTTTATCGCACCACGTATGGTACACTGGTATGGTTATGAAAATATTTTTTAGACGATACCTTTCAGAATTTGTCTACGGTGCGGTTGACGGCACAGTCACAACCTTTGCCGTGGTGGCAGCTTCGGCCGGAGCCGGTATTTCCAGCGCGGTTATCCTTATCTTGGGTATTGCAAATTTAATTGCTGATGGATTTTCAATGGGCTCCAGTGCTTACCTCGCAGCCAGCGCCGAGCATGAAGAGTCAGCCCGCGATACCCAAAAGCGAGCCTCTCCCAAAATTATTGGTGCAGTCACCTTTTTAGCCTTCGTCGTAGTCGGTAGCGTACCGGTATTACCTTATTTAGTCGATGTCGTTGCAGGCTCAAAAGCACCAGGCACCGCCCTGTTTTATGTCAGCTCCGCGCTGACAGCAGTGACATTCCTAGCGATTGGCTTCATCAAAGGCAGGGTCGGCAAGCAATCGCCATGGCGAGAAGCCGCCATCACCCTCCTCCTCGGCGCAGTCGCCGCTGGACTGGCGTACTTTGCCGGCGATATATTGGCGGCATGGCTGGGTGTTCAGTTATAGCCTTCCTGTAGGCCCCTATCTTGCCAGCATTACTATCCTGCCCAATAAGCTAAAACCATCGTCGTGTAGATGCTACGTACATCAATATCGCTACATCAAACCTAGACCCCAGCGAGCAAGTAGCTTCACTTACCTCGTCTGTTTTTTAGCTATTTGTTCAAAGACGCCGTCGCCCAAGAGGTACCGTGTGTAGAAGAGAACTCTCGCTAATTTACCAACAAGATACCGACGTCGTGGGTGCTTACTCTCGATAATTGTCACCACTTTGTGCGCGACCACGCTAGGCGGTGACATAGTCCTGTATGACTGAGATAGGTTGTGCGATATTGCCTTTGCCATACCGCTATAGGCACCGTTTGACGAATAACGAGTAAGCGGCTCTTCAGCTAATTTGTAGAAATTTGTAGCGATCAAGCCAGGCTCAATTACCACAAGCTTGATGTTGTATTCCTGCAGCTCTAGCCGCAAGCTATCGGAAAACCCCTCAATAGCGTGCTTTGAAGCATGATACCAGGCACCGAGCGGAAAATACACTCTGCCTCCAACCGATGACATATTAATAATCAAGCCCGAGCCCGCTTCTCTCATACTAGGCAGCACAAGCTGCGTCAGTCTAGCCAGCCCGAATACATTCACCTCAAACTGCCTGCGGGCCTGTTCAATTGGAATATCCTCTACCGCCCCCAGTAATCCATAGCCGGCATTATTAATAAGTACATCTATTCTTCCCTGCTCATCACAAATCTTTTTTACCGCAGACTCAAGTGATTTTTCATCTTTCATATCACCCGGTATTAGCCGAAGGCCTTTAATTTTTTGAAGCGCCTCACTATTTCGAGCAAGTCCGTACACTATGTAACCTTTCTGCAAAAGCAGCTCGGCGGTCGCTCTTCCGATACCGCTGGACGCTCCAGTAATTAACACTACTTTATGATTTGAATTATACTTTTTTCTACTCATAAATAGTAGTATAATCTATGGAGTATACTCCATAGTCAATAGGCCATAACGAGGGAGGTTTTACCATGCTAATTCATCAACTTTCCGAGAAATCTGGTGTTTCTATCGACACCATTCGTTACTATACAAAAATCGGTATTTTACCGGTAACACAACGTCCCGCTGGAAGCCGCAGTTATTCAGACTACGACGAGAGTGCGCTCGAATACCTCACGGAAATACGCCTCGCTAAGTCGGCGGGATTTACACTGATGGAGATCAAGCAATACATCAAGGAATGGAATGACGGCCAGATTACACCCGATACGGCTATTGATATATTGTATAAAAAGATTGCGATGGTACGAAAGAAAAAGTCTGAACTTGATGCAATAGAAGCGATATTAAAAAGTAAGATAACACAGCTACGCCCCCAGCTACATTGCCGTAATTGAGCACTCTGCTAGCTACTTTTGAGTAGATTCTACAGCCCTAATTCTCGCAATTGTGCTGAATCAACCATTGACGGCGAGTCCATCATCACATCAACGCCCGAGCCGTTCTTTGGAAAGGCCAAGGTTTCGCGAACATTGGTTTCGTCAATGAGCTCCATGAGGATGCGGTCAACACCAAAGGCACAGCCAGCGTGTGGCGGTGCACCGTATTTGAAGGCGCCTATCATAGCGCCAAATTTTTCTTCAACGTAGCTTTCGCTAAAGCCGAGCAGGTCAAACACTTTGTATAGCACCGCTGGGTTGTGGTTGCGCACGCCGCCGGAGCAAATTTCATAGCCGTTCATCACCATGTCGAACTGGTCAGCTACGATGGCCAGTTTGTCGGCATCGGTCGTCGCCGACTCCAGCGCCTGTAACCCGCCCTTTGGCATACCAAATGGGTTGTGCCCAAAGTCAAGCTTCTTGCCGTGGTCATCCCATTCATAGAACGGAAAATCGATAATCCAGGCAAACGCCACCACGCTCGGGTCTTTCAGGTTGAAATGAGTAGCAAATTCATTTCGCAGGTGACCAAGCACAGCGTTGACGACTGGGCGAGTGTCGGCGCCGAAGAAAACTGCGTCGCCATCAACTGCGCCAGTTTGTTGCTGAATTGCCGTGAGCTCTGTTTCGCTCAAGAACTTGGCAATTGGTGATTTTGCCTCGCCATCTTGGTAAGTGATGTACGCTAAGCCGCCTGCCCCTTCGCTCTTGGCAATGTCGGTAAACTGATCGATTTGCTTGCGGCTGAGGCTAGCACCATTTTTCACACAAATCGCCTTGATACACTCGGCGTTCTTGAACACGCCAAATTTGGTGTTGGCAAATGCTTTAGTCAGCTCCACCAATTCCATGCCAAAACGTAGGTCTGGCTTATCCGAGCCATACGTTTCCATAGCATCGCGGTAAGAAATGCGCGGAATTGGCTGGCCGTCGCCTACCGACAGATCGCTCAAATCCAGCAATTTCTTGCCCGCAAAATCAGTCGCCAGCTGCCGCATCAACGGCTCAACTTCCTGGCGGACTTCCTCGCCGTCTTCAACAAAGCTCATCTCCAGATCCAGCTGATAAAATTCACCGTACAGTCGATCAGCTCGCGGATCTTCATCGCGAAAACACGCCGCCAACTGGTAATACCGCGGCACACCGCCAACCATCAGCAGCTGCTTGAACTGCTGGGGTGCCTGCGGCAGAGCATAAAACTTATTTTCCTGCAAACGACTCGGGATCAGAAAATCACGCGCGCCCTCGGGACTAGAATTTGCCAAAATTGGCGTCTGAATTTCGATGAAGTCGCGGTCGTCCATATATTGATGCATCCGGCGGTACATTTCAGCGCGTTTTTTCAGCATCTGTTGCATCTTTGGACGACGCAGATCGAGGTAACGATATTTAAAACGCAAGTCCTCGCCTGCCTGATTTTCTTCGGCAAACGGCTGGATTGGCAAGGTTTCAGCGTGATTGAGAATTTCCAAATTTTCCACCACAATTTCCACATTACCGCTGGCAATATTTGGATTTTTCAGGCCTTCGCCGCGCTCCGTCACCACGCCGCTGGCACGAATCACAAACTCGTCGCGCAGGCTTTCCGCCAAACGAAAGGCCTCCGCCTGCTCAGGATTAATCACTAGCTGCACCAAGCCAGTATGATCGCGCAAATCAATAAAAATCAGCCCGCCATGATCGCGCCGCGAGTGCACCCAGCCAGCCACCGTAATATTTTTTCCAACGTCATCAGGGGTATGTATCGCCAAAACTCTCTTTTTCATATCTGTTATTATAGCATATTGATGTGTTTTTTCGCCTTTGGCGTCACCCGACGGCCGCGCGGCGTGCGCTCGATGAAGCCAATTTGCAGTAAATACGGCTCATAAAAATCCTCAATCGTCGTCGCTTCGTCACCCGTCAGGGCGGCAATGGTGGTTAGTCCCACTGGATTATCGCCGTAATTTTCCAGAATTGATTGTAGTAAATTACGGTCAGCCGGATCCAGCCCCAGCTCGTCCACTTCCAACATTTCCAGGGCACTCGTTGTGGTTTTCACATCAATTATGCCATCACCGTTGACGTCGGCATAGTCGCGTACGCGTTTGAGCAGGCGGTTAGCGATGCGCGGCGTCAAGCGAGCCCGCGTCGATAGTAAATTCGCTGCTTCATGCCGAATCGACGACTCCAAGATGGCCGCACTCCGCGTTACGATTTTAGCGATGTCCTCTGGCTCATAAAACTCCAGCCGATAAATATGCCCAAAGCGGTCGCGCAGCGGCGCTGCCAAGCTACCCGTCCGCGTCGTCGCGCCGATGACCGTAAACCGCGGCAAGTCCAGCCGAATCGACCGGGCAGCCGGGCCTTTGCCGATGACGATGTCCAGTTTGAAATCTTCCATGGCCGAGTATAAAATCTCCTCCACCGCCCGGCCGAGGCGATGAATCTCATCGATGAACAAAATATCGCCGTCCGCCAAATTCGTCAAAATTGACGCCAGATCACCCGCCTTTTCAATCGCCGGGCCACTGGTGATACGCAAGTTCGTACCCATCTCATTAGCGATCACTGTCGCCATGGTGGTCTTGCCCAGCCCTGGTGGGCCGTACAGCAGCACATGATCCAGTGGCTCACCGCGCTTCTTGGCCGCCTCAATTGCCAAGCGTAAATTGCGCTTCAATCGTTCCTGGCCGACATACTCACTAAAACTCTGCGGGCGCAGGCTGACTTCAATCCGCTGCTCCTCGGCGTCATCACTATGCGAACTGGTATCGACTATTCTCTCAATTGCCATACATTCATTATATCATCCACAGCGGAGCGAACTAATCTCCTACAAGCCGGCTACGCAATACCTGCATAATTTCGCGAAAGGTCTCATCACCCACCATATGTACCGCATCCTCTAGGTGTCGTGGCCATTTCGGATCAGGAAATTCCTCACCGGCAAAGGTGGCACCGCCGAGATAGCGCGGGTACAAATGCCAGTGCACATGTGTCGACTGACCAGCTTTCACTGCATTATTCATCAGGCACTCCCAGTTACACACATCAGTACCAAACGCTTCTTTGACCGCCTGCTCGAGTTGACGAATCACCTGATGCAGCTCCGCCCAATCCACCTCGTCCAGATCCGACAATGTTTCCTTGTGCTGACGTAGGGTGATAAATGACTTACCTCAATAGCATTGATTTCTGTCAAGCACTGCCACCCAACGTTCGGTTTATAGTATGACATTGTTGTCGGCTGTTGTCTGGCCAACGAGCAGTGGACAGATTTCACAGTTCGTCTTCGTTGCGCATGTATTCATGATACCTCCTGGTATGAATTATATTACTTGGCGAGGAGTGTCTGTCCACAATCCGTACCATATTATTGCATAATTATAAATTATATTGTAGAATTGGTACCATTATGAACAGGCGGTGCGCAGAAGCTACACCCCAGTTTGAGACTGAGGAGACAATAGATCGCCCAAATACATCCAAGCCACCAATGTGGATGAGAGTGGGAGTATGCGTTGTCGGCTGGGCAATGGGTACAGCCCTGAGTATTGGTACAGGCTGGAAGATTATGCCCACCGGCAGTCCAGATAGTCATCCATCAGCAACCGCCGCAGCGACACCGACTGAAACAGCAACAGCACAACAGGCTGAACCTCATCGGCCCTTCACTCTGCCCGATTTCCGGCCAGTTATTATCACCGATCCCTCAACAACGACCGAGCACGTTACTGACGTGGGTCAACGTTCACAGGAACAGCTCAAGAAGGCTATTGGAACCCTAGCCACGACCATGAGCGTTCCCGAGAGTAACGTCCTTGAGCCAGTAACAATGGTGATGCCCAGTGCGCCGATCGACCCGAAGACGGGTAATCCGTGCTTTTCTGGCAAAGAAATACGGGAAGTTGTCAAAAATGCTCCCTATCTTGACAACGCGGTTAGTTACGTTATTTTGCCGCCTCACGCGTGCGAAGGTCAACCGTGGTCCGCCTATGCCTACCATTACAGCAAGCTTATTATCACCACGACAAGTCCACACACTATTGAGGCTGGTGTCATTATGCATGAAGCTGCGCATACTTTTGGACTTGATCACACGAGAAGACTGAGTGTCAGATATCCAGACTCAGATTCAACCCCAAGCTCGGAGTGGCGTAATGTCAAGCCAGAGGATTACGATATTATAGAAGATATAACTAATGGGTATGGTCAATTTCCTAAACTACAAAATGGCGACATTGATCCAGCGAGTGGACAAGAGACCGTTACAGGCTACCATTATGGTATTGATTCTTGGTGTACTGAGAAAAATACCTGCTCTCATGTCCTCAATTTCGTAGAAAGAAATAGGCTTGATCCAGAAAAATTCCCGATTCGCGATATTGACCCTGCGACGCTACCAGATGATCCCATTAGCCTCACAGTATCCCCAGAGCCACACAACATTTCTGGTGTCCGCATACCCCTACCAGCCGACCATCCAATTCACCAAATTAAGGGCTGCGAATCAGTTACCCACATTGTTATCGGAATTGACCACATATACTATTCACTCATTGATAGCGCGCCAGGCTTTGGTACAACTATTATCGCCGTCAATAAAGACGGTAGCCTGATAGAGATAGATGCACCAAAATATGACAAATTATATTATTCTCCATCAACAAAAAACATCCTAGAAAAAGAGCGGTGGAACTATCTATATAACGACAGTGCTACTGGAGTGAGTGTCGCAGCGCGATTAGTCGACGGGAAGACGGAACTTCGCGTACAGCCCTTCGATAGATAGCAAACAGACCACTCGCTGCTGCTCTGCTGCAGCATAACTAGCTGCATTTATTGTCAATGACTGTATCAAAAGCTACCGCTACTCATTTCTTCAGCGCCTCGGTCACTCGTTGCGCCGTCGGCAGATTAACATCAACATTCTCAAGCGCCTTGGTAGCATCAGCCAAGGTGTAGCCCAACGCCATCAACGCCTCCAGTGCTTCGTCAGAGGTGTTCAGTTCGGTCTGGACTATAGTTTCTACTCGACCATACTGCGTCGGCAAACCAACCTTATCACTCAAATCAACCACCACTCGTTCGGCAGTTTTTTTACCGACGCCAGCAGCTTTTTGCACAAACGCACTATCAGCATTGGCGATGGCGTTGCGCACCTGCTCTGCGTCGCCGAGGCTGAGAATGGCCAGTGCCGCTTTTGGGCCGACACCCTGAACAGTAATCAGCATTTCAAACAGCTTTTTTACAGCCAAACTAGAAAAACCGAATAGCTCTTCCGCCTGCTCACGCACATGATGATAGGTGTAAAACTTAGCGTCTTGGCTGAGCGCCACCGCCTCGAAATCACCAGCCGATACGCTCACTTCATAACCGACGCCGTGAACGTCAATCACGATGCTGCCCGCGCCAAACTTTTCAGCGATCGTACCAGAGAGGTGGGCGATCACGGTCGTCTGTCTCCGCCGCCCGGAGGATTGGTTGGGCCGGGTGAGGCGCCGCCACTACCACCACCTGAACCGCCACCGCTGCCACCGCCACTACCATTACCGCCACCTGGATTTTGATCGTCATCGCCGGTACTACCACACGACGTCGTCTTTCGCGAATGTTTCGTCGCATCAAATTTGTCTTCGCTGATGGTGATGAGCCGCTTGGTGGCTAGTTCACAAACGGTGATCTGCTTAGCGGTGGACGTTTGCCGACAATCCGCAGCGTTCTTGGAATATTTAGCGGCGTCAAATTGATCTTCAAAAATTGACTCCATTTGCTTGGTGGCGAGGTTACAGACCTCGATCTTTGTCTTGGTCTGATCACATTTCTCGGTCGGGAGGGCGCTCGAGAGGAAATATTCTTTGTAAGCACCGGGGCTGGAATCATCAGCCAGGCCACCATTACTACTACACACACTTCGCTGAACAACACCGCTTGGCACGTCGAAGCCAGTTTTTGCGCCTGCCAGCAGCTTGGTCATCGTCGCCCGCCAAATTGGTGCTGCCACATCCGATCCACCGCTGTTCATGACCTTATTATTGTTATTACCAACCCACACGCCGACAGCGTATTGCGGCGTATAGCCAATCGTCCAGGCATCGCGGTTATCATTGGTGGTACCCGTCTTGACCGCGACCGTTTTACCGCCCACCGTCAGGCCGCTACCAAACATCCCCGCCCGCGCGGCGTTATCCGACAGAATGCTGGAGATGAGATAGGCGCCACCTTGGCTAATCGCTTGGCGCGTACTGGCTGTTTTCCACGACGCGTTTTTGTTGAACTTGTCCTTGACTTCAGTGATGAGATTGAGCGATTCGTACTGCGTACCGCCATTGGCAAAGGCCGCGTAGGCGTTTGTCATCTCGCTTAGGCGCACCTCGGCCGAGCCAAGCGCCAGTGACAATCCATAATTTTTGTTTTCGTCCAGCGTGCTGATACCGAGTTTCTTGACAGCTTGGATGGAGCGATTGATGCCATACTTTTGCATGATCAGAACGCTCGGGATGTTCAGCGACCAGCTGAGCGACTTGCGCGTCGTCACCTTGCCGTTCCAGCGGCGAGTAGCGTTGTAGGGCACGTAACCATTGAAGTCAGTTAATTTATCATCAAAAACTGTCGCCGGCGTGATGGCGCCATCAGCCATCGCTTGCGCATAATACAGCGGCTTGAAGCTCGAACCAGGCTGGCGCGGCGTGGTCACCATATTGACCTTACCCCACTCGGCGTTATTGTAATCAGCACTGCCAACCAGTGCCCGCACCTCGCCGGTTTTTGGATCAATGACGATACCACTGGCGTTGGTGCCGCCGAGGCGATTGATCTGCTTCATTTGTTTAGCGATATTCTCTTGAAGGAGCTGTTGGGTGTCGAGATTCAGCGAGGTCTTGACGCGGTAGCCCGAGCGCATGACTTTTTCATAACCGTATTTATCGCTCAACTGCTTGATGACCATCTCGGCAAAATGCGGCGCTGCGGAATTTGTGTGAGCCGCGCCACCACCAGTATATGCTAGCTGTGTGGCTTCCGCCTGCTGCTTCTGTTCCTCGGTGATGAAGCCTTCAGTCTGCATCCGACCGAGCACCGTCTTTTGGCGCTGCTTGGCGTATTCGGCATTACCGCTGATCGGCGAATAGCGGCTTGGCGCCGGCAGTACACCAACCAGCATACTGCTCTCGGCCAGTGTCAAATCCTTCGGCGACTTATTGAAATACACCTTGGCCGCCTCCTCGATACCAAAGGCATTTTCACCAAAGTACACCGAGTTTAGATACATCATCAAGATCTGCTCTTTACTATAATTCTGTTCAATGGCAATGGCCATAAATAGCTCTTGATACTTGCGCATAAAGCTATGTTCATTGCTGAGCAAATTATTCTTGACCAACTGCTGTGTCAAGGTAGACCCGCCGCCGTGCCGCGTGATCGCCGCCCGGAAAATACTGAAAATATTAAAGCCGCTGTGCTTATAAAAATCCTTATCCTCGCTGGCGATCAGCGCCTTTTTCATACTCTCAGAAATATCCTTGAGCTGCACCAAGTTCCGCCGCTCGGCATTACCAACGCTATAAATCACCTTGTCATTGGCATCAGTCAGCACGATACCGGTATTATTGCGGTTCATCAGCCGCTCCTGATCAGCAATATCGCGGGCGTAGTAAAAATAGCTGGCAATCGGCACGATGATCAAAAACAGTAGAATCGGCAGCAGACACACCATAATTTTTTTCGGCCGGCTCAGCCGCCAGAACCACAAAAAGTGTTTGTGCTGACGCGGTAATTTACCGGATTTTGCCTTGACTTGACCGAGATTGGCATACCGACCCATGTGCGGTGGCTGCTTCTTTATCGGAGCTCGTTTTCCCTTGCCTAGTTGCACCATGTATCAATTATACCACGCCACAGTGCGTCATCGCTGCATGGGTGATGGCCGCCGCGAGTGCATCGGCGCAGTCATCTGGCTTGGGCACTTGGCTGAGACCTAAGTTGAGGCGCACCATTTCCTGAATCTGCTTTTTGTCAGCCTTGCCATAGCCAGTCAGCGTCTGTTTGATCTGAAGCGGCGTGTATTCACTGATCACGAGGCCTGCCTTGTGCCCAGTCAGCATTGCCACGCCGCGAGCATGAGCCACAGAGATAGCAGTAGTGACATTGCGGGCAAAAAACAATTTTTCAATTGACATCACCTCAGGTCTGGTCTCAGCAATGATCTCCGTCAGGCCATCAAAAATCTCCGCCAGCCGCTCGTCCAGCGGCGTGTGCGCCGGCGTCTTGATTACACCAGCCGTCACCAGCCGGTAGCCGCCCTGCTTCGCGTCAATCACGCCAAAGCCCAAAATACCAGTCCCCGGATCAATGCCAATAATTCTCATGATTGTATTATAGCACCCGGCCAGTGACGATAATTAATGCGGGCGGCCGACTCGACGAGCTCGCGCTAGGTTATCGCTTGCCGCGCGTGATGGTGTGTTTCAGCCGCGTAGCAGCCCGGCCAATTTCCCAGCGCCACTGCCAGCCAGCATAACCAACCGCCAGCAGACTAACGCCGCCGAGCACCCACCAGCCCCACATCGCGCCTGTCACCTGCTTGACCTGTTCCGGCGCAAAGCCAGTTTTTGGTGCGGTAGCCAGCGCGACCTTGCGGCAGCGGCGGGTCTTTGGATTGCGCTCAAAGCCTTCGGCACACTCCTTCAACACGTCACTATCAGCGGCAATTTTTTTACAGCGCCCGGTGGCGGGATTACGAAACTTACCGTCGGGACATGGCTTCAGAGTTTTGGCGGCTGCGGCTGCAATCGACCGACACCGACCGGTTATCTCGCTCCGATAGTACCCTTCACGGCACGGCGTTTGGGTTTTGAGCTTGCTGATATTGCGGCACCGACCAGTTTCTGGTGAACGATATTGACCGGGCTTACACGGCGCGAGTTCCGGCTCGCGTACGATATTACGGCAGCGGCCCGTCTCCGGTGAACGGTACTGCCCCGGACGGCACGGCGTCGGCACTGGCTCCACCGGCTCCTTGACGCAACGGCCTGTGAGCTCGTGACGCACATAGCCCGCCTTGCAATCTGGCCACTGCTTGAATTCATTAGGCCGAGCCGGTGTCGGTGAAAATGTCACCTTCCATTCCCCGTCAAGCAGGCTCCACGACGAGTCCTTGGCCAGGCCAGTAAATGACGTCTGGTCGATCTCATTGCCACTAGCATCCAGCGCGTACACCTCGCCGCCACCGGTTTTTGTCAGTTTGAGATTTGTCTCTGCCAGCCGAACGACATGCAGCGCCCCGGCTGCCAGCTCAATATTCTTGAACGTATGTGTCGTGTCCTTGTGCTTACCCCGACCTTTGACGAGAATGGTGCAGCCCGTAAGGTCGAGGTCACTAGTCCCGGCGTTAATGATCTCGATAAACGGTGTGTCGACATTGGTCGCGATCTCATGCAACTTCAAGCCGCTGCAACGATTACTCGGTGGCGTCGGATCAACTGGCGGACGTGGCTCGTCAGGCTCACTGCACGCTGGCAGTTCACGTAGACGCGGCGCCTCGCCGACCGAAAAATCGCTGGCGTTATTATCCGTATCAGTCACCACGCCATTTACTTGGCAGCGCCAGGCGTGTAGCTTGCCGCCCAGCGTAATCGGACTGCCTTCGCGCGCTGACGCCGCACCCCAGCCAACCAGATCCGACACCTGCCCATCACTCCTCACCAATTTGACAGAGCCGCCGGTTTTTGCCAGCACTTTCTGGCTATCAAACCGCAGGTCGGTCTGCTCATCGGTTAGCCGGCTATCACCGACCACCAACGCCCCGCCCGCCGGTACTACTAGGTCGGTCGACATTGTTTTGAGCGTCGTCACCTGCCCCTTTTGGCTGACATACTGCAGTGTCCAACCAGCGATATTAACTGGCCCTGACGACGGATTGTAGAGTTCGACGTACGTGCCGCGCGCTGTATCGAGGCCGACTTTGGTAATCAAGAGTTTGGCCGATGTACGAGCCGCAGCTGACGGTGCAGGAGGTTCAGAAGGCGTTGGCTTGACTGGTGTGGGTGTTGATGGATCTCTGGGCGGTATTGACGGAGCGGGTGTAGGCGTAGACGTACCGCCAGAAGCTGTGTCCGGCGTCGCCGCTGCTGGGGCTAATGGCCTGGTCGGAGCTGCCGGGCTGGGCACTGGATTGGCTGGACGCGGCGCAGGCATGTCCGTTGATGCAACCGGCGTCGAATCACCCGCAGGAGGTGCAGCCTCCGGTGGGGAGTTGCTCGCAAACGCTACCACCGGCTGAAACACCAGCGCAATTATCGTTGACATAAGTAGTAGGCGGGTCAAAACCTTCATTGTGAACTCCCTGCTTGGCTTATGTTGACTGATTATATTGTAAAAGAAATTCCTCCCAAACGCAAAAGAGCGCCGTCGGGGACGCTCAATACATAGTCAATGTATAGCCTGAGCGAAGATTACTCCGCAGTGATATCGGCATTGGTATGCACATTCACCACGTCGTCTAGGTCATCCAGCGCATCAACCACCTTCATCAATTTCTGCGCCGTTTCCATATCCGCAATTTCAATTGGCGTATTGGCGATGTAGCACAGCTCGGCGTCTTTTACGTTCAAACCCTGCTCAACCAACTGATTTCTAACGCTCGCCAAATCTTTCAACTCCGTGTAAACAATAACCTCGCCGTCTTCCTCGACCGCATCTTCAGCGCCAGCGTCCAGCACTTGTAATAGCAAGTCCTCGCCCGTACCTTCCACGGTGATCACGCCCTTGCGGGTAAACTGAAACGCCACACTACCAGCGTCAGCGATGCGCCCGCCGTTTTTGACCAGCGCAGTTTTCACTTCTGGCAAGGTGCGGTTGCGGTTGTCGGTCGCCGTCTCGATGATGATGCCGACGCCGCCCGGGCCGTAGCCTTCATAGGTAATCTCCTCCAGCGCCGCTGCGCTCTTATCCGCCACGCGGTCAATCGCCCGCTGGATATTAGCGCTCGGCATGTTGGCAGCTTTGGCTTTTTCAATGGCCATTGCCAAACTTGCATTGAGCGCTGGGTCGGTGCCACCGCGCGCCGCAATGGCAATTTGATTACCTAATTTCGTGAAAATCGCGCCGCGCTTCGCATCAACAATCGCTTTCTGCCGGTGCGTGGTCGCCCATTTACTGTGTCCTGCCATGTGTCTATGCCTCCAGAAAATTCGTTTCTTTTAGTATAGCAGAAAATGAGCAAGGGGTTAACTATCGAGCCGGTTAGTGGCGTTTTCCGGAAAGGTAAAGCCACCGCAATCTGATTCTATATATATCTCTTTAACGGGTATATCATTGAAGCCTTTCTTGTCCTTAATGCGCAACCCATATTGAGAGGAGATGATTCCCCCATGGACATACAAACCCAGCATCCCTGCGACATATCCCCTGACTCTACCGTCGTTATTCTGATGCAAAATCTCACATGGGACTTGTATGGCAGGACAGTGAGCATCCTCTGGCAAAGCCACATCAGAACCTACTAAATATGCCTTGGGAAGTGATTCATCTAAATTCGACCCAGATATCGGAATCATCGTGCTCGAGATCCATAACCTTCCGTAAGACCTTTTTTCGACGCCGAGAATTATCCTCAGCAATCCCCACCACAAGATCCGATACGCTTATCTCATAGGAGCTCAACCCAGCCTGCCCTCGCCGCATATTCAAGTCACCGATAAACTGATACATAATTGCATCGCTAAGCTTATCGGATTCAACAAGAGGCGCTATTACCTCTCGCATCCTCTCTAAGTACTTTTCTTTAATTGCGGCTTGAGCAGTCTGTAATGCTTCTTTAGTGTGCAGGTCCTCTCCGTCTGTCGGGGCCTTATTTTCAGCGCGCTGCCTAGTGACTTCTTCCAGGTATTCATTACGTAACTTGGTAATTTCATCACATATCGCGTTTAACCGCCGAGGTGTCATTGGCCTGCCCAGTTCCTGTGTCTCGTCGTCTTGCGCACCACTATAGCCCTCAACCCCACTAGGCTGTTGCTCACCATAATTATTCGATGCGGCCGCTAGCCTCTCCCATGGACCCGTCAAGCCCTGGCCTTGATTACTGCTATCTCCACCTATTCTTTCTTTGCCCATTTCACTCCTCCAGATTGAATAATGTTATACCTCTCTAGCCATCGCCCGAGGATTGAACCTGTACCCACCCATCCCAAGTGATCAGCTGAATAGCCTGATAGTAGTACATGCATCAGGTTTCCTCAAGCATGAGCGAGATCGGTAGCCTGCCACAATCGTCCACGGCTACTCAACCACATTACTCTCACGCAGCCGCAGCCCGGTCTGTCGCCGCATCCACCACATTGCCCCGATAATGACGAGGTAGGTAATGATTACCCACGGCCAGCTCAAGTTCACCTCCAGCTGCGCCCAGTCCAGCCCTGCCAGCCACGTGGCGACGCCGACCATATACTGGAGCAGCCACGTCGTCGGCGCGGCGACGAGTCCAGCCACCACCGGCACATCCGCGCACACGCCAACCACAAAGGTCAGTAGCATCGCTAGCGGCACCAATGGCAAGATTAGCACATTCGCGATTAGCGCCACATTACTGATCACACCAAATGACGCCACCAGCAGCGGTAACGTCATGATCTGGGCCGACACCGTCTCGCCGATAATCTGCCGGATCACCCCGGGCGACTTCGTACCAAAAAAGTATCGCTGCAGCAGCGGCGCCAGGATAATCACCCCGCTAAACGCCGCGAAACTCAATTGCCAACCAAGGTCGTTCCAGCCAAACTGCGGATTGATGAGTAGCGTCATCGCCGCAGCGACCGGTAGCAGCACCAGCGGATGAATCGTCCGGCCATAATACCACGCGGCTAGGCTCAGGCCCGCCACCAGCCCGGCCCGCGACATGCTCGGACTGAGGCCGGTCATCGCCATAAAGCCAATGATCATCACACCGGCACTCAGTGCCGCCAGATATTTCGACACCCGAACGAACAGCCGCCGTGCCAGCCGCACCAAAATCGTCAGGTTATAGCCGCTGGCCACGATAACGTGCGTCAAACCCGCAACCTGCAGCGCCGTCATCAATTCCAGCGGCAATGCCCGCCGCAAGCCCATCAAGAACCCGAGGCCCAGTGCCGCCTCCGACTCCGGCACGTACCGCCGCACCCGCTCCGCGAACCAATCCCGCACACCCACCGCCACGTCACCCGGTTGCTCGCGCGTCACTCGTTCAACCGCTGCCCGTGACATCCGCGCCGCAAACGCCCCAAACCCATCGGTCAGCGCGCCCCGAACCGTGACCACGTCGCTGCGTTTAATCGCCTGGTTATGCCTCGTCACCACCCAGACACTGCCAGGCAGCCGCCGATCATTACTCATGATATCACCCAGGCGCAACACTGTCTGCCCCTTTTTATCAACATCAGGATCTTCCAGCACCCGCCCGCTCAGCCGTACCATTTGACCGATCAGCGTTTGATAGTGCTCCAGGCCAATCTGCCCCACACTACCTCGCCACAGCCCAACCAGCACCCCACCGACTAGAGCTACTACGACCAGCCAGCGCCGCGCCCCAACGAGCGACGCTAGGGCCAATACCATTCCCGCCCCCAACCACATCCAACCAGCAAACAGCCCGTACGGCGCTCGCATCACGCTGATAACACCGATGACGATGCCGACACCAGCCGCCGCCAACAGCCACGACACATGCAAACGCTGGGTGAGGCCGAGAGACTTCATATAGTTAGTATACGCGAAGTGCGGCCAGACTTACATCAAATCACCTGAAATGGATACAATAAAAAATCCTAGTTCATGAACTAGGATTGTACTCCACTTGGAGGGCCCACCGGGGCTTGAACCCGGGACACCCTGCTTAAAAGGCAGGTGCTCTAACCAACTGAGCTATGGGCCCGCACATGACGCGCAGCGCAACGAAGCGAGAACGCGACTTTTCACATTTTATCACAGAGGAACTCCGTTTTCAACGCTTTGTTTTCTTGGCAGCGGGCGCCTTGGTATGAAGCGGCAAGCTCATGTCAAGCAGCCCCGCCACTAGTCCAACGGTCGCCGCATAGTACCACCAGTCGCTCAGCAATTTGTACGTCTGCATCGCCTCCGCGTTCAAGGTCATAAATTTGCCCAGCGGCCGTACCAGCACCGCCGCTGCTAAGACACCGACCAGCACCGCCGAGATCAGCCGTAGCAACTTGCCAGGTCCCTTTGGCCCAGTGATTAATAATAGTACCAGCGGCCCCACCGTCAGGATAATCGTCGCCACGACACCATTCGGTAGCCCTGCTACGTTACTGACGCCCAGCCCGCCGATCACCCCGGCCAGCCACTCCGCCCATAACTCCGCCAGCAATGCACCAGCCGCCAGCGCCAGCGCCAACACGCCAAATCGCCGATTTAACACAAAAGCCAAGGCCGTCACCACCACGGCCACGCCACCAAATAACAACATTACACTCATCGCTTCCCCTCCGTCGTAAACCGCGCGGTGACGCCCGGTTTGATGCTGTGTTCCTTGGCACTACCTGCCGGCAGCTCCAACACGTACCGCGCCGGCACTGGTGTGTGATACACTTCGTGCGGCTCATTATCGGGCCAGACATCACGCTTGACATGCACGACCTTTTTCTTGGCATCCAGCCAAATGATATCAATCGGGACACGCATATCCTTCATCCACATTGGTATATCACCGTCTTTCTCGGCCACAAACAACATCCCCTCGCTCTTGCCCAGCTCCTGCCGACCGCCCAAGCCCCGCGCCCGCGTCTCGTCCGTATCAGCAACCTCTACTCGAAATGTACCCTTGCCGATGTCAACCGTCGTGTACGTTTTATTCATCTGGCGCGTCACCGCCCATACGCCGTAGCCGATCCCGGCCAACACGCCGAGCACGATCACCCAAACGATGATCCGCTGCACTATCGACGCCGACTTCGCATTCATACTCCCATTATAGCAAGTTTAGCTTCAGGCGCCGACTTTATCTTTTGTGTTACCGCGCTTGGCATTGCGATTAATATAATCGATGATTCGACCAGCCACATTGCGGCCCGTGACTTTTTCGATGCCAAATCCTGGACTGGCGTTCACCTCCAATACCAGCGCGCCGCGGTTCGAGCGCATAAAGTCGACGCCGGCTACCACCAGGCCCATCGCCTTGGCGGCCTTGACGCACATTTTTCGCTCATCGGGCGTCAACTTGACGACCGTCCCCTCGCCGCCTTTATGCAAATTGCTGCGAAAATCATCATCCAAACTCTGCCGCTTCATACTAGCCACCACTTGACTACCGACCACAAATGCCCGAATATCGGTGCCGGCCGACTCCTTGATAAATTCCTGTAATAGCACGTTTGTGCCGTCAGAATCACTGAGGTAAAACGCTTGCATAACCGACTTAGCGGCTTTAATTGTCTCCGCCAGTACCACGCCATTGCCGTGGGTGCCGCGCGCCAGCTTAATAATCGCCGGCGTACCGCCAATCTCATCCAGCAGTACATCGATATCCGTTTCATTGCGCGAGAACACCGTCTTTGGGATCGACACCCCAGCCCGGGCCAGCAGCTGCACCGATCGTAGTTTATCGCGCGAACGACTGATGGCGATAGACCGATTCATAAAAAATGCTTGCGGATTCGCCATTTCCAATTGCCGCAGCACTGCCGTCCCGTAGCGCGTCATATAGCTAGCAATTCGCGGGATGAACACGTCAAAGTTACCGATTTCCCTGCCACGATAAATAACCTTTGGATGCCGCTCATCAATTGACACATAACAATTTTTATACTTGATAACTTTAACTCGATGACCACGCTTTTCAGCTTCTTCCTTGAGGCGAAGGGTGGAGTAGTTGATGTTACCGTTAGATAGAATCGCAATATTCATAACTACGTATCCTTTGGTTTATGGTATTTTTTATAAAACTTATGAGGATTTTTAGCTAGTTCTTTATTTAGCCTTATAGTCTGTGATTTCTTCTGGTTCTTTACTTCATTCATACTTACGTCAACCAAAAACTTACCGCTTAATGTCCGTCGTCCAATTAGCACTGGAAAATTATGCACAGCCCTATCAGACAGGCTAAATAACGCTTTAATCTTCTTGCCAGCCAATATAATGGTAAAATGTGTCCGATATTTTATAATTTCATGGCCAGAGGCGCTCTTAACCATCGCTACCGAATAATCGGTACGCCGAAACACCTTGCCGTTATAATACGGTGAGCCTTTACCAAATAGCGAGAACTTCAAGACACCGTCTTTATCAACACGAATATTGCTCGCCCACACTGATGAGCCGTCCGCACCGGTGTCAACCTTAGCCGGCACATTAACTGCTCGCCGACCAAAATCCACCTTCACATTTCGACCAATGATGGTTTTTTGTGCTGTCATGCACCATATACTATAATCTAAAAACCTACATCAGTCAAGCTACGAAGCTGCTCGTTTGTAGGCAGCCAGAAGCTTGTCGACGTAGACAGCCGGAACATTAGCAGGCATGCCGACAAGTGGATCATAGTACGGCATAAGGCCCGAGGATGCATTTATTTCAACCCCCGGAAATTATCGGGAGCTATAATGTCAACACCGCAGATAAACAGGCCGAAGTATTCAGTAACTCGCACAGCCATCTGCTTCACTTCATTCGGTACTTTATTGAGGCACTCTAGCGCATAGCCACCACTAGAAATATTCGCTACACCAGTTACTTGTACTCGTGTCCCATCGGGTGGAATACATCGCAACTCAACATCGCTCAAAAAGCCCGCACGGCCTCTGGGTCAATTAGATTCATGGACTTTTCATGAGGTAGCTGACCGAGCAACTTCACATATTCCATTTCCGCCATGCGAAACGCAAGCGACGAACCAATCGCCTCACGGAATACCGAGTCAGGTTCACGATCAGTCGCCTCTTCACGAGCTCGACCAAGTGCTATAACACCCTTATCTAGTGCCGACATATCGCGAAGACGCCGGTGTTCAAAGCGAGGATTACGAGACTTCCCAGCGATAAAGTCCTCTCGCTGATCGAGCGCATTATTAACAAGTTCTGTATACGACTGAAACCCGGCTTCAGGAAGATTGTGAGGATTAATAATCTCTTCAATCGTTCGCGGTTGGCGCGGTGCTATTTCAGACGCTATACTCATTTTTTCATGATAGCATATTTATGTAAAAAAGCAAGTACGCATTACGAAAACAGTCCGCGCCTCCTCGCACCATCAAACTGTTCCAGTAGTTCACGCTGCTTCTTGCTCAGTTTGGTTGGCGTATCAACGATGACGCCAACAATGTGCGGGCCGCGCGAGTCATCGCGTAAGTGTGGCACGCCGTGGCCTGATAACTTAAAATCAGTCCCCGACTGGGTGCCGGCTGGGATTTTCATTCGCACCGTGCCGTCCACAGTTTCGACATCAATTTCCGTTCCCAGCGCTGCCTCAACCATCGAGATATGCTCTTCCGACAGGATAATGTCGCCTTCACGAGTGAACTTCTTATGCGCCTTGACACGAATGTGAACGTATAGATCGCCGCGCGGGCCGCCCTGAACTGCTTCACCGCGATCACGCAGGCGGATCGTCGCGCCATCATCAATGCCGGCTGGGATCTTGACCGTAATCTCCTGGCGCTGGCGAGTTGTACCCTTGCCGCCACAGACTGAACAGTTTTGCTCCGGGACCTTACCGCGACCATGACAGGTTGGACACGTGACTGCTTGCTGAATTTGTCCAAAAATCGAGTTCATGACGCGAGTCTGCTGACCAGAACCCTTGCAGTCATCGCAGGTTTTTAGACTATGGCCTGGCTCGACGCCATCGCCATGACAATGTTCGCACTCGGTGTCCAAGATCACATTGAGATTCTTTTCTGCGCCAAACACCGCCTCTTCAAAACTCAGAGTCACATTAGTTTCAACATCACGACCACGCCGCGCACCACCCTGTGAACTAGTCGCGCCGCCACCGAAAAATTGACTGAAAATGTCGCCAAAACCGCCGCCACCAAAATCAAAGTGGATATCTTGGCCGCCAAACCCGCCAAATCCTTCGAACGGATTACCGCCAAAGCCACCGCCTGCTGCGCCGCCGACACCCGCATGACCAAACTGGTCGTAACGCTGGCGCTTTTGCTTGTCTTTTAGGACTTCATACGCCTCATTGACCTCTTTGAATTTGGCTTCATCACCGCCTTCTTTGTCGGGGTGGTACTTGACCGCTGCCTTGCGAAAAGCCTTCTTGATCTCATCCTCAGAGGCGGTTTTCGACACGCCTAACACTTCATAATAATCGCGCTTGCTCATATGTGTTTATTATACGCTTTTAGCACTCGACATGCAAGAGTGCTAGCCTTGACCATGCTATACTGAGCATAGAGGAGGTGTTATGAAACAGACAGCAATTATCAATTCAGAAATCAAGGCTCGGTGTGCCGATCAAGAGGCGGTGCGCCACTATCTACGTGAGCATGGCGCAGACTTTAAGGGGACGGATCATCAAATCGACACGTATTTTGATGTACCCGAGGGGCGCCTGAAATTGCGCCAGGGGCCGATCGAAAATAACCTTATCTTTTATCAGCGGGCGGACACTGACGGGCCAAAACAATCGACCATCAACTTGTCACCCGTAGCACCGGACTCAACTATTGGTGAGGTGCTAACAGCGGCGCTTGGTGTGCGTGTCATCGTCGATAAGCAGCGCGAGATTTACTTCATCGATAATGTCAAGTTTCATATCGACACTGTTCAGGGCCTCGGGAATTTTGTCGAAATTGAAGCCATCGACACCGATGGCAAACGAAACGCCAAGGAGCTGGAGGACCAATGCTCATACTACATGCGTGAGCTTGGTATCAAGGCTATGGATTTAGTGGTTGGCTCGTATAGTGATTTATTGGAGCATGGTGACGATATTCAAGCGACATAGGGCCCTTCTACGCTGACCTTTCTTTAGCCCAGTCTGTATTTAGTATAGTTGTGATTTGACATACTATATATTATTGTTATATTTAAGTTACTATGATCTTCCGCACAATGCCTCGTCCCGATCTTGAAGTCACCTGGTATCGTCAGAATGGGTTGTTTAATTTCACCAACTCAGACGACGAGCCAGTGACGGGTGTATCAGCTCAGACATGGGAAGATTATCTAGATCATATCGAAAATTTGCCAAGCAAAGTTTCAGGACAAGTCATTAGTCCAGAATTGATAACCATTACTGATATACCGTTTGAGAAAGTGGCAAGATTTCGACAAGAAATTGGCAAGAGGATTTTGCAGCTATGTGAGATTTCACACGATCTACCCAATGCCGACTTCGTGGTCGGCACACCCATTTTTTGTGATGATACGGAATTGCCGTATAACACTCTTCTGAATATCAGCAATGGTCAATATGAAACAAAGTCGCGAAAATGGCTTCTTACGCTCAGTGAAGAGGGTAATTTTCGGCCCGCCCTAACCACTCAGACACTCCAGCAGCCATATTCAACTCAATCATTAATCTGCCGTAGCACCATCTCTTCTGCGTGAAGATACTCGTCATGTGCAGGTTAGCGCCTGTTGGGCAACGCCTGGTTTTAGCCATCCTAACTACCAACCGCCACCAGATGAGGAGCGCTATACAGATGCAATGATTTATACGATTAATCAACTTTTTACCGCTCACTCTGTCCAAGATCTTGTCGTAGTTGATCGTACGCCGCCGACTACCAAAATTCCACCACTCAACTGTGTCGTCCAGCGAAAAATATAATACCCCGGAGACTTGGGGTATTATGTTAGCCTACATCAGACTCTGTTATTTCTCGTCAACCACCTCTCCCTCAACTGGCTCGTCTTTGTCGGATTTTTTATCACCCGTAGACTCATCGGCCTTGTTGTCCTCAGTGGCTTGCTGGTACATTTTGGCACCAATTGGCATGATAGCGTCCTGCAGTGCTTTGGCTGCCGCTTCTAGTTCGTCCTTGTCGTCAGCGTCTTTGTGCTTTTCTGCTTCCTTGACCGCTTCGTCAATCGCCTTCTTGTCGTCATCAGAAATCTTATCCTTGAACTCATCTGGCATTTTCTTTGCCTGATAGATAGCGTTTTCTAGCTGGTTTTTAGCGTCAACGGTTTCGCGCTTTTTCTTATCCTCGTCAGCATGCAGCTCAGCTTCTTTCTGGGCTTTTTCGATATCTTCCTTGCTCATGTTGCCAGAGTTTTGGATGGTAATCGATTGTTCTTTGCCAGTACCTTTATCCTTGGCGGTGACATTAAGGATACCATTGGCATCGATATTAAACGTCACTTCAATCTGCGGCACGCCGCGTGGTGCTGGTGCGATACCATCGAGCACAAAACGGCCCAAACTCTTGTTGTCATTGGCAAATTCGCGCTCACCCTGCAAGACATGGATTTCCACTTGCGGCTGATTGTCAGCGGCGGTCGAGAATACTTCGCTCTTGCTGGTCGGCACGGTGGTATTACGCTCGATCAGCTTGGTCGACACGCCGCCCATTGTCTCGATACCGAGACTGAGCGGCGTCACGTCCAGCAGCAGCACATCCTTAACATCACCAGCCAGCACACCACCCTGAATGGCTGCACCAACGGCCACCACCTCGTCTGGATTGACGCCCTGCATCGGGTCTTTGCCAAACAATTTCTTCACTCGCTCGACCACCGCCGGCATACGGGTCATACCGCCAACCATCACCACGTTTTGGATGTCTGATTTAGAGAGTTTGGCGTCTTTGAGTGCTTTTTCAACTGGGCCGTCAAGGCGCGCCAACAGATCTTTCACCAAATCTTCCAACTTGGCCCGCGTTAGACTCAATTCAAAGTGCTTCGGCCCATCAGCATCAGCGGTGATAAATGGAATGTTAACTTCGTATTCAGTAACCGTTGACAGTTCCTTCTTGGCCTTTTCCGCTTCATCCTTCAGGCGCTGCATGGCCGCGTTGTCTTTACGTAGATCGATGCCTTCTTTAGACTTAAAGTCGTCCAAGAAATAGTTAACGATGACATTGTCAAAGTCCTCGCCGCCCAGGTGGGTATCACCATTCGTGGCTTTCACCTCAAACACACCGTCGCCGAGTTCCAAAATAGAAACGTCGAAGGTGCCACCGCCAAGGTCAAACACCACGATGGTTTCGTCATTTTTGCCTTTTTCCAGGCCGTATGCCAAAGCTGCCGCCGTTGGCTCATTGATGATGCGCTTAACTTCCAGGCCGGCGATTTTACCAGCATCCTTGGTCGCCTGACGCTGCGAATCGTCAAAGTAGGCTGGCACGGTGATGACGGCTTCGGTGACTTTTTCGCCCAGGAACGCCTCGGCGTCGGCCTTGATTTTGCCGAGGATCATGGCTGAAACTTCTTCTGGCGTGTATTCCTTGCCACCCATTTCCACGGCCACACCCGCACCTTTCTTGACGATCTTAAACGGCATGAGGCCACGGTCTTTTTGGACTTCTTTGTCATCAAACTTACGGCCAATAAAGCGCTTGACACCATAAATTGTGTTCTTTGGATTAGTCACACGCTGACGCTGCGCTACTTGCCCAACCAAGCGTTCGCCCTTTTTATTAATCGCTACCACTGATGGCGTCGTACGATTGCCCTCAGCGTTAGCGATAACTTCTGGCTTACCCGCCAGCATGTACGCAAAGGCGCTGTTGGTTGTACCGAGGTCGATTCCGATAATTTTACCCATATGATTCCCCTTTCTTGTTTTGATCACATCTGGTTTTTGCTTATATTCATTTTAGCACTCTTTATTAACGAGTGCCAACTATTTCAGTATAAATAATTAGCACTCCCGTGTCAAGAGTGCTAATTATTTTGTGACGACCAATTATTTCTCTGATACGTCAGCGTTTACTTTGACATCCGCCTGCGGTGATTCCGATGACTGGCGCGTCACTTTAACCATCGCGTCGCGAATTACTACGCCGTCTAATACATAGCCGGCTCGCAGTTCCTCAGCAATCACTTCTTTGTCGCCTTCTGCTGATTCGTCAAATTGAATAGCTTGGTGTAGTTCAGGATTAAACGGCGTACCAGGTTTAGCGTCAATTTGCTCGAGGCCGATTTCTTTGAGCTGCTTGTCGAGCTGTTTATTCAGGCCAGCCACACCTTTCGCCCAGGCGTTATCCGCTAGTTCCTCCGGCACATTGGCAATCGCTCGCTCAATTGTGTCGATCACTGGCAGCAGCTTCATCACTGACTTAGCCTGACCCATTTGGTGCGCCGACTGCTTTTCCGCCTCGACGCGCTTGCGGTAGTTCTCAAAATCGGCCCGCGTCCGCTGCAAATCCAGCGTCAGCTCGCCCAATTGCTGCTCTAAATCTTCAGTTTTCTTAGTCTTATTTTTCGTCATCTTTTCCTCCTACAATATTTCCTCCAACATTGCACCGGTTCGCCGCACTAGTTCCATCGTTCGGCGATAATTTTGCCGCGTTGGGCCGATCACGCCGATATAACTATCATCGCTAAACTGTGAGCGAAACTTACTGATGATCAGCGTGGCGCCAGAACTTTTACCAATCGGATTTTCGCTGCCGATAAACACATTGAGCGGCTGGTTCGGCGCTGCTTCATGTAGCCACGGCTCGATATTATCAATCAACCTGGCAATCGCCTGCACGTGTCCGCCCTCGACAAACTCAGGCTGAGAAAACAGCTGCGTCATACCATTCATGTATAGGTGATCGCCAAATGAGGTGAAACCAAAATTGCCCGTCAACTCCACCAGACTATCAACCGCACTGCGAATCGCTCGGTCGGACGTATCAACATGCGAATTAACATGCGCTTCGATCGCTCTCGCACTGCGATCGATACCGCTCGGCAGCTCCGTCATCTGGGCGTTAGTGATGCCATTGACATACACGCGGTACCCTTTGTCGGTAGGAATTCGCCCAGCGCTGGTGTGCGGCGCCTCAATAAAACCCATTTCCTCAAGCTTAGCCATTTCGCTGCGAATAGTGGCGCTGGACACGCCAAACAATTTGGCCAGCGTCACGCTGCCAACTGGCGCCGCAATCTCAGCGTACTGTTCAATGATGGCGGCCAAGATAGCCTGTTGACGTTCGGTCATAGGCTCATTGTAGCATGAATCTAGCACTCATCGCAAGCGAGTGCTAATGCAACCTTGCCGCACGCCTAGCCTGGCTACGCGCTCGCGTAAATCGCCTGGCGGCGTCTGACGAAAACATTAGCACCGCTACAATATTCAGCCCGATGAACAGCAGCGTACTGGCTGTCGACCAGGTTATCTTGCCGATGGTCAACGTGAATGAGTTAGCGATAACTGCCAGCCCGGATATCATCATCAATACCAGTCGTAATCGATTGCTACCGCTAAATGTCCGACTCACTAGCACGATGGTCGTGATCACCCACACCACGCCAATGATAATTGACGAACCAATCAACCAATTAGCAATCACCGCCGCGTCATTCACCTGACCATCCACCATCAGTTCAGCCACCGTCTGGCTATGAAATTGGTCAATCGCAAGTAATTCAACAACGGTATTGATGATACTGACCGCCAGCGCCGCAAACATTGCCACCACGCCAAACGCGATCTGTGGCGGCCGCCGACTCCAAAATTGTTGTATCAATGTATCGTGCGCCACTGGCATCACCTCGTGCGAAGTAGCATCGAGAATCACCTCGTCGCGCTCCTCTATCAAGGACTGGTTGGCACGCACGCGCCCAACCTCCAGTACCGGCAAATCACCGTCTGTCTGGATGGTATCGCCGCCGCCGTTGCGCGAATGATACCCGGTGGAAAAATCTTTCAAGGTAGTCACCTCGATTGAAGCGCGTGCCTTGAGCGCCGACTGGACAATATAGTCCCGCTCGATGTCAGTATTCTCATCAACCTTATGGGTGATTTGTAGGGTAAACAAGCTAAGACCGACACTCTTGTCGTATGTTCCCGCCGCCAGCCAATCCACCTGATGACCGCCCGGCAGCAGCCAGCCCTGTGGACAACGCCAGAAACGCACGTGATGGCGCTTGCCGGGATTACCGTCAACCTCCTGCTGGTAGGCAAAATCTTGCCGCCGCCCAAATAGAAATAGTGACGAAACCGGCGCTTGCGGATAACTACGCCGCGTCAATATTGCCACCATCATCCGCCACGATGAACGCACGGTTATTTCCTCCGCTAACGTCCAGCCAGCCGCGGTCATCGCCCGGTGGACCTGCGCCTCCGAGCCGCGCAAAGCCAGATTGACAGGATCACCGAGCAGCCCGTCCGCCGTCCGCGTTCGCCCGATGAAATAATTCGGCACATACAAGCTGCTCAGGATACGATGCAGCCGCGGCAGTGCCAAGTAAGCCGTAATCAGCCACACTACCACAAACAGCCCAACCATCCACCAGCCACCCGAATGCCAGCCCTCACGCCACACCAGCCACGCCAGCCAGAACGACGCCGCACCGGCTAATAAGAAAAAGATCTGGTCAAGCAACCCCGACAACGACCAAAACGGTCGCCTGAGCGAAAACGACGACTTCTTCGTCGCCATCTAGGCCGCGTCCTCACCCATCAAATAATCAAGGAGATCCCGCGCTATCAACCGCGCCTCGTCATCACGCCGATTAAACACGTCACCACGCTCGATAATCTCGCCGCAAACCCGCACCGCTCGGGTCAAATCATCATTGATAATCACGTGGTAATACGGCACTTCCAGCGCATGACTGAGCTCAGCGATGGCCGACTGGCGGCGTTTCGGCCAGGCCGCTTGAAACTCTGCTTCCGTTACGTACCGCTGCTTCAATCGCTCCAGCCATGTCGGATAATCCGGCGGTACGATAAAGATAGCGATACAGCCCGGCGCCAATTGCTCATACTCAGCCACGCCCTGTACGTCAATATCAGTGATCGCCGTTTGCTGATGATCGTGCGCCAATTGCAGCTCGGCTGTCGAGGTGCCATACACCTTGCCGTGAACGAACTTGGCCTCAATGAACTGATGATTTCTGAGCATGGTCAGTGCGGTTGCTTGATCAATAAAATGATAATCGATGCCGTCGCGCTCTGGCTGACCGTTATTTGCCCGCGGCTCCCGCGTGGTGTGCGACACGATATCACGAAATGACGGCGATCGCAATAACCGCCTTTTGATGGTATCCTTGCCCGCGCCGGAAATACCGGTTAGCAGCGCAATTTTAGTATCTCGGACCAGCGCTACGGCCGCTTCGATCGGCTGGTACTCCCTGATGACACGTTCAAGATCTGACATATGAGTATTATACCAGATTATTGACTAAGCTTCCGGGAGCAGCTACGACTTACTACCTATGCACCATGTCCATCGCTCGAATATGCGGCGGACGATGCGCTAGCTGAGGATGGCGGCGAGACGGCACAGCGATGTGAGCGCGGGAATGAGCAGTGACTTGCGGGTGGGTCAGCTCCTTTGGCTGCGGCGGTAAGTTTGGCTGGGTCGGCAGTTGGTGTGGCTGGGATAGCGGGCGCTTGACAGTCGATTGCGTATCGGTGCGTGGTGCATTAGCACGAGGTGCGGCCGCTGCAGGATTGAGCGGACGAGTCGGACTCGAAGGCTGAGATGAAAGCGGTGGCTTCGTCAGCGGCGGGTGCGGCGGATGTGATGAGAGCGGTTTAACTGGCTGAGCCTTGACGGAAGAAAGTTTGTTGAGCGGGCGCTTGGCCGGGGCTGGTGCCGAAGCAGTGGGCTTGATCAGTGAAGCGCGTGACGGCGAGAGGGCGTGCTTTGGCGGCTGGGGCTTGACGGACGGCTTGGTAAATGATACGCTTCGCGAGCGCTGGACGCCACGCGGCGGCATAATGTCATGAAAGACTGCCGGCTTTTTAGGGTGGGGTTTAGCCGGCGGATTGGGAGCGGGAGTCTTTTGAGGAGCGACAGAACGCGAGCGAGGTAACTGAGTAGAAGGTTGTGGCGGCACAACGCGAGACACAGCCGAAGGATGAGCTGGCTGCGCGGCTACAGTTTGCCGTTGAATACTATGACGCCGAGCCGGAGCAGCCACAGAGTGAAGAGAGCGTGGCACGGGCGATGTGGGAGATGCGGCGGGTACTGATGTAGCCACCGGACGCTGACGCGGCACTGGGGCTTCAGTATCAACATCTGACACCTCGCCCTTACGACAGTTGCCGAGCCGAGCTTTTTTGAATAGCTTTGTCAACTTCATCAGCGCCACCCCATCCTCTGGGAGATGTCGATACCGAAAATGATTACGGTCAGCTGGTCGATATGACTCTCCTTCCTCTGATTGATTCTGTTACCATTATACTGGTTATGCTCAGTGATTTCAAGCGGCCAACCGCCGGAGCCGCTAGAGCAACTCATCCAGCACCGATTGCCAATCAGGAAACTGCGGAGTACCGAAATGGATGTGCCAGCCAACAAACTCAGCAGCACCCCTGGCCGTCCGATCATCAATCAAGATATCACCGCGGCTCAGCTGTTTGATCGACGAAAAAATAACTTTGCGAAAGAAAATATTTTCCTGACCCTCGCCGCCAAAATACTTCTTCACCCACGCCAGCTTATCACCCAGCGCCGTCGGATTTTCCCATGGCGATGATGAGAGAATATATAGATCATACTTTTCCTTTAGTCTGTCGACCGCCTCGAGGGCGCCCGGCATCGGATCCATCAGCGCAAAAACGCCCGGGATATTGTCATACTCACCCGCAAACTTCTCGAGCATCTCGGGAGGAACCTTCGTCGTGGCCGACATGAAATCGACCAGCACGCCGTTCATGTCAAGATAAATAATTGGTTTCTTCATAATCAATCTCTCTTTAACATCACCGTAAACGCTTCTGACGGAATGTCAACTTTACCGAAGCGTTTCATACGCTTTTTACCGCGAGCCTGTTTGGCGAGGAGCTTCTTTTTACGGCTGACGTCACCACCATACAGATAGCCGGTGACATCTTTGCGGTAAGCACCGATGTTTTCGCGGGCGATGAATCTGCCGCCAATCGCCGCCTGCAGCGCCACCTCAAAACTCTGGCGCGGTACGACTTCTTTCAATTTTTTGACGATTTCGCGACCCAAGCCTGGCGCCTCCGAACAATGACACATCACGCTCAGCGCATCAACCATCTCGCCCGCTACATAAAAATCAACCCGCACCAAATCTTCCGGCTGGTACCCCGCTAGCTCATAGTTAAACGAGCCATACCCGCTGGTCACCGACTTCAATTGATCATAAAAATCCGTCAGCAAATTAGCCAGCGGCGCCGTAAACGAAATCAGTGCCCGCTCGTCGATGTAGCTGAGGTTTTTCTGCCGGCCGCGCTTGGCGACGATCAGCTGAATCACCGCACCGATATAGTCCTGCGGCACCACAATTTCACCATCAATCCACGGCTCACGAACCTCGGTGATTTGTGCTGGATCGGGCAATTCGCTGGCTGACTTGATATCCAACTCCTCACCGTTGGTCAGGCTTACTTGGTAATCAGTGCTCGGATTGGTGACGATGAGATCGAGGTTGTACTCGCGCTCCAGCCGCTCACGAATAATATCCATGTGTAGTAAACCGAGGAAACCAATCCGCACACCATAGCCCAATACCGGCGAATTTTCCGGCTCAAACTGCAGTGCCGAATCGCTGAGGCTCAGCTTCTCTATCGCCTCCTTAAGATCATTATAATCTTCGTTGGACACCGGGAAAAACCCCGCATAGACGAAGGGCTTGACTTCTTTGTAACCGGGGAGGGGCTGGATGGTGATATGAGACATATAGTCAATTATACCACCCTCCTGGCGGAGAATGATGTACTCCACTTATATTGTTGCGCCAATCAAACACAACAGTATCTATAATTTACGACGGTCTAGCACTCGATAGCGTCTTTAACAGCTCGACGCTTAGCATAAGCCTGCTGCGCTTCCCATAACCGATGCGTAGCAAAATAGTTGGGTATTCTCTGGCCAAACCCAGTGTTCTTACCATTTCTGAGGCAATTTCTGCTTCTTCGTTCGGCCGGTTCAGATAGGCACGCAATCCTCAGTTTCGTAGCAGTCAACAAAAATTACCGCAACGTCCGATCTAAACTCACACCCTTTCACGCCAACTATTTTCTCTCGTCGTAAAAAGAACCAGATGAGAAGCCGATGCTATCTTTTCACGATCGGCCTTATTCTGAGTCTTGGCACTGATAGCCATCGACATGATCGGCTCAGCCATCCAGCGCGGCACATTACGCGTGGCATAAATTCACTCGTTACCAACGTGATACGCTGCGGATACCATTGCATCGCCTCCCAAGGGTCGATGCTATGCTTCATACTATCTGGGACTAATATCGCCTGATCTTCAATGATTTCACTCCCTAGGGGCCAGTGTATCGACAACTTTATCAAAACCATACCTGATACCAGAAAAAGTTTACGAAGCAGAATGCTTGATTTATTTATGGCGAGGGAGCAATTTGACAATTATACTATCTGACATATTCTGCTCATTGTAACGCTTCTATTAACAATAGTAAATAATCAATTATTCCTAGCCAAGCGACCTTACTGTCACTCTGTTCAATTCTTATCCGTTTTCTCTCGCCCCTCCTCTTTTTGGCGTCTATGAGACATCCATATAGCCAAGAGTAATAGTGCAGGACATGCTATGATAGCCCCCTTTAGTACTCCGAAACTATTTAATTCGCCATCCCAGCCCAGTGCTTTTGCACTTACGAATATAGCCCCGATAATGAAGGAGGCCCAAAAATTATTAATAGCAAAATCATATATACCGGACTGAAAGGAACGAGGTATGTAAAGATCACCAATCATACTTTTATTTTTATACTTAAGACGAGACGCTAAAAGAATAATGTATAAAAGAGATAGTAGCCCAGGGATAATTGTGGCTGGCCTTATTGTATACGCCCATTTAACTGATTCTGGAAGAGCATACAAACTTATCATTGTTGCAGCTATTGTCACAGTAATTGTAAGCCTCAACTCCTCAAGACGACACTCGCCAGCCGCAAGACTACTTGCTTCATACTCAGTGGTTCGCGAATGCCCGCTACCAGTCAACATCTTCCGCTCGCCCATTCTATTAACCATTTTCTCAGTCCATATACCTCTTCAACGTCACCGTATCGCCCACCCGTGCCTCACGCGTGGTTTTGAGGTTAGTGACGATGTAGCCAATTTCACCAGTGTCCAGCGATGGGTCAGAAATCATACCGGGACTGAGATGGCCAACTTCCAGCGCCAAGCCGTTCGCGCCAGTTGCCATCATGTGAATCGCGTCGCCTTTCTTAATTTGCCCATCAACCACCCTGACATACAAAATCACTCCGCGATAATCATCATAATAACTATCGAAAATCAGCGCCCGAGTTGGGAGATCAGCCAACGCAACATCAGGATGCTCGACCGCCAGTGGCGAAGTCGGCGCCGGGATTCGCTCAACGATCGCCGCCAAAACTTGATCGACATTCTGCCCGGTTTTGGCGGAAATATGAATAATCTCGCTTTCATCGCAGCCCAGCAGATTAATCACCTGCTTGGACACCCGCGGCACATCGGCAGCTGGTAAATCAACTTTATTGAGCACAGGAATAATCGTGAGGTCCTGTTCCATCGCCAAGTACACATTCGCCAGCGTCTGCGCCTGAATGCCTTGGCTGGCGTCAACCACCAACACCGCACCCTCGCAGGCTTGTAACGAGCGACTAACTTCGTAGCTAAAATCAACGTGACCGGGTGTGTCGATGAGGTTGAGATCGTAAGGTCCAGCCAGCAGCAATCCTTCCGATGAATCGATAGCCCTGTCGCTGGCGTTGCCTGCGATATTCGATTGAGAGGAAGCGATTACCGCTGGCTGGCGATAGTGATACTTCATCCGCACCGGCGCCAGCTTAATCGTGATCCCTTTCTCACGCTCGAGATCCATACTATCCAGCAGCTGCGACTTCATCTCGCGCTTCTCCACCGTCCCCGTCATTTCCATCATCCGGTCAGCCAGCGTCGACTTACCGTGGTCGATGTGGGCAATGATGCAAAAATTACGAATACTGGTCAGCGGTTTCATCAGCGCCTCAACTTACTCATATCAAATCGCGAAAACAGCAGACGTTTCATTCGCGCCAAGACCGGGTCGATCTCTGGCAACTTTAGCCACTTGGACAGCGCGCCATACACGACAAAATTGAAAATCGTAATCGCCCCAAACTTGGGCAGCGCCCCCAAAAAGCTGTCATCCGACGCCCGAAATGGAATTACCAACACGCTGACGTAGCACGCCACTGCTAGTGGCACCGCGGCTAACGCCATCTTGGCGACCGCTTTGACAAACGTCGCGTCAAACAGCTGTGGCATGCGCCGACCTAAAATGACGCACAAAATCACCACCTCAACAAAGGCGACAATTGACTGCGCCCATGCCAGGCCATACGGGCCAAGCTTCGCATAGTAGCCAAGTATCACGGCCAGCGCCACATTCAACACAATCGCAAAAATCGACACATACATCGGTGTCTTGGTATCCTGCTGTGCATAAAATCCGCGCGCCACCATGTGATACACCGTCCTGAATAAAATTGCCATTACCAGACAACCGAGAATGTTCGCCATGACCGGATCGCCATTATTATTGATAAAGTGCACCACGTAGCCACGCGCGAAAAATGTCACCACACAGATCGGGATAATCATCCAGATTACCGTCCTGAGAAATGACCGCAGGTCTCTGCGAAATAAATCCGGCCGCTCTGAGGCGAGGCGTTCAGTTAGCTGCGGAAAGGCGGCGTTGGAAATAGCGACGCCGATGAGGTTGATCGGCATCATGTGTAGCGTCAATGCTTGATTATAGCGACGAATAATACCATCGCCCATCCGCGACGCCAAGTTGACTTCGGCCAGGCTAACCACATAATCCATCCCCTGATCAATTGAGCGGGCTGGTAGCAGCGACAAGACTTTGCGAAAGCCATGGTTGCGCCAATAAATCTTGAAATCATAATCAAAACCGAGGCCGATTAGCCCGACCGCGCTGACGATGAGCTGCAGCACTGACCCGAGCACCACGCCGAGCGCCACGCCCATAATGCCGCCATCAAAGATCTGCCAGCCGAACAGGTTGATACCGTTGGTGAACCACAGCGTACCGATGATAATCCCGACATTGTACAGCATCGGCGCCAGCGCATAGAAGGTGAAGCGACCGACCGCTTGCTGGATGCTAGCAATCACCGCTGCCACCGCAAAGATCAGCGGATTTACCGCGATCACTCGCATCATACTGACTGCCAATGCGTGACCAGCCTCGCTCAGCCCCGGCGCGATCAGATATTTCATCAGCGGATCAGCAAAAATGATGATTAGAACGCTCGTCACCAGCGTCACCAGCGCCATGAGATTGATCATGCTCGAACTAATTTGCCAGGCTGACTGCTTGTTGCCTTTGACCCACCGCTCGTTAAATACCGGGATGAAAGTGACGCTCAGCGCCCCCGACACTAGAATCGCAAACATAAAATCTGGCACCATGAACGCCGCCGTATAAGCGTCCAGCCCAACCGGATAACCAGCCAAGTGAGCCTTCTCGTTGGGAAAATACGCCGCGTTCAAAAAGCGATCGCGCAGCAGCCCCAGCAGGCTTGACAGCAACATCGAGCTCGCTAAAATCGTGGCGGCTAACTTGACTGTCAGCCGCTGATTGATCTTGTTGACAACATTACGAACGCGCCCCATAACAATTTATGCGTGCAGCTTTGCCTCCTTTGGCAGTTTCGTTCCCGAAAGAATCTCATCCACCGCCGCTTCCTCCAAGGTTTCGTCTTTGAGCAGTGCCTCGGCCAATTTATCGAGGAACGGACGGTTGGCTTTGAGCACCAGCATTGCCCGTTGTTTGGCCTCGGTGATCAGCTGCGACACTTCCTGATCGATCAGTTTAGCAGTCTCATCCGAGTACGGCCGCTCGCGGGTCATCTTATCAAACATCAGCCCGCCGTTGTCTTCGTGAAATACTTGGTCGCGTAGGCCCTTACCCATACCCTGCTCGATGATCATATCACGGGCAATCTCGGTGGCTTTACGCAGGTCTGAGCCAGCGCCGGTGGTGATACCATCATCACCGTAGATAATCTGCTCGGCAATTCGGCCGCCCATTGCCCGAGCCAAGATATCCTTGAACTCATAGACATTAGTGTAGCTCTTATCCTCTGGCGGTAGGAACCAGGTTACACCGCCAGTGCCGCCGCGCGGAATAATCGTCACCTTGTGAACTGGGTCGGAGTCTGGCAAGACGTGACCAACAATGGCGTGGCCAGCTTCATGATACGCCGTCAATTCCTTCTCGTGGTCATTCATCACCTTGGCTTTGCGCTCTGGGCCGATAGCCACCCGCTCGAACGCCTCGGTCAACTCCTCGTTGGTAATTTTCTTCTTGTTACGGCGTGCAGCGATAATTGCTGCTTCATTGGCGATATTAGCGAGATCCGCTCCCGATGAGCCAGCCGTCTTGGCCGCCAATTTATCGAGGTCAACCGTTTCGTCAGTCGGCTTTTTCTTGAAATGAACTTTCAGAATCGCCTCGCGATCTTTGCGCTCCGGTAAGGTAATTGTCACTCGCCGATCAAACCGTCCCGGGCGCAGCAAGGCTGGATCGAGCACATCCGCCCGGTTGGTCGCCGCCAGCACAATCACATTAGTGTCGCCATCAAAGCCATCCATTTCCACCAAAATCTGGTTCAAGGTCTGCTCGCGCTCATCGTGACCGCCGCCCATACCAGAACCACGTTTGCGACCCACCGCGTCAATCTCATCGATAAAGATGATGCACGGTGCATTTTTCTTGGCCTTTGAAAAGAGGTCGCGCACCCGGCTGGCACCAACGCCAACGAACATCTCCACAAACTCCGAGCCAGAGATCGAGAAGAACGGCACGCCCGCCTCGCCAGCCACCGCCCGCGCCAGCATGGTTTTACCAGTACCCGGATTGCCGACTAGCAATACGCCCTTTGGAATCTTAGCGCCGAGCTCTTTATACTTCTTTGGATGCTTTAAGAAATCGACAACCTCTTGCAAGTCCTGCTTAGCGTTATCATTGCCGGCGATGTCCTCAAACACAATTTTCTCTTTATCCTCGCCGTACAGCCGCGCCTTGCTCTTACCGAAGCCCATCGCTTGATTATTCTGCCCCTGCGCCTGGCGCATCATGAACATGAAGAAGATCACGATGATCACCACCGGCACGATCATCACCGTCAGATTCCACAGCACCTCACCGGTTTGCGATGGCGGCAGAACATTGATCTCAACCTTGGCGTCTTTGTTCAAACCTTGCTCATAAATCGTACTACCGGATTCCTTGACTGATTTCTCGGTCGGCTGTTTTTGGCCTTTGGGAGTAATTTTCAGATCGTTGCCCTGAATATCGATCTTGGCAATTTCTCCAGCATTTGCCCGACGCACTACCTCAGTCAATGCCACGTTTTTCAGATTGCTGTTTGGCGACAGCGCCGCATACGCTGCCAGCCCAAGAAAAATAACGATTGCCCAAAACAGTCCCAGCCGAGCAACCTGCCCGACCCCTTTCTTAGTATTCTTTGGCGTCTTTCCTGCCATACGTCACATAATCCTTTCTCTTTCGTCCTAGCGAGTCACTCGTTTTATTGTAACACTTTTTACGGATAATTTCACCCGCACGCCGGCGGCTGGCTGCCACACCGTTCCTGCGCGGCCAGTTTTGATGGCGATTAGTAGTCGATCCAGTTGCGCTGAGAGTAGTGACACGCCAGTCAGTCGCTGCACTTCTCGGTGCAGTAGCTCGCGCGCCGGCTCGATCGGGATATGCGCCCAAAAATAGCGGCTGCCAAGACGTGACGATAACCGCAGCGTCTCTTGGTCAATCTCTTGGCGCAGCCGCCATTGCTGACGCCATAACCGACCAAGCGCCGCCCGTTGCTGATCAGTCAACCTCACCTGCAACTGTCGGCGCAGCTGATTCCGCAGATAGGCGCTCGATTGATTTGTCGCGTCCTCTACCCACTCCAGCCGGTGGCGCAGTGCATAATCATATATGTCTTGCTTTGTCCATTCCAATAGCGGCCGCTCGATCCGCTGATCGCCCATAGCCGCCAAGCCCCGCCAGCGCGTACCACGCCGCAGGTTGAGTGCTATCGTCTCAATTACGTCATCCTGGTGATGGGCCGTCGTCACCCGCCCACCCCAGCGCGCCGCCGCGTCAAAGAGAAATTGATACCGCCGCTGACGCGCCACATCTTCGCTGGCTGCCGCGCCTAACTCCTCACGCCTCGTAACATATGGCACCTTATACCGGCGCGCCAGCCCCGCCACAAACCGTGCATCAGCCGCTGATTCTGCCCGAATTCCATGATCAAAGTGAGCCACCGCCACCTCGTCCTGCCCATGCCTTAGTATATTATCGAGGAGCACCACGCTGTCCACCCCGCCCGATACCGCAATCAGTCGCCTCATGAGGATATTATGACACACAGCGCAAAGTTACGTGATACAATAATCACTATGCACAAGACAACCATCCTCTGCTTTGGTGATTCCAACACCTTTGGGCAGCGGCCCGATACGAACGCGCGATATGACGAGTCAGTGCGCTGGCCACGGCGACTGGGGGCGCTGCTAGCGGATGAGACACGCCAATATTATGTCATTGAGGAGGGGCTGGGCGGTCGGCGGACTGACCTTGATCATCCTAACCCAGCCAAGCCGTCGAGAAATGGCTGGATGTACTTTCCGCCGTGCCTGGCCAGTCATCAGCCCGACATCGCCATCATCATGCTGGGAACAAACGATGCCCAGATTTGCCACCAGCGACCAGTTGAGGCGATCGTGACGGCACTGGCGCGCTACGTCACGTATTGTCACGAATCAGACGTCACACCGCTGCTGGTTGCGCCGCTCATTCCAGACCCTACTGGGCTGTTCAACGAGGCAATCGTACCGCGATCGGCGTGGCACTTTGATGATACAGCCGTGGCGACACTAACTGCACTGCCTGAAAAAATCCGAACTTATGCCGCCAAGCATGGTGTTGCGTTTTTCGACGCCAACACATATGCCGAGGCCGGTGTAGACGGGTTGCACTGGACAGCAGCAGGTCACGAGCGATTTGCCCGAGCAATCGCCCAGATGATACACGAAATAGCATAGAATACTCAAACGTCAGTTAGTTTGATGTCTTCGATTTCGCTGGGCCCCAACCAATAAACTCGATCACCAACCTCAAAAATAGGTGTCGCCGCAGTCTCCAGTGCTGAGGAAATTTGTTTCTCTGTTAACCCCTTAAAGGCTGGGTTTTTGAAAAAATCAGCTTTTTCCATACCGGCATCACTGGCACGACGTAGAATATACTCTGCCACTTTGCTAATAATTTTAGCCTCTTCCGGCGAAACTCTAACCTCTCGTAGAGCATCCCATTCCTCACGTCCCTGAGGCGGTAATTCCTTCCTTGGTGTAGTTAGTGGTATCTCGCTCATAGCTATCTGTATCCTCCTCAATATTATTTTCACAAGTATATCATCCTATCGTCAACTCTTGCAACAAGGAGGGTAATATGTTCCTCACACACTACATTAAAATACCGCGGCCCATACAGACCGCGGATAAAAAACAGTTCTGGTAGCACCGGGTGGACCCGAACCACCGACCTCAGGCTTATGAGTCCTGCGCTCTAACCAGCTGAGCTACGGTGCCACACGTCACCAATTGTACCAAACGAGGCGCAAAATCTCAACCGCCTCGAGAACCTACTCATCAGGCGGGGCCTCAACTGCTCATCAAATAAGGCCAGGCAAGTTTCGCCCCCGGCGACTAGGCCACCAGCTCCACGCCTTCTTCGTCCAGCAGTTCCAGTCGCCGCATCACCAACGAACGTAGCTCCTCGCACGTCCGCCGGCGCTGCCATGTCCGCAGCTGGTCGTTATTGACCGCGTCTAAAAATTGCCCAAGCTCGTGCTCAGTGATATCCATATTGTCGCCTTTCTGTGTTTGTTAAACCGTGGCTTTACTATAGCACAGATTTGACATAAGTGCAATAGTATGACAGCTCACACAATCACTCGCTCGACATCACCTATCGTCTTCCCTCGGCAAACCGCTTGTGATAAACTGGAGGGAGAGGATTTTACACAAACATGACCCCGGCTATCATTTCATCACTCGCCATCGTCGCCTTCTCGGCACTGATCCACGCTAGTTTTCAGCTCAGCGTCAGCGTCTTGACCTTGCTCAGTGGCCATTCCCTCGGCAAGCAAACCGCCCGCCGGAAAGTGTTGCGACTGATGAATGGGTTTGTGTGTGGAGTGTTCGTATTGACCGTGCTCTTGGTATCAGCGATCGTCTACTACCTGTCGCTCACAATTCATCACGTGGCGCAGGCTGAGCAACTAGTGGCAGCCATTGTCTGCGGGCTGATGGTCGGGCTGGGCGTGGCGACTTGGGCAGTGTACTATCGACGGGGTGAAGGTACAGCCTTATGGCTACCGCGGAGCTTCGCGACCTACCTATCAAAGCGCTCAAAAGCGACGCGTCACAGCGCCGAGGCCTTTAGTCTCGGGATGGCCAGTGTGGTGGCTGAATTACTGTTCATCATCGGGCCGATGACAGCGGCGGGGCTGGCAACCGTCCTACTACCATCAGCCGAGTGGCGCCTCATCGCCATTGCCCTTTACGTCGTCATATCACTACTATCACTGGTCGTCGTATTAGTGCTGGTCGGCAGCGGCCATTCCCTCGCCCATCTGCAACAGTGGCGGATGGCGCATAAACGTTTCTTGCAATTTGCAGCTGGCGGCAGCTTGATCATCTTGGGCGGCTTTTTGTTCGTTGATCGAGTGCTCGGCATCGTCAGCTACGGAGGTTTTTAGTGTCAAGCGAACACCCAAACCGACCAATCATCGATGTCATCAAGCGCGGCAAGCGACCGAGCGAAGAGTTTGACCCGACAAAACTCCACCACTCTATCATGGCGACCTGCCTGAGTATCCGCACGCCCGAAGGCCAAGCCGATGATATCGCCAAGTCAGTCACTCTCGGCGTGATGAGTTGGTGCGAGACCCGGCCAGAAATTACCACAAACGACATCCGACACCGCGCGACGCAGCTGCTACAGAAACTACACACCGACGCAGCATTTGTTTATCAACACCATAAGACGATCATGTAGGGGGCACATGGCACAAAAACCAACTTTTGACTATGATGTAATTGTTATCGGCAGCGGCGCTGGCGGTTCACCGGCCGTAACTGTCTTGGCACGCGCTGGCAAGAAAGTCGCCATCATCGAGCGCGGTACCTTTGGCGGCGAATCCCCAAACTGGGGCGACATTCCGACCGGCGCCCTGCTCTACACTGCCGACGTCTATCACGAGGCTAAAACAGCGGCCAAGTTCGGCCTGCGCACCAGCACGGTCGGTTATAATTATCCGTCGCTCCTCGCCTGGAAGGACACCGCCATCAAGCGCACCGGCACCGGCGGCAACCGCAGTTACTACGAGAAACAAGGCATCAGCGTCTTTACCGGTAGTGCCCACTTTCTCAGTCCCAACGAGATCACCGTCAATCGCCGCCACTTATCAGCGCGCAAATTCCTGATCGCCAGTGGCTCAACCTGGCGCGATGATCACATCCCGGGCCTCGACGAAGTGGCTCATCACACGCCACAAACCATCCTCTCGCTCAAACGCCCGCCCAAAACACTGTTCGTTGTCGGCTCTGGCACGACAGCGATGGAGCTGGCATATTTATTCTCGACCTTTGGCAGCAAGGTGTATGTCGCCGAGACCGCCGGGCGTATCTTGCCCGAGTTTGACCAAGAAGTTGGCGAACTGATCGCCGCTGACGCCAAGGCACAGCGCGGCATGAACATCCTCACCCAGACAAAGCTGGTCACCGTCCAGAAAGACGGCATCGCAAAGCGCGTCACCTACGCTCGTGGCGGCCAGCAACATTCAGTGCGCGTTGATGAGATCCTCATCGCTGACGACCGCTTGCCGACAACTGACATTGGCCTAGAAAATGCGGGCGTAGCGTATACTGAACATGGCATTCAAGTCAGCGAAGCGATGCAGACTTCGGCGCGGCACATCTTTGCGGCTGGCAGCGTCGTTGACCTTCAGGCACAGACACACACCATCCTCAGCCACAGCCGCACCGCTGCACACAACTTACTACACCGTAATTTTATCGCGCTTGACGATAGGCCGCGTTTGACGATCGCCTTCACCGACCCGCAGATCGCCCGAACGGGACTAGACGAGGACGACTGTCTGCGCCGCGACTTGAAGATAAATGTCGCCCTAGCGCCGCTGACTTTGACCGCTCGCAGCAACATCACCGACCGACGCAGTGGGTTTGTCAAATTGATCAGCGACAAAAAAGGCGTGTTACTCGGTGCCACCATCGTTGCACCAGGCGCTAGCGACTTGATGACCGGCCTCAGCCTCGCCATCCGCCACGGCCTGACCGCCAAACAACTGATGAGCACACCAAATTGTTTCGTTGCCTGGTCAGAGGCCGTGCGCATTGCGGCGGGGAAATTGGCAGCGTGATGAGGAGTGGATACTCCATGACCATGGTGTCAGTAGGAAAAGAGAGCGAAGCGAAGAGAACATCGCCAAGGCTCTCGTCGAGCAAAAACTGGCCGCGTGTGTGCAGCTGCTGCCGATTCAGTCAACCCACATTTGGCAAGGAAAATTTGAATGCGATGCAGAGATCTTGATGCTTATCAAGTCGCGTAAGGATGACTTCGCAGCAATTGAAAGAGTAGTCAGGTCGCTCCATAGCTATGACGTGGCAGAGATAATATCGTTTGATATCGCTGCTGGATCACGGCCGTATCTTGACTGGATCGATGAGACATGTAGATGAATGCTAAACAAGAGCATTCTCAACAATATATTGAGAGGCATCTGCAAGTTTCTCTTTCCACAGACAATCCTTTAAGGCCGCACCCCCGAGAAGCTTCCTTCTAACACTGAAAAAAGTTAATAAATCCCAGGGATCGGGCTTCTCCCCGTCCAAACGTTGCATCTGCACATCATGAAGTAAACCTACCAACGGCGATACTCTATTACTATCAAACTGAAAGGTCGGATAAAGGTGATATCCGTGATCAGGAACTGCAAGAACGCTACCGCGGCGCACCGCAGCAAGTGTAATGCTGGAAGCATACTCCCCACCACCAAGTTCTTTGACTGCCTCTTCTGTCGTCAGGAATTGATTTTCTTTCAAGAGTTGATTTCTCGCCTCATTGGCGCGTGCAATTGCCCCGAGGTACATCTGATACTCTGGCGATCTCGAATTACTCAAACCATCAGAGCAACTCTCTCTAAAATCTCTATCAATCTGATTCCTCCACTGGGCATCAATTTCTGGAGGAAACTGTCTAGTGGGTAGTTGAGGCAATAAACTTAGACGCTCTGTCATGATGTTCTAATATAACACGGCCAGACCAAAAAGGCTAGACGCAGGCTACCCCAGCCAATTTACACCATGACTCACCTGTATCAAAAACAAAACGACCCCAACTCACGAGGCCGAAACATCAACGAAACATGGTTGCGGGGGTAGGATTTGAACCTACGACCTTTTGGTTATGAGCCAAACGAGCTACCAGGCTGCTCTACCCCGCGGCACATTGTCCATCTTAGCAAACACGCATTATTTTTGCAAGTTCTGATTCGTCCGCCGCGCGCCAAAGAGGAAATTAATCCACTGCTGGAAGTTACTAGTCGATTGCTTTTGCGGCGTATTGTGGGCGGTCGGTTGCTGCTTGGCCGCGTCGGTTGATGGCACGATCAGCAACTTTTCGCTGGGCGAACCGCGGCCCAGGCGCTGGCGCACTGCGAGATCGAGGTATTCGTCACTTTCATAATATTTCGATTCATATGCCAGCAGTTCAGTGCGCAATTTCTCGACCGTCAGCTGGTACTTTTTTTGATCGACCATCTGTTGCAGTTCATAATTGCGCTGCATCGACTCAATCGACCCCCACGCCCAACTCAGCGCGATCAGCGCCGCCGCCGCCACCACAACATTATTCAGCGTCAAATAATCGTGACGCACGTGGTACCAAAATCGTTTGAGTTTCAGCGTGTTCATGTTGGTTTTATCAGAAGGTATGGCTATATTATGAGGGGTCGGGCGGGGTTAGTCAAGATGGGTGGTCGTTCAGACGATTTTTACGATATGTCTCCCATAGCATATCGTCGATAGTGGGTAAATTCCAGTCATCGCCAATACGCTCCCGTTCGCCAAGATCCCATGCGGGAGAGAATTTATTTCGAATCTGAGCCGCCCTTTCAGGGTTTCTTCGAGAGAAATCGCGTAGCATTTCCTCGGGTGTCTCAAACCGTCGTTTTGGCACTTTAGGCGCCTCCTCTGCGTCCATTTTCAAGGCTCTCTTCCCGAGCTGTCTATTGCACAGAGACCACCCACACCACTCGCATGCCACTGTCTCAACCTCTCCGTCTGCTGGCGCCACCTGCTGTTCTTGTACTGATGACTGATCTGGATATAAATGCTCCGTCATAATACTTGATTGTAGCATGGATGGTTAAAAATCAGGAGAGACCAGCTCGTAGCAATCTAGCGAAATTACCAGCCTGCTCCGGCCGCCTGTAGTAAATTCAATGCACCAGTTCCGCAAACTCAGAAGAATTCACATAGTCAAAATTATGTGCCAGATGGTCGCTCAGGAGGTTGTTAACATTCAAGGGGCGCGGGCACGCAGCGCCGAGATATATGGCGGCAATGAGCGCTGTCGATAAGCTGTGGCGAAGATTGAGTACGGCAAGCTTTTCAAAAATATCCGCTTGATGTGTTTCGAGGTAGGTTTTGTGTAGCTTGGTCATCGAGCCTTTCGCGAGTTCTGGCTGCGTCACGTCAAGCCCCAGATCCTCAGCCACATCGACAAGGCGCCGGCTGGCTATTGGCGTCAGACGATCGACATCGTACCTTGTGTCAATTACCGCCTGATTTTGCCGCCGCTCTCTCCACTTGTCATACAGCCAATCCACCTGTTCTGTTGCAATTGGCGACGCTCGTTTCAGCACTGATAAATCGGCACAGAGTTGGTGGCCTGCAAAGGTCACGCCGGACAATGTCCGCGAGGAAGCGATATCTGACTCGATCATTTCCAGAAGCCGCGACACCTCGTCCTCTGATTCCAGATAGACTGACTTGAATCCAAATTCGAGCAGACCTTGATCCTCCAGTGAATCAACATGTGCAAGGTCGATGATGGCCCATGAGTAGCAAAACGGCTTTGATGCTCCCCGAACCCGGAAATTCTTTGTCCACTCAACATCGAGCGCAGCAACGAGACTTCGTTCTCGACCAAACGGGCGCTCCCGCTCACCAAACGGGCGTTCCGCCCACTGCAAGTTTGTTCTCAGGTGCATCGACTTATGTATTCTCCTAGAGGCGATTTTAACTTACATAGATGCTTTTACCAAGGCTCTTAAGAATAGTTACCTGAAGGGATAATATTACGAATCCTGATAGCACAAAACTCCAGTTTAAGGACGCCATTTCTTGCACCCAAAGATCCGAGTAGCTATTGCTTTATTTGCACAGCTAGCTTATATTTGCAGTAAATATGAGCTCAGAAATCAAGCCATTGCCGCGTTTCGACCTAGGACAAACACATCCTCTTGACCCCAATCCGCTGGACGACTCCAAGGAGGAGAACGCAGCGATGACTAGTGATGCCGCAACAGCCGAGTCATGGACAAGTTATAACTTGCCACACATCGAGGCCCTTAAAAGCAAGGCCCACGAACCTGGAATTCCTTGGCTTGTTAAGGTTTTTCGAGTATGGCGCGCAAATAGGGCTATCGAAAAACGGAATAAAAAGACCTTTTCCAACATCGGCATAACGGCCGTTCACTTAATGGAATGCGATCGGACGGACGGGAAGCGACTCGTCATTGTCCGAAAGGAGAAAGATGAGGATCCGAGGGTGGTGCTTGAGCCCACTATACCTTATCCAAAGCTTCGCCAAGAAGGTCGGCATAGCAGCCAGCAGCGATGATAAACCTGCTCGACATATTATAATAACTTGCCCCGACCTTCCCCCACCAGTAACTTCACTGGAATATGCCGACTTAGCTACTTCAAAATTCGCGATGCCCAGGAATTATTTCCTCAAAGACTCCTGCGCATCATCAGCGGCGAAGCGGATCGGGTACATACTCGCTTCTGGAAATTCTCTTTTGAGTTCGGCAGTCAAATCCTTGTAGTGCATATCGGGGTTCTGATCCAACAGCCTAGTTGCAGCCTGAGACAGAGCGATATCAAGATCCCGTTCCTTGCGCAGCATGTCATTAATATTCTGCACTACGGTTCTTTCCTCTACTTTGTCTGGATCAGTACCAACATCACCAGCGCTAACATGATCTGTCTCTGGAAGCTTCAGATCCTCCATATTATCTCCTGTCTCCGTTCGCTTGGGTTACATTCGTGGTGGGGGTGGCTGGGATCGAACCAGCGACCAACAGGTTATGAGCCCGCTGCTCTAACCGCTGAGCTACACCCCCATGAGCGATATTATACCGTAAAAGCAGCCGGGTGAGAAGTGCCGTCAATTTACCCCACTACCGATCGTCAAGCTGCTCATGCACTCCTGAGCGCAGCGCGCGCCATCGCAGCTCCACGCCTACTAATTTCTCCCCATTTATCATCCGACGGCTCTTGCTCTGATGCATAGGCCAACATAGCATCCCCAGTACGTGTATCAAACGCTGCAAGATCACTGCGCCGACGAGGTCGCGGCTTCTCATCCGCAGAGATATTTTGACCAGACAATGGCTGACTATTCGCATGGACATCCTGACAAGACGGCGGTTCAAACCCAAGTGCCCATCGCGCTCCATAATATGAACAGCCCATTTCATCGACAAGCTTATCAACCTTCTCCCACTCCTCCGCGGTCAATTCACGGCCCCGCTCACCAGTCTGCGATAGTTCACTCATAACTAGTAAATATCACATTTTGCCCATAAAAGCAATACTATCTCAACTCCACAGCCCCTCACCACAAAAAGACTCCCGCATGAGCGAGAGTCTTTGAGGCACCTGTTTGTTTGATACCATTGTACCGGCAACCAGGTGTATAATGCAAGTGCTTATTTCTTCTTTTTAATCGTCAAAAAGCCGTTGCGTGGGTTTTCGGTAACGATCCGATCATCTGGCAAGTCGCATGGCTCGCCCTTGGTGTTCTTTTCAACCTTGGCGAAAAAATAAATCGTCTGCGTTTTGCCACCGCGCAGCGTGACTTCCGTTTTATGCAAGTAGTATGTAATGCCTTTTGAGTTTGTGTGCTTATAAGCCATTCGTATACCTCCTGTTAGTACTATACTATTCTAGATTAGCGCCTCTGTTAACCCCTGTCAAGCCTAGAGCGGTTTTTGACGATACCGAAGCAGCAATTTCAACACCGCCAAAGCCACCAGCCGAGCAATGATAATCAGCATAATTACCCCTGTTACCACCAATGACCAGCCAGCCAAGTCCGATGACCAGAGCGGCGGCACAAATGTCTGATAATATGGCGCGGTGGCAGGCGGCGTAAATTTGAGATCAAGCGACGAAGCGGCCGGGTACTTCGCCCATTCGTCATTGATGCAGCTGACGTAGCGCGGGTCGGCCGTAGCATAAAATCGCCCCCAGCCGCCAGCCTGGGCTCGGGCGTCACAGACTTGGCGGACTTTAGCGACCGTGTCGTTACTGGAGCGAGAAGCTGACTTTGACTCGAACTCTTTCCAGGCCGCCTCGTAGGCCCGCTTGTACGAGTGCTCCAGCGCGATGCGTCCCGGATCGGCGTTCATGTGCGCGACCACATAGCGCTGCAAGTCATACACCCGCCGCTCCAGCGCCCCCTCGTCGCCCTCTTTGTCGGCGTTGATGACGGCGTCACGGCGCTCGATCATGCCAATATTATTTAGCCTGAGGAATGTTGCACTGACAAACGACGCCATCACCAGCAAAATGACCAGCTGCCATGTCTTGATTTCTTCTAGTCGCCGAATTGCCCGACGCGCGCCTCGCTTATCTGCCATTCCCCACCTTTCTCAAGTCCATTATACCAAAGATAGTGGGTGAATGCGACACGGGGCTAGTGTCAGTGGTATAATGACGCTATGAGGATTTATTTTTCGGGAATTGGTGGTGTGGCGATTGGGCCACTAGCAGAAATGGCCATCGGCGCTGGACACGAGGTCTGTGGCTCTGACCGGGTGGCCGGCTTGATGACGGAGGCACTCAGGCAGGCCGGCATCACCGTGTCGTTTGATCAGTCGGGCGAGTTTTTACGTAGCGAACATCAGCGAGAGCCCTTTGACTGGTTCGTGTATACGGCGGCCCTGCCGGCGGATCATCCAGAGTTGGTACTGGCGAGGCAGCTGGGGATTCGCACCAGCAAGCGCGACGAGCTACTCGCTCAGATTATTGCTGATAAGCAGCTCAAGCTCATCGCCGTCACCGGTACGCACGGCAAGACGACGACGACTGGGATGTTGGTATGGATGTTGCAGCAGCTCGGCGTGCCGGTGAGCTATCTGGTTGGCTCAACACTTAGTTTTGGCCCGAGCGGTCGGTTTGATCCGGCTAGTCGGTTTCTGGTGTACGAATGCGATGAATTTGACCGCAATTTCCTTCACTTTTCGCCATGGCTGAGCCTGATTACCTCGGTTGATTATGATCATCCCGACACCTTTCCGACGCCAGATGATTACCGAGCGGCGTTTCGGCAATTTGGCGAGCAGTCGACGCAGGTGATCACGTGGCGAGAGGATGCGGAGGTATTTACTCCAGCCAATGTAACGGTACTTGAACAGACTGATCCACAAATGACGCTGGCTGGCGAACACAACCGGCGTAACGGCACGCTGGCAGCACGGGCGGTAATGCTGGTGCGAGAGGCGGCTGCCCTTAAGATTGAGGCTGAGGCGATTATCGCGGCGCTCAATGCCTTTCCGGGCACCGGCCGGCGCTTTGAAAAACTGGCCGACAATCTCTACACCGACTATGGCCATCATCCGTCAGAGATTGCTGCTACGTTGCAGCTGGCTCATGAACTAAACGACCACGTGATACTCGTCTACCAGCCACACCAAAATATTCGCCAGCACGAGGTTCGTGAGCGCTACACTGATGAGATTTTTACAGATGCCAGCGAGATATATTGGCTGCCGACGTACTTGACCCGCGAAGACCCGAACCTGCCGGTGCTGACGCCGGAGGAATTAACGCGCCAATTGACGACGGACAAGGTACATATCGCGCAGTTGGACGAGGCGCTGTGGCACGCAATTGGGCAGCAGCGAGTACGCGGCGCGCTGGTACTCGGTATGGGTGCTGGGACAATCGACGGGTGGCTGCGCGAGCAGTTAGGCCGCAGCGCTTGATCACGATTCGCCTATTCGTCAGACTCGCCACCAAGCGCTGCCCGGATATCGTCATACGAAAATCCTTGACGGGCTAGATAGGCCATGAACTTTTGCTGATCGCCAGCATATTTATAGCGTTTTTTAGCGATAATTTTTTGCAGCTCCTCGTCGTCAGAGCGGATATTTTCGCTAACTAACTGTTCTATCGTCTCGCGGTCAATCCCCTTTTGCGCCAATTCTAATTTTAGCCGCCTGACACTAGTGCCTTTCTGTAAAAAACGATGTTCCAGCCAAAAGCGCGCAAACTTCTCATCATCGAGGTATTTTTTTTCAATCAGCCGCGCCAGCACCCGCTCGGTAATTTCCGGTTTCACGCCTGGACGCTCAGTAATTTCACCAGTCTTTGGCGAGCGCTTTTTGGTCGGCCTGGTTTTACGCCACAAATAATCCCGCACTTCTTTAACCGAGCGCGGCCGTGTCAAACAATACTCCATGGCCCGGGCGTACAACTTGCCAAACTGACTCTCGTCCTCTAGCGCTGTCAATTCGTCGTCGGTATATTCGCGTCCAACCTTAATCCCCAGCTCGCCCACCTGAAAGACATCGAGGCTAAAGCGATACTCGCCGTCGACACTCACGTTAACGCGGTTTTTATCACGAGCCTGAAGCGAGATGTCAGTGATTTTCATGAAGCTATTATAACGCGAAGCCGCTAGGCTAACTACTGGCAGAGGCTACTCGACTACCTCGACCACCTTACCGTGCACGCCGTTGTAGCAAGCAGCGGCACGCGGCTCAGTGATGACTGGCAGTTGCCCTGGAATAGCGCTCATATTAACGTCGTCAAGCGTACCGGCCTCGACACAACCAAGCGTAATGTGCGGGCGGAACCCATCAACATCCAGCCCTGGGTGAATACCATCCAGTGCCGCGAGTAATTGCTGACGCGCCTTAATCATCCAGTCAATTTTCTGTGTGCGTAGCTCAACCCAAACGCAGTTACCAGCCTTGTCTGGCAAGAAATTAACACCATCAAGCACCAACTTATCGAGAACAGGCAGTGCCGCAGCGGCCAACTTGAGGCGTGGCATGTCCTGTTCAGTCACGTTAATCAGTGTCACGTGCGGGATAAACTCACCAAAGTCAAGGTTCATTTCCTCTGACAATTCTCGAATATATGCATTCTGCTTATCATCAAAGACGAGGCTGACTGACGCCATATGTTTTTCGACTGGATATGCGGTGTCTGCTGCGCGCATTAGTTTTCTCCTTCTTTTACTTTCTCCCGAACCTTCTGGTCAATTTCCGCCAGAACCTCAGGATTTTCTTTCAAGTACAATTTAGTTTTGTCGCGACCCTGGCCGATGGTCTCGCCGTTGTATTTGTAAAAGGCACCAGATTTTTCGACAATGCCATGCGTAGCTGCCAGGTCAAGAATATCGCCGGTCTTAGAAATGCCTTCATTATACATAATGTCAAACTCAGCGATGCGGAACGGCGGCGCGATCTTATTTTTCACCACCTTGATCTTGGTGCGGTTACCGAGGATATCATCACCGACCTTGATCTGCCCAATCCGGCGAATATCCACCCGCTGCGAGGCGTAAAACTTCAGCGCGTTACCACCCGTCGTGGTCTCAGGATTACCAAACATCACACCAATCTTCATGCGAATCTGGTTGATGAAAATCACCGTGGCTTTCGACTTGTTGATGATGCCGGTTAGTTTACGCAGCGCCTGGCTCATTAGCCGTGCCTGCAGCCCCATGTGAGAATCACCCATATCGCCGTCAATTTCCGCTTGCGGCGTCAGCGCTGCCACCGAGTCCACCACGATGAGATCCACCGCGTTTGAGCGCACCAAGGTTTCAGTAATTTCCAGCGCCTGCTCACCGTTGTCTGGCTGCGATACCAACAGATTTTCGGTATCCACGCCTAGGCGCTTGGCGTAGGCCGGGTCGAGCGCGTGCTCAGCATCGATGAACGCTGCCGTACCGCCCTGCTTTTGGATTTCGGCGATGGCGTGCAATGTCAAAGTTGTCTTACCCGAACTCTCCGGACCGTAAATCTCAATGATGCGCCCCTTCGGGTAACCGCCACCCAGCGCCAAATCGAGGCTCAGCGAACCCGATGGGATCACTTCAACATCAACTTTGTGCGCCTCGCCGAGCTTCATGATTGACCCGTCACCAAACTGCTTGGTGATCTGATCCATTGCCAGACCCAGCGCTTTTAATTTCCCGTCATCAACTTTTTTCTCTGGTGCCTGAGCTGTGCCAGTTGCGGCGTCTGTTTGATGTTTGTCATCGGTTTTCGCTGTGCTAGCCATACCTCTCCCTCCGTTATCTTATGCTGTATAGTATACCATAAATCAAGCGCCTACCGCGAGCGGTGAAACTTTGCTATAATGGACAACATGAAACGACAAGCAGGCTTTACGGTGATTGAGGTGCTGGTGGCGATTATATTTCTCGGCGTGGCTACGGCGGTGGCGTTTACCCAGCTGGTGACGATTCAACGCGAGCACCAAAACGACCGGAAAAAAACCGCTATTAATGCCATGTATTACAGCCTCGAAGAAGCCTATTACAAGCAGTACGGCTCTTATCCGGAAAAAATTACCGACGAGACGCTGCCGACCATGGACAAGGAATTACTCAAAGATCCGAGTGGTAAAAAGCTGGGCGATAATGGCAGCGCCTATCGCTACGAGCCAACAAACTGTACCGGCGGTAAATGCAAATCATATTCGCTCAGAGCCATGCTTGATGGTGAGACAGATTTCGTCAAAGACAGCCGCCATAAATAGCTAAATCGTAGCCAAACTAATCGTAACAGACTGGCCGGCCGTTTTTGAAGGCTTCAATGGCGTTGTTGAGGATGGCCACTTGATGCTTGGGATTGGCCACGTAGTGAAAAATGTAAGTCGTCTCTTCGCCCTCGGTGCTGAGACGAATGGTGCCGTAGTTAAAGATCGTCTGGGCGATGCCGGCTTGGAAAAAGCTGGCGTCCTCGATACTACCGAGGCTGACTGTCTGCTCGTGCCGGACGAAGAGGCTCTGCTGGATTTCCTGGATGACGCTTTCATTGGTCATGAAAAAATGATTCTGTAGATACACCCACAGGGTGATCGCGCCGCCAAGCACCACCAAAGCAACGAGCAGCAGCGCAATACCCAGCACTGCCCCCGGATTTACCGCCGGAAGCAGCGGAATATTGGCAGTTAACGACGAGAACGAGGCAGCAAATACCAGCAGCACCACGACCAACAGGAGAGTGATGGCTGTAGGAATAACCATACCGATCGGGTGACGCTTGATGTCGAGGATGACATACTCGCCCTCGCTGAGATTGAGCTGCGGATAATCACGAACGGACTGGTCGTGACGCGCCTTGGTCTCTGGGCTGACTGCGGGAACGGTCGGCTCAATCGGCCGCGCAGCATGAATAACGTTCGGCTCATTTGCGTACTGGGCACGAATCTGTGGATTGAAATTCTGCCCCTCGATCATCTCTGGCTGGATGGTGACGTGCGAGGTTGGCTGTGGCTCAATCGGCGGCGCGGTCGTCACCGGTGGCGGTGTCGCGGCAGCCGGCGGATGATGATACAGCGGCCGACCGTCAGAATCATACGCAACCGGCTGGGTATAGTCAGGCTCAGGGTTAGTCTGGTTCGGATTCATTAGTTCTAGTATAGCATATCGCCCGGATTATGCGACGTCGCGAGCGTGTTTTGTCCGATTGTTATGGCGTGGATTACGTTGCGCCACCCGCCGCAGATCCTCGTGCGCATCAAACTCGTCAATGATCTTATGCCCCAGCATCCGCTCCATCACATCCTCCAGGCTGACGATACCAACCGTCTCGCGAAACTCATTCACCACGATGAATAAATGATGCCGCACTCGCAAAAACGCCGCCAGCGCATGCTGCAACGTCTGATCCTCGCGGATGTAATACACCTTTTTCTCCATGACGGTTCGTGCCCGCTTGCTCGTCGACGAACGGTTAATTGTCAGCAGATCCTGAATGTATAGCATCCCTACCACATGATCAATATCGCCCTTGGTCACCGGAAAGCGGCTATGCCCAGTCTTGTGCAGCGCGTCCAGCACCAGTGGGCCCAATACCTCGTCCTGATCCACCGTATCAATCACGCTACGCGGCGTCATCACTTCCTTGACCGACACCGTATCAAACGACAGCACACCGATGACCATCTTTTTCTCATCCCGACTGAGCGCCTCGCCCGCCTGCTTGACCATAGTGACGAGCTCTTCTTTTGACTCAATATCATAGCCGTCATTGGGCATTGGCGCCACCGAGCGAATCATCGCAAATAACGTCGGAAACTTCTCAATCAGCGCTAAAATTCGCCCTTCATACCGCTCGTAAAGCCGCTGAGAATATTGCTGCCATAATGAAATCCGCGCCACTGCTCCTATCTCTAGTGCGATCACCAGCGAGATAATAATGCCCAGTAGCCAATGAAATAGCTCCACGCCAATCACACTGAGCATTACGAGCAGCACCGCCGCAATCACCCGCTGCAATGAGAAAATATCCCGCATCAGTGCATGCCGCTTTAACAGATGCTGCGCATCCTGATCACCACGACGCGCTCGCCGCTGCAGCTCGAACTTACTGTGCGACGAGGCCTGCGGATGGACGCCCATGACCATTACGAGCACTATCAGCACCATCACATACAAAATTCCTAGCAAAATATCGCTCATGCTGTTCATTGTATACTTTTTATGCTATAATAGCCAGAGTTAATTTGGAGGAACTATGAACGGAAAAACCTGGGCTATCTTTGCAATCGTTGTCGCGGCTGTCGTCGGTGGTATGATCTATCTGTCAACACAAAATCGCTTGAATGTCAGTGATATCTCGAATGACACAGCCATGCATATTATACCAGCCGAAGCACGCTCTGGTGACATCGGTGAGCACACGATCGGTAATACCAATGGCAAAGTTGTGATGATCGAATACGGCGACTACCAGTGCCCAGGCTGCCGCACTGCCGCACCAGAAGCCAAGCGCGTGGCCGAGAAATACAAGGATCACGTCGCGCTAGTCTTTCGTAATTACCCAATCCCGTCGCTCCATCCAAACGCCCGAGCGGCAGCGGCGGTCGCCGAGGCAGCTGGTCTACAGGGTAAGTTCTGGGAAATGCACGACCTACTCTACACCAACCAAGGTGCGTGGAGCAATGCCCGTGCCAAAGAACGCACCGATGTCTTCAGTAGCTACGCCAAGCAGCTGGGCCTAAATGTTGAGAAATTTAATGCCGACTTAGCCGGCAGCGCTATCACGAAGAAAATTGACTTTGACGTGGCGGTCGGGCGACAGTTACAAATTGATGGCACACCAACCTTTTTCATCAATGGCAACAAGCTTAACCTCGGTGACGCTAGCTCTATCGAAAACGCCGTCAAAGACGCCCTGAAAAAAGCCGGCGTCGCAGTTGATAAAGCAAAAAAATAACATCAAATTGATCAAAAGCATTAACTAGTGTCCAAGTAAAAATCACCCCGGTGCCTGTGGGGTGATTTTTTATGCCGTCCCTTTTTAGGACATGCGCACTTATTGTGCTATGTATGTTTGCCATTTGGCAGGCACCACATCCACTGCGACCTTTTTGCGTCGACTCGTCGACACAACATTGATTGCTATTGGCATGTGTTTCGTACTCCTTTGTACTAGTGCAGCCTCACGCGCTTCGACCTTTATTGCCCACTTTATGATAAGCAGCGACATGCTTCGGCGCGAGACACATCAGCCATGATAGCAAAGACTGATACGAACGTCAAGCCAGGTCTACCCCTGATCTGACCCCTGATACCAGCCTCAAAACAAGCGCAGTCGCTTGGCGAAGATGTACACAATGCCGATGAGCAGCACCGTAAACCCGGTAATCACCGGATAGGCCCACGCCTCGCCCTGAAACGGCAAGGTAATATTCATGCCGTACATACCGTAAAATACATTCGGGATGGCCAGGAGAATAGTGATGGCGGTCAAGACTTTCATCCGCTGGTTGAGGACATTGTTGGCGATGGTTGAATAAGCGTTCTGGATGCTGGTGATGGTCTGGCTGTTGGCGGCGACCATGACGAGTAATTGCTTGACGTGCAGCACCAGATCACCCAGCGCCTCGAGGTCGCGTAGTGTGAACAGACCGCGACGATTGAGCGCTAATTGGCCGAGCACGCTCGCTAACCCCTCGAGGCTCGAATGAAATTCGTTGAGGCTATCTTCAATAGCCACAAACTCGATAAAGTCAGCATTTTTTACCTCGTGGCGCGCCAGCCGATGCCGGGCCGCAGCGATATTACTAGCGAGGTCATGGATCTGCTGCTCATACGCAGCCACCACACAAGCGATAGTCGCTGCGAGGAGCGCACCAGGCTTGTCGGTCGTGGTCGTGAGAAACGGCTCGGCGGCTTGCGGCGAGAAATTATTGGCAGGATTAATCGTTACAAACTGGGTTTTTGACACCGCAGCCAGTAGGGGCGCAGTCTTGACCATATCATCCCGAACCAGCGGTAGCCGCACAAAGACATACTCAATGCCGCCGCTATATTCCATTCGCGGCAGCTCGCGCACATCAGCCGCGTCACGGACGATATTTTCATCGAGGCCGAACTGCTCGGCGAGTTCGCTTGGGCGCAGCGTGCCGCCAACATGCGCCCACACGCCACGATGAAACTGATGCGTTCGCCCTAACGAATCACTCGCACATCGCCGCTCAAAGTAGCCCACCGTCATGCAAAAATTATACCCCAGAAAACACCTCTCTGGCAATTAGCCGCGCAGTCGCTTTTCCCTGACCGGCATTACCGCAATCATCGCAACAACCATCAGCCCCGAACTGATCAAGAATACCTGATGCAGCCCATCGGTAAACGCATGGAGGATGACATTGGTAAATTCGTCCTGCTGCTGGCCGAATTGCTGTTTTGCCTGGGCCCGGGCCGGTGCCGGTAGTCGCTCAAACCCTTGAGCTGCAGCCCGAGCGATCGTCTCTTTTTGAGCATTCAGCCGCAGCAGTACGTCAGCGTTCAGCTCACCGGACAGCATCTGCTGGGCAGCCGGTGAGCGCTGTAAACTCTGAATATATGACAGCTGATGCGGATCGCCAACATGCGCTAGGATGCCGGCGGTCAGTACGCCCGATAACACTGCCGCACCAATCGTCGAGCCCAGCCCACGAAATAGCTGCACGCTGGAGGTCGCCGCACCGAGGTCTTTTTGCGTAAACTCATTCTGCACCGCCAAGGTCAAGATCGGCATCGCCGCGCCGAATCCAAGCCCGACAAATACCGCCACGATAGCTTCGTGCCAATATGGCGATTCTGGCTGTAGAATTGTTAGCACGGCGACACCGACCGCCGTTAGCCCAAAACCAGCCACTATCCAGCGTTTATATGCACCGGTTTTAGCAACCAGCCGACCAATAGTTATCGAGCTTGTTATACTGCCTGCTACCATCGGTAGCAGCATCAGCCCAGCCTGCGAGGCAGTGGCGCCAAACACCTGCTGATTGAACTGTGTTAGATACAAAATTGCCCCCATAAAGGCCGCGCCAAACAAGCCAGCCGCCGCCATGATCAAACGATATGTCCGATTAGCAAAGAACCGTAGTGGCAGAATCGGCTGTTTGGCTCGCCGCTCAATCACAATAAAGCCCAGCGCCGCCAGTACTGATATCGTCAGCAGCACGCCCTGAATCAGCACTAGGCTGACACCGCGCTCGATCAGTCCCTTAAAGATCATCTCTGTATTGTCTACCGCCAGCACCAGCGTCGCCAGAGCGATGGTGATAAACAGCGCACCGAGGTAATCGGGCTTGTGCATGCGGTCGTGCTTGATCTGCGGGCAGTAGCGAATGATGAGTATGGTAGCGATCACCCCGATCGGCACATTGATCAAGAACGTCCAGCGCCAATCACTGACCATGCCAAATAGCGACACACCATCTGTCAGCCAACCACCGATTAACGGCCCGGCTACTGAACTCATCCCAAAGACTGCACCAAACAATCCTTGCCATTTACTACGTTCCTTTGGCGGAAAGAGGTCGCCGACAATGGTAAAGGCGTTCGCAGTGATGATGCCGCCGCCGATGCCCTGTAGCGCCCGCCACGCGATCAGCCACTCGACTGTCGGCGCCAGGCCACTCAGTAGCGAGCCGATGGTAAAGATACTCACCCCGGCGAGCAGTAGCGGCTTGCGGCCATACATGTCGCTCAACTTACCAGCCAGCGGCACGGTCACCGTGGTGGTCAACATGTAAGCAGTCACGATGAAGCCAAGCGACGAAAAGCTATTAAATTCCTTGACAATCGCCGCCAGCGCCGTCGAGACAATCGTTTGATCCAGCGCCACCAAAAACAGTGCGCTCATCACCGCACTCATGACGATTAATTTATTTCTGATCGATAATTCGTGTAGCATTGTTACCTTTCACATTATTCAAGTATCAGTAGTCCATAAATGTAAGAACTCTCCAACTCAACTACCTAGTACGATTTACATCCTGTACCCAAGTGTAATATTTTACGCCGGACGGGCGGCGGGTGTCAAGAAATACCAGGCGGACAGAATCCACCCCAACCCGGCCTCGCTAAAATTCTTACTTAACCAGTCGCAGCCGCTCAACCAGCCAGTCTCTTGGCAGGATCGACAAGAACCAGCCAGCACGCGGGCCGGAATCTTTGCCAATGAGCACACGGTAGATGGTGGTGAATAGTTCCCGCGGCGGCAGCAAACCGCTTTCCTTGTAGGTGTAAATTGCTTGATGAAACCAATTACCATCAGCCTCAGCCGGCGCCCCGGCGATATCGTCAGCTAATCGCCGCAGGTATTCTTTTTGTTCTGGCGAAAACTCATCGGGATGTATCTCATCCGCTAGGCGAAACTTCAATGACTCGGGCGCCCACTGTTCCAGCCACCGACTGACATAGCCTAGTTCCGTGATAATCACTGCCTCTTCCTCATCGACGATGCGGGCATATTCCGAACTGCGCCGCAAAATCTCTACTGTTTTTACCGTGTCGCACAACGCCGCTTGGTATGAAATGACCAGATGCGAGAATGGAATTGAGCTGACCGCTGGATGACTCAGCCCATCGGTACACAAGAATAATAGCCGTTCATCGAGCTCATTTTGCGGATGCTGCTTCATCGCCGCGAAGTCGTCAACCAGCCGCACCAGGCTATCGGTCTCATCAAAATACAGACGCTTGGCCGGCGAATACCGGAGCATGAAATAGCGCACCACCTCAGGTGGCAACATATCGACGACATCATGCGCGTTCACGCCGGTGCCTTTGCTGGCGCTCATCTTTTTGGTATCACCGGTGCGATTGATAAAATCATACGGCACCGGTACTGGCGCCTCAATGTCATAAACCTCGCGAGCAATCCGCTTGCCGGTATCATACGAGCCGCCCTTCGTGGCGTGATCACGGCCAAACGGCTCAACATCAACCCCGAGCAACCACCACCGCCCCGGCCAGTCCAACCGCCAGTCCAGCTTTACCTGCCCGTCATCGTACCGAACCGTGCGCTCCGAGTCATCATGACTACGATAGGTAATCGTTTTAGCATCACTATCCATGCTGATGAACCGACGATTTTTCAGCCGACCATGCTCCATGATTTGGATTGGCGACCACTGATCATCCAGCTGCCGACCCGACACTTCCTGGATGGCCGATTTGGCCTTGTCAATGCGGCTCAACGAGCGCTCAATGGCCGGCACAAAAAACCCGCTCCGATATTTATCGCTGGCATAGACCACGTCCATGGTGACGCCAATTTTATCAGCGCTCTCTAAAAATGGCTTCAGGCAAAAATCTCCCCACGAATCATACCGATCATCTGGTGATGGCACCGTGCAGAGCGGCATGCCGAGGTACTGCTCGTAACTGGCCGGCAGATTAACCGGCACTTTACGAAAGGCGTCCAGGTTATCCGAAACGTGAACGTGGCGCGCCCGGATGCCTGCCCGCTTCAGTGCCCGCACTACGGCATCAGCGATAACAATTTCACGCAAATGCCCCACATGATACACGCCCGACGGCGATGCACCCGAGGAAACGAGTACTTCTTTATCTACACTTCGAAACTGATCTACGATATCATCAAGCCACTTCATATGTGTTATTATACACCATGAAAATATTACTCTGCGCATTAGCCCAACCATTCGCCTTATGAATATTCAAAAAGCAATTATCTTATTCGAGAAGATCCGCGACTTGCCATACGGAACAAGTGGTAATAGTGGGATGTGGTCCTGCTACCAAAAATGCGTGTATTTACAGCGAGAATTACAAAAAGTTGACATAGCAAGCCAGTTGTTGATTGGCGTATTTAATTGGCAGGATTTACCAATACCTGATCGTATTCTTAAACTACGTCAATGTCGAAACGAGCGACACATTATGCTTCGTGTATTTATTGATGGATCAGTCTGTAATATTGATCCATCAATTGATAACAAACTCGTATCAATTTTACCAATAGCTCAATGGGATGGAATTTCGAGTACGATAGCTATGGCACCGCTCAAGCGTCTGCGAATCTACCAACCGCATTCCCTACATGAGCGTATTTCGTCGCGATTGCGACATCAATTCTTTGGTTGTAATCCTGAGAAGTTTTACACCGAACTCGATGCGTGGCTAGCAGCACATAGAATTAAGTCTGGATTAACAGGACAAGAGCAGGAGCAGGAGCAGGAGCAGGAGCGGTAGCTATCCTACCATCCACCCTCAAACTACCTAACTCGATTATTCCCACCGAAATAGCTTGATCGCCGCAATGTAAACAACGAGAATCCACGCAGTTACGGCACCAAGTTGCGGTAGGACCTCGATCAAACTGGCGTGCTCAGTCATGATCAAGCGAAATCCTTCCGTAATCGGGGTCATCGGGATGAACTGAGAAGCACCGCGTAACCATTCTGGGAACATGTAGAGCGGGAAAAATGCACCAGACAAGAACATCATCGGGAAGGACACGAGGTTGGTTAACGGTGCCGACTGGTTTTCATTCTTTGCCCAGCCACCAATTAATAGACCTAGGCCCACCATCATAAAGGCCGCCAGCACCGCCATAAGGACGAAGAGCCCCCAATCGCCACGCATATTAAATTGGAATACGAATGTACCGACAATCACCATCATGACGAGGCTCAACAGCGAGATGATGACATAATGAATTGCCATAGAAATAATCAGCTGACCCGAGGTAAACGGCGCCGCACGCAGTCGGCGGTAAGAGCCGCGCTGCTTTTCAGCTGGCATTTGATTAGCCAAACCGAAAATACCCATGCTCATCAAGCTAAAAGCCAATAGTCCGGTGAAGGTATAGTCAAACGACTTCAACTGCTCATCGCCAACTGCTTTACCGGCGGCTTTAATTGGTGCTTCCGGCTGGCCCAGGTGCTTATTGATCTCATCAGCAACCTGACCCATCACTGCCGTCAGCGCACTACCAGTTTGCTCCGATCCCTTGCCGTACAGCACATTGATCGTACCGGCTGGCTTGGCATTATTGCCCTCTCCCTTTACTTCACCAAAACCACTCGGTAGTTCAATGATGCCGTTCAGCTCCGAGCGCTTGAGCTTCTCACGGGCATCGTCCATATCCTTGACATCTTTGATCTTGAGAACCGAATCTTTAGCGTTTCCCTTGGCGCTATCGACAAAATTTTTCGCAAATTCTGTTTGTGAATTATTGATAATCGCCACATTAAAGCTGGTTGATTGATCCTTAAAGATTGAGCCAAATATAAACAAGAATAGCAACGGAAACAAGAAAGTAAAGAACAGCGACATTTTATCGCGGATGAAGCGTTTTTGTTGGGCGCGCACTTGCCCGAATACACCAGTCCAATATTTTTTCATACTAATCCCGAATCGCCTTTCCTGTTAAATCAATAAATACGTCCTCCAAATTGGCCTGCTCGACAACTTGCTTTTTCTTGAAGCCGCGCGCCAGTAGTTGCTGGATCAGATTATGCGGCGTATCAATGGTGATGATTTTACCGTTGTCCATAATCGCCAAGCGGTCGCACAGCAGCTCTGCCTCGTCCATGTAATGCGTCGTCAGCACGATAGTAATACCTTCATCGCGGATCTCTTTGATCAAGTCCCACAGATTACGGCGCGCTTGCGGATCCAGCCCAGTGGTCGGCTCGTCGAGGAATAATACCGTCGGATTATTAACCAACGTCGACGCGATAGCGAAGCGTTGCTTTTGCCCGCCTGAGAGCTGCTCGACGTAGCTTTTGGCTTTGTCGGTCAATTGCACCTTGGCCAGCAGCGCGTCAGCGTCGACCGTTTGTCCGTACAAACTGGCAAACATTTTCAGTTGTTCGCGCAAGGTTAGCTTGTCGTAAAACATTGTCGATTGCAGCTGAATACCGATGATGTTTTTAATGTGCTTCGGCTGCTTGGCAACATCAATTCCGTCGATAGTCGCCGTGCCGCCATCAATCGGCCGAAGCGCCTCCAGCATCTCCAGCGTCGTTGTCTTGCCAGCGCCATTCGGGCCGAGGATGCCGAAGATCTCGCCTTTCTTGACCTCAAACGACACGCTGTCGACGACATTCTTGCCATCGTACGTCTTGACGAGTTGGTCAACTGTTATGATTGGTTCGGGTTGAGCCATACAAACTCCTTTCCGCGCTCTGTTTCAGCACTGCATACCTTAGTGATAGAACGACTCCCTGCCAGCCTATCTTTAGTTAGTCATTATAGCACTCTGCGTGGGGTATGCAACCCGAGAGGGCTAGCCAAGCCGACACGATACCGTTATACTAACCACATGCCAAAGAAGCCCCACCTCTCCATCACGCGGCCGCGCAGTCGCCTCAAGAAACGATATGTGTTCGCGTTAGTGCTAGTGCCGCTGACGGCTGTTTGTATCAGTCTCGGTGCGCTGTATTGGCCAAAAATTACTCATAAACTTCATTCGCTAGCAGCCGCTGGCAGCATTGATTCATCGCGCGGCGAGGTGACGTTCCCGCAGCTTGATACGACAAATTTACATCCGACCCGGCAAAAAATTATCAGCCTCGCCAAAACCGAGTTCGAAGCACAATCCGCCGGCACCAAGTTCAGCCAAGGCGTCCGTGAAGCCTGGTGCGCCGATTTTGTGAGCTGGATCATGCAGCAGGCGGGCGCGCCATTAAAGAATCCGCACACTGGCGGCTGGCGCATTCCGGGAACGTTTACCTTGCGTGAATATTACGAGGCGAATGGTCGCTTCAAGCCTGCTAATTCCGGCTATCAACCGCGTCCTGGCGACGTGGCAATTTACCGCGGCTCACCGGTGTTTGGTGACCACACTAACGTCGTCTTGAAACATGACGACGGTGTTTTGACCACCGTCGGCGGCAATGAGGCGAACCGCATCCGCGTGTTCGTCAACCGCGATAAGCGCTACGATGGACTACTGGGATATGGCGTACTGGCAGAATAAGCCTCGCCCGTCTGGTGTGGGATCGCCCACGCCTAACCGAGTCGCCGCATTACGCCGCGTGACTTGCCGCTAGCAGAAACGCCACCAATGCATCGGGCTGCTGCTCAGCCAGCCACGTTACGGCGTCAACGATAGCATCCTTGTTTGTGCCACCATTTTTGAGCTCCTCGAGAAGGCGCTTGACCGTCCGCTGCGTCTGGCCATCATACCGATCGAGGCGCATCGCCTGAGTGACTTGCTTGACCTGCTCGTCGCTAAGAGCAACATACGGTGAAACTACTTCGTGAGCATGCTTGGGACTGCGCTTGGCGGCTTCGGCTTTGCGTTGGAGGTTTTCCAGGCCTTCAATGGTTGCCCGCATCAAGGCCTCGGCTTCGTCCATGCCGCGCTGATAGGCTTGGGCAAATTCCTCTGAATTATCCCCGCCCTCGGAAACGATCGCCGGCAAGAACTCAATCCGCATCACTCGGTGCATATATGCGTCGCCCATTTCCTCACCGGTCGCCATCACCTCACTCCACCAGGCAACGAACCGCGAATTCTCAGGATCATGCAGCTCGCGCATAGCCGGTAGCTGCGCTAATTTATCCTTAAAAAAGTGAATTAGTTTCTTGATGTCCATGTTGCTTTATTATACCCAAAAACAATGGTAAGCACAAGCGCCATCCCGCCCGAGGGATCTCAGCGCCGCTTCAAAAAATAATAGCCAATCGCCAGCGCCGCTAGTGCACTGCCGCCGATCACCACCCAAAAGGTCACCGGGCTCTCCGCGGCCGGCAAGGGCACATTCATGCCATACAGCCCGGCCACCATCGTCGGGATAGTCAGCGCCACCGTGATCACCGTCAGCAGCCGAATCGTCTCATTCAGCCGCGTATCCATCACCGCCCGGTAGCTATCACGCACATTGGTGATGGTTCGCAGCAGCGATTTACAACGGCTAATTACCTGTTCAAGGTCGATGGAAATATCTTCGACGTCATCCTTGTCATCATCCTTGAGCCGCAAGCTGCGATTAGCAATCAGCCGCTCAATCGCCCAGTTCATCGGTAGCAAGGCATCCAGGTAGTCATTTAACTTGCGCTCATATTCGGTCAAGGTGACGATATCGCGCGCCCGCAAGGTGTGAATATCGTCAGTCGCCGCCCGCATCTGACGATTGATGGTCGCCACCCGCCGCTGGTACTGACTTGACACCGCCTCAATCATCGCCACCACCAGTTCAATCCGCCGCGATGTCCGCACCCGTGTCTTATCGATAAACGGCTGCCACAGCCGACCCAGACTATCGCGCGACAATGTCACCACATACTCTTTGTGAATGCCGAACAAAATTGGCGTGGTAAAATCATTAAAATCATCATCCGTATCCGGCAGCCGGGCGATCAAGTACGTCCACTCATCATCAAACTCAATACGTGGCACCTCGTGCGGGTCGAGCGCGTCACTAATCATGTCCTCGTCCATCCCCAGCGTCAGCAGCTCGGACACTTCCTCTTCGGTTGGCCGTTCGCAGCGCAGCCAACTGCCGCTACGCAATGTCTGAATCGGTGCGATCGCCTCGCCTGTTGAATGCAGGTATTCTATCATGTTCCCAGTATAGCTCATTTGAAATATTTTGGTACCGGTTAGATGACAATAAGCTTGCGGAGGCCATCATCAAAAACCACCAGCCGAGCTATCCGACTGGTGGTTTTGAGTGTTCATATGAGAGCTAACTCTTGATGCGCGTACCGGCGGCACCGTTAATGGCATCAGCAGTTTTTTCGAGCGAGGTAATGATCGCCGTGCGCCCCGAAGCACCAGCCACAAAACTCAGTGCCGCTTGGGTTTTCGGTAGCATTGAGCCGGCCGCAAATTGCCCAGCATCAATGTGCTGCTGCAGCTCCTCGACCGATACCTCGCCGAGCGACTGCTCTGTTGGCTGACCAAAGTTGATCTTGGCTGCATCAACCGAAGTTAGGATCAATAGTGTATCCGCTCTGAGTGTGTCCGCTAGCTTGGCCGCCCCAAAATCTTTGTCGATCACCGCCGCCACGCCGCTTAACTGGCCCGATGCGTCACGCAGCACCGGAATGCCGCCACCACCAGTCGAGACCACCAACACGCCGGCATCAACCAGCGCCTTGATGACGGGAGCCTCGACAATCTCCTGAGGCTTTGGTGATGGCACAACGCGCCGCCAGCCACGACCCGAGTCCTCGCGCACCGTATAACCGCGCTCGGCCTGTACCTTCTTGGCCTCTTCTTCTGAATAGAATGGCCCGATTGGCTTGGTCGGATGTTGAAATGCCGGATCAGCTTGATCAACCACCGTCTGGGTAACGATGCTCACTGCATACTTGTCATGTACACCGCGAGTCGCCAGCGCATCGTGGATCGCTTGCTGCAGCCAAAAACCAATAAGGCCCTGGCTCATCGCACCAGAATCCTCCAGCGGTAAGCTCGGCACCGCCTCGGTGTTAATCGCTTCCTCGTGTAGGACGATGTTACCGACCTGCGGGCCATTGCCGTGAACAATGGCTACGCGGTGGCCGGCCTGGATTAGCGGCAGGAGCTGGGCGATGGTTTCGTCGGCCACTCGCTGCTGCGCTTGGGACGAGGCCTCGCCCTGACGTTGCAGGGCGTTACCTCCCAGTGCGACGACAATGGTTCGCTGCTGATTCATTAGGCGATGGCTCCGTATACCATGATAGCTACGAGGCTAATGATCGCAAAGACCACCATGATTGGCATTGAGCGCTTCAACCATGCACGGTACGACACGCCGGCTAGGGCCAGACCGCCCATCAACGAAGCAATGGTTGGCGCCATCATATTCAACAGACCCGATGCTGTTGCAAATGCGACAACGATGATCTCCTTGCTGGAGCCGACCAGGTCAGCTACTGGCGCAATGACTGGCATGGTTGCCGCCGCTAGACCAGATGACGATGGAATGATGAAGCTCATCGGCAAGTAGAAGATGTAGGCGAGAACGCCGACGAAACTACCCGCACCCTTCAGTGCAGATTCACCCCAGCTGATGATCGTGTCTTGGATGGCACCATTCTGCATCACCACGCCAACACCGGCTGCCACTGCAATGATCAGTGCCACACTCAGTAGGTCAGCTGTACCTTTCAGGAAGGTGTCAACAACGAAGACTTCCTCTTTCTTGAATTGGCGATAATAGATCGCTGCGATGACTAAGGTTGACAACAGGAACAGGGTCGAGATCTCGTTGAAGTACCACTCACCAAATGGCAAGACATGATCAAGACCCAAGATAGCACCAACGACCGGTAGCTCTGCAAACCACTTATGGATATCAGCGAACAGCGTGATCCCCCAGTTGCCCCACGGGATAAGCGAGATGATCATCAATAGGAAGGTGACGCCAAAGACCGCCATCACTGCTTTACGCGGACCGGTAAACTCTGGCACGTTGCTCATATCAAGTGCGGTGGTGGCTGGCTTATACCGAACATCGTCTTTATACTTACCAGCTTTTACCTTTGAGGCATATCGCATAGTGAACACGATAGCCGCGACCAAACAGAGCAGCAAAATTATTGATTGGAGACCCAACACATTACCGAGCGGCACGTCAGCCGACTTGGCAGCAATACCAGTCGAAAATGGATTCAAGGTCGAGCCAAGCACACCAACACCACCACCGAGCACGATCACCATCACCGCGGTCATAGCGTTGTAGCCAGCCGCCATCATGATCGGCACCACCAGCGCATAAAAGGCCACCGCCTCTTCCTGCATACCGTAGGTGGTACCACCGATAGCGAAGAACGTCATGAGAATCGGGATAAGCCATTTCTCCTTGCCCTTCATCTTGCGCAGCATGGCACCGAGCGTCGCATCCAGCGCACCAGTTTTCATGGTAACCCCGAGAAAGCCGCCGAGGATCAACACAAAGACGATGACGTCGAGCTTCTCACTCATGCCCTTGATCGGCGCAAGTGCTGCATCCCACAAACCTTGGCGGGAGTCGGTGGTTGTCTCGGTGCCGTCATCGGCTTTTTTAGTAGTGACTTTATCAGTCTGTTTATACGTACCAGCGATGCGCACTGTCTTTTCCGCATCATTTGGATCTGGTTTTGTGTTGTACACACCAGACGGGATAATCCACGTCAGGACTGCCATCAAGGCAATCACCACAAACAGCACGGTAAAGGCTGAGGGCGAGCGCAGCTTTTTCTTAATTTTTTTCATTTTTTCTACCATGTCCGGAGCCTCCTTTACTCCTGTATTACGACATCTACAGCGTCAAAGCGATAACCGCCTTGATGGTATGCATACGATTTTCCGCCTGGTCAAAGACAATCGAATTTGGTGAGCGGAAGACATCATCCGTCACCTCCATTGACTCCAGTCCGAAGTCGTCCCTGATGTGCTGACCGGTCGTGGTCAATGCATCATGAAAGGCCGGCAGGCAGTGCATGAACTTGACCTCAGGATTGCCGGTGAGGTTCAGCATGTCGCGATTAACCTGGAAGTGACGCAGCTGATTGATGCGCTCAGCGAACTTATCCTCTTCGCCCATCGACACCCAAACGTCGGTGTAAATGACATCGGCGCCGCGCAAGGCTTCCTCAAAATTATCAGTGATAGTAATCCGCCCGTGGTTCTGGTGCGCCAGCTCATGCGCGTGATGGACGAGTCCCTCCTCAGGGAACAACTCACGCGGCGCCAAAATCCGAAAGTCCAGCCCCATGATGGCCGAGCCGAGCAGCAGACTATTAGCCATGTTGTTGCGGCCGTCGCCGACAAACACCAGCTTGACGCCGTGCAGCCGACCGAGGTGCTCCTCGATAGTCATAAAGTCGGCTAGAATCTGCGTTGGATGGAACTTATCAGTCAATCCGTTCCACACCGGCACGCCAGCGTGCTTCGCTAGATCCTCCACGGTCTTATGCGCAAAACCGCGAAACTCAATACCATCAAACATCCGGCCCAGCACCTTGGCGGTGTCTTCGACCGTCTCTTTCTTGCCAAGCTGAATATCGTCTTTACCGAGATATTCCGGCGCGATACCGAGGTCGTTGGCTGCCACCGTAAAGGCACAGCGCGTCCGCGTCGAGGTTTTCTCAAATAGTAGCGCAATGTTCTTGCCCTCATGAATCCGATGCGGCGTACCAGCATACTTCATCCGCTTATACTCATTCGCCGTCGTTAGTAGCAGTCTGATGTCGCTGGCCGTAAAATCACCCAGTGTTAGGAATGATCGCCCTTTCAAACTTTGTGCCATTTATACATCCTCCCGTACTAGCGGCATACTCATACAGCGCGGGCCGCCGCGGCCGCGGCCAAGCTCAGCACCGCTGACTTCAATAACTTCCACGCCGTGCTCGCGTAGTTTTTGGTTCGTCACATAGTTGCGGTCATACGTTACCACCACGCCTGGCGCAATCGCCAAGGTGTTCGAGCCGTCGTTCCACTGCTCGCGGGCTGCTGCGATCGGATCGCCGCCGCCACATTCAATCAAGGTAACGCTCGGCAGCCCCAAGGCCACCCGCAAGACATGCTCAAGATCCGTCTCGTGCGTAATACGTGGGAACGGTTGTCCCTCAACCTTTTCCAATACGAAACAATTCATCTTGCCGCCGCGATCGCGGATTTCCGGATGAATGGTAAACTTGTCCCGATCGATCATGGTAAACACCGTATCCAGGTGCATGAAAGCGTGTGACTTTGGAATCTCCATGGCGATGACTTTCTTAAAGCCAGAGCCAGCAAACAGTTTCGTCGCCATCTTTTCAATTGCCTCAGCCGTGGTGCGCTCCGATACGCCGATGGCCATCACTTCACTGCTCAACACTAGCTCATCACCACCTTCAATTGAGAACTTTTCGTGACGATCATACCACACCGGCACATTCTTGCCGGCAAACCGTGGATGATGATCAATGATGTAGCGCATGAACAGCGACTCACGACGACGCGCCGGCCAGTGCATCTTATTAATCGTCAGACCGTGACCGATGGTTGCAGCCGGGTCACGGGTAAAGTACAGATTTGGCATCGGATCGAGGTAGAATGGATAGTGATTTTTCTCGATCATATTGTGTAGCTGCTGGTGCTGGTCTGGCGGCAGCGTAATCTCGTCCTTGCGCACACCGGCCATAATTTTACGCACCATCGCGTTCGTTGGTAGGTCTAGCAGGAACTGGCGCAGCACCCTGGTGACGCGGCGTGACCCTTGTTTCGAATTTGCCAACATTTCATCAACAAACTGCTCACGTAATTGATCAGTGTGTAGCGCCTCGGTCACCAGCTGATCGAGATACAACACCTCGACACCGTGATCACGCAATACCTGAGCAAACGCATCATGCTCCTTTTGGGCGACCTGCAAATACGGAATGTCGTCAAACAGCAGATCAGTCAAGTAGTCTGGTGTTAAGTTTTCTAATTCTTCGCCCGGACGATGCAATAGCACCGTCTTGAGCCGGCCAATTTCTGATGTAATATGTAATGGATCCATATCCCCCATCCCCTTTTTGTTTATGGTTATACTAACAATATAGCATATACACCCGAGAACACAAGTATCGCTTAGCGAGCCGTGTGAATTACCGCCTACGAGGCCAAACTGCATCAATAATCGTATACGGCAAACGCCGGTATCGCCACCAGCTAACTAATGTCACCCCAAGCCAGCCAATGACAACAGGCATGCCGGCCCTAGGCCCCAGCATAATGCCATACATGAACAAGCCAATATACCCCAATCGCAGCAGATACATTGTCAATCGATGAGGCCAAGAACGTTCACGATCATCCAATGATATTCCCGTCATCCAGCCGCCAATCGTTTGCCCACCCATCATGAGCGGCATGATCAGCTGGACTACTAACTCACCGCCAGCGAGAATACCATATGACAGTCCCGCAACAGTATTTCCCGCTAAACCCGGCATCGTGATATACAATATAATACCGATACACGTCCTCACTACAAGCACCACAACCACATCAAGTATAAACGCCACTAATCGCCGCACTAGGCCCGGCTGTGTTGTCACGGTCTCGCCATGCTTTACATTGCGCAGATCTGGCAGCAACCGACCACACCAATAGCCGACCAAAGCACCTCCGGTATTGAGCAACAAGTCATCAACATCAAACAGCCTATAACTACATGGATACAAGCCAAACGCACCCGTTAGCTGGGTCACTTCAATCGTTAGTGATAGAACGAGTCCTAATAGTACAACCATGTACCAGCGTACAGGGTACATCACTCGTAAAAACATACCGAACGGCATAAAAAAGACTATATTCATCACTACCTGTAGAACAGCCCGCAACCCTTCAGCCTGTATGTCCATAATTGATGCGAGCGGATGTAGTTGTGGTGAGACTGCATGATGCGCACAGAACCATGCTGGATTATCTGGCATCGGATAGAGCGTAAACGCCACGAGTCCCAGTGCATACAATACAACCAGATACACCATGACCATCCTGCCGACTACTAGCCGTCGTAATCGCATATACTGTACAACGAGCAGCGGAAATGTCAAGAGCAGTGCAGCAAATGGCCAGAATGATATCGCCAGCTGAAATGACGAGGAGAATGTAGTAAAAAACGCTGTCATGCTCTTACTATTATGCAGGAAAAATTAGCTATCGTCAAATATGCCTCATTCTCGAATGATCGCCAAGGATGCCTCGACTATCAGCCGAGCCGGATGGCGCCTCAGCCATGCATCAACCGCCCGTGCGGCACCTGGCAAGGCTTCATTGGCATAGTCATCAACGACGATGGTCGCTCTTTTTTGAAATTTGCCGTCGCACAGGCGGAATGAATCGGTAATTGACTCATAGAAATCGCCGTCAAAAAATGCAAAACTGATACTTTCCGGCACGTCCTCAGGAGTGAAATCAGCAAACCAGCCCTTGTGAATAGTTGGTATTTTCAAGCCAGCCTTTTTGAAATTCTGAATGAAGGTTTTGCGCGGCGCGAGCAGCTCGCCGGCTTTGAACTGCTCACCCGCAGCGCTGGCGTCGGCTTGAGTTTTTTCTGGCAAGCCCGCGAACGAATCATAAACATGAAATTCACCAGCAAAATCATAGGCATCCAGTAGTCGACGAATAAACAAACTCGTCGTGCCGACATAACAGCCAAACTCCACAACGTTACCAGTCGCGCCGCTTTGCAACACCATTTCCAGCTCCCGCAGCAAAGCGCCAAGTTCTTTGGCGTCAACTTGGTCGGAGATGATGGGATATTTGGCAAGGAGTTGGTCGGTGATCATTACTGTCATTAGTATACCAGCTTCTTCATGCTACAATCATAGTATGAAAATCACGAGCCCTGCGTTCGCCGAAAACGCTAAAATACCAAAAATTTACGCCAAGCTTGGCGGTAATCAACGCCCGCCGCTCGAGATCAGCGACGTGCCGTCAGATACCAAAAGTCTGGCAATCGTCTGCCACGACCCTGACGCGCCTGGGAGCGATGGATTTTATCATTGGACGGTTTGGAATTTGCCGGGCAAAACCGCTGAAATTTCTAGCGAGTCACTGCCCGCGGGCATCGTCGAGGGGATTACTAGTTGGGGTCGGCCTGGCTGGGGCGGACCGCAGCCGCCGTTTGGCACGCACCGCTATCAATTTTACGTGTATGCGCTAGACACAACACTGGATTTACCAAGCGACACCAAACCAAAAGGGCTCATCGCTGCCCTCACGCCGCACATCATTAGCCAAGCTGTGCTGACGGGAAAATTCGGCGTATTTGATATTCTTCGACGGGGCTAACCGAGCCCACCGGCTAATAAGTCAGCATCTGTGAAATTTCCAGTCGCCATCTTTCCTCTCGAGTCATTTTTTAGTATACTATCTCCAGCGTCGGGGTGTGGCGCAGCTCGGTAGCGCGCACCGTTCGGGACGGTGAGGTCGCTGGTTCAAATCCAGTCACCCCGACCATGAAATTATTTGAAGCGTACGTTCATCATATAGAACCTCTGGCGATCACAAAAGCAAAGGAGGCTATATGCAGCGACGAGTTAACGTACGCGGAATTATCGTAAGCAATCGGGGCGAGATCTTCTGCCAAAAATTAACCGCCAATAACGGCACGGGGCGAGAGTTTTGGTGTACGCCGGGCGGCGGTTTGGAGCTGGGTGAAAGTTTACTGGACGGTTTACGCCGAGAGATGATTGAGGAAACTGGCGTCAAGCCAACCATTGGCAAGCTATTATTCATCCAACAATTTACCGACACCAACCCCTCGTCTAAACACGGCGTTACCGAGCAGCTCGAGTTTTTCTTTGCCATCACTAACTGGCAAGATTACCGGCACATCGACCTGGAGCAAACATCGCACGGCGTCGAGGAAGTGGCGGAGTGCGGCTTTGTCGATCCAAAAACCACGCGGATTTTACCACGTTACCTAACGGAGGTTGACCTCAACTGGCTGGTTAATGAGTCGACCGACGTTCAGATGATGAGTGAGTTGTAACAATCCCACCAAGACTATTTACCAAAGATTTTGCTATAGTCAGTTTTCGGATAATTTGCTACATATAGTCACGCTGTAGGGTGGTTATTGCGTGAACAGCCGCCTCCTTAAGTGCGGGTGAATTTTCACTCGCAGACACCACCTCTCGGTAACTACCCAGACACTTTTCTAATAGTTTCCACCTATCGGCCGGAGACTGGTTGAGCTGATTTGCCAAAACTGATATGGCATCAATAAGTAACGACCGGAGGTCACCTTGAACTGATCTATTGATATATCCTTGCGCACGAAGAATATCCTCACCGTGATCAACTTGCCCAACATAATCACGAAAACTCCTCGCATATTCAAAGTCAATATAGCGAGTCGCTGAATTATCACCATTAGAACCCGACAGCCGGACAAGATTACGCATAAAGGCATCCTTGTGAGCAATATGTATTTTATGCAACGCAGATAATGCCAAAAGAGCATCCATTAAATGCTATTTGATATTCTCTGAGCTCATTTCACGCCATGCGAGACCCTCAAAGTTGACCGCTTTTTCATCGAATCGAGTCATGATCCATGCCGAACGGTCCTTGGAACCACTGGGCTTCCCTGCTATCATAAGTGCTTGAACTGAGAAGGGGGCCAGCCCCTGCGTACTAACATACTGGGTCATGGCGACCTCGGCAAGAGCAGTTGTCAGCGGAAGCCGCTTAATAGCAAACTCTTCCTTGGAGCCACTAACTGTTTTCACATCTACGGTAAATGCTCCGTGCGAGACGAGCCTTCACGTGATAAATCTCTGTGTGGCTCAGCTGTAGTGACAGGGGGAAAGTTCGGTGTAACATACAGCAATGGTTTATTGTCTAAATCAAGCTCTGGATAAAACTCCCTGGACATATGATCAACTTGCTCTGACATGTCAGGCAAAGACGGCCTTCTAGTTGTCTCAACCAAAAGGCGACATGCTGCTCCACGCTCGGTATCCATATTTGTGTTATAACATAAAATTATTATTTTGAAAATAGCTATATCATACTACCGCATGGCCCGAATCATTTTCCTCAGCTGCTCGACCGCTCGGGTGCGGCGCTCACGTGTCCAGTACGTATCAGCTGTGGCCTTTTCGCCATCAGCAGTAGTTTCCTGAAGGAAATGACCGACAATATGGCCGTCCTTTAGCGCCGTCACATCAGGAACATACACTCGCGGTTGGCCGTTCTCATCAGTACGGAGATGCGGCTTCAATGTTTCAACCAATTTTTTGTAGGTAGCGTCATTGGTTTCGCGGGCATGGCGAATATCGAGATAGTAAATCTTGTCCAACCCTTCGGCCTTGGCGGCGTCGTCAACAATTGGCGCCAACTGCTGACACCACGGGCACTGCTGAAAGCCAAGGAAAATCAAGCCACTACCTGATTCAAACTTCTCCAAAACCTCACCAGCCGAAGCAAAGACGAAGCGATTGTCATCGGCCACGCGGGAATACGCAGCCTTAAAGCGAGCAGCGTCTGATGGCTGCGGTGACACTGGTACGTGCGAGCGTGACCAGATATACCAGCCGCATATAACGATGGCAATGATACCAACAAAACCGATGGTCAAAAACAGCCATTTGTTCTGGCGTTTGGCTAGCTTGGCATGTTTCATCTGGGCCTCCTTGTTATTTATCCTTGACGCCAAAAAACTTCCGTGCCCGCTCAGTCACCGGATGATCCATCACCTGCTCCGGCGGACCATTTTCGATAATTTCGCCCTTGTCTAGGAAAATCATCCGGGTGGCTACTTCGCGCGCAAACTTCATCTCGTGCGTGACGATGACCATGGTCATGCCTTTGGCGGCGACCTCACGGATCACGTCTAACACTTCGCCGATCATCTCTGGATCAAGCGCTGAGGTTGGCTCATCAAATAACATAATGTCCGGCTCCATAGCGAGGGCTCTCGCGATGGCCACGCGCTGCTTTTGTCCGCCTGAGAGCTGCGAAGGAAAGGCCCCGGCTTTGTCCGCCAGCCCCACGTCTGCGAGCAATTTCTTTGCCAGGCGCGTCGCCGCCCGGTCAGACAATTTGCGTAGTTTCCGTGGCGCTAGTTTGATATTGTCGAGCACGCTCAAGTTCGGGAACAAATTGAACGATTGGAACACCATGCCAACTTTTTGGCGCAGGGCGTTAAGATCGACTTTTGGCGCTGTCGTTTCCACGCCGTCGATGACAATGCGCCCGCCGGTCGGCGTCTCCAGTAAATTCAAGCAGCGCAAAAAGGTTGATTTGCCTGAGCCACTCGAACCAACAACCACAACCACTTCACCTTCATAAATTTCAACATCAATATCCCTGAGCACGCGGTTACTACCAAACTGTTTTTTGAGGTTAGCCACCGTGATAATTGCTGGGTGCTCAATGCTCGGTTGCGCCACTTCCTTCACCTTATTCACTGCCATCTTTTAGTCTCCTCTCTACTCGGGTCATCACACGGGTAAATATGGCGGTCAACGCCAAGTACATCACCGCTGCAGCAAACAATGACTGAAACGCCGTGGCCGTTTGAAACCGAATATTGTCAGCGCCACGCATGATGTCATTGAGCCCGATCCAGCCAACCACCGAGGTCTCTTTTAGTAGGGCGATGAATTCGCTGATCAGCGCTGGCAATGAATTTTTAAGCGCTTGTGGCAAAATCACCAGACGCATAGCCTGCCAGCGACTAAAACCCAGCGAACGCGCCGCTTCCATTTGCCCCTTGTCAACGCTTTCGATGCCACCACGAATGATCTCGCCAATATAGGCACCACTGTTGATACCAAAGGCAATCGCCGCCACCACAATTTTTGGCATAAACTGGTATGAGCCAAAGACGACATAATACATGATTAACAGCTGGACCAGAAGCGGTGTGCCCCGAATGATGTCGACATAAATCTTGCCAATCCAGTTGAGCGGTTTGATCGTCGAGGTACGAAGCAGCGCTACCACGAGGCCAATGATTGTACCGAGGAGCAATGATAGAACTGTTAGCACCAACGTCACCTCTAGGCCGTGCCACAAATACAGCCACCGGCCATCGCCGAAAATCACTTCCAGGAAATTCACGATTCAAGCTCCTTTTTCTTCATCGATTCAAGCGCTGCGACACCAAAATGCTTGCGGACGAGATTGTCGTACCGACCGTCTTTTTTCATATCCGCCAACACTCGGTTAATTTTTTCCAGCAAGTCGTGATTATTATTTTTGATGGCAATCGCATAGTGCTCGCTTGATAACTCACCCGGCAAAATCGCTAAGTTCGGAAAGCCCGCCGTGTACTGAGCAGCCGGCGCATCATCCAAAATAACCGCCTCGACGCCACCAGCATTTAACTCCGTCAATACACTTGGTGCTGTTGGAAATTGCGACACCTTAGCGCCGACAATCTTCCTGGCCAGCGTATCACCCGTCGTACCCAACTGCACACCAATCTTCTTGCCCGTCAGCTGATACCTATTGCGAATGGGGCTACCTTTTTTGACAATGATCCGCTGCGAGGCGGAATAATACGGCTCGGAAAACAGCGCATTTTTGGCGCGCTCCGGTGTCACCGACATACCAGCCACCGCCATGTCAATTTGCCCTGATTCCAATGCTGGCAGCAATCCGTCAAACGACATGTCTTCAATCTTTAGCTTCTTGTTCATACTGCGGGCAATTTCCTTCGCCAAATCAACATCAAAACCAACAACTTCATTACCCTGCTTGTACTCAAACGGCTTGAACCCGGCATTGGTACCCATCACCAATACGTCATCACTCTTGCCAAACCCACCTTCGCGCTGCAAAATGTCAAACGCCATAAAGCCAATCAACGCCACAAACAGCCCCAGGCCTATCCACCAACTAACACCAAACCCCCGATGATGCGCTTTCGTTCTGTTCATGCTTATTTAGTATACGCGCTTTGAAAAGAAATGATAAGCCCCCAAACAGCCCACGTACCCAGACAAACGTTGTATAATATCATTATGAGCACCTCTCCGTCTGGCCGCGGCGCCAACAACCGCATTATCATTCGCGTGGCTATCGTCTTGCTATTACTATGTAGCGCTGTTTTCTTTGTCGCTAGCCGTTATAAAATTGTGCAATTTCGTGACGCCAAAATTGACGAGATTTTATTTTATTTCAAGAACGGCCTGGCGGGTGGGCAGTCTAGCAGTTTCACCTCGGCCATCTGGGAAAATATCCCCTACGTCATTGGGCTGCTCATCATTTTACTACTACCAATCATCCTCAAACTACGTTGGAAAAAACAACCGCTCCGCTTACGCCACCAAGCCTATTACGCAGGCGGCCTATTCATGATCAGCCTAGCGCTGTTAGTTCAAAGTTTCAGCATCCCCGCCTACGTCATCGCCCTCGCCCAGTCGTCAAAGATCTATGATCAGCATTATGTCGATCCGCGCGGCGTCAAATTGACGTTTCCTAGTACCAAACGCAACTTAATTTATATCTACGTCGAGTCGCTGGAAAATACGCCCGCCGCCAAAGCCAATGGCGGCATGAGCGACAAATCAGTCATTCCGGAGTTAGAAAAATTAGCACTGACTAATACCTCTTTTTCACACCGAGCCTCAGGCCTCGGCGGCGCCCTGCCTGCACACGGCACCACCTGGACGGTAGCCGGCATGACCGCTCAATCCGCTGGCGTGCCACTCAAAGACGGCGGGGTGTTCGGTGACCGCGACCGCAACGGTATGGGTGATTTTAATAAATTCTTGCCGGGCGCTTATACCCTCGGGCAGGTGCTTGAAAAGGCTGGCTACAACCAATCATTCCTCATGGGCTCAAACAAAGCCTTCGGCGGCCGCGATAAATTACTGGAGCAACACGGCGATTATCACATTATTGATCTTACCTACGCCCAAAAATATGGGTTAGTCCCACGGGATTACAAGGTATGGTGGGGCTACGAAGACAAAAAGCTCTTTCAATTTGCCCGCGACGAGGCCACTCGTCTCAGCAAGTCCGACAAGCCATTCAACCTGCAAATGCTGACCGTTGACACGCACTTCACCGATGGCTGGATGGATAAAGACGTTTGCAAGGAGCAATTTGAAGCGAAATACGACAATGTTCATGCCTGCGCCTCCAAACAAATCGCGTCCTTCGTCGAGTGGGTCAAGCAACAGCCATTTTACACCAATACCACCATCATCATTAGCGGCGACCACCTCGGCATGCAGACGCCATATTACGAAGAAAAGATTGCCGGTGCTCCCTACCAACGAACCATTTATAACGCCTTCATCAACCCCGCCGTCCAGCCAACTCGCGCCACTAACCGCCAATTCGCTGCCTTTGACATGTATCCATCAACCCTGGCGGCACTGGGCGTGACGGTAGATGGCGACCGTATGGGGCTGGGTACTAATTTGTTCTCAAATCGCCAGACACTGGTCGAACAATTTGGTGGTATTGATCAGCTCAACGCTGAACTCAGCAAACGCTCAACTTACTACGAACGGCGAATCTTGAGCAGTTCATAAATAAACGTCTCGCCTACATATAAAATTAAAATCCGACGAGTCACCCCGCCGGATTGAATAGGTATGTCAAGAGAATCACGTCTCGTAACCGTTCGGATTATTGCTCTGCCAATTCCAGGCATCGCGGCAAGCGTCCTCAATCGTCAATTCTGCCCGCCAGCCCAGTTCTGTTTCTGCCAAACTCGGGTCAGCATAGCACGCGGCGATGTCGCCCGGTCGGCGCGGCGTGATTTGGTATGGGACGTCCCGGCCCGACGCTGTTTCAAATGCTTTCACCAACTCCAACACCGACGTACCGCGGCCAGTACCGATATTATACACCTTATATTCATCCGGCTCGCCCAAATGTTCCAACGCCGCCACGTGTGCCCGCGCCAGATCAACCACGTGAATATAATCGCGCACACCCGTGCCGTCCGGCGTGTCATAATCATCGCCAAATACGCTCAGGTGGTCGCGCTTGCCGACTGCCACTTGCGATACGAACGGCAGCAAATTATTCGGGATGCCCGACGGATCTTCGCCAATGCGGCCGCTCGGATGAGCGCCAACGGGATTGAAATAGCGCAGCGAGGTAAACTGCCAACCCTGCTTGGTTGCCGCCACATCGCGCAGAATGTGCTCGATCATCAGCTTGGTCTGACCGTACGGATTAGTCGCCGACAGCGGCATATCCTCGGTAATCGGCAGCCGCGCCGGGTCGCCGTACACTGTTGCCGAGCTAGAAAAGACCAGCTTTTTCACATCAAATTCCTGCATGACATCCAGCAGTGTCAAGGTGCTCTCCAAATTGTTCTGATAATAGAGCAGCGCCTTTTCCACCGACTCGCCGACAGCTTTCAAGCCCGCAAAATGAATCGCTGCGTCAATTGCCTCAGACTTAAATAACTCCGCCAGCCGCGTCCGATCACGTAAGTCAAACTCATAAAACGGCACCGACTGGCCAGTAATCTCCTCAACCTGCCGCAAACTCTCGGCGGATGAATTTGATAAGTTATCAACCACCACTACGCCGTGACCCGACGCCAGCAGTTCAATGATAGTGTGGCTGCCGATATAGCCAGCACCGCCAGTAACGAGAATGTTCATGAAGTACCCCTTTCGCTATGATTCTAGTATTATTATATCAGATGTAAACTGTAGCCATATCGCTCGTATAGGACATACGTTTATTAAGCAGTAGTCTGGGCTAGCACTCTTGCGCCGAGAGTGCTAATTTGCTATGATAATCATATCAATTATCCCCGCTCTGTCTCTTGCCGCGGCGCGTCATAAATACGGACTTAGAAAAGCCCAAAAAATCAAAGGAGGACCTATGCCACCAAATATGCAAGAAGAATTACAGCAACCGCTGGAGAAATTCGGCACTGATATCACGGCGCTCGCCAGAGAACATAAACTCGACCCTGTCATCGGGCGCGACGAAGAAATTCGCCGCACCATGCAAATCTTGAGCCGACGCACTAAAAATAATCCCGTTCTCATCGGCGAGCCGGGCGTCGGTAAAACCGCCATCGTCGAGGCCCTGGCGCAGCGCATTGTCAAGGGCGACGTACCGGCGTCACTGAAAGACAAGCGGCTGATTTCCTTGGAAATTTCGAGTTTACTGGCGGGCGCGAGTTTTCGCGGTCAATTTGAAGAGCGCCTCAAAGCAATTTTGAAAGAAGTTGAAGAGGCCGCCGGCGAAATTATTTTGTTCGTTGATGAAATTCACACCATGGTCGGCGCCGGCAAAACCGAAGGCAGCATGGACGCTGGCAATATGCTCAAACCCGCCCTGGCGCGCGGTAAACTACACATGATCGGTGCGACAACCTTGGCGGAATATCGCCAGCATGTCGAGAAGGATGCGGCCCTGGAGCGGCGCTTTCAACCAGTCTATGTCGGCGAGCCGAGTTTTGACGACACCGTGGCGATTTTGCGCGGCTTGAAAGAAAAATACGAGGTGCATCACGGCGTCAAAATTTCTGACGATGCCATCGTGGCGGCGACGCGGCTGTCCACCCGCTATCTGCCTGATCGCTTTTTACCTGACAAAGCGGTCGATTTGCTGGATGAAGCGACCAGCGCGCTGAAGATGCAGCTGGAGAGTGTGCCGATTAGTCTCGATCGGCTGAATAATCGCCGTTTGCAGCTGGAGATTGAAGAAGCCGCGCTGAAAAAAGACAAATCCGACCATGCCAAGGCTCGCACAGAGGAAATCAAGCAACAAATCACCGACCTTCGGGCTCAGGCCGAGGTGATTGACAGTAAATGGCAGCACGAAAAAGATATTCTCCAGACCGTCAATACCGCTACCGAAAAAATGGATAGCCTGCGCTCACAACTGGAAATTGCCGAACGCGACGCCGATCTCGCCACCGCCAGCCGCATCAAATACGGCGACCTGCCAGAGCTGGAGAAAAAGCTGGCCGCCGCTCGCCAGGAACTGGCGGCTATTCCGCCGGCCGACCGCCTGCTGCGCGAAGAAGTCACCCCTGATGACATCGCCAGCGTGGTAGCGCGCTGGACGGGCATCCCCGTGGAACGGCTGATAGAGACCGAGTCGAGCAAATTAACTAAATTAGAGGAACATATCAGCACCCAAGTGATTGGTCAAGACAAAGCCATCGCCGCAGTGGCCAGTGCTATTCGCCGCTCACGCGCTGGCCTCAGTGATACCAACCGGCCAATCGGCTCCTTCCTCTTTCTCGGCCCGACTGGTGTCGGCAAAACAGAGGTAGCCCGCAGCCTGTGCCGCGAATTATTCGACGACCAACACGCCATGATCCGCATCGACATGAGTGAATACATGGAGCGGCACGCCGTGGCCCGCCTGATTGGCTCGCCGCCAGGCTACGTGGGCTACGACCAAGGTGGCCAACTCACCGAAGCAGTGCGCCGCCGCCCCTACAGCGTGGTGCTGTTTGACGAAATCGAGAAAGCCCACCCCGATGTCTTTAACGTGCTCTTGCAAGTGCTCGACGACGGCCGCTTGACTGATGGCCAGGGGCGAACAGTCGATTTTTCTAACACGGTCATCATCATGACCAGCAATGTCGGCTCGCAGACAATCATGGATTTTTCTGGCGACGATTTATCGACACTGGATAATCAGATGCTTGACGTTCTACGCCAACATTTCCGTCCGGAATTTCTCAACCGCATCGACGATATCGTGATTTTTGACCGCATTCGACCAGAGGCCATGCGGGCAATTGTCGATGTTCATTTGACCAAAGTTGCCCGCCAAGTCAAAGACAGCCGCGACATCACACTCGAATTTGATGATAGCGTCCGCGACATGCTGGCCCGCGATGGCTACGACCCGGCCTTCGGCGCCCGCCCGCTGAAGCGCTTGGTACAAAAGCGTATTCTTGACCCGCTAGCACTGGAGCTGATTGACGGGCGAATTCATGATGGCATGGCAGTAAAAGTGAATATGATTAACGACCGCATGAAGTTCCAAAAACAATAATTAAGTTTCACCTATTTCCCTGATTAACACCTTCCATCGTCGTACAGCCGCATTTGACTGCAAACGTCCAGAAGTCTCGTCTTGACTGAATCAATGCAGCGCAAGAAAAAGCGTCCCAGCCGCCAACTGGAACGCTTTTCGGTAGATTATCCTCGGACCGAAGCACGCTACTCGGTTTGATTAGCCTCTGCCCGCGTCAGCTTATCAACCATCGGCAGAATCAGGTAAATACCGATGATGGCTGCCGCCAGACCGATACCAACGATGGCAAAGTACGTTGGTGTTAACACCGGCTTCAGCGTCGTCGAGAATGTGCTGGTAAACACCGCCCCCGTCCATACGCCAAGGCTACACGACAGAATCGAGGTGATCAGCAGCGGCGCCGCCGACTCAACCATCACCAACCGCTTCAGCTGGGCGAGACGCATACCGCCGAGCCGCAAGGTGTATAGCGAGCGGCGACGTTCCATCAGCCCGCCAATCGTCGAGACGATCAAGCTTGCCACCGCCACGAACAGCGTCACGCCGATACCGACATAGGCTAAGTCGGCAAACTCGCGAATCGTTGGATTGATATGCGGCTTCTTGGCATCAGTACCGCTCACTGCATAGGTTAAATCGTACTGATTAGCCTTCGCCGTCACCAAGGTACGCAGCTTCTCGATGTCATCGTCTGATTTCAATGTCACCAAATATTCTTTAGCGCCATTCGTATCAACCCGGTCATTAATCAGCGACACCTTTTTGACCACCGGCTTATCAAAATTCAGCAGTGCAAATTGGTCGGGTTGAGCACTATTCGGACACGCGTGCTCGGTGTACATTGCCAAATCTTGGCAGCGAATTGCGTCGCCGTCCTCACGTGGATAGGTCGTCGCCACCGACGTGATGTAAGATTCTTGCCTTAGCTGCTCCGCCATGTCGCCTGGCAGCGATCGGCCGATGACAACTGCCGTGCCGCGCTTTAATTGCGAAAAGCCGTTGTCCTTAACCGCTTGAGCGTTTAAGCCTTCAATACCACTGGTCGCCGTCAAGTAAAAGCTGCCTGCAAACAGCGCCAATACCACGCCGCTGACGCTGCGGAAAATTGTCCGCGAATGCACCGCCGTACGCTTACCAGCAATCAACATCGAAGCGTTATTAGCCCAGCGCGCTGCCAACAGCGACAGTTTATTCGTCAGCCAGCCGCCAGCCAGAATCAGCCCAAACATCACCAGCAGCAGGGCTACCATCAGCAGCAACGTCGGCATGGCTGATTCTTTATTCGCCGCCAGCCAGTCTAACCCTGGCTTCGACGACAGCCATACAAAGATCGCGATACCAGTTGCCGGCACCAGCGCCCGCCAAACACGTAACTTCTTCACCTTTTCAACCGAACGCGACACACCCAGCGGCGAAATCTGCGCCCGGCGCATCCGTCGCCAGTTAACAAACATTGTCAGCCCCAGCGTCAATCCGATAATCAGCGCGTATTGCGTGCTAGTTAATGCTAAGTCGCTAGGATTAAATCGCATGCCGTCCATCTTGAAAGCCTGTAGCGGCGCTTGCAGCAGCCAGAACGCGCCCAGCCCAATTAGTACACCCACCACCGACGCCAATAGCGATTCTAACATCAACACCAGCCCCACTTGCTGCTTAGTTGCGCCAATCAGCCGCAAGGCGGCATAGCGTTTCTCACGCTGCGCGGCGCCCAGTTGCGTTGCTACTGACACGAAAATGACAATTGGAAACAGCAGGATCGTCCCACCGACACCAAATACAATGATCGCTACCGGATCAAATACAGCGTTCGACTTCAATCCATTAGTATCCGTCCGATAGACATCGGCAAAGTATGACGGCTGCCCCTGAGATTTGGTAAAAGCATCGCTCTCGGCCACTTCCTCGGCGCTCGCGCCACGTACCATCATCAATGCATCCGGGCTGGCAACATATTCGCTAGGAATTACGCCAAGGTATTTGGTATTTTTACCAAAACGTGCCAAGATATTGTCCTCTGGATGCTGAGCAACCGCATCGGCCAACGCTTTTGATAAGTAGTATTCACCAGGACGCGGCGTTTTTAGCTTGGCAAATTGCGGCGATTTAGCCGTGCCGTACATTGAATAAGACTGGATGGACTGACCACGCCATTTCGACGCATCACCACGCCAGGTACCGCCAATTTTCAGCGGTTCAACACCCTCAATCGGTTTTTGTTCAGCCGCACCGCGAGCCGCCTGATACGCCGCCGTATTAATTGCTAGCCCACTAGCGCGCCCCTTTATCCCGTTGATACCAGCCGTAAAGCAGCACACCAGCACGATCCCCAGCGCCACCGCCACCGTAGTCAAGCCCAGACGCGCGAACGACTGGCGGCCAGACTTTTGTAATAACATCCAACTAACGCTCATCGGATAATCCTCGCATTAGTTTTATTAGGCCTCACCCGCATTGGATTTACCGCCGTCTCAGCACCAGAAATTTGCCCATCACGAACAATAATTTCCCGGTCAGCATAAGCAGCAATCGTTGGCTCGTGCGTCACCATGATAACTGTCGTACCATGGTCTTTGGCGGTTTTGATAAATAGCTCCATGACCTTTTCTGAGTTCAGACTATCCAGCGAGCCAGTTGGCTCATCAGCAAACAGCACTTTTGGCTCAATCACCATGGCTCGGGCAATCGCCACGCGCTGCATTTGTCCGCCCGACAACTCACCAAGCATGCTGTCAGCTTTACTCGCCAGCTCAACCTTATTCAGCCATGTTTTCGCCTTGTAATAGGCCTCTTTGCGTTTGACGCCATTGAGTAGCAGCGGCAATGCTACATTATCCAGCGCTGTCAGCTCCGGCACCAACTGCCCAAACTGAAAGACAAAGCCAAAGCTAGTGCGCCTTAGCAGACTGCGCTTATCATCGCTCAGTTTGTCAATCCGCCGCCCGTCAAAGTCAATTTCGCCACTGTCAACTTTAGTAATCGCCGCCAAGCTGTGCAGTAGCGTCGACTTACCAGAGCCCGACGGCCCCATAATCGCCAACACCTCGCCCGCCTCGACATCCAAACTAACACTGCGCAGCGCGTGCGTTTGCCCGAACGACTTTGTAATATTTTTAGCGCTAATTATTGGTTTGCTCATGCAAAATTTCCTCCTTTAATCGCGTTAACCGCGAAATAGTTAATTCAATCCAGCGCAAATCCGCCTCCAAATGATACAGCGCATGATCAATCAGCAACATGTCTGACAAGTTACTATCACGTCGCTGCACTGTCAGCTCGCGCATCCGCTGGATGTGCGCCTGTCGTTGGTTGTCCAAATACGGTGACGCATCGCCATCCTTCAGAATAGCCAGCACTGCTTTGACATACATCGTCGCTTGTAGTTGTGGTGACGGCGCTTCTGGTGATTCCAGCCAGGCCTGCAAATCGTGCTTGCCCTCATCAGTAATTTCATACCGAACCCTGTCTGGTCCGCCCGATTCGCCAGTATCAGCAATCTCCTTGACCTTATTGTCGCGCTTAAGTCGTGCCAACGTTGAATATATCTGACCAGCTAAAATTGGTTTATCCTTACCAAAATAGCCGTCATATTTTTTCTTTAACTCATAGCCGTAATTTGACTCTTCTGCCAAAAAACCTAATAGTGTATATTGAACGTTCATACTCTTACTATACACCCGATAGTTAGTTATCGCAATAGTTTTATTCACTCAGTGTATAGTTTATGCTGACAGCTGACTATTCGTTCTCTTGCCATATTATCCACTCCATCACAGCCACCTCATTCCGTAGCCCGCCACCCAAACGCGGGTAGACTGCACCAGAATGCATACTATTATGCAATTTTGACGTATAATGGATGCATGGTTCAATTTTGCCGAGTGTATAATAATCAGCGATCTATCAAATCAGCTGTGTTAGGAATTGGTAAAATACTCAGTTTACCACAGTACGCGCTACTGGCACTTGCCTTATCTTTGCTCTTTGCGCTCATTATTTTCTTTGCCATCAACGCCAATTTTTATGGCCCGCTGATGATGTCGCGACTGCCAATACTGGACAAGGCCGCCCTTTTGGGAACCATGTTTATTGATATATTCAAACAGGGCTTCAGCTCGCTAAACGGCGCGTTGCTCCTTGTGGTGTCACTCCTCCAAGGACTGTCAATTACCGTCGTCATTTTCACTGTCAAGAAAAATAAGCGTAATGAACAGTCGGTCACTCGACAAGTCGGACTCAGCGGCTTGGCCTCCGTGGCTGCCGCTATCGGTTTGGGTTGCGTGCCCTGTGGCACATCACTCATCCTGCCGCTCGTTGCCGTGTTCTTCTCAGGCGCCGCCGCAGCCACTGCCGCCACTGTCGCCAGCACCCTCGTGCTGATCCTAGCCCTGCTATTAAGCCTCTTTTCACTCTACAAGTCTGGACAAATCGCCTTTATGTATACCGAATTAGCAAAACAGGGGGACATATGAATCGACAAAAAACAGCCGGCATAGCACTCATTTGGGTCATCTTGGGGATTATGATCACGGGAATTGTAGCACTATTTATTTATGGTATTGTCAATCGCCCGCCAAATCGCCACATTGGTGACGGCAAGCCGTGGAACGAAAAGATGTCGCAAGGCTCTACTGAGGCCAAGCACGTATTCGTTGACTATACTGATTATTTCTGCTCATTCTGTGCCGAAGTTGAAGCGGCCACCAACGCTGCTTTCTTTAAAAATGAGTATCTCAAATCAGGCAAAGTTCGCTACGAACACCGCGTGGTGACGCTGCTCAAAGAAGTTACCGACAACACAGAAACTGGCGCTCACGCTGCTTTTTGCGCCGCTGACCAAGACAAATATTGGCAATATACACACGACATCGTGCCACGCATCAAACGTGATTATTTTGACAAAGGCATTGGTGTGAAAAACGTTGCCGTACCGCAAAAAATTCCACCACTGCCGTTAGGCTACTTCCTGGCTTCTGCCAAACATGTTGGTATGGATGAGGCAACATTTACTGATTGTATGACCAAAAAACCTCACCAAAAAGAGATTGATGACAGCACCCAAAAAGCCCTTTCGCTTGGCGTGAGCGGTCTACCATACATGGTAGTCAATGACTATGTCGCCAGTGGATTTGCTGGTGGTGAAAGTGGCCTAAAAGCAATTTTGAAAGCTGGCGGAGTGAACTAATGTCTGCCAAAAAAACGCAAACGAAATCTCAAAAATTATCAAAAGAACGACCGTCAACTCAGCCTCGTCGTGAGCCAAAAACCAGCACAGCTCCCCAAAGCACATCAAAACTAAGCGGTGTCTTATTCGCCATACTACTTTTGTTGGCGGTAGTCGCCATGGCGGCGTTATTTTATCTCCAATCCATACAACCACCCGTCCAGCGCCCAACCGTTCTGGAAGATGAAAAATATTACTTCACCGACTCACGCTATGCTGGCATCCGCTCCAAGTTCGTAACGCGCGACACCAAACACGAGAAAGTTTCAATTGAATATCCAATCACCAGCAATTCCAAAATCAACAAACTCATCGCCCGAGTAATCGACCGTGCTGACGGTGATTTCCGCCACACCGCCACTAACGCTCCGACATTCGACCGACCAATGACAGAGACGATTAGTTATCAAGTTACGCATAATAATTCGACCGCTCTGTCGATCATTGTCAATATTAAACAAGATATGCACGGCGCGCATCCGGTGTCGCTGACGCATTTTTGGACGTTTGACAAGAAGTCTGGCAAGGTGATTGGCTTGGATAATTTGACCGAGAAATCGGAGGAAGCCATCAAGGCAATCGTGGCGGCTGCCCGGCACGACGTCGCGCAAACCATCAAGCAGCGCCAGCAACCAGAAGCGAATCTTGATGAGATGATCACCAAGGAGGCGTTATCGAACTTTACCATCACTGATGATGGTAACACCTTGGCTTGGCCAATTGGACAGGCTTCGCTCTTACCGTCAGCCTACGGCGAAATGACGATCAAAGTGCCGATCGCCGCCGTTGCCAAATATCTGCAAAATCCGACAGCCCGGAAGCTGGCTAACATCCCCAAGCCGCCCGAGCCAAAGCCAGCGCCTGCCGCACCGACAGCCGCAAACCCAGGTAAAGTGATCGCCTTGACGTTTGACGACGGGCCGGGACCATACACTGCACACCTACTGGACATCTTGGATCAGCATGGCGCTAAAGCGACATTTTTCTTGATCGGCAGCAAAGTCTCCGCGCAAGCCGATGTGCTGCGGCGCATGCACTCGCGCGGCCACCAACTGGGTAATCACTCGTGGTCGCACCCAGAGCTGCCTAAGCTACCAGTTAACCAAATTGCCAGCGAAATCGACCGCACCAATGACGCCATTAAGCAAGCCACCGGCGTCACACCGAGCATCTTGCGCCCACCGTATGGCGCGGTCAACGGCGTCGTCTTGGAGCAGCTTCGCCTGCGCGGTATGTCGTCAATCTTATGGTCGGTCGACACCCGCGACTGGGCTGACCGCAACAGCGACATTGTCTGCTCGCGCGCCGTCGCTGGCGCTCGCCCCGGAGCCATCATCTTGATGCACGACATTCACCAAACCTCCGTTAATGCCGTGCCGTGTATCCTCAGCTCACTGAAGCAGCAGGGGTATTCGTTTGTGACCGTGCAGGGACTACTCGGCAATATGGCGCCAGGGGCTGGATATCCGTAGAATCGTAGCTGGATGTTGCGGCTACTCATTGCGGCGACTATTCTATTTATCTATCTCAAACACCTTATATTTCGAAGCCGCGCCGCGCATCAATTTTACCTTTGACGACGCCACGCTAAAATGCTTTGCCAGCAGCTTCACCGCCGCCGCGTTTGCCCGCCCCTCAATGGCAGGCGCCTTGGTGTAAATGGTCAGCGAGCCATCATCGTTCAGGACGACTTCTTCGCGGTGGCGGGAGTTGGGTTTGAGATGGACGGAGATTCTCATGATTAATATCTTACAGGCTTTGTCATATCGCCTTTCCTTTAGCCCTATTATACCTCCTAAGACAAACTTTGCGTATTGTATTACCATGCGATAGGCAACGCAAAGTTGCTCGCCAAAATACTAACATTACGCTATGCTATTAGAAAATAAATGAAAGGGTGCCAAATGATTTTTGCAAAAAAACTTCAACAATTACGTCAACAAACTGGTTGGTCACAAGAGCAACTAGCCGATCGACTCAACGTTACGCGACAAGCAGTTGCTAAATGGGAACGAGGTGCTGGCTTTCCAGACATAGACAACGTGCAAGCGCTAGCAAAATTATTCAACACTAGCGTGGACGAGCTGCTTGACTACACACGAGCAGGACTGGCTTCGGCTATGCGCGAACCTATTGATCTTGACGCCTACCCGACAGATACGAAAGGATATTCAGCATCCGACCTGGCAGTTGCAGACAAATTTGCCGACGCCGACCAAATTGAATCACTAAATCGCCACCGACGACTAACGTGGTGGCAAAAAATCATCGACTTTTTCGTAGGAGCTGGAACGCTTGATGTGGCTTTTTCCGGCGAGGCCATTGGACAACTTAAAGGCGATAGACGTTATTATCTGGTTGAAAAGTCCGGTCGCTCATGGATCGTCGAAGTTACAAAAACATACATTGAACGACGAGAATTAGCCGAGGCGTTCCCTCGCAAGGAATTGACGGTTGGTGATTATATGTATCGGCGAAGCGGGTTTGTTGTAGAGCCATCAAATAAACAACAATAGACATTCTCAGCATTAGATATCTCTGACCATAGTCAACGCTTGCCGCAAAATCCTCACTGGCGCCACGTATGGTACATCAATTTCCGCAAAATGCTGGCGGGCCGCAGTAATTTTACCTCGTTCATTAGCGCTCAAGTGATTATCGTTAATATCATCCGACCCCTTCGTCTCGGCCACAAAGTAAATCCGCTCATCACCATCAAACGCCACTGCCCAATCTGGATTATACTTGCCGACTGGCGTATCAATCTTAAACCAACCCGGTAGCTTGATATAAAACTTAACGTCAGCATTATCCTCTAGCGACTGCATGAATTCTCGCTCAACTTCTGAATCAACCGCCACGTAATCGTAGATGGTTTTTGCCTGGTCTCCCACTGCAATTGCCCCGCTCTTCATCGCCGCATCATACAAGTATGCCTGTAGCTCACCATTCTCAAACAACGTCATGTCATAATACTCGCCTGTCCTGTGATATTTAACGCCATCAACTGCCAAACGCTGCTTCACCCGATTAATCGCCCGAGCTGTTTCATCAATCACCTGCTGTGGATTAATAGCTACCTGCGCAAACATCCCCGCTTGATCAAGCACTTCAAATATCACCCGGCGAGTCATTTGTGTCTGACGCTGAATATCCGCTAATAAATTCGGCATCTTTACCTCAGCTTGGCGCACCGCATACGTGTTGAAACCAGTCTCGCGCACCATAAAGCCATTATCATTACCCATGGAATCAATCAGTGTTTTTGTCTCAGCGATATTGGGTTTACTAATAGTGACCTGCGCTAATTCACTGGCCGCCTCCGTCACTAACTTGTCTGTATCAATCGCCACCCGATAAGTCGTTTTATGCTTAATCTTATCCCATAGCTCCTCAAATGCTGGGTCAAGCGCCCGTGATTTCTGAAACCTAACAGGTCGCCGATCATCACGATTTTTGATTCGTCCACCGAAGCGAATGCCTGTCTCTTCCTCAATTTCCGTCTGGAGCTTGCGGCTAAAATCTGCATAACTCTCATTAGCAATCACCGTTAGTACATTGACATTATCGTCATACACTCGCTGCCCGTCAACATTCACCGGCAAGCGCAGACCTCGTCCGATTTCTTGGCGCTTTTTCATTTGGCTTGACGTTTCGTTAAGCGTACAAATTTGAAACACGTTAGGATTGTCCCAGCCCTCACGCAGTGCCGAGTGGCTAAAGATAAACCGCAGCGGCTCATTTATATCCAGCAGTCTTTCTTTATCTTTCATGATTAAGGTATATGCCGTATCATCGTCCTTCGTCCGTCCACCCTCACCCTTAGTGTCACAAGAATCTTTCCATTGACCATTCTTATCCGCCGCAAAATAGCCATTGTGCACCTCACTCGCCGATAAATTGTCCATGACGCCAGCATATTTCGGCTTAGACGAGACCTTATTGTAAGCTTCCTCAAACCACTTGGCAAATTTACCCTTCTTGGCACCATTCGCCGTATATTCACGATAATTTGCTACTTTATCGATGAAGAATAGACTCAGCACTTTAACACTATTCCCCAGTCGGCGCTGTTTATCAAAGTGATCATCAATCGTCAGTTCAATCTGTCGCTTGATGATGTCATCATGCAGACTTTCATCACGCTGACCGACATAAACCACCTTGCCATTACTAAACTCGACACAATCATCGCCGTGATTGATCGACTCGATATAGTAGCCAGCGTAGACCGAACGTCCCGTCTTTGCCTCTAAGTCATCACCCGGAAACACCTTGATGACCTTACGTTGCAAGCCATACTCATCACTGGCATCCACCTCTATCTTGGCAAATGAACGAGTCTTCGACTGGCGCTCCAGCGATAGTACATTGATATACGCATCATTATAATTATCCTCACTCTGAACACTATGCACCTCGATCTTTTTGACCAAACCTTTATCATAGGCATCGACCGGAGTCAGCCGATAAAGCAAATTATATAGGTGCTTATGCGTGGCACTATAGCGCAACGTGCACAGCGGGTTAAGGCTAGCAATAGCATTCCGTCGTATGTCGGTCTCCATATTCTGCGGTTCGTCGAGAATAACTACCGGGTGAGTAGCTTTGATGAAATCAAGCGGCCGCCCATAGTCACTCTGCCGATTCATCACATTCTGCGCCTTGGCAAAGCTATCAATGGTAATCACCATGATCTGCAACGTATCGTTCGTGGCAAACTCACGAGCCTGACCGGTCTTCTTACTGTCCCAGACATAGTAGTCCATCTCCGGCTTGTTATAGAGATCGGCGAAGTGTTCACCAGTAATCGCCAAATTCTTTAATACACCTTCACGGATCGCCACGCTCGGCACCACGATGATAAACTTCTTCCAACCATAATGCTGGTGTAGCTCATGAATCGTCCGTAAGTACACATACGTTTTGCCCGTGCCGGTCTCCATCTCGATGGAGAAGTTCATGCCGTGTTTCAGAGATTTTTCGCCGATTTCTGGCGGAAAAGTCGCCGGAATGCTAAAGCCACCTTCTTTAGTCTCGCTTTTCTCGATACCATTCCTATCTTGGACTTTATGCATATTTTCGGCGATCTGCGTTGCATCCAACACCAAACTATTTCCCCTAGAAATCGTCGCTTCGAAGCTTGTCTGTCTACCCTGATCTATATGGTAATTCGCACCGTCACCACCTTTCGATTGCCCAGCGAAAATATCCACCACCGCCTGGATGGCGTCGAGTTGATACTGCTGATTAGAGTCAAATTTTAGTTTCATCAATAAATAACCCTTTTGAATTAAGAATATTACATATGTTTGACAATAAACAATTCTTCAAAGTATAATTTACATAGGGACAATTTTGTTTCACGAAGACCTGTATCATTTGAAAGTTGGCTTCACGCCATCGAAGGGTATCCTTCTCAGAATGATATGGGTCTTTTTGAAATACAGAGCACCTAGTCATTATTAACCACCCTGTTCTGCTTTGTAAGAGGGTTTTTCGGTCCATAATAATTCTGATAGTTCTCATATTTTGTCGTGTCATACAAATCCAAAATTAACGGGATTCTATCTTTTACAACATCATAAAAACGCGTTTCTCCTTTTTCAAAAACTCGCTGCACCGTCCATAAAATATAATCTGTTATTGCCAGCACTGGCTCGCTACTATACCTCTGGACATTAAATTTTATATCGGCCCTGTACTTATATCGACGCGTCTTTGCATGGCGTTCATGCGCCTGCGATAAAGCAATTTCTAGATTATTATTTTTCGTACTACTTCCACGCTCCGCAATGTTAATAACTAACTTTTCGTAATTTCCCTTATCTTTCAATAGATGAGAAAGCAAGTCAGCATAGAATTCTCTTTCCTGAGAGTGATGTTTATTGACAAACCTCGTAAGCCGTTTACGCCCTACCACCATCTGTACAGAGAAATCTACATTCTCAAGCAAGAACATAAGGAACTTATACCGAAGCTCTGGCGGATCATCCTTGGCGTGCAAATAAAAACTACCTTGATCTATGCGCTTTTTTACGCTAGGTATTTCGTTAAAATACGGGTCATTTTCTATTTCTTTGCAAAATATCCTAATAAAACCACGCACCTGTTCTAAATCTTGCTTTACATGCGCCATACCCAATATAAATGTTCTGGAAATACCGTTGCTGCCCAAAGGCGCTGGGGCTTTCCCTTTCAAGAAGAATGTCATATCACCCGCTTCATCAATAAAACGGTGGTAAGTATGCGGCTTTAAGTTGTTTCTCTTTTTGTTAGATTCAATCACAACACCACCTCCACAAAATCCGGAAATCCCGGATTTTCTATATAGTTATTTAAGATTTTCGAATAAGTAGCTGTTTCATCAGTTGTCCGGTTTCCCCGTACAACTGACTTATTATCAAACCCACCTTTATCACTCAGGAATAGTTTGTTGTCAATGATTTTACGGCCATTATCTACTTTCATTTTGACAACCTCAATTCTTCGGGCAAAAAACGATCTATTTCTTCATTAGACCACGTAAACTGTTCTCCTGCCACCTTACCTCGTTTATTTAGCTGTAGTTGTGCTGTATCGAAATCTTTACTAGTGGTTATAGGTGACCTATTTGAAACCTGTTGATACTCAGCCTGCAATGTATCTCTCTTATCACAAATCATATCAATTGAAATCTTTTGATTCATAATATCTGTAATCAACAATCCATATTTATCCCTTAATGCCATATACTCGAGAGCTGCGCCTTTATGGGATAGTATTTTGTCATCAAAACTATATGTTAACTGCACAATTAAAAAAGTTATCTCTGCAACGCTAAAACAAGTCGCAAGTATACTAAACAAAAGAAATTCAGGATATGATGCTTGAAGGATGATTAGAACAAGAACCGCTGTAGTCATGGCGACATTAATGATTTTCATTCGACGCACATAAACTAGATTACGATTAGCCGCAGCTTCCTGAACTTGGTGCGTAAACACAGCCTGCGCAAAGCTCCGTCGTACAATTGCTAAATTCTTTTTATCCACGAAAACTTACCCCAAATATCTCTTTCCATTTTTGAGTTGCCGAATAATAATGTCCTTCGGATTCATATTCGCAAGCCTCCACGGCAATGTTATAGCAGCGTAATGCTTTGTATCTAAAGTCTCCTTCCGGATATACATACTTATTGCTGCCAGGTGCAAGCCAGTAAGTAGCCTTTGGATCTAGATTCTTTAAATACTCAAGAAAGTCTCGAATCATCCAATCATAATATCCGTAAGATTCCGTATTATATCGCCAACTTGCAAGAAACTTATATGACAGCGTATCAATTAGAATGCCTCCCATGGGGACATTCCATTTATTTTTCCAGCATCGCATCATCCTGCAGAGGTTTTTCAAATTACCATTTGTTCTGTTATTCATAATCCTAACAGCCTCAATCTCTGCTCTAGGATCAGTATTTTTCCACCTCCCCCCGTTATGAGAATCCGGATAAGTAAAGCTACCGTCACTATTCTCAAAGCACGGCAATAATTCAAAACGTACTCCATCGTCAAACTTGATAACCACAACCTGACCATCTCCTTTCACATGAGATGTTGCATATGTATTCTTTACAGAGTCTCTCAAAGCTTGTATAAGTGATGACTGGCCATTTCCCTGGTAACTATCGTACTTCTGATAATAATGGTAGGGCAACCATAACAGTGTATCAACGTCACTTGCATTTATTGCGGTTATGCGTCCATAAGACCCAACAAGTAGGCTGTGATCGATTTCCGAGTCACTGTCCCAAAAGCTCTTATTTATCTGTCTCGTTATTCGTCTATATCTATAGCTGACATTGTCTGCTACTTGTTGCGATATTTTAATTTCATCACAAAAGTTATTAAATCTTACACCTGTACTCATCACACCACCTCCACCTCAACACCTTGCCGTTCGGCTTGGAGTAGTAGGTTTACTTTTAGATTTATGTCATCACCGAAGGCTCGGTCGAGGATGATGATGGATGATGGTTTGGCGGCGAGAATGGTCGCAAATAATTCCTCCGTCATGGCGTGCGCTAGGCAAATAGCGAGCTTTTCGGACGGAATGAAGCAGAAGTTGTCATACTGCTCAATCTTCGCCAATGGTGCGATACCGCGCTTGAGCAAGAGTTCGGTTAGCAGGTCATCATCAGTCGCACCCTCCTCTAGCGGGTCAAGGTTGGCGAGCGTCTGCTGGCGAATCTCCTCTGGGTCAGAAACCAGCTCGTTCCACTGCTTGAAGTTACTATCACCCACCCAATACGCCCGAAAGCCAAGATCAAGCGGGACATTGCGAGACGCTAGCTTGTCCGCCCAGTCAGTACGGATTTTGGCACCCGCCCGACGGATGCGCTCACGAGCAATATCAGCGATAGTGCGATAGCCAGCTTTATATGCCTCCGACTTCTCGTCGGTCAGCTCAGGCAGCTGCACACAAATCCAGCGACGGTTACCACCGTCTTCGGCGTTAAGCTCGGCGACGGCATGAGCGGTTGTGCCAGATCCGGAGAAAAAATCAAGGATGATATCGTTATCGTCGGTCGTTAACTGTAGCATTCTCTTAATGTAAGGTATAGGCTTAACCGTATCAAAAATCTGAAATTCAAAAATCTTTTTTATTTCGTCTGCGGCATTTGCAGCATTGGACGCATCACTCCAAATAGTCTCCGGGATGTTGCCGCTATTTTCACTGACATATAGCTTTCTGTAGACTTTATCGGACGACGGAGAGCATACTAATTTACCTTCTTCATCTAACCTTGTCATCGATTCTTTATTCACCAGCCATAGTCTCTCAGAAAATACCTGTCCAGTTTTTGACTTAAACTCATATTTGGATCCACCTTGGGTTCCACGGGCCCACACACCGAGCAATCGATACGCTCCACGAGGATCATTATCGGGGTTTTTGTAAGCCTTTAACGTCGTCTCATCAAGTTCAAGCCTATTGAAATTAAGATTGTCGATTGAACGAGCAAAAACTAACAAGTACTCATGGTTACGGCTTAAAAACTTCGCAGAATTATCTTTACCTCTTTTGCGTTGCCACACAATCTGCGCTACAAAATTCTCCTCTCCAAATATCTCATTCATCATCAGGCGGAGGTTGTGGACTTCGTTGTCGTCGATCGAGACGAAGATGACGCCGTCTTGGCGGAGCAGGTTACGAGCCAAAAAGAGACGTGGGTACATCATGTTCAGCCAGTTGCTGTGCTTATGTCCGCCGGTATTGGTGCGCAGGCCGTCATCCCGCACAACGTTACCCTCATCATCAGTGATGCCCGCCTCTGTCTCATAACTGCGACGTGTTTGCTTGAAGTCATCGTTGTAGATAAAATCATTGCCGGTGTTGTAGGGCGGGTCGATATAGATCATCTTGACCTTGCCGTAATACGCCTTATGTAAAATCTTCAACGCCGCCAGGTTGTTACCCTCAATAAACATGTTACCCGTCGTATCCCAATCGACGGAATTCGCCCGGTCCGGATGGAGCGTCTGGACAGTCTTCTCCTGGATAGCGGCAAAGACGTCGCTCTTACCCTTCCAACCGAGCCCGTAGCGCTCGCCCAAATCAACCGCCTTGCCTAGAGTCGCCTGGAGTCTCTGCCAGTCGATCTTGCCTTCGGTGACTACCTCGGGGAAGAGCTGTTGGAGTTTGTCAATTTGCTGTTGATGTATGTTGTCGTTGTAGCCGTTCATCGTTTTTTCTCTTTATTCTGTTGCTTCATTTTTTACTACTAATAAACCATTTCTATCCATAGCCAACAACACATCTCTTAATAAATAGTTATTAGCAAACCTCATAACGTACTTCTTTTGGTAGTCAGGATGAACCATGAGCAATCCTTTGTCTCTCATATTCGTCAAAACACGAGACGTCTGCACCGCAGCAGAGGCGGTTGGTCCAAATAGGTGTCTTACGTCTTGTGCTTGAATTAGGTCTTTTTGCATGGCTATCTTTAAAATCTCATGCTCTTCTGCAGATATAAATTGACTATCAAGGGCGCTTTTTAATGCTGGCTCTATTATATTTGGCACAGCATAATTACGATCTAATAGTTTATTCACCCTGACCATCTCACTAGCTATGCCCCGTGCGACATATAGACACCAATCCTCTAATGCTTCTTCCTTGCCAGAGTCTGCTGCAGCCAATTTATTATAGTATTCTTGACGATCCATACAAAAAATAGCCGAAGGATTTAAAATAGTCCGCATAGTTTTGTTGATAAATTTAGCCTTAATAAGCATCGCATACGTGACAAGCCTTGCCGTTCTACCGTTTCCATTATCAAATGGGTGTATTGCGGCTAGTCGATGGTGTGCAAGAGCAATTTTGATAATATCCATTTTGTTATCATTATCATCAGCAATATAGTCGCATAACTCCTGAATAAGCCGGGGTATCTCTATATGATTTGGCGGCTCATGATCGCTTTTTTTAATATGTACTGAGCAACTTCGCCAATCTCCAGGCCACTTACTACCATCGTGCTTTAAATCAGTAACAACTATTTTCTGAACTTCACGAATAAAGGAAGGAGTAATTTGTTGACTGTCATCTCCATCAAAAGTCTCTTCAATAAAATCTATCGCCTTCCTGATGTTGCGAAGCTCTTGAAGGTTTTCGTCGCTGGGCTTTTCATCATTACTCAATGAATCCATGGCGGCACTAACCACCGTTGTACGATTACCTTCAATTCGAGCAGACGCGACACTTTCTAATATGTACATAATCTCTCTCAAATCAAAGAATAGCCATGGCGGAGTCGTGCCCCCTAAATGGGTATAGCGAATTTTCTCCAAATTAAATAGTTCACTCACCAATTCTGAGTTAAATGATGGGTTGATAGATTTAAGAGGATTCATACCTGCATTATATATGTTTGTTAAATTTCAGTCAACACTTTTTAACATTTTTCTCTCATATTAATCTGTTATATTCCATAGTCTGTTAATTTATTTCTTAACATTTTGTTATATAGTTAGTTACTGCTCATCCTTTTTATAGATAATGCTTACATAGTCAGTTTTCGTAACAATAATATGATCATTAAGCGTAATACCGAGCAATTTTCCCGCTTCTGCTAGCCTATTCGTGACATCTTTATCAGCCTGACTCGCCTCCAAGCTCCCACTCGGATGATTATGCGCCACCCCTGTCGCGCAGCAGCTTCAGCACCTGACGGGCAATCTTGCCAACGTCCGCCTGTTTATTGCCGCTGCCGATAATCGCCATCAACAACTCCAGATCACTCAGCCGCGCCGCCCCATACCGCGCCAATTTCTCGCGGGGACGATCCAACGGATGACGGTCAGAGATTCTCATATAGACAGTATAGCAAGCACCCCAACTAAGCTAAAGTGTCAGACCGCACACATACCTACTGTTCAATCGGCTTTGTCAATTCAACATTGATAGAGATTTTATCAACATTAAACATCTCCGCCAGTTCGCGCATGAGCCGTATTTTTTGATTCGTATTTGTTGCTACGTCAACCACAAGCCCTGTGTCGTGAATCTTTACGGAATTAAAAAATCTTTTAGAATCATTACTAATCCAATTTTTCGTCTTTTCGCTATTCATAATCTGATCAGTAAAATCAGGGTTCTCGTCGTACAGATACTCACAATAGACGCCAAGAATTTGCGACCAGCTCGTTACTGGATAAGAATCGTCACCGATATAGAATATTTTTACCGCTGCGCCTGTAAAATCAATATCGTCGAAAATATTAACTTTCGTGTCAAGTATTGGCGGTTCAAACGTACTTGTTGGCAGCGGCCAAATTTTAATTATTTTATCAATCCACCACTGCTGACGTTCCAGTATAGTCTTCTCATTCCAGGTACTATATTTAGCAACAGTCCTATTAATCTTAAGCGGGCTATCAGCAAACCCGTCTGGCATATCACGCTTTTCCCGGAAACTCTTGTTTGAATATTCAGAGTTATATCCCGTCAATGTCAAATTCGCTAGCCCATGCAAATATATGCCATGAATTTCATCGGCACGGTCACCGAGCTCATCCCGCCAAGTATTGGTCATGGTTTGCGGCATAATATGTTCAATCGTTAGGTGTAGCTCTTTGTTATTAATCTGTTTCAGCAATGACACGTCCTTAGACTCATCGTCAACCGCAGTTAACAAATACATGACATTGGAAGAGCGCTGATTATAGGTAAAGTTTGCTTTTATCGCTGTTTCTATTTCATTATCTCGGGGCAATCGGATCTGCCTGTTTTTCGAAAGTACGGTATATTTCAGCACTTCAAGATATACGGCATTGTCCTGCTCAGCAATTGACAATATACTTCTGTGTAATCCGGCGAAATATTTACCTAAGCCTGTTGTCGATAAGTTGATAACGATACGCCGCGAAAAGTAGACGCGTAACACATCAAACACCTCAGCAATTTCATCATCAGACAAATGTCCATCTTGCCAATATTTCATGACTGATACGGCATACGGAAAGAATGCTTCAATTCTCAGATAGCGCATTGTAAATGCCACCGAACTAAGTCTTGCAAATTCATTATTTTCGTCTATGCCAAACTTTAGAAAGCGATAATATTTTAGTATTCTCAAAATCTCGCCGTAAAATTCGTCAAGCGATTCATATGACTGATCATCAGAAATATTATTAGAAAAAGCTTTTTTAAACTCTGGATACACCTTATCAGTATTCACGACCGATTGGTTCTTGGCAATCAAATAGACACGGAAGAAGTCGGTGATGTCATCACGCTGCGGATCGGTTAGGTACGTTTCAATATACTGCCAATAACTAGTCAAAACATAATCTTGTTTTTCTGAAGTGCGCAACATTAACGAGAAGTTTCGGATTTTGTCGCCATCTGTCAATGGCTTGCCAGTTGAGTTAATACTTTCAAAAACTTTTTGTGGATTATCGTCATCTTTGTCTAGAACAATCGTGACAATCTCGAAGTCATCAAGCGTATCAATATATTGTTCTAAATGATCACGATTTCTAAAGTAGTCGTAGAATTGGAGGTAGGATTTATACAAATTACTTTTCTTCTCATATTCTGTCAGTTCTGCCTGGCTAAATATTTTCTCAAATATTTTATTGTCGGTAGTTACCGCCCGAAGCTTAATCCGATTTTCCTCCGAATCATATTGTTTTGCATATCTGTTATATAAATATTCGTCCTTGATTTGCTCGGCTACCAGTCTAAGCTTTTCAGGTGACTCTAACGCTAAATGGTAAATTGCAGTGATCATCAGCAAAACTGTCGTCGCACGCTGCTGGCCATCGATAATAACGCTTCGGTTACCATCGTTTATATATACGATACTGCCAAAATAGTGTTTCTTATCTCCACGCTTCACCTCTTCAAGGTCGTCTAAAAACATTTGGACATTATCGGCTGTCCAAGAATAAGGGCGTTGAAAATTAGGTATCTCAAAGAATTTGTTTGGCGTATATAAGAATAATTTAATGTTAGTTTGCAGCGCTTTCATATATCTAATTATACTACTTCATTGCTGCTTCTTTAGGCGATGTGTTTACTAAACTTTCACTGACTGTCGGCCGCGCACCACGCACATCGCCACTACAAACATGCCAACCAGCCGCGATACTAATGAGCTGTCGTCTGCACTTGATTGAGTTGTTGTCGTGAATTCTTCCTCCGGATTGAGCTGGCTGTCGTCCGGCCATAGGCCAGGGGATTGACAGCTTTTTACGACCAAAACATTGTCACTCACGGCACTCGTTTCGCTATTATAACCGTAACTGTCAACCGCGCTGTCAACCGCCAAATCATTCTGTTCGTCCACTTCAGATTCTACCGCCTCAGACACTTCAGTAGCAGTAAGTTCTTCTTGCGCTTCAGACAAATCGACGACTGATTCTATGCTGCTAGTATCCATAGTTATAGTTTCAACTTCAGCATCCAGGCGCAACAAATCACTTTTTTCCGATGTTTTTACAGTCATATTGTCACGCTCCTCGCGAGGCATGATGCGCTCCTCTAAAATTTCCACTGCTGGCTCATCCAGCTCGAAATCAGGTATTAGCTCAATAGCCGGCGAGGCAGGAATAACTATCTGCCCCTCTGGCTCATAATCATCTGGCTCATAATCATTGGTGATTTTAGGAACTGATACCGCCTTAGAATTGTCCAATTGCCCCGCGGAATCCATATCAACACCAATCTCGTCGTCTACAGAGAGTTTCAAATCATCGACTTCTTCACGCACCGTAGTTGCCTCCATTGGCAGCGCAATCGTCACCACTTCAGCCGAAGATACTCCCGGCTCTACTACTGGCGCTTGTTGTTCGACAAAAAACACCATATCCTCCTCAGCCCAAGCTTCGTTGTCCTCGCCATATTCAACGATATCTTGAGCTGATAATGACACAATCACCGGCTGATCAGGCTGCTCTTTCGCTGGAATTGATGCGGCCGCATTAACCATCTTTTCAGTAGATGTCTCGTTTGTTTCGTATTCCGCCGACACATTAACGGCGTCCTCTTGCTCCTGATATGGCGACACATTAGATGCGGTTGGAATTACATGCTTGGGCTGTTCGACATCAACGCCATCGGTCGATTCGACAAAATTATTATAATCCGGCGCCGCATCTATACTAATCTCGCTAGGTTGAGCGTCTGTTGATGCTTTCGTGCCAGAATTATCAATTGGTCCCGTGGTCGCAGATTCATCCACCTTTACCGCCTCAAACTGCGCTGCCAAGTGCTGCTGCTCGGAAACTGGCGTAGCACTTTCATCATTTTCTGCTGCTCGGCTCGGCTCAGAATTGGCCGATTCTGACCCTGTTATAACAAAAACTTTTTCTTTTTGGCGTTCAATTGATGGTGTTTTTACGCTTGACGGCGCAGTAGTTTCATCGCCATCATATGTATTTTCCACAACACTATCGACGGGTTTACCTTCGCCAGACAAGAAGTTAGCAGTTTCATTTTTTGGCAAAGTATTATTCTCGTTAGCGGTTTGAGTATCCTCGCTTGCCCCCGGCGATGACGACACAGTTTTCGTTTGCGTTTGCGTCGGTATGTCTGAAGATTCGAATGCTGGCTGCTCACTTTCTTTATCTACTGCGTCAGAGATAATAGCAGGAGTTTGCTGTTTTATTTCTATTGACGGACGATTTTCCTCTGTTGGTTCGGTAAAATACTCCTCGCCAGATGTATTGACGGACACTTCGCTAACAATTTCTGGCTGGGCTTCTCTAATCTCATCAACATCATCAGCGGCATCTTCCATAACAATTGCTGATTCCAAAAACAATTGTTCCGCCTCCTTAATATCCGCAGGTTCGTCTGGAGATTCTGTTGTTTCACTAGTCGGGATTTCATCACCTTGATTCGGCGGCGCAACCTGCTCAATTAGTTTATCCGTCTTATCGTCACTTGTTTCAGTGATATCTGCATTTGTTGAATCCGCCCCGCTATCAGGATTAGCGTAACCCGCCACGACAATACCGTCATCGTCGTCACTCAGCAAATCTCTTAAATATGATTCGCGTTCTGGCGCTGGCTGCAAATTTTCATTAGCAAAATTGCGCATACGTAAAATCGGACAGTCGTCGCGTGCTGCGCAACTAGCACAAGCTGCGCTCGCCACACCTTGACATATTGCTGCCCTTCGCTCATCACTCATCTGGTTTTCCGACGAGTTAATCTCGCTTTTGCCGGCAAGCGATAATGCGTCAACCGGCGTCAGCACTTTTGAATTACCTTGGCTGCTCGCATCGCTCATCGCGGTGTCAAGCTTTTCTTTGCCGCCAGCCACCGCTACCAAGTCAAGCTTACCAGCTGCTTCGTCTGTACCAATATTTACTTCTTCACCAATATCATCAATGCCAGACGAAAAATCCTCACCGCCAGCGCCGCTCCTCAACGACAAAAATACATCAAAACCACCGCCGTTGTTGTCAGCAACGGCTGTCGACGCCAATCCCAATTCAGCCGTCGCCACCCTGCTCATTGCTCAAAAAATGTCTCCGTTGAAATATGTGATTCGTCGACGCCAGCGGCGGTTAGTTTTTGCCAAACATCGCGTACAAATGGCAAGCTGCCACAAACCAGAAAGTGCGCATTACTCGGCACTTCGCTCACAATCTTCGCCACCTCAAACCGCCCGTTATGCCAGCAGTCTGTTTCCTCAACCTGCTGGCGAGTACTAAACTTGTTGACCTGAATGGATGAGGCTGACAGCTCCTCCGAGAACACCATATATTCTGGCGATTTTTGACTCAAATAGAGAAAGGTCGGCTGCTTGGCATCCGCCAAAATACTCCAAATCGGACTCAGCCCGCACCCCGCCGCGATGCCAACCAACGGCCGCTCAGTTTGCGGATTGAAATCGCCGTACGCTCGGCTAATGTGCAGCGTATCGCTAACGCGGCGCGAACACAAATAGCTGGAGAATTCACCGCCAACATTTTTGACGGTAATTGACATCAGTTCCTCATGCGGACGCGAAGAAATACTATAGGCCTTGCCTTCGCGCACCTGGCTGCCCTCGATAAACACCGTGATATATTGCCCCGCCATAAAGTCAAACGGCCGCACGAAATACAGTGTCGTCACCTCAGGATTTTCCTGGCGCACCCGCACAATTTCTACAGTTAGTGAATCACGCATTCCTCGACATACCTTTCCATTATGTTTTGGGCGGCCCTGAACTCCTCGTCGGTAAAGGTGTGAAACCCGGCAAACTTCGGGCTAATCGTCGTGCCAGTGCGAAAATGCTGCAAGGCAAAGCGTTTAGCGCCTTTGACCAACTCGCCAATCTTTTCAAAATCCGCCACCTCCAGCTGCTCGCGGACGATCGTCGTCCGAAATTCATGGCCAATTCCCGAATCAATCATCAGCCGAACATTGTCTTTGATAGCCTCCAGATCAATCGGCCGCGCTGCAATCTCCACGTATTTTTCTAGCGGCCCCTTGACGTCCATAGCGATAAAGTCAATCGTCCCCTCCTCGACCATGCCGCGTACTATATCCGGATGCGTGCCATTAGTATCCAGCTTGACATCAAAACCAAGATTCTTGATCATCCGGCACAGCACCGGCAAATCCTCATTGACCGTCGGCTCGCCGCCAGAAATCACCACGCCGTCTAGCCGACCAACACGCGATTTCAAGAAAATCATCGCCTCCTCGACCGGAATACTCGGTGCCAACCGCTCAGGCAGCACCAGCTCCGGATTATGGCAATAACCGCAGCGCATATTACAGCCCGAGAGAAACAGCGCTGCCGCCACGTGCCCTGGATAATCCACCAGCGACAGCTTCTGAATCCCGCCGATCGCTACCTTAAGCTGGGACAGCGACGGCGTTGGCTCGCTGATGTTCGGCGGCATCGTCATAATGCTCCCTCATGTCAAATTCAGCCTGCTTACCGTTATTCCACTGGGAAACTGGGCGCAAGAAACCAACCACCCGCGAGTACACCTCAGTGCTTTCGCCGCAATTCGGGCAAGCCGGGTGCTCGCCGACGATATAACCGTGATTGGCGCAAATCGAGAAGCTCGGCGTAAAGGTAAAGTACGGCAATTTGTAGTTTTCGCAAATTGTCTTGACCAGTTTCTTCAGCGTTTGTGGATCATCCATGCGCTCGCCGAGGAAGAAGTGAATCACCGTGCCGCCCGTGTATTTGGTTTGCAAATTATCCTGCAAATCCATCAACTCGAACAGGTCGTCAGTATAGTTGACCGGCAAGTGGCTGGAATTGGTATAGAACGGATGTTTGACCGCCGCGCCCAATCCATTGGCAAAGTGCGCTCGGTCGGGGAAGCTGGCCTTATCAATCTGTGCCAAGCGGTAGGTCGTGCCCTCGGCTGGCGTCGCCTCCAGGTTATAATTATTGCCCGTTTCTTTCTGGTATTCCACCAGCCGATCGCGCATAAAATCAAGTGTCTTTTCAGCAAAAGCCTTGCCCTTTTCGGTACCAATGTCGACGCCCAGCAAATTCAGCGCTGCCTCATTCGTACCGATCAAGCCAATCGTCGAGAAGTGATTCTTCCAATACTCATTGAAACGCTTTTTGATATCGCGCAGGTAAAACTTGGTGTACGGATACAGGCTGATGTCCGAATCGGTCAGCTTCTCCAGCACCTTACGCTTGGTCTCCAGACTGTCGCGTGCCATGTCCATCAATTCGCCCAGGCCTTTGAAAAACTCTTTCTCGTTCTTTGATTTCAGCGCCAAGCGCGGTAAGTTAATCGTCACTACGCCGATCGAGCCAGTCATCGGATTACTGCCAAACAAGCCGCCGCCGCGATACTCCAGCTGACGATTATCAATCCGCAGGCGGCAACACATCGAGCGCGCATCTTCTGGATCCATATCGGAATTGATGAAATTCGAGAAATACGGAATGCCATATTTGGCGCTAGCTTCCCAAAGATTTTCAATGACCGGATTATCCCAGTTGAAATCTTTAGTGATGTTGACCGTCGGAATCGGGAAGGTAAAGACGCGGCCGTTGGCATCACCCTCAGACAGCACCTCCAGCAGCGCCTTATTAAGCATGTTCATCTCTTCTTGATAATCGCCGTAGTTAGTATCCTGCATCTCGCCGCCGATAATCACCGGGTTGCCAGCCATGTGCTTCGGACATTCCAGATCGAGCGTGATGTTGGTAAACGGCGTCTGGAAGCCAACCCGCGTTGGCACGTTAACGTTAAAGACGAATTCTTGCAGCGCCTGCTTAACCTCATCGTAGCTCAGCTTATCAGCACGGATAAACGGCGCCAGCAGTGTATCAAAATCAGAGAACGCCTGAGCGCCAGCCGCCTCACCCTGTAGGGTATAGAAAAAGTTCACCACCTGACCCAGTGCCGAGCGGAAATGCTTGGCCGGCTTGGAAGCAACCTTACCCTTCACTCCCGTGAACCCTTGGCGCAGCAAATCCATCAGATCCCAACCAACACAGTAGACACTCAGCAGGTTCAGGTCGTGAATATGTAAATCACCCTCTTTGTGCGCCCGACCGATTTTTGGCGAATAGATTTTATCCAGCCAGTAGGTCTTGGTAATCTCCGCCGAAACGTAATTATTCAGGCCCTGCAGGCTGTAGCCCATGTTGGAATTTTCTTTGACTTTCCAGTCTAGATTATTAACGTATTTATCGATCAAATCGACGTGCGCATTGGACGTAATTTCACGCAGCTTTTTGTGCTGGTCGCGGTAAATAATGTAGGCTTTGGCGGTCTTCTTGAACTTAGAATCAATCAAGACATCCTCGACGACGTCCTGGATATCTTCGACGCCCGGCAAGCGTTTTGGGTTGCGAGTTTCCAGCACCGCCAGCACTTTGTCAGTTAGTTTGGCGGCTTGTTTGGCGTCAAATTCGCCGGTCTCCAGACCCGCCTTCTCGATGGCCTTCTCGATTTTTTTGCGGTCAAACTTGACAGTCCGACCGTCGCGCTTCTTGATTGATTTATACATACCCCTCCTTATTCTGGCAATAGCAAACCAGCCCCAACCTCCCCGAGGGGCTCGTGTTGCAAAAAACGTTATTTATTTTCTAAAACACCATATCTAGTGCTTAATATAGAATATACACGCGATATATAGCGTTTGTCAACGAAAATGCATTGTATTATTTACATGTGAGAAGCGGAAGTCTTTGTTCCCTCTGATAATGCCAAAATGTCGCGGTAAATCATATCAACAATTTCTGCCTGAGCCAACTTCTCGCCAATTCGCTGCTCGCCTGGCACGTCCAAAACGTCCTGATCTTTCCACCACTGGCGCATCTCCGATTCGCCAAATTCATGAGCGTTTGGCTTAGTGGCGTGGCGGCGCACCGTTTCCTCAAATGATATGTCAAAATAATAAATCAATTTTTCGCCCTGAAAATCATTCAGCAGCCGATGCAGCATCGCGCCGTATTTTTTACGACTCAAAATACCTTCCAAAATCACCGTATAACCAACGTTATTGCCGTACATGCACAGATCATAAATCAGCTGAATCGCCGGGTTGCTTTCACTGTCTTTCACGCGAAGCATTTCTCGCCGCACCATATCCTGCGACACCAGCATCGTGCCGTAGCCTAGCTGACACTGGAGCAGGCGCGCCGTGCTGGTTTTACCGCAACCAGAATTACCACGGAGAATGATTAGTGGATGAGAGGCTGTCACGTGCGCTCCAACAAATCATAGATTATAACGACAGTCTCCGTATTACACCCCCGTGTCTCGCCGACAAAATCCGATCACCGCCACGCCGAGTGCCACCAAACTCACACAAACTAAAACGACCAATTTTCCTAAGTCCAATCCGTCCATCAAAGTACCCGGAATATTGTAATAATGGATCAGCGACCAGACATCGTAGTCTTTCCAACTTTCGATCAGCTTGGCGGTAATTGACAGGGCATACATTCCTAGAAAAATTAGACTACCAACGCCGACAGCCAGCCCGCGTCTACCCGTCACTGCCTGAGTGACAAAGGTGAGGCTACCAAAACTAAGCCCCAAAAACCACAAACTCACACAAGCCCCGGCAACGTGCGTGAGGTTTGGGTGAAAATCAAACAGCGGACCGATGAACGCAATGGTCATACACAGTAGCACGGGAGGAATCACCAACAATCCTGCCATCGCCACATATTTTTTTAGTACAATCATCACGCGAGTCCGCCGACTAGCAAGCAGCGACTCCAGCGTTCCCGAATCTTCTTCCCGGCCAATTACCCCAGCACCCAAAATAATCGCTGTAATCACCACGCCGACCATCGCCACCAGCGGAAACAGCTCAATACTCAGCCAGCCTTCTGGTGTGGTGCCAATCGCCAAATCACCAACCACTGCTTTCATGCCAGGCGGTATCATATCGATGAACGGACTCAATTGATCGCTAAATTTATTGAACAGCGCCGAAAACAACACTGCCACAACACTAACACCAATACCCAAAAACAGCGGCAGTTTGTAATTTTGCCGCACCGTCTGCCGCATCATCGCTTTGCCTCCTCGCCTTCATAATAGCGCATAAATAATTCCTCTAGTTCTAACTCTGATTCGCGCAATAGTTTTGGTTTATATTCGGCGATAAACGAGACAAATTCCGCTGCGTCGCCCTTGACGGTAAATTCGTATTCGTCGCCACGGTGCTGAACGTCGGTGATGGACGGTAGTTTTCTGGCTGCCGCTAGGGACGGTTTTTTGGCAAAGGTCACAATGTAGCGGTGTGTTGACAGGTGCTTCATGGTCGCGATGTGTTCAATGGCGATCAATTTTCCATCACGAATAAAGCCAGCGCGGTGGCAAATTTTTTGCACTTCAGCCAGGTCGTGGCTGCTAACAAATACCGTCGCGCCTTGCCCAGAAACTTCGCGCACCAAATCGTAAAACACCTGTTTCATCAGCGGATCCAGTCCGCTGGTCGGCTCGTCCAAAATTAGCAATTTCGGGCGGTGCATAAAGGCTTGAATCAGACCAATTTTCTGGCGATTACCCTTGGAAAGCTGGCGAATCGGTCGATCCAGCGCCGCCTCAAAACGCTCAGCCAACTCATCAACATATCGCCAATCAACCTTCCGACCCGTCCGCGCCAAAAACTTCAGCAATTTCCGGCCAGTCATAGTTTCATACAGGGCGATGTCGCCCGCTAGATACCCAACCTGATTATGAAGGGCTGTTCGTTCCTTAGAATTCCGTCCACCCAGCAACTCTACCCAGCCATCCGTCGGCCTCAAAAAATCCATCACCGACCGAATCGTCGTGCTTTTACCCGCACCATTCGGCCCAAGAAAACCAAACACCTCACCTTCATACAGCTTCAGCGACACATTGTTGACTGCCAGCTTATGCCCAAAGCGTTTGGTCAGCCCGTGTAATATCAGCGGTGAAGTATCACTCATAGCGACTCCTTATGGTCATCATTTGCTATAGTTTCAGTATATCGCATGGTAGGCTTTTACGCCACCAGATCAAAACGTAACTTTCTTTAATTGCAAGTAGTATCAGCCAGCCAGCCAGCCCTCAGAAATGCAAGCTGAAGGTAGAGCCCTGACCCGCTTCGCTTTTAACGCTCAATTGATAACCGTTTTTGTCAGCCACCGCCCTAGCGATAGCCAGCCCGAGTCCATAGCCCGAACCGTGCCCACGCGTGCGCGCTTCATCACTACGATAAAACCTGTCGAAAATTTTCGCCTGGTCTTGTTTGGCGATGCCAATGCCTTGGTCAACGACTGATAGCGTTTGTCCGTCCAGCCGAATAACTACTGTACTGCCTGATAGTGAATATTTGATGGCGTTATCAATCAGCGTACCCAGAATTTGCGTCACCGCCGCGACTGCGGCCACATGAGTTACTGACGGTACTTGCATATCCAGCACTACTTGTTTTTTGTCGGCCACGGGCTGGTAGCGATCAACCGTGTCGCGGATAAGTTCCGCCATATCGACTGCCTGTTTCTCAATCTGCTGATTATCGACCTGGGTAAGTTGCAATAAATTGTCCGTCAGCTCACGCAGTTTTTCAACCTCATCAATATTACGCCGAAACACTGCTCTCGCCTTTTTCTCATCCAGCGTTTTTTTACGTAGCGCCACCTCGTTGGTGGTCATTAGCGCCGTCAGTGGCGTCCGCAGCTCGTGGCTAGCATCCGACACAAATTGCACCTGCGCCCGCATTGCCCGCTCAATCGGCGCCAAAGTCCGCCGCGCCAACAACAAGCTCAGCCAATAGCCGACCAGCAGCATCACCCCGTTCAGTACTATCAATGACACGATGACCGACCCGCGCGTCTCGCTATTGCGCTGCTCCAGGCGGCGACTAAACTGACGTTCGACAAGCCCTGGTGGCTGCTGAGCATGTTCGCCCGGCGGTAGTGGCCGATTGAGCTGCACCGCGGTAATAATATAAATAATCACACTAAAGGCTAGCGACAGCGTCATAATCACCGCCAAATAACTTAGCGCTAAGCGCCGCACTCGCTGCTGTTTCATGATTTATCCTCCAGTTTATAACCAAAGCCAGGGACGGTGTGGATCAATTTTGAGCCGAATGGCTTATCGATTTTGCGGCGCAAAAACATGATGAACAATTCAACGTTGTTCGGCAGCACATCTGCATCAAAATCCCACACATGCGAGATGATTTGCTCTTTGGACAAGACCTTGCCGGCGTTGCGCATCAGGTATTCCAAGACGCCGTATTCTTTGGCGGTCAAGTTAATTTCCTGCGCGGCACGCATTACTTTTTTCAAACTCGGATCAAGTGTCAAATCACCGACCCGCAAGACTTCTTCCAGCTTTTCGTTCGGACGGCGCAGCAAAGCGCGAAGACGCGCCAACAACACCTCAAAACTAAACGGCTTCGCCAAATAGTCATCAGCACCCATGTCCAAACCTTCGACAATATCCCGCTCAGCATCACGCGCTGTCAGCATCAAGATCGGCGTCTGATTACCGTCTTTGCGCAGCGCCCGACAGACCTCGTAGCCATTCATTTCCGGCAGCATCACATCAAGAATAATCACATCATATTCATCCGCCGTCGCCGTCCGATACCCCTCGTCGCCATCATGCGCCACATCAACCGCATAGGCTTCATCTTCCAAGCCTTCTTTCAGCGACTGGGCAATCGCCGTGTCATCTTCTACTAGTAAAATTCTCATTAGCTAACTATCCTCTTTTTCAACTTTAGCACAGACATCTGAAAAATTGCTGAAAGCTCCTCGCTCAAAAGTCGCTTAGTCGTCGCAACGAATGACAATTCTAGTACCATCTCCCGCTACAATCCTACACTTGCCACCGACAGGATACGTGAACTTCGGGTCGGTGTGACCAAAATCGAGATTGACCACCACTGGAATTTTTGAATCGATATTCTTTGAAAGAATGATGTCGCTAATCATGTCGTCAATCGCCCGAGATTCGCCCTGAAAACGCCCAACCAAAATTGCTTTTACCTGACGAAAAAATGACTGCTGCATCAATGCCTGCACGTGACGCTCAAGCGTTTCAGGAATTGAATCATAGCTATCGTCTTCAATTTTCGGAAAATATTCCGTACCGTTCAACAAGTTCAGGCTACAAAGATTACCGCCAATCATTACTCCTTCAGCCGATCCGCCCTGCACGACTCGCGGCCCATTATTTTTCAAAGCTTGGCGCAGCGAAGCTTCGTCATAATTCCACGGAAGATCGTAAAATGTTTCCGATTGCTGAACGATAAATTCTGCCGGCTGATCCGCAAACAAACACCGCCGAAAATACTCCAACGAATAATCGGCTTCTGGCGGCAAACCAAAACAATAGAAATTTGGCATCGCATAAGTCACCAGCCCAGTTTTTGCTAAAATCGCATGATTGAGGACGGTAATATCAGAAAAGCCACCAAAGAGCTTCGGATTGTCTTTAATAATTTGCCAGTCAATTTTACCCAGCATCTGATTTGAATTGAATCCGCCAATCGCCGCCAAGACACACTTCACGTTTTCGTCCATAAATGCTACGTGTAAATCTTCAACCTTCTCGTCATCTGTCGGGCAACCGCGTTGACTCCTAGAAAAAGCATTTTTACTAAACGTAACTTTTAGCCCAAGTGACTCTAATGCTGATTTGGCTCGCTCTAAAACACCTTCGTCAATATCGCTGGCTGAGCGCGCCGGTGCAATCACCCTCACTTCATCACCTGGCTTTAATTTATCTGGTATCATATATTTCCTTTCCTAAAATTAATCAATCAAAAAACCTCCCGCAGGAGGCATAAAACAGCAATAAAACACCTCCTGCTTACATGTGGAGATGATGATGGATTGAGAGTAAATTCATCATAGTTTCAGCATATCATAGCCTTACTGAAAGATTAAAGCGATAAGCAAATTTCCACTGCTAGCACGCCATAATGTTTTTGGTCGGCAGCGGAATAATATTTGTTGTATTCGGCAGCGGCAGCTTCGGCACTGGTGGCATGCGGAATAACACGGTGGTAACCCTCGGCCTGCACCATTTCTAAAAAGGAATTGTAGTGGCGGATGGCGATAATCTCCACGCGTGCTTGATCTGGTTTGCCGTCGTGTAGTATTCCTTCGGCATCGCGAACATCGCGACGCAGGTGAATCTTATCGCCGACTCGGTACTCGGCAAATTTTCCGCGATTCAATCGACCTTCAACCGTCTTCCGCCCGGCGATAATATCGTCAAGTAATTTTGATTCTCGTCCTGAGTGCCAGATTTTCATAATTCCTACAGTGTTGTATCTTTTTTATAGTTTTTCTTAACTTCTTGCCAACAGCGATGCCATAGAATTATAGCACAGCCTATAAAAGTGTTTCTACTAGTCATGCCTACCAAACTACAATAAAATCTTTAGATTAGGCAAATCTTAAACAGCCATCGCCTGCGCTTCCGGCCAAATTCTCTGCACTAGTCGTTTGCCGCGCGTGGTTAGCCGCACCCAAGCATCGCCATAAGCTTGGTCAATCGCCATCAATCCTTTACGCCGCAAATCCGCCAGTACATTCATCGCCGTTCGGCGCGGCATGCCCATTTGTGCTGCCAATATGGCCGCCTCATAACCACCGTCTTCGTAGACTTGCTGCAGTACCAGCGCCTCGTTGGTTGTTAGATTGATTTCGTTTGCGTGTACCTTGTTCATGATCATCCTTTCTGTTAATGATGAGTATATGATAGCCAAACAATCTGTAATTTCGCTGTAAGGTCGCTCGGGGCGAGTGTTAGTTATTTGGTGTGGGGAAAATTACTACATGAAAAAGCAGCGCCCGAGGAGGTAGGCGCTGCTTTATGACTATTCGCCGCCAACTAATTAGTCTACCGGCGCGGTATTGGCCGTTGGTGGCTGCGCCGAGCCAGTCTGTGACGACGGAGCAGTTTGGGAAGATTTGTCAAGGACATAAAACAAAACTTCTTTGATAAATGTATATCTTCTCTGTTTCTCTCTTGATTAGCTTTAGTATTTTACCCTTGTATTAGTTTTTTGAATTGTTAGTTTAGTAAACTAAGAATATCCTACTTGCAATACTCTTTTATTTTACCGGCATATTCAGTTAAAAGATTCTTTGAATAAATTTTTTCATTTTTTGAATTTCTGACTTCTTTCCAAAGAATAGCAGCTACTTTTAATTTGTTTGAATAGTTGCGGCTATTTTCATCTGCACAGAAATCCTTTAAAAATTGATTCCATTGACAAACCGAATTATCATACTTGGCATAATCTGATTCGCCATAATACACCTTCAGTAAATCTTTGATTGTAAATTTGCTATCCTTTTCTCTTTTTACTTTCCGCCAAGCAGTCGCCATATCAGCAGTAAATTTAAATGGTGAGATACCTGTTAAAACAGAGAAATATTCCCTAAACTTTGCATTGAAGGAAAAACCACATTCAAGTAATGGCATATCTAATGTAATATCTTCAACTTGCTTCTTCTCATTTTTTATTGATGATTTTTTAATCAAATTGCCCTTAAAGTATTGCTCAATAATATAATTGAGTTCCTGTTTTGTACCTTTATATTCTAATCCTAATGACTTGCAAATCTGTGAAATTTCCTCACGATACCAATAGTATTTATTAAACTCAGCAAACGATGTAATTTTATTAAACTCAGGTCTATTTTTTGTCAATATTTTATCTCCTCTCGAAACCAATTTATTTTTTCATCTCTGAATAATGGAGGTTTCACTTTTTTATCAGGATTGTAGTTATTGCAATTACAACCAAACTTTTTCAATGCTTTTATCTTATTATATACTATCCCACGCAAGCACTTTTCCTCTTGTATTCAACTCGTTAAACCAGTACTTTACTATTTGCCGATTTTCATACTTAGGGCACCAGCTCTCAATATAAATTACGTCCTCTGAAAAAATATCATCTCTTGTTGTGCAAGCCACACAATGCGTTTTACGACCTTTGAACTCTCTTTATCGACAAGTAGCGCCTGTTTGACATGAGAGTTACCTCCTTTCCGGGTTTTTATTATTTTCTCTGTCCCTAAAAGGTTAATCCTTTTGGTTGTTTTGTGTAGCACTATTATTGTTCCGCCTAGATGGTGTTTGTGAATTTTGACCAGTCTGGTTCTGGTTGGCACCTGGCGCCTCGCCGCCAGTTTGTCCACCTGGCCCGCCTGGCTGGCCGTTCTGGGTTCGACTCATTCCTGGCGGGCCGCCAGCCTGATTATTCATGCCGTTTTGCGTGCCACCGACTTGCATGCCGACGACAAAACTGAGCGCACAGGCCATTACGCCACTGACCGCTATACCAGTAATTGCCCCGGCACTTAACCCGTTCTTGCCAGAATTTATGCCGTTTGGACGCGGTGCGGGCGGCTGATCATAGACCGCTTCTGGCGTGGTGAGTTGTGCTTGCTTGGTTTGTGAAATTGCCATAATTTCTCCTTTCGTTACGTTACTCTCTCGATAATTCGTACAGTGTTACATCGCTGCCTCCATAATTAACGACGGTGCCAGTTTGCTTGACCCACGTCGTGATTTCATTGTTACCGCCGCCACCGCGTCCATGTGAGCTGATGGCGTAATATTTGACTTTGCCATCCTTCACTAATTGCTTAAATTGCTCCAGCGTCAGTGGCGTGTCGCTGCCATTAAATCCACCGACCGCCATGACTGGCTGGCCACTGGTCAGCTGAATCGCTGCCGACTCGTTGGCGCTGGCTACTGCCACCAACCAGGTTGCGCTATGTTGATGCTCTAAGAGATATTGCACTAACTGGCTGTCCGCCTGAGATTTTTCATTATTACTCCCACGCATCGCTGTGGAATTCGGCCCGGCCGTTGGGATACTACCGGTGTGCGCGACATTGACCGTTGCTAGTGTATAGACCGTCGGAGCGAGCGTGCAGGCGGCTAGGGCAGCGATGATTGCCAAGTTTTGCAGCCACCGCCGCGGCGCATAAAGGTTGATTAATAATCCAATCATTCCCGCCAGGCCCAATAGACCCACTATCCACATCAGCCACGTCATCGTACCGGCATAACCGAGGATTATCACCGCTATCGCCGCCGTCACGCCGACCAGTACCGACAGTAGCCACGCATATGGTTTACGCCTGGTATAGGCGCCCCACAGGAACGGTAGACTAATGCCAACGAGGGCCGCCACCGCCGGTGCCATCACCACCACGTAATACGGGTGAATCACGCCGCTGGTCATGCTAAAAATCACGATGTGAATCAGTAGCCACAGCATCCAGAAAATTACTGCCGCTCGCCCACGATTGGTTCGGGGCGTTTTTCGCAAAATCCATAGCATCAATCCACCGCCCGCCAGCGCCAAGACTAGCAACCAAGCAATGTTCGGCCCAAAATCATTGTTAAAGATCCTAAAGATTCCCGTTTGCCCACCGAAGCCCGTACCGCCTGGACCATGTCCGCCACCTGGGCCACCGCCCATACCACCCGGCATCATACCGGCGCCATCTGCCATAGTTTGCGTGGTGCTACCAGCAGTTTGAAGTGTTGTAGTACCGCCGATTCCATCACCTGGTGGCGTACCACCACCCGGGCCACCACCGCCACCACGCCCACCGAGCAATCGACCAAAGCCGTTATAGCCAAAAATCAAACTCCAAATATTGTTATCGTTAGTGCTACCCACCCACGGCCGACTACCAGCTGGCGTTAGCCAGACCAGTACGCTCCACCACAGCGTCGACATCGTGGTGATGACACCCGCAAACATCACGTGCAGAAACCGCGTGACAATCGGTGGCTTAGCAAATATCAGATAGACCACCACCATTGCTGGCAGCACCATCAGCCCTTGAAGCATTTTAGTATTAAACGCCAACCCCGTGAATAGCCCAGCTAATCCCAGCCACAACAGCGGTCGTTTACCCTCCATCGAGCGTAAAAACGCGTAGCCACTAGCCGTCAGCATCAATGTCAAAATAGCATCAGGATTATTGAAGCCAAACATCAGTGCCGCCACTGGCGTCAACATCAAGGTAGTACCAGCGATTGCCGCACTAGTGAACCCGAACTGCCGTTTCACCGCACCGTACACCAACCACACCGAACCAACTCCCGCCAACACACTTGGCAACAACATCGAGAAGCTTGAAAAACCAAACAACCGAGCGCTTAGTCCCATCAGCATCGTCGCCAGTGGTGGCTTATCAACCGACACATAATTGGTCGCATCCAAACTACCAAACAGCCACGCCGTCCAATCCCGGCTGGCCGCCTGCACCGCCGCTGCATAGTAACTATTCGCCATGCCATTATGGAGCGCGCCAAACAAATACAGCGCACCAGTCAGCGCCAACAGCACCGGTAGTGTCCACTTCTCCAACCATGATCGTTTGTCCAGTTCCCTGTTGACGCGGTACAGTCCTTTCAGATCATCGACAGCCGTTTTCACAATTTTCACGCGGCTATCCGTATCTTCAATCCAGGTGACTGGTTGCTCGTGAATCGGCACACCGGCTCGCTCGGTTTTGATCAGCAATTCGGTGTCAAAAAACCATTCATTGTCTTTGATTTTCGGCAAGAATTTTGCAGCGACATCCCGGCGGATCGCCTTGAAACCACACTGCGCATCGCTAAACTTAGTACCTGACGTCCATTTGATAATATTGTTATAGCACCGCGAGATGAACTCCCGCTTCAGCCCACGCATCGTTTTGGCGCCCCGAGCCAGTCGCGAGCCAATCGCCACGCCAGCCTCGCCCGCCACCAGCGGCTGAATCATTGGCAGAAAATCATCCAAACTAGTCGACAGATCGACGTCCATATAGGTCAAGATATCGGCTGGGCTATTCTGCCAGACCTGTTTGAGCGCCCGCCCGCGACCACGCTCCGCCAGACTTACTACCCGCACCGATTGGTGCTTTTTCGCTAAGTTTTCGGCAATTTCCAGCGTCTTATCCTGGCTGCCGTTGTCTGCAATGGTGACCTGGTAGCGATACGGCAAATGTTTTGCCATATATTCATCAAGTGTCATGATGCTTTTTTGAAGGATGTTCTCCTCATTAAGCACCGGCACGACAATATCAATGAATGGACGGGCAATCGCCCGAAATGGCGGCTGAGGCGGGGCGGCGGCGAGGTATCGCGACCGAGCCAGCGGTTGGGGTATGGTTGCTGCTTTCGTAGTCATGCCAGCAACTATAGATGAGGGGTCTGTAATTTTGCTTTAAACAAACTTTATACTTAATAACACGTTAACGGTTCTCAAAAATACCAACCCTTATAAGATAAGGGTATAGAAAGTGATCATACCCTATCTTTTCCCGGTAAGGATACTATCACGGGCATATTGCCATCCATGGAAAGCCCGTATTGGCCAGGTTTAACATAAAGGAGCACTAAAAGCTGTGTGATTATACTAATATAAGTATTTTCAATCATTACAAGACTGAACTCATCACTATGCTGACCTATCGCATCATAACTGTCATATGGATTGGAACGAAGTAGTTTATGAGCTACATTCCAATGATGACGCATGTACACAATATCAAGCACTTTCACAAAAAGCCCTCTTCTTATGCGTGAATCACTTCCAGCGGCACTGAGCGCTTTAGCAACAAAACATATTTGCCGGTTTAAACACCTCTTGTCTGCTTTTGTTTTTGCTTTATATTTTTTACATAAGGATTTCTGTGGTGTTCCTCTAGGACTAAACCGTTCAGCTATTTTCTTATATTGAGGGTTATTAAGCTCAGATAGACATTCTGTGACTTTAAAATAATTTAGATAAGCTTCTGAATCAAAACCAAGACTGTCTAATTCTTTTGCTCTCCTCCAGTAATTTAGCATTGTCTTGAGACCCTTTTTACGACTACTTCCAATGTCCTTTATTATTCGCTCTGCCAACTCTAGACTATATTTACTGTACTTCACTGAACTATTCTGATGAATTGAAGGAAAAATATCTACTCCTTCAGCATGAACATACACCCCACTATAACCCCCCTCATAACCCCATTTCATATCTAATTCCATACTGAAGTAGCCCAAATTCCTGATATGTCCAACGATACGATTCATAACATTTTCTATATCCCTATCGTCACTAATTGAATGATTCTGAGGGAGAGGATATGTTTTTTGCGACTCAGCCCTTATGTAGTTATTAGAAAACGCAACATTCCACTTTTCGCCATTTAGGGAAACTGTCGTTGAAAAATTTATATTACTGGGCTGAGTAGTAATCTTTACCCATATATATGTTTCACTAGATATCGGCACGTTCATCTCCCAGTACTTAGCTCGGGATGTTGTTTTATAATGTCACACCCCCGTTTTGCTAGTTTGTATTTAGGAGTGCCTCGACTGCTATATTCATGTGTTAGCAAACCCAGCGACACCATCTCATCAAGGTTAGCTTCAAGCTCTCCAGAATCTATATCATTAAGCTCTTTGAGTAGTTCGGGGTTACTTACACTACCGAGGGGGTGTATTGTGCTTCCGCCCATATGACGAACGACTGCCAACTCCCTAAGGTCAGTCATTGACCCAAATAACCTAAGTATAAACATTTGTAGTATATCTAAGGCAATTGTTTGCTGACGATTTAAAGTCGTAATTTTATTGAAATTTTGCCTTTTTGACTGTTCGTTTTTCTTTCTCACTTCACTATTATCTAATAGACGCATTGCTAAGCTGCTCAACGTGAGATACTCATAGGCACGTACTGGATCATTTATATTACCATCCGATGTATGGCTCTTTTCATTACGAAACCGATCAATAGCCATAGTCAAGAATTTGACGGCACTCTGGAAATCATTGTCAACATTTTCTGCTGACGCGCCTTTAATATACAGCCCGCCTTTACCAAATGCTTCAGACCCGGTTTCGTATGTGGTTAGTTCGCGGAGTCTATCGCGAACAACCTTAAAACTTTTTTCGACAGCTTCTGGATAATGCTCGTCTGTATACAGTTTAGAGCACTTTTGTTTAACATTTTTATGCAGATTTCCTAAAGCTTGAGTACTTATCGGCTCCTCAGTGTTACTCACCTTTTTACTCTCTAAAAATTCTAGAATACCAATCAAGAGACTGCGGCACTTCTTTAAATTTCTAAAATAAGTTTTAGCCCTTAGCCTAGCATTAATATCAGGATTACAGTTGACGACAGCTCCATGCCCATCACTAAGCATATTAAATTCCTGAACCTCACTAGATTCACCCAATACCTCTCTTAGTAAAAGCTTAGTTTGTGTGTGCCATGATTTATAATTATCATAGTTTTCAGCCCTTTCAAGGTCATCAATCTTATCAATCTGAGCTTTCAATAGCCGTATTTGTGCACTTTTTTCATATCTACCTCTCTCTAGATTATACATCAATCAGAAGAGCGATAACTTAGCATGAGTCACACTTTAAAATAGTCGAGGCTCTTAGTTCTTTACAGCTATTTTACAGCCCCACCCACTATACTCACCCGCATGACTATTCGCAAGCAACTCATCACCTTTGCCGCCATCGGCGCTCTTAACACCGCAATTGACATCGCAATATACACTCTGTTGATATGGCTCACCGCACCGCTACTATTGGCCGTCATCATTTCAACCACCGCAGGAATGGTTTGTAGTTATGTTCTCAATAGGCGCTTCACCTTCAAAACCGACCGCCAGCCAATCGTCCAGTTTATTTGCATCACCCTCACCGGCCTATGGGTTTTACAGCCAGTCGTCATATGGCTGCTCGTCCAACTGTTCGGGATAACCAGCACTTTTGGTTTGATCATGGCAAAATTAGCCTCCACCAGCGTCAGCCCAGCGTGGAATTTCGCGTGGTACCGAATTGTATTTCAAGGAACAAAGAAAAAACACCTCCCTAGAAGTGTCTTTTCTTGGCTCCGGGGGCGGGGTTCGAACCCGCGGCCTATTGGTTAACAGCCAACCGCTCTACCGCTGAGCTACCCCGGAATACCTGTCGTATTATAGCGAGTTTTACAGCGGTTGTAAAGTTACTGGCGGACGATTGCCAGGGCTTTTTTCAAGATTGCTGCTTCCGAGCGCGACTTTTCATCATCCGCCGCTTCCCGCCGGTTAATCTCCCTCTCTAAATTATGCCACCACGCTGCTGGCTTTTCCTGCCGCAGCACCAGCGATCGTATCTCACCATCACGCTTATCGAGCATGCCGGCTGCCACCAAATTATCGACATGCTTGGCCACCGTTGAGACTGACTTATACCCCAAAGCCCGCATAATTTCCCGCAGCGTCGGGCTATAGCCATTGCCCTTGATAAATCCATCGATAAAATCCAGCAGTATTTTTTGTTTTTTCGTTGGCTGCATGCTTTTAGTATAACCCACCCGAGTTATTTGCGCTATACTAAAGAGGTGAAGCGAATACCATCGACGATATATGTGTGGCTACTGGCCGCCGTGCTGTTTGGCGGCGCACTGTCACTACAGCCGAGCATCAGCCTGGCGATGCTCGATTTTCCGTCGTTTCGCATTGGATTATATCAAGTGGCGGTGATCGGCGTCATTGGCTGCGGTCTTGGTATAATGGTGCGCCAGCGACTGTGGCCTCGAGGGCGATGGTGGTGGCTCGGCATTAGCATGCTGGCTATCACTAGTATCGTTGGGCTGCTATTATCCTATGTCCGAGCGCGTACCGCATTATATACGGCATCGCTCTTATTGCTGCTAATAACTGCGGTGTGTGCCGCCCTGATGTACCGGGCATTATCGACGAGTGATCGGCGGCGTCTCATGACAATTGGCCTGTGGAGCGGCATTGTATTCGGTGTGTTAGCGGTGCTGCAGCTCATCTTTGCTCACGTTGAGCCAACAGCGTTCGGTACGCTCTGCTCAGGTTGTCACGCCGGCGTGTTCGGCTTTGTCAGGATCAATCTATTTGCCGCTGAGCCGCAATTTTTAGCAAGCAGCCTGCTACCAGCCCTGTTCGTCGGACTGTGCTGGCGAAAGCAACGGCGACTGGCTGGCTGGAGCGTTTTTGGTAGCAGCGTGGCGATCAGCCTCACCTTTTCGCGCGGTGCATTTATCGCGATAATCGGTGCGGGCATCGTGTATGGTATCGTCCGCTGCTGGCAGCGATGCAGAAGCGAGGCTCGTTCTATTGACGCCGTGGAGCCTATTCGTCGTGACGCGTGGCGTCAACTCGGCATCATCACGGCCGGGTTCGTGATTGGATGCACTCTACTGCTGGTATCAGCGGTGGTTCGCTATCACGACACGCCGCACATTGCCTATAATACTGCGGTGAGCATGCTTGACCAGTTGTCGCTCGGCCGCATCAAATTACCGCAGAAAAATACCATCCCAACGCCGGGCGGCACACCCTCACCACAAGCACCACCAACCAACGAGACCACGGCACCGCAATCATCACCGTCACCGTCCGCCACCCAGCCAAACCCGCTCGCACCATCAGCCAATTTCCAGCCATCGGGTTTCGTCGCCGCTTCGGCTAGTGACCGACTCAACGCCGCTCAACTGGCGCTCCGAGCCTGGGCAGCAAGTCCACGCACCATACTCTTTGGGACTGGCCTTGGCAATCTCGGCAGCTTTATCCAACACCAGCTGCATCAACCGGTATCGACCGATCACACGGTGTATATTTTCTACGTTTTGCTGCTGAGTAATATTGGCGTTGTCGGTATGATACCGCTTCTAGCACTGCTCACCGTCACGCTATGGCGCAGTGGCCGATGGCTACTAAAACCGTGGGGGCGATTTGCCTTACTGCTAACAACGGCTATCGCCATCCACTTTTGGTTTTTTGGCAGCTTGATCAACTCGGTACATTGCCTTGCATGGATTGGTATTTTCTTGTATAATCACCCCAAAGGTCATGAAGAAGAACTCTGATTTTTACTTCAAATTGGTGTTGATCGGGCTGGACGTACTGGCGCTAGTTGGTGCGTTCACGGCGGCATACATCATGCGCGTATCACTCGACACGCGACCCTTCCATGTGCAAATCGGGGCACTGGAGTTTATCACGTCGATTGTGCTGATGCTGCCGCTGTGGGTTGTCTTGTTCTCGTTTTTTGGGCTATACGACCGTGAGCACTACATTCATCCGCTGCGTGAATTTTGGCGGCTTGGTATGGCGGCGGTTTGCGGCATCATGATGATGATTTCCTTCAGCTTCTTTAGCAACACGCCGCTCTTTCCGGCCAAGATGGTGGTGATTTACGCGCTGATCATCAGCTTTGTCATCTTACTCATTCTGCGTAGCGCTGCCAATATCGTGCGGCTGCATCTGCTGCGCAAAAACATCGGCATCAAGCGTGTGGCGCTGGTCGGCAATGCCGAGTCGACGCGAACGCTGGCCGAGTTTATCAGCGCCCACCCGTCAACCGGCTTTCACCTCAGTGCTATTATTTCTAAAGACGGACTAATCCCGCCACGGCTCAAGGGTTTGCGGCGTTCGACATTGGCATCGGCCTTGACTCGCGATAAAATTGACGCCATTATCCAGACCGACACCACCCGCAGCGAAGCGCACTATAACTTGGCCGAGCAGCACTATCTCGATTTTTATCAAGCGCCGGCCCTCGATGGCCTGATGACGGCACGCCATACGGTTGAGATTATCAATTCCGTGCCGCTGGCATACATTCACCCAACGCCGCTAGCTACCGGCTACGGACGCGTGGTCAAACGACTGATGGATCTCATCGGTGCGACCATTGGTATTATCGTCACCTCGCCGATCATGCTATTGGTGGCAATCGCCGTTAAGCTCGGCGACCCGCGCGGCCCCGTACTGATGCATGGGCAGCAGCGGCGACGTTTGACCCAGTTTAATCGCCCGTTCAAAGTGTATAAGTTTCGCTCGCACTACGCCAAGTTTGACGGCAAGACTGACGAGGAGGTATTCACAATGATTGGCAAGCCAGAGCTGATCGACGAATATCGCCAGAACGGTGATAGGCTCAATCACGACTTTCGCGTCACGCCGGTTGGTCGTTTCATTCGCCGGTTTAGCCTCGACGAGCTGCCGCAGTTATTTAATGTTATCAAGGGTGATATTAGCCTCGTTGGGCCGCGGGCGCTGGTGCCGCACGAGCTGAGTAACTACGAGAAAAAGCACACGCTGCTGACGGTTAAATCTGGCCTGACTGGCCTGGCCGTTGTGTCGGGGCGACGTAGTATCGGCTTTGAAGAGCGGCGGCGACTGGATCTCTATTATGTGCAAAACTGGAGTTTGTGGCTGGATATCACCATTCTCCTCAAGACCTGCCTGGTCATCTTTAAGAAGGAGTCGTGATGCGCGCCCAGCCGACCATCGCGATCGTTCACGACTGGTTGTATGGTGGTGGCGCCGAGCAGGTTGTCCTAGCGCTACACCGGCTCTATCCTGACGCCCCGATTTATACCTCGTACTGCTCGAGAACGTGGCGAGAGAAGCTTGATAACAAGGTGGTGACCGGGTATTTGCAGCATTGGCCATTCGCTCAGCTCAGGCGACTGCTGCCGGTACTCAGGCAGCGGTGGTTTACGCGGCTGGATCTCGGGCAATTTGATATTATCATTTCCAGCTCTGGTAACGGCGAGGCCAAGTTTATCCGAACTACCCGCCTCGATCAACGACATATCTGTTATTGTCATACGCCGACGCATTTTTATTGGCGACACTACCAGGAATACCTGCGTCGACCGAGCTTTCGGCCGCGGTGGCTGGCGCGACTGGGCTTGCGGCTGCTGGTCCGGCCCCTCCGGCGGCGTGATTATCAGGCGGCGCAGCGGGTTGATGTCTTTTTAGCTAATTCCACTGCCATTCAGGCCGATATCAAGCAGTTTTATGACCGAGACAGCATCGTCGTCTTTCCGCCGGTGCAAACGACCAGCTTTATGGCGCTCGCAAAAACCCGGCCGCGCTCCGTGACGCTACCCGACCGACCGCGCTGCCTGGTGTGGGGGCGACTGGTGCCGATGAAGCGGCTGGATTTGGTGATTGAGGCCTGTCAGCAGCTTGATTGGCCGCTCGACATCATGGGCGATGGGCCTGATCGCGAGCAGCTGGAGAAACTGGCGAGCGAATCGACGCGCTTTCTTGGCTACGTCAGTGACGAGGCCCGGGCTGCCGCCATCCGACAAGCCGACCTATTCATCTTTACCTCCCACGAAGATTTTGGCGTCGCACCAGTTGAAGCCTTGGCCGCTGGACTGCCGGTGGTAGCATATCAAGCTGGTGGCGCACTGGACTATATCAACCCTGGTAAGAACGGCTGGTTTTTCGCCGAACAAACCGTTGAGAGCTTAGTGGCAACGCTCCAAACACTGCCCGACCAGCGAGTCTCGCCGCGGGCCATCGCCACCTCCGCTAAACCATTTGCTGAACCTGCCTTTACGGCTGCCATCAAGAAAATTGTAACCAACGAAAGGAGGGGCGCTCATGCGCATCGCCATTGATGCTCGGACGCTACGGACGAGCACCGGCCGTTACGTCGAACGGCTGATTCATTATTTACAAAAGATCGATAACAGGAATAACTATATTATCTTACTCAAGCCAAAGGACATGGATAGCTGGCAGGCCGATAACCCGCGCTTTCAAAAAGTCGCCTGTCCATTTGCTGAGTTTTCGTTTGCCGAGCAACGAGGTTTTAAGAAACAGCTGGAGGAGCTACGCCCAGATCTCGTGCATTTTGCGATGGTTCAGCAGCCCGTGTGGTACCGGGCCAGCCCAGTCGTCACCACCATGCAAGACCTGACCACCGTTCGGTTCAACAACCCCGACAAGAACCCGATGGTCTTCTGGATAAAGCAGCAAATTTATAAATGGGTCAACAAAAAAGTTGCCCAAAAGTCAGCTCATATCATCACCATCTCTGAATTCGTCAAGCGTGACTTGGTGGACTTTACCGGAGTTAGTCCAGACAAGATTACCGTGACGCTTGAGTCCGCCGACGAGCTACCAAAGGGCAATGATCCGGTCAAGGAGCTGGTTGGAAAAAAGTTCATCATGTATGTTGGCCGACCGACACCGCATAAAAATTTGCGGCGGCTGATCGATGCATTTGAATTATTACAACAAAAGCACCCCGAGCTGACACTGGCGCTGGCTGGCAAAAAGGACGGTAACTACGCTCGCCATGAGGCGTACGTTACTGAACGCGGTATTACAAACATCGTCTTCACCGGTTTTGTGTCGGACGAGCAACTGCGCTGGATGTACGAGCATACAGCTGTGTATTGCTTCCCGTCGCTGAGCGAGGGCTTTGGCTTGCCGGGTCTCGAAGCCATGCTGCACGGCGCGCCGGTCGCCTCGAGCACCGCCACTTGCCTGCCAGAAACCCATGGTGAGGCGGCTCACTACTTTGATCCGTATAGCGTTGAGGACATAGCGCGGGCAATTGACGAACTTCTGACTGACGAGAAGCGGCGCCGCGAGCTTATCGAGAAGGGCAAGCGGCACGTTAAAACCTTCTCGTGGCAGCGGATGGCCGAGCAGACATTGGCGGTGTATGAGCAGTATGGCCGCAAAGACACTGACTCATAGAGGATGATCCCAGCTCATTCAGATTAGACACACCATTTGGTATTTTGGTGCGTAGCTAAGACGATGGGTTATGTTTGCAATTTCTTTGCGATGTCACCACACTTGGCGGCCACATCCCGCCGCGCCACCAACACACCGTCTGGCGTGTTGACCACCACTACATTGTCAAGGCCGATCACCGCCACCGGCTTGTCCGGCTGCTCATTGCGAATATAGGTACTAGCGACGTCGATGGTATGAATATTATCGCCATATGCGTAATTACCCGCCTCGTCCTTGGTGACCGCATCGTGTAGATCCTTGAAATTACCGATATCCATCCAGTCAAAGCTGGCTGATACCATAGCCAGCTGATGAGCTTTTTCGATCAGGGCGATGTCGATGACTTGATTATCTAGCGCCAGGTACGCGTGATTGTAAGCCTCGCTACCAAAGTCAGCAATTGACGCCAGTGTCTGATAATTCGACCACAGATCCGGAGCACTCCGCTGCATTTCATTCATAAACACGTTAACTGAGCCAACAAAGTAGCCACAATTCCACAAATAATTTCCCGACTCGACATACTGCTTCGCCGTCTCATAATCAGGCTTTTCCTTGAACGACTCGACATTATAGACGCCCGCTTGAGCATCAATAACCCCATCGCGCTGGATATAACCAAAGCCGGTCGACAGGAAGGTCGGCTCAATACCAATAAGCGTAATACAACCACGCTCACGAGAAATGCGCGCTGCCGTATCGAACGAGTGGGCAAACCCCTGTGTGTCACGCACATTATGATCAGAATGAATAAAGGCAATCGGCTCAGTCCGGTCATGGTGGCGATTGATATAATCCAGGGCCAACACAATACAGTGCGCCGTCCCCCGCCGTCCCGGCTCGATCAAGAAGGCCTCGTCCGGTAGCTCGGGCAGCTGCGCCCGAAGCGCCCCGGCGTGACTCGCCTCGGTCACCACATAAATAGTATCACCGAGCTTTCTGGCCCGGTCATAGGCTTGCTGGACCATGGTGCGTTCACCAGTTAACGCCAGAAGTTGTTTTGGTTGAGTAGAGGTTGAGAGTGGCCAGAGACGCGTGCCTGAACCACCGGCAATAATTACAGCTATCATACTATATAGTATACCGAGTTAGGCACACAAACACCACCTATTCTTTGGCGAACTCCGTGTTCACCCAATAATATTTATAAACTGAGGTGCTGTGTATCCTTGTTGTTCTTATAGCCAAAGCCCCTCGCTTTGGCTTCTAGTGTGTTAAAGAATTCTTTTATTTCCTTATCCGTTGGCCGTTCTGACATTAGTGCAAGCCTCCCTAGCACCATATTGCGCAAGCCAACAGCTGGCTGTTTGACCTCAGGCCTTCTCAGCAAATAGTTAAGCTGGAGTGCAAACTGTTCATACCGCTTCCTATCGAAAGTAGGGTTGTCTGTTTCCTGCTTAACCTGCGATTTTGGATATATCAGGTCAACCTCAATTGCGCCAACACGCTCTCCATTGGCCCTTGCTGCTAGGGGATTATCATACATATAAATCCAGTTATTCATCCCCGGCCTATCTGATGGGTATCTCAGCAGATGTTGTATTCCTTGACGACTATACCCTCGTGGACCAGCGAGTGCATCCGGTGGCAAACCTAGCGTACGCTCAAGCACCCAGCCAGCTAATTCTTCGGTACGCCGCTGGAATGGCGGCATTGATTCTTTCGAAGCCTCCGTCCGTCCGATGATAACAACTGAGTGGCCATCCTCTGAATTATCATCCTCTGAATCACCATCCCCCAGCATCTCAGCAACCCTGACCGCAAAATCTGGCATACCCGTTTTCTCTGGCTCAAAAGTGATAATTTTATTTCCACCTTGATCTAGTACACACCCCGCACCAATCTGTCGCTGCTTGGGAATTCCTCCTTCTTCTGGTTTAACACATACTACGGCAGCCCCGAGCTGACCGAGGTCCTTTGCAATAAGCGGATCAGGCGACGCATCAACCACAACGCATGGCAGCTCATGGTCTTTGACACATCTCTTTACGGTCGTGCGCGCGAGGTCGTAACGGAGATCGTTACGCTTATACTTTGTTCCCGTCACCATAACAACCGGTGCTCCCTCTATAGAAGGCCTCTTAACTTCAGTCATACTATCATTTTAGCACATAAGTTTAATTTGTCAACAATGAGTCTGTTTTCTACCCTTCAAAAACACTTTGTACGAACGACACCGCGTCTTCTACACGCTTCACGTTCTCGCCCTGTTCGCCGGGGCGCATCTCGATCGACACCATACCCTCATAGCCAATGGACTTTAGTGCATCAGCTGCAGCGCGATAGTCAACGTCGTCGCGATCGTAAACTCGATCAAGCATCGGAGCGCTGACGTGAAAATGCTTCAAGATATCGCCGTTATTTCGTATCGATTCGCCAATGTCATCACCGGCCAGCGCCATACACGCCGTATCAAGATGCAGGCCGATTCCCTCTGAGTTAACCATACGAACCAGCCGCGCACCTTCGTCTGCTGTTGTCACGTAGTCACAATTATATTGAGGAGCATTTGGCTCAATACAGAGCATGGTGTTATGCTGCTCGGCAACCTCACCGAGCTCGGCAAAGAAACGGCTTGCGATGCTGTCCGCTTCTTCTACTGACATCGCACCGCGCTGTCGATTCTTTGGCGAACCAAACACCAATCGACCAGCGCCCATATCCCCAGCCAATCGCAAAAAGTCAGCCAGATACTGCCGCGTTTCGTCACGAAGCTCACTTGACTCAAACATCTTTAGGTCAGGGCGCGCAAACAACATCGACTGAAAGGCTACAATTTCAATATCATACCCCCGCCACCACTCGACATACTCGTTAATTTGCTCGGGAGTTGCCTTGGTCGGATCATCCCAACGCTTCGTTGGCGCGATCTCGACGTAGCGCACGCCAAGCTCCCGCAGCTTTGCGGCAACGTCCGCTTCTTCTTCATTTGTCCATGCGATGTTTGATATAGCTAGTTTCATATGGTAATTATACCACTATTTATCCTATGGGCTATGCCGCGAGACCACACCGCTCCTTGATGTATTTAACCTCCTCCTCAATCACACCTGGACTCAGAGGACCCCTCATTTCGATTGATACCCAGCCATCATAATTAGCCTCTCTGAGGGCATCCATATAGCCTCCCTGGGGAATCTCGGGCGCAAGTGAAAGCCGCTTCAGCTCCGGAGCACTGGCATCAATACCGCGGACACTATCTCTGTGGTCACGAACCAGCGAAGCCAAATCCCCCGGCATGTCCCCAGCACCATGCATCGCTGCCGTATCGGGATGAATTCCAAATCCTGGATGGTCGATGCGATTAGCCAGTTCCCTGGCCTGTTTTAGATTTTCCACGAACTTGTTGTCATAGCCTGATAGCGGCTCGACTGCTATCTGCGTATTGTTATCATGGGCCGCAACAGCAACTCTACCAAACAGTTCAGCCGCTCTCTCCATAGCCTGCTCGCCACTAAGCTCTCCCGGGTTGCGTAACCCCGGTGAACCAAATGACATCGAGTCTGCACCGAGTGACCTAGCAAGGTCGGTTAGTCTCTTTAGGTGTTCTGTTAGATTTTTACCCTCTTCTTCAGTGCCGAAAATCTTCGCATTCTCTCCAATCCCATATGTCAACGATTGCAATCCAACGCACTCTAGACCGAAATTCCCAAGCCTTTTGCGATATTCCCCAGCTTCCCGCTCCAAAGTTTTGAGTCGATCTGTAAGCTCCTGCCCAGAGAGATTGGCAATCTCTGATACACTTGGCCAAATTATCGTTGGCGCAACCACAAGACCTTCAACACCACTCTGCGACACACACTTCAGTGCTGCTTGTTGATCTTTACCAAAGGCAATATTCGAGATGGCAAGCTTCATTGACTCCTTCGATTTCATGCCCGCATTATACCATGATTACTTATTTTTTGCAACAAACTCCTTGATACCGGCCAGCTCTTGCTCCCTCGTGTATAGATAATTGCCCTCACCACTATACACCTCAGCATATTTACTATGCATATCCCAATAGGCGGGCGTTACTCCCTTCGGCGTGTTAGTAAACTCCATACCAAAGGCAACCTTGGCAACTTCCCGCGTGCTGACTGGCGGCGTCGCAAAATTAACCAGCGGCAGATTATTCTCGAGAGCAATGGTGATATCGCGCCAAATATTGGCGAGATTATAGTACTGATACATGCCATCAGCATGAATTTTTTCAACCATGTTATTGTTCATCAGATCATAAATAACATTCTTCTTCAGCCCGTCGCCAAATAGCCCCGGCAGGCGAACAATTGTTGTATCAAAGTTCTCCTGGCAGAATTGCTCAAGATAATATCTATTAACTCCGTATGACAAAAGCCCTTCGGTTTCAATGGGCGTATCTTCGTTAGCGCCATTTGGGTTTTTATAAACACCGACTGTTGAAATTAGGACGAGTTTCTTGATCTTTGCCTTTTTGATATGTGAGATAAAGCCTTCAATCTCCGCACGGTCAACCTCTGGCTCCTGGTTGATCCGCCACATCTCAGCACGGTTTGCGGCACTCACAACCAGGTCGTACTCTTGACCTTCAATATCAGCTATGTTTTTACTGTTATAGTAGTCGTCAAACTCGTGTTGATTCTTTATATTCCCACCGACAAAGCCAGTGTACCCAATTAATGCAGTTTTCATAGTATATTCCTCCTACGTATAATTATGTCAAATTCTATACAAAACACAACGATAGCCCAGTATGGACATGCGACAATATCAATTATAGAATGGTTTAGGTACTATGAAGAAACCTAAAATTTTAGGCCAGATAACTCTTAAACAAGCACTGCTTTTTACCGCAGTATTTGTAAGTATTGCCCACTTGTTGGTTTTCGTAGGCTACGCTGTGTTCGCAGCTCTCGGGAATGGCCTGGCGATGGATTCCTATGCGGCCAATGGGACGTTCCAACTATATAACCCTCTCCGGCGACTGCTTGATGGTGAAATTTTGGCACGAGACTTTCCGTTTTTTCACGGGGTAGGAGTTCCTTTGCTTCACTTTCCTTTATTTTACATCATGGGACATAACCTATTTGCCGTAGAAGTTGCAAAGTTACTAGTATCACCACTCATATTTCTCATCTCGTCTTTTTTGCTATTTTGGGCTTATTTTAAAAATATAAAGAAAGCGGTCTTTACAACAAGTATATTTACCGTCATTTCACTGCTGTGCATTGACGCTATTTGGGCAGGTAATTCCCTCCTGGGCCTTAGGACAGCCTTTCCATTCATTGCAGCAGCGTTTATGTTGTGGCACCCAGACTGGCATGTTAGTGTTGGTAAAAATAAAACAAAGATCAACCTTTATTACCCCATCCTATACATTCTCATGGGGATTTCCGTCGCATGCGGAACCGAACAAGGCCTTGCCTTCATTCTTGCTTATGTGCTCATCAGGGCAATTCAATATATTCGCTCTAAGGAAACGATGAAAAAGCGGGTGCTGACGTTTGTTGGCGAGTTATTTGGTATAGCAGTGGCCGCCTATGTTGTGCTTTCAATTATGACGCTCGGCCACGCACATGAGGCGCTTTACTATGCACTCGTCGAAGTTTCAGGCGACCAAGGGTGGTACTTTGGTGCTCCACCGAACAGTTTTTTGCAGTTAGAGACCCTTGACCAGCTGTTCACCGAAAGAATGCTGTTCTATGTCTTGCCAGTCATCATTAGCGGTGTTGTTGCCTATATAGTTGGTGTAAAGAAAGCTCTGCTATCCAAAAAAGAAATATTCATTTTCTCCGTCTTGTTACTATACGGCCTGGTGGTCTTTACGGTTTCCGCCACTGGCTACTGGGCGCCTAGTGCCCAGCTCATACCATTGGAGCGAGCAGCGGGAGTTATTCTTGCGGCAATAGTAACTCGTGTGATATATAACCTGATCCGAGCAAAAAAATCGACTCCTAACGCTAACCGTAAAAGCTTCTCGGTCGTGGCATTTGGGTTGTTACTTGGCAGTATTATCGCCCTAGGATATAACACCGCACTATTTCTACAAAAAATTGATTGGATGCCGCTAGGACACATTATTACTGAGTCAAAAAAGGCCAGGCATTCTACTGATGATGCTGAATATATCAGCACCGCCTGGAGGAAGCGCCTCGAGGCCTTTGCTCCACATATTGAAAAGGGGGCACGTGTCTGGTCTACCTACACCAGTGTTTATGATTCGATTCGCCAACAGAAGAATGGATCTTCGGGGGGTGAAGACTATATTATACACGCCCTAGGCCCCGCCAGAAGAAATCGTTACACTCAAGATTTTATAACACAAAAGCCTGATTACGTCATAACCCTAAATCCCTCATATTTTAAATATGAGGAGTGGCTGTGGACTCGTCACTGGGCATTTTATAAGGAGCTTCAGGATAACTACACTATCATTGCAACAAATGATTCTCATGTTTTGTGGAAACGTCAGGCGAGTACTGTAGTCCAAGAAAAGACGAATCACCCGAAACACCACATACAAAAAGACGCAAACGGAGATTATGTCATTACTGCTGGTGCCGCAAACAATATACGCGTGTTTGAAGTGTCGGTTCGCTACAGTGCTAGAAGCGTTCTACCTATGACCGCTAAATTACCCAGATACCTCTTAGAGTTATCTGGGTCATCACTACAAAAACATCCTGTGTCGCTACCACAATACGACACGGGCTGGAGCTTCCCTGTGGCGCTGACACCAAATGATTCATCCATACGAATTTCGCCAAAAGTTTATAGTTTGATACCGGGAGCTTCTCTGGAAATACAAGACGTATCTTACCGCGAGGTCACCGCCCAAAACAACCTGTACATCTATCAAAGTAACTTTTGCCTACATAACGCTAATAAATGCGAAGGGATTAATAAACGCTAGCTATGAGCGACGGCCTTCTTTCTTCGATCGGCTTAATATTATCGTGAATAGTCCGGACAGTATCGCCGCAAAAACCGACCAATACATATACCGATAATCAACCGCCACCGCCATAGGAAAGTATGCCACGATATATATAAGACCCGACAAAGCCACCGCGCGGATAAAGTGTCGCTGTACCTGTTCTCGTATTCTCCCGCTCTTATAGTAAATGAAGACAAGGACAGCAAGATATAGCCATGGCTGAAAAATCAGAGGGATATTCGCCTGGGCACCGCCTTTAACATATGCCACTAGGCCACTGATGGCATATTCATTCTTTACCGCGGCACCGACCTGGTTTTGCTCAATGCCAGGCTGAAAAATATACATACGCTCTGGTTGCGGAAAGATAAATATCGAAAAAGTCGCCAACCGATATGATACATATTTTATTGGATGTCTTATGATCGTCGATAGCCAATCATTAAATACACCTTGATGTTCATTTTTGAGCACTTCTCGCTGGGCCGCTGTCGTGCATATGATATAAGAATTCATAATATCTTTTGTTTTATCGCGACAGGTGTCATGGATTTTTTTGTACATAGACCACCGACCGTGCTGTTCTCTGTCAAAATTAGCGACGTGAACTATATCGTCAAGCTGCACAGCGGTAATCGGATGGGTTTTTTCACTAGGCTGATTAATAACAATGGTGACACCAATCGTTACCACTAAACCAATTATTACACTAGCAAGACCGCTCCAAACATGAAATCGCTTGGTCAACAAGCTCGGCAATACGAACAAGATAGGCAATACTGCAAACAATGCGTTATATCGTAGCATACCGGCATAGAGAATCAATAGCAGCGCCAGTCCGACGATACCATACACAGCAACGCGCCCTAGTGGTTTTTTACTGCTTATGATGAACCAGATGAGGATTACCGCCAACGTCAGACTGAATGCCATCTGAACATCTTTCCATATCACGCCAGCAATATTCATTATATTGGGCAGTAGTACAATTATGTAGACGGAAAGAGCCCATGCGCGGTTACGAGTGTGCCGATACACGAGAATCGACAGCATAAACATAGCCGCGACAAGCAGCACCAGCTGAAAAATCAACATCGATGAGATGTGACCAGTTACTCTAATCAGAAATCCCCACAATCGCGTCATAACTGGCGGATGCCAATCGGTGAGGTGAGCTACGCCCGTGGCTTGCTCAAGCTGACTGATGGAGTCGGGTGACATATATCCAGGGTAGAAAACGATGACGAGCAGCATTAGCATACCTGCTGCTACTAACGCAGACTGGATATGAAATTTTGAGAGGCTATTTTTTATGCTTGCGATATTTTCCGGCCACCGCATAGAATAACACCTTCAGAACGTGCATATTTCCCTTAATGGGACTAATTTTTGTTGGCGTCTTGCCCTTTTTTGGATATGTTCGTACCACTGGCGTTTCGGCTGTTTTATACTGCTTACGGCGACTGCTCTCAATGGCAAGGTGGTAATGAAGTTCATAGGTCTGAAATATATCACGAAATACAGCAATGTCTGGGTCTTTGAGCAGCTTTGCGCTATAAGCACGAAAGCCATTTGTGGTATCGGTATGCTTCTGGCCAGCCGCAAGACTTATCAGCGGCGCATGGATCAGGTGAAGGCCTATCTCTCTCGAAAGCGGCGTATTTACCGCCTTGCCGCCCGGTATAAATCGTGAACCCTGAATGTGGTCATATCCCTGATCGAGCAGCTTAATAAAGTCAGGAATTCTCTCTATACTATCCTTGCCGTTGCCATCAACAACCACAACGCCTTCATAGCCCTCAGAAAGAGCCCAGGCGAACGCCATTCTCATCTGTGCACTTAATTTACCCTTGCCCCTTTTTGTCAATAAAGCGCGCACATCTTGAGATTTCAAAAAGTCAGTTTCAAGCGAACCATCAGTACTACCGCCATCAGCTACCACAATGTCAATTTGTTTTGCTAATGGCTTCATTTTTTGTAGTTGCTTTTGAACACGCTCTCCCTCATTAATGACGAAAACGCACACGCAATATTTGTGCTTTTTCTTGTTTATTTCATTTACCTCAAAGTCTGGAAACTCCCACTCTGGATGATCTCGGCGGATACGATCTTGCTTGTTGGTCGGAGCTTTTGTCATGATGTAATATTCTTCCTTTCTGCATTTGCTAGTGACGTTGTACTACTTAGCTCATCAAGTACATAATACCGAGCATCCCGCCGTGATTCCACTAATATTTTACCAATATACTCAGACAGGATTACCATGAATAAAAATAGGATGAAAAACATTCCTGATAGCTCAAGCGACGTCGATACCCAGCCCTCCGCAACATTCTTTTTCGTAAAGGCTATGACCACGACATAAATAGCATACGCCATATTCACGACACTGGCGAAAAACCCAACCCATGACATAAAGCGGAGCGGGTGCGTCGAGTGGCTGGTGATAATATCGAGCGCCTCTAGTGTCCCTCGCCCGAAGCCATGTTTTTTTACAGGATCAACCAGAGGTGAATAGGTATACTCGGTATATGAATAGCCGATAGTCCTGATCATGTGCCGAATGTGGCTATCATGTCGAGTTGATAGAGTTATCGCTCGTATGGCACGGCGATTGAGAGATATAAGATATGTTGCTTGTAGTGGAATATCTATATTAATGTATTTGCGATTGTACCAATAAAACAACCTGCGACCGATACCAGATTTTGATAGAAGACGTTTGGTAGTGATATCAGCAACACCCTGCACAATATCATGTTTTTTATTCGCCTCAACAATGTTCATTACATCCTCTATGCCGTCAATAGCGGGATTAGTTACTACCGCATAATCGCCAATCGCCCCTTCGAGACCAGCAATAATGGCGATATCATATGTGTATTGTCGAGAGAGGCGGATAAGCCGCATACACGGCAGTTCATCGAGAAGCCCACTGACAGCAATCACACTATTTTGACCCAAATCATTATCGACAATTATAATCTCATAATTTGTGTAGCTATCCATTAATCTCTGTGAAAGCCCACGGCAATAGTCGGGAAAATCATCAAAGTCGCGCGTTACAACAATAACCGACACAAAGATATCTTGTTTGCTGGATTTTTTGTTTATCTTGGTTGAACTATTTTTTGCCATATAGCTTGTCTAACTCCTCGTACACATCGTAAATATTATCTAGCTTACCGCCCATTATACAAACATACCCATCATAGCCCAAATTGGCCTTAAACAGAATGGGGCGGCTATCATCATCTTCGCTCTTAACGAGCACTGTTTTTACCTCAACGATCGACTCCTCATATTTCATATCCTTGAGAGCGGGGATGAAACGCACCACATCGTTATACATTTGTTTGTAATTACTCTGGAAAGAACTTTTGTCGAGATACGCATGTGTGTCAATTTTTTCAGCTGGCGTATCTTCATTATCAACCCATGATTCATGTGGCGTATACCTAACATGAGAAAGCGTATATAATCCCCTGGAGGGAAACGGCATAATAGAGAAAAACGGACCGTCCATCACCGTAATACTAAAGTCCTTTAGATGCTCCGGCAAGCTCACCAAACACATCTCTGTAACTTCATGCTTCAAGCCAACAAGCGGTATATTTGATGCACGATGAAGCGTGTTAATATTGGCATACGTACAATTTAATACGAAGTCGCCCCTGAATTTGCCACTATCAGTGACAACGCACAGCCCATCTGGCGTTTCATCAATCATCGTAACGCGACAGCCCGTGTGAAGCGTTATCCCCGGACGATCGTTGATTTGCCGTAGTAAGTCATCCCTCAGGGCGTGGGCATTAAAGGCATATTCTTTAACCTTAAAGACTTCTTCAATGAGATTTTTATTAAACATTTTTTGAATGTTTGGCGGAGCTACCGCTATATCTGCCTCGATCTTATCCGCAAAATTCTTGAATTGATGTGCATTAACCTTGGATAGATGCTTGGCAACAGCATAATATTTATCAAAATCTGAATAAATTGCCGCCCCAAACTGTTTTGTAAAGCGCGGAAAATTAACCGCTGAACGATAGCCTGTTAGAATACTTCTCGGGTAGTGATAGCCATTATGTACCCTGGCTTGGTTGACATATGACGCCCGAGTCATTGTCTGTTTTTCTTTTTCTAAAATATCAATATTCTTGACACCCAAGGTGTCGTACAGGTACAGCGCTACACTCAATCCATAAAAACCGCCGCCAATTATCACCGTTTTGTTACGCACGTTTTCTCCGTTTTTTAACTATGTTACCAATATACAAACCAACTACCATATAGACAAACAGAAGTAGCGGCATATAAAATACGATGCCGTTAATGTGAGCATGCGGCAAGGCATGTCCAGGCATAAGAATTAACCAACTCAGTGCCCCAGCTAATGAAATGTGTAACGACCATAGGAATGAACGATAATACTTGAAAGACGGGTGTCGCCTTTTAAGATAGAATAACACTAAATACCCCACAAGTACCCAAACGAGTATCGACTGAACGATCTCACCAAACACCCCCTTGATCGACAGCGGCAAGCTCAGTGCCGGCAATAGTACATAGTTACCGGCGTTTATCGCCAGATACTGATATGTTGATCCTTTATCTTTTGCCAGCTCCTCCATATTAATAAATCGATCGGCAAATGTATATGACTCAGGTAGCAGCGTCTTTAAGTTACCAATAGCATGAGCTCGCATCTTTCTAATTCCCGAAAGCCCTCTCTCCGATGCCCGCTCATTAATCATCTTGAGAGCGGTGTCTGAGGAGTGATAGTAATCAGAGAGTGCCATAAAGTTGGTTGCGTACGCACCAACAAAGGCCACAACAACCACGACACATGTCATGATGGCGTGCTTCCACAGCTTGATAACTTTTTGTTTATTATTGACGAGTTCAAAGAATATGATTGGTACAAATACAGATATAGCAATTGTTGATATATACTCATAGCCGCCCAGAAGTTTTAAGAATAGCAATATGGTTTCACCGAGGTAGAATAGCCACATTTTCTTCGATGACTTACAGTATGAGTAACTCAGAAAGGCAAAGGCAAACGGAGCAAACATCAGCGGTTCTATCCAGTACATGTTTTGGGCGTAGCCGACAATCCACGGGCTAAATGCAACCAGTGTCGCGAATACTGCTGCGGCAACAAGGCCAAACAACTTCCTGACTCTAAGGGTTACAAGTGCCATAAGGGCCGCCATGGCTGCAGATAGAACTACATTAACTTTCTTAAAATATACCGGCAATTTCGCACTATCGTTTGGTGCTAGTGCGGTAATTATTCTCGCCTGTAGACCATATTGCGAAGCATACGGTTTGAGCAGGCTGGCATCACAACCCCCAGTCGTCATGACTGAATTATAATCTTCATTTTTAGCAACGATTAGCGGCCCGCTATAACCAGATTTTTCCTTGCAACGGGCCGTCTTTTCTACTATGGCTGATGAGTCGCGTTGAAATCCATCAAACCATTCGCGCCACAAACCGACTCCAAAAATATTACCAAAGAAAGATAAAAACAAAACTCCCCAGACAACTCCAAAAAACAGTATGCTCTTTTTTCGCTCCATAATACTTACCATATAGTATCATAACTTAACGATAGACTAAAGTGACCACCTAAATTATAATAGCGTCATGAAACCACTTTTATCTATCATCGTTACCGCCCATCACGAAGGCCTTATTGCTCATAAAACTATGCGCTCCATTGAACGTGCTGTTAGCCTGCTTCGTGATAGCGATATTTCTTACGAAATAATTATATCAATTGACCGTGGCGATGAAGAAACAATTCGCTACTTCAGTAATTATACCGCTCTACCGATCGCTATACACCAATGGGATCATGGCGACCTCGCACAGTCTCGCAATAGTGCCATCACTAAAGTACGTGGCCGTTTTACTGCGTTTATCGACGCCGATGATTTGATGAGTGCCAACTGGTTACGCGATAGTGTGCAATTTTTAACGGCCCACCCCTATGGTAAATATGTTGCTCATAGCGCATACACTATTGAGTTTGAAGGAGCAAATGCCATCGTTGAAAAAGTTGGCCACACCAATAAAGATCGTGATGCGCTACTGAGCGTACTCTCGGGACGATGGAACTCGGTCATTATTGCGCCAAGTACTTTACTTCGCCAATTTCCGTATACACCAAATAGCCCCGGATATGGCTACGAGGATTGGTTTATGAGCTGTCAGTTCATCCAGTACGGTATCAAAAATGTCCTCATCCCGGAAACCGCTATCTTTGTTCGCCGCAAAGCTACTGGCTCAGAATGGGCGCGCCAAAAAACCAGTCGCTCAGTGTTACACGCCCACCCATTATTCAGCCCATCACACTTTCGTACCATTAAACTTGACTCGGTCGCCACGCCCGCCTCGGAGCAGCGGCGTCAAACGAAAAACACCATCAAAGAACTGCTGATTCGTTCTCGCATTCCACTAGGATTAGTTAAGCGGCCGCTGGCAATCATCCGACGCGGACGCAATGTGCTCAAAAAAAAGAAGTCGACACCGGTGACCGAGGTGCTGCCAGCGTGGCTTGATGCTGAATGGCGAGCACTGCATCATATCGAAAAACTAATTTTTCCACCACATCCATTACCGACAGTATACCACACAATTACCGATGATCATTATCGTGTTGGCTTGGCGTACTGGCAAGTGTGTCGTGATTTACGAAATGACAGATACGATTATGTGCTGTTCGTACCGTGGCTCAAGCGTGGTGGTGCTGATCTATTTGCTCTTAACTACGCCAACACCGCTGCGTCACTCGGCAAGAAAGTTTTGGTTATTGCCACAAATGAAGTTGACGCTAATTACTCAGAGTGGCGACCACGACTTAACATCGACGTAGATTTCGTGCCGTTTGGGACAATTACTCGATTTTTCCCGATAGAACAAAAATATAGACTGCTAGAACAATTAATCGAGAATATTCATGCGCCCATACTCCATATTCTCAACTCAGAGCTAGCCTATGATTTTGTGCGAGATCACGCAGTGTATATCAAGGCCACCGGCAAAAAAGTTATTGCTACGTCCTATAGCCAAAGCACCGATGAAACTGGACGAATATTTGGTTTTTCGCACAGTCACCTGCCGCAAGTTTATCACCTGCTGGCCGAGATAACCACCGACAACGAGGCCGTCAAGTCAATGTGGGTTAACGAATATGCTTATGACGCGGATGCAATCACTGTTCATCATCAACCACTTGATAGCAGTATGTATACACCAATAGCAAAGTTGGCTGGTCAAAGGCGTATTCTTTGGGCCTCCCGCCTATCACCAGAGAAATTACCTCAATTAGTTGCAGCTATCGCTGATCTATTGCCTGATGATATCCATATTGATATGTACGGTGACGCATCAAGCGAGTTTCCCACTCATAAACTACCCTCGCACCCACGAGTTCACTATCGTGGCGGCTTTAACGGCGTACCGTCGCTACCCATTGATAGCTACGATGCCTTTCTTTATACATCGCTCTTTGATGGCATGCCAAATACACCAATCGAGATAGCCCTGTGCGGATTACCGCTCGTGGCAGCGCGAGTTGGTGGAGTAGCGGACTTTGTTGGTACATATGGACAGATTGTTGATGATATCACCAATCCAAAAGCCTATGCTGAAGCGTTAACTGCTGTTCTGGACAACCCTAAGACAGCGTTTGCTAACGCTCAGTCTCTACGAAAGCAGGCGCTACGTGATTTTTCACAAAAAAGGTTTTCGCTAGAAGTTAGGCGTATGCTTAAGCGATAATTGTCCGTCCTACTCGCGCACCCTCATCTCACCCCTAACCGCCTCATTACCAGTCTCAAGCGGTGGAGCAGCATATTCGTGCCACGTACGGCCGTCAAAGGTGGAGAAGTAGGCGCGGTAGACACCAACTGGGAAAGGACGAGTGGTCTTGAATTCTTGTTCTTGACCAGGTTGAATGGTGGTTGGCTGGAGGCAGCCGAGGTCGTAGTTTGCTCCATGTTGGTTGCGCATAATGAGACAGGTGCGGTTAGTGGTGGTGATGGGTTGGCTCGCAAAGTTCTTGATCTTAAAGGTGGTGGTGACTGGCTCGCCAGCACGTGGAGTGGAATTAGAGAAAGTGATACCCTGGGTGAGAGTGGGGTTGGGGAGGATAGTGAACGATAAGCTGGTTGCCTCCTTGCCGGTCAACCCCGGCAGTGCTGCCCCCTCATGCCAACGGCTACCGTCGTATAGTGCAAAGAAGGCTCTATACGTGCCTGGTTTGTCAAAAGGACGACTGAGCGAAAACTGCACACTACCATTTGGAGCAATTCCCTTTGTCGATTGACAGCCGAGGTCATGGTTCTCGCCACGTGGACCCCGAATAATGTAGCACAAGCGCTGATCAGTCTGCGACACCGCCGAACTAAGATTACGCAGAGTGAATGAGCCGGTCAGCTTGTCACCAGCACGCGCTCGCGCTGGCGTTATCGACAATCCCTGTGACATAACGACATCTTGCAGCACCCTCATCTCACCCCTAACCGCCTCATTACCAGTCTCAAGCGGTGGAGCAGCATATTCGTGCCACGTACGGCCGTCAAAGGTGGAGAAGTAGGCGCGGTAGACACCAACTGGGAAAGGACGAGTGGTCTTGAATTCTTGTTCTTGACCAGGTTGAATGGTGGTTGGCTGGAGGCAGCCGAGGTCGTAGTTTGCTCCATGTTGGTTGCGCATAATGAGACAGGTGCGGTTAGTGGTGGTGATGGGTTGGCTCGCAAAGTTCTTGATCTTAAAGGTGGTGGTGACTGGCTCGCCAGCACGTGGAGTGGAATTAGAGAAAGTGATACCCTGGGTGAGAGTGGGGTTGGGGAGGATAGTGAA
>ERZ773075.21-NODE-21-length-157107-cov-15.8738_pt1 | contig 157107 bp, 126 predicted proteins | sample MGYA00580614_ERZ773075 | MGnify/ENA primary metagenome ERZ773075 (study PRJEB29015, sample SAMEA2738021) | human oral metagenome | biome: human oral; feature: human-associated habitat; material: dental | place: China | collected 2043 ...
CCGACGGCCGCCACGGCCGCCGCCCGGCGAGCGGCGGCGCGCCACGCGGCCGGCGAGGCGCCCGGGGAGAAATCTGCCACGTAGGAATCCTATGCGCACCGAGTCGCGGTGACTGCCCGGGCCGTACGTGCGAACATAGTCCCATGCGCGCAATCACCACCGTCACCGGGCTCGATCACACCGGCATCATCGCCGCGGTCGCCACCGGCTTCGCCGAGCGGAACGTCAACATCGTCAACGTGTCGCAGACCCTCATGGGCGAGTACTTCACGATGATCCTCCACATCGACTTCGACGAGGAGGCCGTGCCCCTCCCCCGTCTGCAGGAGGCCATGTCCGCGGTGGGCGCGGGCGAAGGCCTGGAGATCCGCATCCAGTCCGAGGCGATCTTCGACGCCATGCACAGGCTGTGAGGCACGATGGACACGGCGAACATCCTGGAGACCATCCGCATGATCTCCGACGACCGACTCGACATCCGCACCGTGACGATGGGGATCTCGCTCCTGGACTGCGCCGACCCCGACGGGCGGCGGGCCAGGCGGCGCTGCTACGAGCGCATCGCCGCGCGGGCGTCCGGTCTCGTGTCCGTGTGCGGGAGGATCGAGGACGAGCTGGGCATACCGATCGTCAACAAGCGCGTCTCGGTCACGCCGATCGCCCTGGTGGCCGCGGCCTCGCGCGAATCCGACCTGACCGCCTGGGCCAGGATGCTCGACGAGGCGGCCCGCGCCGTCGGCGTCGACTTCATCGGAGGGTTCTCGGCGCTCGTGGAGAGGGGCGCCACGGCGAGCGACCGGGCGCTCATCGACTCCATCCCCCAAGCCCTCGCGGCCACCGAGGTGGTCTGCTCGTCGGTCAACGTGGCGTCTTCGCGCGCGGGCGTCAACATGGACGCCGTGCGGGCCATGGGCGAGGCGATCTCGGCCTCGGCGCACGCCACGGAGGCGGGCCTGGGAGCGGCGAAACTGGTGGTCTTCGCCAACTCCGTGGGCGACAACCCGTTCATGGCGGGCGCCTTCCACGGGGTCGAGATGCCCGACTGCGTCGTGTCCGTGGGGGTCTCCGGTCCCGGCGTCGTCAAGCGGGCGATCGACTCGGCGGCGGGCGAGCCGTTCGACGCCTTGGCGGAGGCGGTCAAGAAATCCGCGTTCAAGGTCACGCGCATGGGGGAGCTCGTCGGGCGCATGGCCGCCGAGAGGCTGGGCGTCGACTTCGGCATCGTCGATCTGTCCCTCGCGCCGACGGCGGAGGTCGGCGACTCGGTCGCCCGCGCGCTGGAGGCGATGGGTCTGGAAAGGGTGGGCGCCCACGGAACGACCGCGGCGCTGGCCCTCCTCAACGACGCCGTGAAGAAAGGCGGCCTCATGGCCTGCTCCCACGTCGGCGGGCTGTCGGGTTCGTTCATCCCGGTCTCCGAGGACGAGGGCATGATCGAGGCCGCGGAGACCGGCGCGATGTCGCTGGCCAAACTCGAGGCGATGACGGCGATCTGCTCCGTCGGGCTCGACATGGTCGCCGTCCCGGGGGACACCCCCGTCTCCGCCATCGCCGGGATGATCGCCGACGAGGCCGCGATCGGCGTCATGAACCACAAGACGACGGCGGTGCGGATCATTCCGGCGCCCGGCACGGTTCCGGGCGACGTCGTCGAATTCGGCGGCCTGCTCGGCAGGGCCCCCGTCATGCCGGTCAGCCCGTATTCGAGCGACGCCTTCATCGGCCGCGGAGGCCTCATACCGGCCCCCGTCCACGGCTTCAGGAACTGACGAAGCCCGCGGGAAGCGCGGACGGAGGGGGGAGGGCGCGTGCCCTCCCCCCTCGGCTTTTCGGCGGGTCCCGTCGGATCCGGCCGTCTATCCGTCTACTCGGCCGATCCGACGCGTATGCGGGCGAAACCGGTGACCTTGCCCCCGGCCTGGTCGACGATCTTGCCGACGGAGACCTTGGGGTCGCGGGCGAAGCCCTGGTCGAGGAGGACGGTCGACTTGTAGAAGCCGTTCATGCGCCCCTGGACGATCTTCGGAATGGCCTTCTCCGGCTTGCCCTCGGCGATCGTCGTCTCGGTGGCGATGCGCGTCTCGGCCTCCACGACCTCTTCGGGGACCGAGGCCCGGTCGAGGTAGGCCGGGTTGAGGGCCGCGATGTGCACGGCGACGTCGTGGGCGACCGAGGCGCCCGCGGCGTCGGTGGCGACGAGGACCCCGACCTGAGGGGGCAGGTCCGGGTTGGTCCGGTGCATGTACGCTTCGACGTGCTCGCCTTCGACGACGGCCACGTGCGAGATCTCCATCTTCTCCCCGATGACGGCGATGAGCCCCTCGACGCGGTCCTTGACGGTCGCCTCGCCCAGCTGAGCGGCGAGGACCGAGTCGACGTCGCCGGCTCCCGCCTCGACGGCCGCCTGGAGGATCTCGTCGGCCATGTCGATGAACTTCTGGTTCTTGGCGACGAAGTCGGTCTCGGCGTTGACCTCGACGAGGATGCCGCGCTGGCCGCCATCGACGTCGGTCACCGCGGAGGCCACCAGGCCGTTGGCGGCCGTGCGGCCCTCGCGCTTGGCGACGGCTTTCAGACCCTTGACCCGGATGGCCTCCTCTGCCTTGGCGATGTCGCCCCCGGCCTCTTCGAGGGCCTTCTTGACGTCCAGCATTCCCGCGCCCGTCTTCTGGCGCAGCGCCTTGATGTCGGCGACGGTGAATTTTGCCATGAGTATTCCTTTGCTTGCGAAGGGCTACGTGTGGGCTGTGCGCCTCAGGCCTGTGCGGACTCGGAGGCCTGCGGCGCCGGCGCCTCGGCGGCGGCTTCGGCCGCGGGCGCGTCGGAGGCGGGCGCCCCGGAGGCGGCGGGAGTCTCGGACTCGGAGGCCTGCGGCGCTGCGGACGACGCCTCCGGCGTCCCCTCGGCGGAGGCCTCGGCTTCGGCGGCGCCGGCGAGGATCTCGCGCTCCCATTCGGGCATGGGTTCGGCGGCCTCGGCGGAGACGCCGGAGCCGCGCGAGACGAGCCCCTCGGCGACGGCGTCGGCGATGACGCGAGTCAGAAGGCCGACCGATCCGATGGCGTCGTCGTTGCCGGGGATGGGATAGGCGACTTCGTCGGGGTCGCAGTTGGTGTCGAGGATGGCGACCACGGGGATGCCCAGCTTCTTGGCCTCGGAGACGGCCAGATGCTCCTTCTTCGTGTCGACGATCCAGACGGCCGAGGGGACCCTGGACATGTCGCGGATGCCGCCGAGCGTGCGCTCGAGCTTCTCCTTCTCGCGGCGCATCATCAGCAGCTCCTTCTTCGTGCGGCCCGAGGAGGCGACGTCGTCGAAGTCGATCTGCTCGAGCTCGCGCAGACGCTGGAGACGCTTGGCGACGGTGGAGAAATTGGTGAGCATCCCGCCGAGCCACCGCTCGTTGACGTAGGGCATGCCGACGCGCTCGGCTTGCTCGCGCACGGCCTCCTGCGCCTGCTTCTTCGTCCCGACGAAGAGGATCGTCCCGCCGTGGGCGACCGTCTGCTTGACGAAGTCGTAAGTGCGGTCGATGTCCACGATCGTCTTGCGCAGGTCGATGATGTAGATGGAGTTGCGTTCGGTGAGGATGTATCGCTTCATCTTCGGGTTCCAGCGCCGGGTCTGGTGCCCGAAGTGGACGCCGGCTTCGAGCAGCTGGCGCATGGTTACGACGGCCATGGTCCGTCCTTTCTCGGTGCATCGTGCACGCAATCGGTTGACGCTCGCCGCGGGGCCGCGGCTCGCCCTGGCGCCCGCCGAGACCGGGAGCCGTTCGGCACCGACCCGGCCGCGTTCGATGCGGGCGCGCGAATTCTCCCGGCTAGCGCCGGGCACCCCATCAGTGTAGCCGATCACCGCCGCACCGCGCCTCCCGGCCGCGGGGGTTTCCGCGGTGGCGCGGGGTGCGGTGGCCTCGACTGGAGGCACGCAGCGTGAACATCGGGGTTTCCGCGGTGGCGCGGGCCCGAAGGCGGCTCCGCCGTTCACAGCCGGCTGAGCCGCCGGGCCGGAGCGACCGTCGGCGCTCGGCCGCCAGTGGCCGGACCGCGGCACGGCCGCGCGGATCCTCGAGCCTAGGCGGTCGGGCGGTGGGGCCTGGTCCACAGGCTCGGTCCGCGGGCGGGCCGTCCAGACCCGACGGCGGGGCCCGAGCGCCGCGTTCAGCCCGTGCGGACACTGGGGGCATGAAGCTATTCCACGGATTAGTCGCGACGGCGGTCCTGGCGCTGGGAACGGCGACGAGCGCCGCAGGCGGATCCGTCGGCCGGCAGAGCCTACCGCCGGAAAGCGACGGACGCCGAGCACTCAGCCAGGAGATCCGGCCGCGGGATGTCCGTCGGGAACCTCTAGGGCCGGCGGCCACGCCGCGCCCGCCCACCGGACGGCATGCGCCGGCCGGCTCCTACGCTTGGCCGAGCGGCGGGGCCGTTCCCGTCCTGAGGGGCTTCGACCCGCCGAGCGTGAAATGGGGGCGAGGCCATCGCGGCGTCGACCTGGCCATGCAGGAGGGCCAGCCGGTCATGGCGGCGGGCGACGGGGTCGTCCTGTACGCGGGGAGGCTCGCGGACAGGCCGACGGTGTCGATCGAGCATGCGGGAGGCATCCGCACCACGTACGAGCCGGTCGAACCCGCGGTCGCCGCCGGGCAGAGCGTGGCCCGCGGGCAGATGATCGGCACGCTCGAAACCGGCCACTGCGGGGCGAACGCCTGCCTGCACTGGGGCGCCAAGAAAGGCCCCGACGACTACCTCAACCCTCTCCGACTCGTGCGCCCCCTGATCCGGCTTCTGGAGTGATCCGGCGCTTCGCCGGAGACGCACCGTCGGGGCACGCGTTCTTCGGCGCCGCGGGCCCGCCGCCGTCTCCTTCGGGGGCGGCGGGCCGGAGGACGTCCGTGTCGGCGACCCCGGTGTCGAGACGCCGGTGTCGCCCGGGACCGCGGGCCGAGGCTCACGCTCGGGGATGCGCCTGGTCGAAGGCCTGGCGCAGCCGTTCGGAGCTGACGTGCGTGTAGCGTTGCGTCGTCGACAGGGAGGAGTGGCCGAGGATCTCCTGGACGGTCCGCAGGTCCGAGCCGCCGTCGAGGAGGTGGGTGGCGGCCGAATGGCGCAGATCGTGCGGCGAGACGTCGGGGACTCCCGCGCCGGCGGCCAGTCTGTGGACGACGTCCCGCATGGTTCGCGGATCCAGCCGGCCGCCCCTGGCCCCCAGGAAGAGGGCGCGCGTCGGCGCGCGCAGAAGCGCGCCCCTCACGGCGAGATAGGACGCCAGGGCGCGCCGCGCGGGCACCCCGAAGGGGACGATGCGCTCCTTGTCCCCCTTGCCGATCACGCGCACGGTGGAGTCCGCCCCCAGGGAGTCGACGTCCAGTCCGCACAGTTCGGAGATCCTCAGTCCCGAGGCGTACAGGAGTTCGACGGCGGCGCTGTCGCGCACGGCCAGGGGCTCGCCCGTCTCGGCGAGCCCGGCCGCGTGGGAGAGGAGCAGCCGGGCCTGTTCCTGATTGAGCACGTGCGGCAGCGAGTTGTCGGCCGCGGGCGCTTTGAGCCGGGCGGCGGCGTCGGCGTCGGCGTAGCCCTCCCTGCACAGCCACGTGCAGAACGTGCGGATCGACGACGAATGCCTGGCTATCGACGCCCGAGCGTGGCCGGCTCGCTGCCGCGCGGCCAACCAGGCTCGAACGTCGGCGAGCTCGAGGTGAGCCACGTCGATCGGCTCGGAGGCGTCCTGGCCCGCCAGGTCGGCGAGGAAGGCGAGCAGCGAGCGGGCCTCGGCGGCGTACGCCGCGACGGTGCGGGCGGACAGCCCCCGCCGCACGGCGAGCTCGCGCCGGTATGCGTCCACGACGTCGTCGATCCTCACAGCCACGCATCCAGACTACGCGACGGCCGGGCCGGCGCCGCGCAGTCACGCCAGACGCCACATGCCCCGCTCGTTCCTGGCCACACCCATGCGCTCCAGCCTGCCCAGCCCGGTCAGGCTTTCGGGAACCGACAGCCCGGCCGCGGCTGCGATCCCCTCGACGGTGACCGCGCGGACGACGGGGAGGGCGTCGCGGACGCGTGCCGCCAGCGGGTCGAGGTCGAGCGCGAGCTGCTGGCCCCGCGTGTCCACCGCGCCTTGGGACCGCGCCTGCCCTCCACGACGGGCCGACGGCGAGGCGGCGTCGGGCGTCGATGTCGGGGTGCCGGACGCCGACGCCCCGGGCGACCATCCCTGCCAGCCCAGCAGTTCCGCGACCTCGGCCGTAGAGGTGACGCACACGGCCGATTCGCGCAGGAGCCTGTGGCATCCCACCGATCGGGCGGAGGTCACGGGCCCGGGGACGGCTCCGACCTGGCGGCCGACGGCCATGGCGTGGTGGGCCGTGGACAGGGCGCCCGATCGGTGGGGAGCCTCGACGACCACGATCGCCTCCGCGAGCGCGGCGATGATCCGGTTGCGGGAGAGGAACCGGTGCCTGTGCGGCGCGGCTCCGGGCGGGCTCTCCGAGCACAGCGCTCCCCCGCGCCGAAGGATGTCGAGGTAGAGATCGGCGTGGCTGGCCGGATAGAAGCGGTCGGCGCCGCCCGCCGCCACCGCGACGGTGTAGCCGTCCGCGGCCAGCGCTCCCCTGTGGGCGGCCGCGTCTATCCCCAAGGCCCCGCCCGAGACGATGCTCAGGCCGGCCGAGGCCAGCTCGAAGGCGAGATCGGTGGCGATGCGCCTCCCGTACGCCGACGCGTCCCTCGATCCGACGATCCCCAGGCCCATGCGCGCCAAGACGCGCGGATCGCCCTGATACCACAGGCCGAGAGGCCGTGATTCCCCCAGGTCGTCGAGCCGGCGCGGCCACAGTTCGTCGCCCGGCATGAGGAAACCGAGAGAATCCTCTCCGACGCTCCGGGCGGAGACGGCCGATTCGCAGCGCTGCCTCCACCGCTGGACGGCCCGGTTCAGGCCTCGGTCCCCGACCGTCGCCGGATCGACGCCGGCCACCCACTTCAGGCCGCCCGCGTACCCGCGCTCGGCGACCAGGCGCGTGGCGTACACGTCCTCGCCCTCGGCGATCCCGGTCCAGACCTTGGCAGCAGCGCGCTCATCGGCGTCCGCCGCCCCGGCCTCCCCCTCGCCCGCCTCGGCGTCCGTCTGCCCGGGCAGACGGCGGGCTCGGCCGGAAACGTCACGTCGCTCCATGGAATCCCTCTCTGGCCCGCAGTGTCAGAGCGCAGTCCACATCGTCTCGATCCGGCGCCTCGCGGCCGGCCAGATCGGCGAGCGTCCAAGCGACGCGGAGCACTTTGTCGACCGCCCGCATCGAGATGCGTCCGGCCGCCATCCCCGCATCCAACCCGCGAACGGTCGCATCGTCCAGATGCGTATGGCGACGAAGCCACGTCCCGTCCACCTGGGCGTTGACGGCCCACGGGGTCCGGGAGAGCCTCGCCCTCTGCCGTTCGCGCGCCTCGGCCACCCGCCGACGCACCGCCGCGCTCGGCTCCCCCGCCGCGGACATGGCCAGTTCGGCGCGGGACAGGCGGCGGGTGACGACGTTGAGGTCGAAGCGGTCGAGGATCGGCCCTCCGATCCTCCTGAAATAGTCGCGTCTGTCGCGCACCGAGCAGGTGCAGGCGGACGGGGCGTCGATGTAGTTCCCGCATCTGCACGGGTTGGCCGCCCCGACGAGCTGGAAGCGCGCCGGGTAGGTCACCGCCGCGCGGGCGCGGTGGATCTCGATGCGGCCGGTCTCCATGGGCTCGCGAAGGGCTTGGAGGCTGGAGGTGGGGAATTCGGGCATCTCGTCGAGGAAGAGCACGCCGCGGTGCGCCCGCGAAGCGGCCCCGGGCTTGGGCATGGACCCTCCGCCGACGAGGGCGGCGGCGCTCGCCGTGTGATGGGGGCTGGCGAAGGGCGGCACCGTGCTCAGCCTTCCGGCGAACTCCCCCGCCGCCGAGGCGATGGCGGCCACTTCGACCGCCTGCTCGACGTCCAGCGGCGGCAGTATACCGGGGATGCGGACGGCGAGCATGGACTTTCCCACGCCCGGCGCTCCCGTCATGAGGAGGTGGTGCCCTCCGGCCGCCGCGACTTCGATGGCGTGGCGGGCTTCGAACTGCCCCCTCACGTCGGACATGTCGGGAGGCGTCTCCGGGCCGTCGCCATCCGCCTCTGCGCAGTCCGGGCCGTCGCCATCCGCCTCTGCGCAGTCCGGGGCGTCGGGAGCCGGGTCGCAGGGAACGCCCATGGCGTCGGCGACCTGGGCGAGATGCCACACCTCCGCGACCTCGACGCCCGCCAGGCCGGCCTCCTCGCCGCATCCCAGCGGGACGACCATTCCGCCCCCGTCGCCTTTCGCCGCGGCGAGCGCCGCGGGAAGGACGCCCCGCACTCGGCGCACCGAGCCGTCCAGGCCGAGCTCGCCCATGACGACCGAGCCCGCGTATCTGTCCGCCCCTCCCATCGCGCCGAGGATGGCGACCGCGATGCCCAGGTCGAACGCCGTCCCGGCCTTCGGCGTGCCGGCGGGCGACAGATTGATCGTCAGCCGGCAGGACGGGAAGGCCACGCCCGCCGAGGCGAAGGCCGCTCGCAGCCTCTCCCGGGATTCGGAGATGGCGGCGTCGGGCAGGCCGACGATGGTCACGGCGGGGAGCCCGCGCAACAGGACGGCCTCGATGCGCACGGGCCGGCCCTCGATCCCCACGACGGCCATCGCCGTGGCCGTCCCGAGCCTCATGAGAGGCCCTCGACGTGTTCGACGAGGCATTCGCCTGCGTCGTCGACGGTGATCGCCAGAAGGTCGACGCGCAACCGGTCGCAGCGCGCGTCGTGTTCGTCGGCCCATGCTGCGAGCAGGTGCCGCAGCCGCGCCGCCTTCTCGGGCGAGACGGCTTCGATGGCGCCGACTCGGCCTCCTTTCCGCCTGGTCTTGACCTCGACGCCGACCACCGTCGAGGCCGTGGGCGCCGAGGCGACGATGTCCAGCTCGCCGTGGCGGCATCTCCAATTCCTCGCCAGGACGGCGTATCCGTGGGCCGTCAGGAGCCGGGCGGCGACTTCTTCGCCCCATTCGCCGAGCTCGCGGGCGCCGGCGTCGACAGAGAGTGCGGGAACGGTGAAACTCATGCACCCCAGTGTCGGCCATGGAGGGCGAGACGCTCCCGACCGGCGAACAGACTGTGGATAGGCGTGCCATGCCGGGACGCTGTTGACCGCCATTCCCCGGTCAAGGCCGCCTCTCCGGGCCGCCTCCGGTCAAGGCCTCCCCAGTCAGCCTAGTCAAGCCCCGGCCGACCCTGCCGGCCCCTCGTCGTCCCCACCGGGCTCTCAGTCGCGCAGGTCGAGTTCGCGCGTGAAGTCGGCCTTGTTGAGCTCTTCGACGTTGACGTCCTTGAAGGTCACGATGCGCACGGAGCGCACGAATCGGGTCGAACGGTAGATGTCCCACACCCAGGCGTCGGCCAGGTTGACCTCGAAGAAGACCTCTCCGCCGGAGGAGGCGCGGACTTTCACGTCGACGTCGTTGGCCAGGTAGAAGCGGCGCTCGGTCTCCACGACATAGCGGAAGATGTTGATGACGTCGCGGTACTCCCGGTACAGCGAGAGCTCGGCGTCGGCCTCGTAGCCCTCGATTTCGCTCATGTAGCCTCTCCTTGCGTCACCCCCGGCAGGTGCCAGGATGTCCTGTGGTGAGCCGACGGCCCCAGCCTGGCCAGCCCCCGGATATGCGCCGGCGAGGCATAGCCTTTGTTCCTGGCCCAATCGTAACCGGGATGCCGTTCGTCCAGGGCGACCATCATGGCGTCGCGTTCCACCTTCGCCACCACCGACGCCGCGGCGACCGCCGAACAGCTCGCGTCGGCCCTGACGCGCATGTGCACCGGGATGTGCGGAAGCGCCGAGTCGAGGTCGAAGAGGGAGCCGTCGGCCCACCAGTTGTGGCGTCCGTCCAGGAGCACGGCGTCGGGCAGCGGGCCGCGGAGCCTGTCGAGGGCGTCGCGCGCCGCCCAGCGCAGCGCGGCGATCACTCCGCGGCCGTCGACGACGTCCGGCCCGGCGTGCCCGACCGCGACGTCGAGGGCCCAGGAGCGCACCTTCGGGGCCATCCGCTCCCTGGCCGCCGGGGTCATCCGCTTGGAGTCGCGCAGGCCGTCGGGTGCCTGGCCCACGTCGGCGTCCACGAGCGCTATCCCCACGCTCACGGGTCCCGCCAGGGATCCGCGTCCGACTTCGTCGACTCCAGCGAGGACCCCGCCCGGCCCCAGCCCCGAGAGGATGTCGAGCTCGAGCGCCCTGTCCGGGATGACACCGCCCGTCGTCACGGGACCGACGAGAACACGCTGGAGGCGCTGGGGATGCCGCCGAACCTGGAGAACGGGTAGAAGATCGCCCAGGCGCGGCCGACCACGTTGTCGACGGGCACGAACCCGTTGCCCTCGCTGGAGGCGTGATACCGCGAATCGCGGGAGTTCGAGCGGTTGTCGCCCATCACCCACAGCTTCCCCTTGGGGACGACGACGTCGAAGGCGACCTCGGACGGCCGGACCCCCCGGTCGAGATAGGTCTCCTTGAGCTCCACGCCGTTGACCGTCAGATTGCCGGCGGCCGTGCAGCATTTGACCCGGTCGCCTCCGACTCCGATCACCCGCTTGACCAAGTGTTTGCCGGAATCGGCGGGGAGGAGGCCGACCGTCTGAAGCGCATTGCTGATGCCCCGCCTCCAGGCCGGGCGGTTGTCGGGGACGTCGCCCAGCCAGTTGCCCGGATCGACGAAGACCACGACGTCGCCGCGGTTGATGTCGCCTGCGCTGTCGACCATGCGGTTGACGGCGATGCGGTCGCCCGGCTTCAGTGTGGACTCCATCGAGCCCGACGGCACGTAGAAGGCCTGCACGAAGAAGGTCTTGATGACGACCGAGACGAGCAGCGCGACGGCGACGATCGCGAGGGTCTCCAGAGAGGACCGCAGGAAGGACGCGCGCTTCTCGTCCTCCGCCAGTCGCTTGTCGTCGGCGAGGTCTTCGTCGGGCTCGGAGTCCTCCGAGCCCGCGGCGGCTCCCGACTCAGCGGGCCCGGCCTGGTCGCCCGGGGAGGGCGACGCCTGCGTAGAGGCCTCTTCGAGCCGCTCCGGAGGGAACGACGGCGGCATCTCCCCCTCCGGCGTTCCGACCTCGGGGCTTTCCTTCATCTGCGGCTCCTCGATACCCACACTTCGGTTTTCTTGTCTTCTCGCACTGTCGCGGGCAGTCCTCAAGGCTGTCGGAACGGCGCGTTTCCTAGCCTGCCATCCTACCGGCACCACCCCGGCGCACACGCCCGGCAGCACGCGCGGGTGTCCAATCTCGCCTTCCCTCCCGCCCGCCCCCGGGGCGGCGCACATGCCGTTAACCGAGTGTTGACCGCTAATCTCAACTCTGGCCTCAGCTGTCACGCAACCGGAGAGCCCCCTGCGAACTACCTCACATCGCGAGAGGCCGCCGGGTCGCGGAAGGCCCGGACCGATCTGCCGTTCCCCTCGCGCGGACGCACGCACCGGCCTCCGGGCGCGAGCACCGGTTCGCGCGGACGCACGCACCGGCCTCCGGGCGCGAGCACCGGTTCGCGCGGACGCACGCGGCAGACCCAGCCTGTCAAGGGCAGCCCCGTCCGCCGCGCGGAGCGATGTCGGATGCAGGTTTTTACGTCGCGGGGGTGCAGTCCGCCGCGCGGGCGCGCGTCTCGGCGGACCGGAAGGGCGACCGGACGCACGCGACGGTGCCCGCCGTGGCCGTGCTGGCGGCGGGCACCGAAGGACGCGGCGGAAGCGCGCTACCGGCGCTGGTCCTCGCGGCGTTCTTTGATCTTGGCCGCCTTGCCGTGCAGGCCGCGCAGGTAGTAGAGCTTGGCGCGGCGCACGTCGCCGCGGGTGACGACTTCGATCGACTCGATGGAGGGCGAGTGAAGGGGGAAAGTGCGCTCCACGCCCACGCCGAAGGAGATCTTGCGGACGATGAACGCTTCGCGGATGCCCGACCCGGTGCGTCCCAAGACCACCCCCTGGAACGCCTGGGTCCGGGTGCGGCTCCCTTCGACGACTCGGACGTTGACCTTGACGGTGTCGCCCGGGCGGAACTCGGGGATGTCGTCGCGAAGCTGGGGCTTCTCGACGAAGTCGAGGATCTGCATGGTACTTCTCTTTCCGCCCGTGCGCGCAGGCCACGGGCGCGGTCGGGGCGGCCTGGCCGCCTGTCGTCAGAGCTCGCCGGTGCACGATCCCCTGCGGCAGATCCAGCGCACTGTCGGGGCGAGACAGCTTGTCAATTATGCCATGCGAATCGGGCGGGCGAAAACGGCGTCGCGGTTGTCCTGGTCACCGACCCGGAAGGTCCTCTGCCCCTGGAAGCGGAAGCCGAGCCGCCGGTAGGCCCGCTGGGCGCGTTCGTTGGCGGCGTTGGTCCCCAGCCACACGTAGGCTTCGGGCCAGGGGGCCGCCCATTCCTCCAGCCGCGACCGCGTCGCCTCCCACAGAAGCGCGGCGGCGCCGGTCCCCCGCAGTCGTCGGTCGAGGTAGAACTTCGACAGCTCGACGAGGGGGCCGGACCGGGGTCGGCCGTCGACGACGGCCTGGACGGGGGCTCCCCGTTCGGCCCCCGCCACTGCGCCGTCCGGCGGCAGGCAGGCGAGCGCGTAGCCGAGGATCCGCCCGCCGACGGCGAGCGCCATCGTCAGGCATCCGGGGTCGTCGACGTATCGCGAGAAGTCCTCGCGGGACAGATGGGACTCGACGAAGGCCCGCATGTCCTCCTCGCGCATGCCGGGAGGGCATGCGTCCGGGAAGGTGCGCGCCGCCAGGTCCGCCAGTCCGGGGACGTCCGAGGCGGCGGCCTCCCGCGCCGACGCGGGGAGAGGGTGGGCCGCGCCGGCCGGCACGAGGTATCCGAGCCCGGCGAGCGCGCGCCTGTCCCCCCGGTCGAGACCTTCCGCCGGCAGCGCCTCGATCATGTCGGGGCGCCGGCCGGCCGTGACCTCCAGGGCCCGGTCGCGGCGCCACCTGGCGACCTTCCCGTGGTCGCCGGAGGTCAGGACGGCGGGGACGTCCAGTCCGCGCCAGCGCGCGGGCCGGGTGTAGACGGGGTATTCGAGGAGCCCGGCCGCGCCGTGGGATTCCTCGACGAGGGACTCCGGGTTGCCGACCAGGCCCGGCACGAGCCGCCCCACGGCTTCGACGAGGGCGACGGCCGCGACCTCCCCGCCGTTCAGCACGTAGTCCCCGAGCGAATACCGGACGACGCGCACCCCCGACTCCTCGTAGTGGTCGGCGACGCGGGCGTCGATGCCCTCGTAGCGTCCGCAGGCCAGGACGATGTGGCCGACCGCCGCCAGGTCCTCGCACATCCGCTGGGTCAGCGGGGTCCCGGAGGGCGTGGGGACGGCCAGGACGCCGTCGTCGCCCAGGGTGTCGTCGAGTGCGGCGCCCCAAACGTCGGGGCGCATGACCATGCCCGCTCCTCCGCCGAACGGCGTGTCGTCGACGCTCCTGTGCGGGTCGTCGGTCCAGTCGCGCAGATCGTGGACGGCGATGTCGAGGATCCCGCGCTCGCGGGCCTTCCCGATGAGGGAGAGGTCGAGCACGGCGAAGAACTCGGGGAACACCGAGACGATGTCGAAGCGCACGGCTATCCCCTTCCGGCGCCTTCCCCTCGCACGGCGCGGGGATCGCCGGTCGAATCCGAGTCGGCCCCGTCCGGTCCGGCGGCCTGCGCGTCGGCGGGATCGGGCCCGTCGGCGGCGTGCGGAGCCTCGGAGAACAGGCCTCCCGGCGCGTCGATGACCACGCGGCCGCCTTCGAGGTCGACCTCCGTGACGATTTCGCGGACGAGGGGGACGCGGACGAGCCCCCCGTCCTGCTCGCGGACGAGGAGGAGGTCCTGGGCCGCGCCCGTCTCCAGCCCGCCGACCCGACCGAGGGTGCGACCCTCGGGGTCGAGGGCCTCCAGCCCGACGAGTTCGTGTTCGTACCACGCGTCGTCCTCGACGTACTCGTCCTCGTCGGTTTCGACGGTGAGCCTGATCCCGCGCAGCCGTTCGGCCATCGTGCGGTCGGAGCACTCGGCGAACACCGCATACGTGCCGCCTTTGTACTGGCGCGCGCGGACGAGGGTGAGCGGTCCGACCTCGGCGGGGTCGGTCTCCAGCATCGTCCGCGGGGCGAGGCGGCGCTCGGGCTGGTCGGTGCGCACGTCGAGGCGCACCTCGCCCTTGAGTCCGCGGGGCGACCCGATGACCGCCACTGTCAACTGCATGGCGTCTCTCTTCCCTTCCTCCGATGGCCCGGCCCGGCCAATCCCGCAGTCTCCCAGCCGATCGTGCGAAGGCGCGAACGGAGCCGAGGCCGAATCGACGACAAACGAAATAGAGCCGATGAAGATGGGCCGGCCCGCGACTACGGACCGGCCCATCGCCTCGGCTTCTATCAGCGCTGGTCCGTCTCGATGACGTCCACGCGCACGGCGCCCTTGCTCGACAGAGCGCCGACGACGGCCCGCAAGGCCTTGGCCGTGCGGCCGTTGCGTCCGATGACGCGCCCTAGATCGTCGGGGTTGACGCGGACCTCAAGCAGGTCTCCACGACGTGTCGTACGCGCCTTGACCCTGACGTCGTCAGGGCTGTCGACGATCCCGCGTACGAGGTGTTCAAGAGCCTGCGCCAACATCAGGCGTCCTCAGCCGAAGAGGCCGAATCGGACGAATCCGGGGAGTCGGGCGAATCCGGGGAGTCGGGCGAGTCGCCGGAATCCGCCGACCGAGCCGCCGCTGCCTCGGCGCGGCGCCTCTCGGCTTCGTTCTGCGCCGACTCGACGGCTGCCTTGCGCCGCGTCTCGACGTCGCCGGAGTCCTTGACCTTGAGCCGGCCCTCGGCCCCGGGCAGACCCTTGAACTTCTGCCAGTCCCCCGTGATCTTCAACTGGGTGAGCACCGGCGGTGTGGGCTGGGCGCCAACGGAGAGCCAGTACTGAGCGCGCTCGGAGTCGATCTCGATGAGAGAGGGATCCTCCGTGGGATGGTACTTGCCGATCTCCTCGATGACCCGGCCGTCGCGGCGTTTGCGGGCGTCGACGACGACGACGCGGTAGTAGGGTGCACGGATCTTGCCCATGCGCTTGAGACGGATCTTGACTGCCACTTGTGTGGTCACTCCTGGTTCTTGCTCGATTCGGGCCGTGCCCGACGCGGTGGGAGGCGCATCCGGCGGGTCCGAGACTGAGGCAGCCAGAGGTTGAGAGGGCCCTCTTTCGCCCGAGTACAGAGCTCAAGTTTGCCAGACGGAAGCTGCCGTAGGCAATCGGGACGAACAGCCGGCCCGGTGCGATCGGGCACAGCCCGCGCGGGCGGCCCGGGCGCGGCGCCGATTCCTCGCAGGTGGTGGCCGTGCGGCTGATCTCCCAGGAGCTCGCCGCGCTCGATGCGTGCGCTGAACGGCAGGGCGAGAGCCGGTCGGCCGTCATTCGGGAGGCTCTGACCGGCATCGCCGCGTGAGGTCCCCACGCGAGTCCACCCGTCTGCGGGTTCACCCGTCCGAGCGGTTTTCGACGCGGCGAACATCGTGGAGCCCGCCGCATCTGCGCGTGCGGGGCTTCACACCGGCCTCCCCCGCCGCGAGAATTGCCGGGTGACCAATGATGAATCCGCCGCCAGCCTCAGCCGTTACGCCTGGCTGTCGGTGGCGGCCGCCGTCGTGACGATCCTGTTGAAGACCGTCGCCTACTTCGTGACGGGATCCGTGGGGCTGCTTTCGGACGCGGCGGAGTCCGTCGTCAACCTCGTGGCGGCCGTCGTCGCCGTCGTCGCGCTGAGGCAGGCGGCCAAGCCCGCCGACGCGAAGTACTCCTTCGGGCGCTCCAAGGCCGAGTACTTCTCCTCCACGGTCGAGGGGGCCATGATCTTCATCGCCGCGGGGTTCATCGTCGTCTCCGCGGTCAGCCGCATCATCCGGCCCGCCGAAGTCGACAACCTCGGCCCCGGCCTCGTCCTCTCCGCGGCGGCGTCCGCGATCAACGGGGTGGTCGCCGTCGTCCTCATGCGCGCCGGCCGCAGGCACGGCTCTCCCGCCCTCGTCTCGGACGCCAGGCACCTGTGGACCGACGTCGCCACGTCGGCCGGGGTCGTCGTCGGAGTCGGCCTCGTGGCGGTCACACACCAGAACGTGCTCGATCCCGTCGTCGCCCTCCTCGTGGGGCTCAACATCCTGGTGACGGGCTGGCGCCTGCTGCACGGCTCGCTCGAGGGGCTCATGGACGTCACGCTCTCCGAGGAGCAGAACGCGGCGCTCATCGCCGCCCTCGAAGCCCATTCCTGCGCGCAGGTCCGATTCCACGGCCTGCAGACCCGTGCGGCTGGCCAAGCGTCCTTCGCCAACGTCCACATGCTCATCCCCGGCTCGTGGAGCGTCCGGCACGGCCACGAGTTCGCCCACGAGATCGCCGAGGCGATGGAGGCCGCCGTCCCCGGCCTCCAGGCCGACGTGCACCTCGAACCGTTGGAGGATCCGCGCTCCTACGAGGACATCCCCGCCGGTTCGCTCTCGGTCGGCGACGGCGACACGTACGCCACGTGACCGGCCCCGCGCACCGCCCCGGATCCCTTCCGCGATCCGCCCCGAGTCTTCCCCTTCCGCTATCCGAACCCAAGGAGGCCCCATGAGCAACCGCCGTCCATACGTCGCCGGCGTCGACTCGTCGACACAGTCGTGCAAGGTAGTCGTCTACGACCCGTCCCGGAAACGCGTCGTGCGCGAGGGCAGAGCCCCGCATCCGGAGGGGACCGAGGTCGACCCCGAGGCGTGGTGGGCCGCTTTCCTGCAGGCCGTCGAACTCGCCGGAGGCCTCGACGACGTCGCCGCGCTCTCCGTGGGGGGCCAGCAGCACGGCATGGTCTGCCTCGACGCGCACGGGGATGTCGTCCGGCCCGCACTGCTGTGGAACGACACCCGTTCGGCGGGCGCCGCCCGCGACCTCATCCGCGAACGCGGCGCCGACTCCCGCGACGACGCGGGGTCCGAAGGGGCCGCGTGGTGGGCCGAGGCCACCGGCTCCGTGCCCGTCGCCTCCCTGACCGTGACAAAGCTGCGCTGGCTGGCCGACAACGAGCCCGAGAACGCGGCCCGCATCGCCGCGATCTGCCTGCCCCACGACTACCTGACGTGGCGCATCATGGGCTCGCCTTCGCTCCAAGCCCTGGTCACGGACCGGTCCGACGCGTCGGGCACCGGGTACATGGCCCGCGAGGACCCCGTCTACAGGCGCGACATCCTGGCCAGCGCCCTGCGCGTCGACGAGGCGTCCGCGTCCAGCCTCGTCCTGCCCGTCATCGCCGGCCCGTGGGACGAGGCCGGACGGGGCGACCCCGGGAAGGGATGGGGCGAGATCGTCCTCGGCCCGGGATGCGGCGACAACGCCGGCTCCGCCCTGGGCGTGGGGCTCGAACCCGGCTCGGCGCTGCTCTCGCTGGGCACCTCCGGCGTGGTCGCGGCCGTCTCCGCGGCCCCGGTCGCCGATCCGTCCGGCCTGGTCACCGGATTCTCGGACGCCACGGGCAACTGGCTGCCGCTGGCCTGCACCCTCAACGCCTCCCGGATCATCGACGCGATGGCGAGGGTCACGGGATTGGACTACGGGGAATTCGACGAGGCCGCTCTGTCCGTCCCCGACGCCGGCGGTCTGGAGCTCGTCCCCTTCTTCGAAGGGGAGCGCACCCCGAACCTTCCGGATGCGACGGCCGAACTGCGCGGCATGACGCTCGCGAACTCGGATCGCGCCCACGTCGCCCGAGCCGCCGTCGAGGGGCTGCTCGGCCTCATGCGGCACGCGCTCGACGCGGTGCGATCGCTGGGCGTCCCGCTGGACCGCGTCGTCCTCGTCGGCGGCGGGGCGAAGTCGGCCGCCGTCCGGGCGTTGGCTCCGCAGATGCTCGACGCAGCCGTGGAGCTGCCCGAACCGGGCGAGTACGTCGCCCTGGGGGCCGCCAAGCAGGCGGCGAGGGTCCTCGGCGCGTAGGGCCGTCGTCCTGTGAAGCCCCGGTGCCGCCGACCGGACGGCGACGCAGGACCTCGGCGTCGCCCGCGGGCGGAAGCCCCGGTGCCGCCACCGGACCGTGTGCCGGCGACCGTACCGTGTCGTTGAAGAGGCTGTTTCGATACGGCCGCGAAGCCCCGGTGCCGGCGCCTGCCCGGGCAGAGGCACCGCGAAGCGTCGCCGCCCCGGTCACGTCGAACTGCGGCCCCCGAGCGTCCCGGGAGCCCCGTCGGCGTTCCCGGACACGGGCACCCCGTCGACGAACACGCGGCTCGGCCGGGCGACCTCGGCGATCTCCTCCTCGGGGTCGGCCGCGTAGACGACGACGTCGCCCGGAGCCCCCTCCTGCCAGGCGGGCAGCCCCAGGCGCCTCCGCCCGGCGTAGGAGGCGGCGGCCATCGCGACGCCGGCGGGCATGCCGGCCGCGACCGCGGCGCGGATCTCCACCGAGAGGATCCTCGCCGGATCGCCGCCGTCGGTGTCGGTTCCCATGAGGAAGAGCGTGCCCGCCTCGACCATGAGGGCGAGGCGCTCTACGCGCCGCGCGTGCATGTCGAGCATCCGCCCCCGGTAGACGGGGTATCTCCCGGCCCGGGAGGCGATGTCGGCGAACGTCGCGACCTGGCAGACGGTCGGGTCGACGAGCACCCCGCGGGCGGCAGCCTCGACCATCTGGTCGCGCGTCATGCCGGACCCGTGCTCGATGCAGTCCACCCCGGCCTCCAGGGCGTCGTCGACCGTCTCGACGGCGAAGGCGTGCAGGGCGACGCGGGCGCCCGCGTCGTGGGCGGCGGCGACGGCCTCCGCGAGGGCTTCGCGCGGCCACAGGGGCCGCAGGTCGGAGTCGGCTCCTTCGGAGCGGTCGATCCAGTCTCCGACGACCTTGACCCAGCCGTCGCCTCGCGCGGCCTGTCGCAGGGCTTCGCCGGCCAGATCGGCCGGCTCGACGTCGACCGCCAGGTGCCGGATGTACCGCTTGTACCGGGCGATGTGCCGGCCCGCGCGCAGGACTTTGGGCCTTCCGGGTGCGGCGAGGCCTGCGACGTCGCGCTGGGCCCCCATCTCCCGGATGGCCGTCACTCCCGCCGCGCGGGCCGTCTCCAGGCGGCGCAGGACCTCGGCGTCGCCCGCGGGCGCGGCCGTGTGGGACAGTCCGGGATGCGCGTGGGCGTCGACCAGGCCCGGGTAGGCGACGCCGGGGACGTCCTCGACGGGTCCGGGAGGCCGCGTGCGGGTGATGACGCCGTCCGCGATCCACACGTCGCCGGATTCGCATCCGCGCAGGGCGCCCGTCAGCCTGTAGGCGGCCATCTATCGGAGGAACTTGGAGAACTGTTCGAAGTCGGCGGCGCTGGGCGGCTCGGCCGCGGCCCCGAAGGAGCTGCCCTTGGCGGCCTGCTGTTGCTTGCCCGCGGCGGCCTCGGCCTCCTGCCTGGCGCGCTTGGCCGGGTTGCCCGACCTGCCCTTCTTGTTCGCTCTGCCGCCGGCCGTCTTCTTCTGGGCGCGTTTGGCCTTGCGCCCGCCGCCGGTGCCCGGGATCCCGGGCATTCCGGGCACCGAGCCGCCGCGGGAGACCTGTTGCATCATCTTGCGGGCCTGCTCGAAGCGGTCCATGAGCGAGTTGACCTCCTGGACGGACGTCCCCGAGCCCTTGGCGATCCTCATGCGGCGCGATCCGTTGAGGATCTTGGGGTCGTTGCGCTCGCCGGGGGTCATCGAACGGACGATCGCCTCGATCCGGGTGATGGATCCCTCGTCGAACTGCTCGAGGGCCTCGCGGTACTGGCCCATGCCGGGCAGCATCCCCATGATCTTCTTCATCGACCCCATGCGCTTGATCTGCTGGAGCTGCTCGATGAAGTCGTCGAGCGTGAAGGACCCTTCGCTCATCTTCGCGGCGAGCTCGGCCTGCTGCTGCTCGCTCCACGTGCGCTCGGCCTGTTCGATGAGCGTGAGGATGTCGCCCATGTCCAGGATGCGGGAGGCCATGCGGTCGGCGTGGAACTGTTCGAAGTCCGCCAGCTTCTCGCCGGTGGAGGCGAAGAGGATGGGGACGCCCGTCACTCCCCGCACGGACAGCGCCGCGCCGCCGCGGGTGTCGCCGTCGAGTTTGGAGACCACCACGCCGGTGAAGCCGACGCCCTCCTGGAAGGCGTTGGCGGTGGCCACGGCGTCCTGGCCGATCATCGCGTCGATGACGAAGAGCACCTCGTTGGGGTCGACGGCGGCGCGGATGTCGGCGGCCTGGCGCATCATCTCCTCGTCGATGCCCAGGCGCCCGGCGGTGTCCACGACGACGACGTCGTACCCGTACTCCTCGGCCCTGGCCAGCCCCGACCGGGCCACCGCGACGGGGTCGCCGACACCGTTGCCGGGCTCTGGCGCCCACACGTCCACCCCGGCCTGGGATCCGACGACCTGCAGCTGGGTGACGGCGTTGGGGCGCTGGAGGTCGGAGGCGACCAGGAGCACCTTTCGGTTGCGCTCGTCCTTCAGCCACCGTCCGAGCTTGCCCGCCAGGGTGGTCTTGCCCGCGCCCTGCAGGCCCGCGAGCATGATGACCGCGGGCCGGCCGGACAGGTCGAGCTCGCGGGTCTGCCCGCCCAGGATCTCGACGAGTTCGTCGTTGACGATCTTGACGACCTGCTGGCTCGGGTTGAGCGCCTGGGAGGCGATGGCGCCGGTCGCCTTCTCCCGCACCGCCGCGGTGAAGGACCGGACGACGGGCAGGGCGACGTCGGCGTCCAGGAGTGCGCGCCGGATCTGCGAGACGGTCTCCTCGACGTCCGAGGCGGACAGGCGCCCCTTGGAGCGGAGGTTCTTGAAGGATTTGGTGATTCGATCGGAAAGCGTGTTGAACACGAGCCTACCTCTGGTTTGCGAACAGCATCTGCGGCAATTCTATGCTATGGCGGCCTGGGCCCGGTGCACGAGGACGTCCACGAGCCCGGCCTTCCACGCGTCCCAGGCCTCTTCCTTGCAGGCGGAGGCGTCCGCCTGCACGAGCAGGTGGAGGCAGGCGAGGAGTTCGCCGTCTCCCCCGACGGCCTCGGCGATGGCCCGGGCCGTCGCCGGGTCGGCCGGGTCGGCGCATGCGATCATCCGCGGCAGGAACAGGTGGTGGCGCACGAGGAGGGCCACGTCGCGCCTGACGCCGGCCGGATAGCCCATGGGCGCCAGGATGCCCTCGATCATCGCCGCTCCCCGCTCGCTGTGGCCGGGCGTCCCGGGGCGCTTGCCGATGTCGTGGAACAGGGTGGACAGCAGCAGGGCGCGTCGCCTGTCGGGGCTGAGGCGTTCGAGCCTCTCGCCCGAGGACGCCTCGAATCGGGGAAGCAGCGAGACGGCCTCCAGCTGGTGTCTGTCGACCGTGTGGCGGTGCAAGGCCGAGCGCTGCGGGAGGTTGCGGACCGACTGCCAGGCCGGGATGAGCTCGGTCAGCAGGCCCGCCAGATCCAAGTGCTCCCAGACCGGCAGCTGCGAGGGGCCCGAGGCCAGTATGCTCTCCAGGTCTCGCCGCGCCCAGCCCGGCCAGGGCCGGCCCGTCCGGCCGAGTTCCCGTCCGGCGCCCATCTCCCGCATGAGGACCAGGGTCTTCTGCCGGATCGGCATGCCGGTTCGGGCGCTCTCCCGGGCCAGTGCGAAGAGTGTTCCCGGGTCTTCCGCCGAGGCGCCCCTGCCCAGGACGAGCTCGCCGCTGCGCGCCCCGACCCTGGGGGCGACGTCGTCGAAGAGCGGCGGGCGGCGCCGTCCCCGGACGATGCGGGGCCGGACGATGCTGGGCGTGAGATTGCGCCGCGCCCTGGCGGCCGTGTCCTCGTAGGCTCCGCGTATGATGCGCGCGGCCCCGCTCACCCGCGCCAGGAGTTCGTCCGCGCCCGCCGGGCCCTCGAATCCGAGGATGGCCGCCACGTCGTCGTGCGACTGGATCCTTAGGGCGTGCTGATGGCGGCGCGTGACGGTGGCGAGGGCGTCGCGCACGTCCAGGAGGAACCGGTAGGAGGGCTCGTAGTCGATGACCGGGCGTTCGGCCAGCCACGAGGCGACGAGCGCGCGGACGAACGTGGCGTCGCGCATGCCTCCGGCAGCCTCCTTGACATCGCCTTCGATCTCGTAGGCGAGTTCGCCGGCGCGGGCGACGCGGGCGCGCTGGAGCGCCTCGATCTCGGGGAAGCGCAGACGCGCGGTCGCCCGCCAGTCCGCGTGGACGCTGCGGGCCGCCCGCTCAACGAGGTCCGCGTCCCCCGCGATCCAGCGAAGGTCGAGCAGCGATATCGAGGCTTTCAGGTCGCCGGCCGCGATCCCCCGGCACTCGTCCAGGGAGCGGACCGAGTGGTCGAGTTCGATCCCCGAGTCCCACAGGGGATACCACAGGGCGTCGGCCAGCGAGTCGATGTCCCCGGCGCGGTGCGATCGGTGGAGCAGCACGAGGTCGAGATCGGACTCCGGCCCGCAGTCGCCGCGGCCCAGCGAGCCGACCGCCGCCAGGGCCGTGCCCGGCAGTCCGCGCCCGCCGGCGACCGCGTCCCACAGCTGTCGGAGCGCCTCCTCGGCCAGCCGGGTCCACTCCGCGCGCGAGGGCTCTCCCAGGGGAGGCACGGATCGCCGGGCCTCCGCGAGGCCCTCTAGCAGCGGAACCCCGTCCGCGGCGGGGGGAGTCAGAGAACTCCCTCACCGGTTTCGCCGGTGCGCACGCGGATGACCTCCTCGATCGGGCTGATCCAGATCTTCCCGTCTCCGATCCTGCCCGAACGGGCGGCGTCGGCGATGGTCTGGGCGGTCGCCTGCGCCTCGCCGTCGGGCGTGAGGATCTCGATCCTCACCTTCGGCAGGAGGTCGACCGTGTACTCCGCCCCGCGATACACCTCGGTGTGGCCGCGCTGGCGTCCGTGTCCGTTGACCTGGGAAACGGTCATCCCCCTGATTCCGAGCGCGAGGATCGCCTTCTTCACCTCATCGAGGCGATGGGGCTGGATCACGGCGGTCACGAGCTTCATGCGGGCTTCTCCTGGAGGAGGGCGTCGACGAAGCCTTCGGGGTCGAAGGGGGCGAGGTCGTCGGCGCCTTCGCCCAACCCGACGAGCTTGACGGGGACTTCGAGCTCGCGCTGCACGGACACGACGATCCCTCCCTTGGCCGTGCCGTCGAGCTTGGTCAGCACGATGCCGGTGATGCCGGTGACCTCGCCGAAGACCTGCGCCTGGCGCATGCCGTTCTGGCCGGTGGTCGCGTCCAGGACGAGGAGGACCTCGCCGACGGGCGCGTTGCGCTCCATCACCCGTTTGATCTTGCCGAGTTCGTCCATCAGCCCCGACTTGTTCTGGAGGCGCCCGGCGGTGTCGACCACGACCACGTCCGCTCCGTTCCGGCGCCCGGCGTCCACGGCGTCGAAGGCGACCGAGGCCGGATCGGCCCCCTCACGGTCGGAGCGCACGACGTCGACGCCGACCCGCTCGCCCCAGGTCGTGAGCTGGTCGGCCGCCGCGGCCCGGAAGGTGTCGGCGGCGCCCAGGACGACCCGTTTGCCTTCGGCCACGAGGACGCGCGCCAGCTTGCCGACCGTGGTCGTTTTGCCCGTGCCGTTGACCCCCACCACGAGGATCGTCGCGGGGTTGGATTCGTCGTGGTCCAGCGACAGCGAGCGGTCCATGCCCGGGTCGACGAGGGCGAGCAGCTCCTCCCTGAGGATCGCGCGGACCCTCTCGGGGTCGCGCGTGCCCTCGACCTTCGTCTTCGTCTTGAGGCTCTCCATGATCTCGGAGGTCGCCTCCAGCCCGACGTCCGCCATGAGCAGGGTGTCCTCTAACTCCTCCCAGTCGGCGGCGGAGAGGTCGCCGCGGGAGAGGATGGACAGGAGCCTTCCTCCCAAGCCGCCGGAACGCGCGAGCCTGGCGCGCAGGCGCTGCATGCGCGAGGGCACGGACTCGGGGGTCTCGATCGCCGTGGCCGTCAGCTCCGGCGTCTCGGGGAGCTCGGCGGGGGCCTCGGGCGCTTCGACGGCCTGTTCCCCGGTCTGCTCCTCCGCCTCTTCCTCCGTCAGTTCGAGGCCGTGCCGTCCCTCGGGGGGTTTGTCGCGTCGGGTGAGCATCGACCGGCGCCTGTAAGCCACCAGGGCGCTGGCGAGCAGGCCCACGACCACGATGATGCCGCCGATGAGATAGAGAATCGGGTTAACGTCGTTCACGGTGCCAGTCTTCCAGAAACTCACGCGGAGCGCACGGGCCGGTTCGCGTGGCGGCGTTCTCCTCCCGCGCGCCCGCGCATCCGGCCGGGCCGACGGTCGCAGCAGACTCTCCGGCGCGCGGCCGGCTCAGATTCGGCATGGCCCTGTCGACGCGGAGGACTCGGGCACGCAGAGGACCCCGCGGGCATGAAAAAAGGGCCCGCGTAGGCGGACCCCGATCGGGGCGGGATCGGTGACGGCGAGGGCGCCGTCAGGCGGACCGCGCGGAGGGCTCTGTGCGCGACGCGGATTTCTGGATCGGCTGGTCCGGCGCAGGCGGGCCGCCCTGGGGCGCCCGGACGTCTCGCGGCTGGTCGCCCGGCGACTGGCGGGAGCCGGACTGCGGCGCGGCCCCGACGGCCTCGGGCCTCCCGGCGCCGTTCTCCACGGCCCCGCCGGACGCGACGGCGGCCGCATTCCCGGTGGAAATCCCGGCGGCGAGCCCTCGGCTTGGGCTCGGAGCGCCCCCGGCGGAAGGACCGCCCGACGCCGGCGTCCCCTTTCCGGCCCCGACCATCCGAGTGAATCCCCCCTCGACGGTCTCGGGAGTCACGTACGGGGAGGTGTCCTCGGGGAAGGCGCTGAAGACGTCCCCCACGGACGTGTCGCGCATCGTCACGTCGAATTCGTCGAGCTGCCGGTCTTCGGCACGCCACGCCTCGACCGTGTCGGCTATCACCCCCTTGCCCCGCGAGCTGCGGGCGAGGACCAAGCCGTAGACGACGCCGGCGGCGGCGAGGATGGCCAAGACGAAGAGGAATTGTACGATCACCCTTTCATTATGAATGCGTTCCGTTCGGAATACAGAGAACGAAACGAGATAAAGCGGTGAATTATATTACATCCCAGCGACCATGTCGACCGCACGCCCATCCGGCGCCCAGGACGAGCGGAGTCAGGCCCTGCCGGAGCGCATCCTGCCGGAGTGCGCGAGCCTCGCGGACCGCCGTCTGGAGGGCCGAGCCCGCCGCGCAGATTTTCCACGCCCCCGCCCGACCGCATCATTTTCACACTCCGCCCACAACGCAGGCGAGCACGTCGACGGCATCCGGCTTTCCCGAGCCGTTCGGCCCGATGACGCAGCGCCCGCCGGCTCGAAAACGAAAGCCGTCGGCACGGCGAACGCCGCCGACGCGACCACGGCCTGAATCCGCGAATCGTCAACGTTTTCACGGGCACGACCCCACCGCAGCCCTCCGCGCCGGCGCAGCGTGTCAGCGGCAGGCGCCACTCGTTCCCCTCACTGGATCGGGAGAAACTCTTTACCTTATTTTACTGTTTTCGTCAACTGTTAGCCCAACCCTTGACGGAGGCGAAGTGGTCGGCAAGCATGAAAAGTCGTATTATGCGAATTATGCGACATGCATCTTAGGAGTGAGTTTTTCAGTGGGTTTTCTATCAGAACGGCGGGAGCAAATTCTGTCTGCGAGCTGGCAGCACTTGTCCCTGGTCGTGCAGTGTCTGATCCTCGCGACCGTCATCGCGATCGGCATTGCCGCCCTGTGCTACCGGAATAGGGCATTGACCTCCCTTGCCAACAACGTGTCCGCAATCGGCCTGACCATCCCCTCATTCGCGCTCATCGGCTTGCTGATCGTCCCTCTGGGCTTCGGCGTCATGCCGGCGGTCGTCGTCATCACCTTCTACGCCGTCCTCCCCATCCTCCGCAATGCGATCGTGGGGTTCTCGGGCGTGGACGGCAACATCCTGGAGGCCGCGCGCGGAATCGGAATGTCGCGAACGGCGACATTCGTCAAAGTCGAACTACCCCTGGCCTGGCCCGTCATCCTGGCGGGAATGCGCATCTCGGCGCAGATGGTCATGGGCATCGCCGCCATCAGCGCCTACGCCCTCGGCCCCGGCCTCGGCGGCTTCATCTTCACCGGGCTGACCCGACTGGGCGGCGCCAATTCCCTCGAATCGGTGCTGACCGGCGTGATCGCCGTCGTCATCCTAGCCCTCATTCTCGACGGCCTGCTTCTTCTCGTAGGCCGTCTCACTACGTCGCGAGGTATTCATGTCTGAGAACAAGCAAATTGAAAAACACATTTTCGGGGACCAGGAAGCCGACGTCACCGGCGCTTCGATTCTTCTGGAGGACGTGACGAAATCCTACGGCGGTGAGAATCCCGCAGTCGACCATCTCACGTTGGAGATTCCGGCCGGCCAGACCGTCATGTTCGTCGGCCCGTCCGGCTGCGGCAAAACCACCACCCTCAAGATGATCAACCGGCTCATCGAGCCGACCGAAGGCCACATCATCATCAACGGGGACGACGTCACCACGATGAACGGAGACAGGCTCCGCAGGCACATCGGCTATGTGATCCAGGCGGGAGGCCTTCTCCCCCACATGTCCGTGGCGGCCAACATCGGCATCGTCCCCAAGATGCTGGGGTGGGACAGGAATCGCATCGCCGAGCGCGTGGACGAACTCCTCGACCTCGTCTCCCTCGACCCCAGCGTGTACCGGGACCGCTATCCCCGCGAACTGTCGGGCGGTCAGCAGCAGCGCGTCGGCGTGGCCCGCGCGCTCGCCGCCGATCCGCCCGTGCTCCTCATGGACGAGCCCTTCGGCGCGGTGGACCCCATCACCCGCCAGCGCCTGCAGGAGGAGCTCATCCACATTCAGAACGAGCTGCACAAGACGATCGTCTTCGTCACCCATGACTTCGACGAGGCCGTCAAGCTCGGCGACTGGATCGTCATCTTCAACGAGGGCGCGCACATCATGCAGTACGACACCCCCGAGCGGATCCTGGCCAACCCGAGCAACGAGTTCGTCGAGGACTTCATCGGGTCGGGCGCGGGCCTCATGCAGCTCGGGCTCGCCCGCGTCAGCGACGTGCCGCTCAAGGAGGCGGTTCGGGCGCGTCCGGGCGAGGACAGCCTGGAGGTCGACCGGCGCCTGAAGGCCGCCGGCGTCAGGCGGGTCGTCGTCCTGGACCGGAGGGACAGACCCGTCGGATGGGTGAGTTCGAAGCAGATCCTGCGCACGTCCAGGATCAGGTCCGACTACAACCAGGAACTGCCGATCGTCGGCGCGAGCTCGACGCTTGACGACGCCCTGGACACGATGCTCGTGGCCGGATCCACCGAAGCCATCGTCCACGGTCCGCGCCGCCGTTTCCTCGGTCTCATCACGGTCAACACGGTCATCAAGGCGATCGAGGAGATCTCGTCCAGGGCCCCCGACGAGGTCTCCGCTCCCCTCGGGCACAACACGGGCGCCGACAGCGCGAGCAGCGCCGACTCCTCGCCCGCCGAGGACGAGGCTGCCGACGGCGAGCCGGCGCAGGACGACCAGTCGTCACAGTCGCGAACGACGCCCGACGCCGCCGCAGCGGCCGCGGGTGGTGATGGGGATGAATGAGCGATCCGCGAACCCGGGCGAGCAGAGCCGGATCGGCCTGATCGTACAGCCCATAGCCCTCCTCCTCTTCCTCGGCGGGATGATCCTCTGGCTCCGCATGACGGACTTGACCGAGACCGAGCAGGCGACGCTGGCGAGCAAGGAACTGAGAAGACTGACCTTTCAGCACATCAACCTCACGATCGTCGCCGCCGTCATCGTGCTGGCGACGGCCATCCCCGCCGGAATCATCCTGACCCGCAAGCCCTTCGCCGCCCTGACAGGGCCGATCACGATGATCGCGAACCTCGGCCAGGCGGCCCCCACGGTCGGCCTCGTCGTCCTGTTCGCCTTCTGGCTCGACTTCGGCTACACGGCGGCCTTGGTGAGCCTGGTCGTCTACAGCTTCCTGCCGGTCTTGAAGAACACGATGGTCGGGTTGAAGGCGGTGGACCCCAGGCTGGTCGAGGCTGCACGCGGCATGGGCATGTCGAACGTGGCCGTCCTGACCAAGGTGGAGCTCCCCCTGGCCGTGCCCGTCATGCTCGCGGGCATACGGACGGCCCTCGTCCTGCTGGTCGGCAGCGCGACCCTCGCGACGTTCGTCAACGGAGGAGGGCTCGGACTGCTCATCACGACGGGCGTCAACCTCAACCAGGTACGTGTGCTCATCTTCGGTTCGCTCCTCGTGGCCGTCCTCGCACTGGGTGTGGACTGGGCGGCGCGGGTCATCGAATACTTTGCCCGACCGAAAGGACTGTGAGATGACGAACATGACGAAACTGCGGCGCTGCACAGCGCTGGGCGCCGTGACGCTCTTAGCCCTCGCAGGATGCGGCCTGAGCCCCTCGACGTCCGGGGTACCCGAAGCGAATCCCGGAAGCATCACGCCCATCGAAGGGGCCGAGAAAACCCATGTCACGGTGGGGGGCAAGAGCTTCACGGAACAGCTCATCCTCGGGAAGATAGCCGTCTACGTCACCAAAGCCTCCGGCTTCAAAGTCACCGACATGACGAGCATTCCGGGCTCGCAGCCGGCGCGCAAGCTCATGATCAGCGGTCAGACGCAGGTCAGCTGGGACTACACCGGCTCGGCGTGGCTGACTTATATGAACCATGAAAAGGGCATCCCCGACCAGAGGAAGCAGTGGGAAGCGGTTCGCGACGAGGATCGCGGCAACGGACTGGTGTGGGGCAATCCGACTCCGTTCAACAACACGTACGCCTTCGCCACGCGGACGGAATTCGCCAAGGCGAAGGGCATCACGAAGCTCTCCGACATCGCCAAGCTCCCGCCCCAGGAGCGGACCATGTGCGTCGAGTCGGAGTTCAACTCGCGCACCGACGGACTCAATCCGCTGTTGGCCACCTACGGCCTCCCCCGGGACACTCCCAACGGGATCCCCCAGGCGAACATCTCGCTCATGGACACGGGGACGATCTACACGGCGACGGACAAGGGCTCGTGCAATTTCGGCGAGGTGTTCACAACCGACGGCCGCATCGACGCGCTCGACCTGACCGTTCTGGAGGACGACCGTCATTTCTTCCCGTCCTACAACGCCGCGCCGATCTTCAACGCCAAGCTCCTGAAGAGATTCCCTCAGCTGGAGGGCCGGTTCGACATGGTCGCCAAGGAGCTGACCGAGACCGAGATGCGCAAACTGAACTATCAGGTGGACGTGAAGGGCCGCGATCCGGGCGACGTGGTGTACGAGTGGATGCTGAAGAAGAAGTTCATCACCAAGAAATGACGAGGGGCCACGTCTGTGGCTCCCCTGGGCCGACGGGCCCGGCCGCGAGGACGCCTCGCGGCCGGGCCCGTCGGCTTGTCGGAGTCACCCCTCGATCGACACCTTCAGGCCCGGCCCAACCACAGCGCGATCTCCTTCTCCGCGTTCTCCGGGGAATCGGAGGCGTGGATGAGGTTTTCGATGTTGCCGTGTCCCCATTCGCGTGCCAGGTCGCCGCGGATCGAGCCGGGCACGGCCTGCGTCGGGTTGGTGGCCCCGGCCAGGGCGCGCACGCCTTCCACGACGTTCCTGCCGCTGAAGATCCCCGCGACGAGCGGACCGCGCGTCATGTACTCGACGATGTCGGGGAAGAACGGCTTGTCGGCCACATGCGCGTAGTGCTTGCGCAGCAGATCCTCGGTGGCGCGCATGAATCTGAGCTCCTGGAGGATGTAGCCCTTGGCCTCGATGCGGCCCAGGATCTCACCGACGAGACCCCGCTCCACACCATCGGGTTTGACTAGGATGAAGATACGCTCTGAGTCCATACGCAGATCTTAGACCAGCCGGAGAAAGCTCGGGGATCCGCGGGGCGCGGGCGCCTCCTGCGCGTCGGGGATCGATCTCCGACGCGGCGCATCCGGAGAGGCGCGCGACCGTCCGGTTTCGAGCCCCTTGGCCTGTGGCCGATTCAGCTGCGATCCAGCTGCTCACGCCCCGTCGGGGGCGGGCCGACCCATGAGGCTCCGAGCGGCGCCGACGAGCTGGATCGAGCCGGTCACGACGACGGCGGGAGACGTCATCGGCGCGTCGTCGTCCTCCTCGGCCAGGGTGGCCGCCCGGTCGATGGCGGCGAGCAGGTCGCGCTCGACCTCGACCCGATCCCGGCCGAAGACATCCCGCGCTATGCCCGCGAGCTCCTCGGCGTCCATGGCCCGCTCACCCGACATGCCGGTGACGACGACGGCCTCCAGAACCGGTTCGAGCTCCCCGAGGAAGGCCTCGGCGTCTTTGTCGGCCATCATCGCCACGACGCCGACGAGCCGGCCCGGATAGTATTCGATGAGGGCGTCGGCCAGGGCCGAGGCGCCGTGGGGATTGTGTGCGGCGTCGACGAGGACGGCCGGCGAGGTGCGGACGGTCTCCAAGCGTCCGGGGGATGCGACGGACATGAGCGCGTGTTCGACCACGTCGCCCCCCAGCGCGGCCCCGCCGAAGAGGGCTTCGACCGCGGCGAGGGCCACGGCCGCGTTGTCCGCCTGGAACGCGCCGCGAAGCGAGAGCGGGACGTCCTCGTAGCGGGCCGCGGGCGTCCGGACGGTCACGAGCTGACCGCCGACGGCCGTCTCCCGCGAGACGACGCGAAGGTCCGGGCCGGATTCGACGAGCCGGGCGCCGAGCTCCGCCGCGCGTTCGCGCACCATCTCCGCCACCGCGACGGGTTGGGCGGCGCACACGACCGTGCACCCCGGCTTGACGATCCCGAGCTTCTCCGAGGCGATGTCCTGGAGCGTGGAGCCCAACCAACGTTCATGGTCGAGGGCGACGGGTCCGATGACCGCGACGTCCGCGTCGAGGACGTTCGTCGCGTCCCAGACTCCGCCCATGCCGACCTCGACGATCGCCACGTCGACCGGCGCGTCGGAGAACGCCGCGTAGGCCATGACGGTGAAGACCTCGAAGAAGCTCAGCCTCGGCCCGCCGGACGCCTGGGAGTCGGCGTCGACGAGGTCGATGAAGGGCTCGACCTCCTCCCACGCGGCGATGAAGCCCTCGCGGGAGATCGCCCGCCCGTCGATGCAGATGCGCTCGCGGACGGACTCCAGATGCGGGGATGTGAACCGGCCCGTGCGCAGCCCGCGTTCGCGCAGGAGCGCCTCGACCATCCGGGACGTCGACGTCTTCCCGTTCGTCCCGGTGATGTGAATCGCGCGGTAGGAGCGCTGCGGGTCGCCCATCATCTCCAGGACGTCGCGCACGCGCTGCAGCGTGGGCTGCACTTTGTGTTCGGGGGCGCGTGTGAGGATCGCGCGGTAGATCTCCTCGACCCTCTCGTCGAGGGCGAGGAGCCGGGCAGCGTCGAGGGCCTCCCGGCTGGGGCCCGCGCCCTCGGCTTCGCCGGCGGGCCGGTCGCCGGCCGGAGCTCCGGAGCGCCCGCCGAGCCCCTCGCCTTCCGGCGAATCCTCGCGGCGGGCGTCGCCGCCGGCCCGGATCTCCTCGACGACGCCGGAGTCCGGGCCGGCGATCAGCCCCGAGGAGACGATGGCCTTGATGGCCGCGTCGAATTCGGCGTCTTCGGCCTCCTCCCGGGCGAGGCGGTCGCGGTCGGCCCGCTCGGGGCCGTCCTCGCCGTCGCGGGGGGCCGCCCCTTCGGGACCGCCCGCCGCGCCCCGATCGGGTTCGGGAGGCGTCGAAGGGCCGTCCGGCCCGAAGCGGGGGTCGTTCCTGCGCGGCGTCATGGTCTCCTCTTCCCCGGCGGTGCCGGTCTTCTCAGGCTGTCCTGTCCCTCAGGCCTTCCTGGCCACGTGGACGTCCAGTTCCTCCCCGCCGGCCAAGACGTCCGTCTCAAGGGCGAGCGTCTCGGCGGCGATGAGGTCGGTGTGCGCACGGACCGCCTCGACGTGCTCGGCGGGCACCCGAAGCGTCAGCGAGATCCGGTCGGCCACGTGCAGGCCCGCGGCCTTGCGCGCGTCCTGAACGGCCCGGATGACGTCGCGGGCGTACCCTTCGGCTTCGAGTTCGGGGTCGAGGGTCGTGTCGAGGGCGATGTAGGCCCCCGAGGGCAGGACGCTCGCGACGGAGCCCTCTTCGCCCTGCACGAGGGTCGTCAGGGTGTACTGTCCTTCGCGCAGGCGCACCGGCGGGTCGAGGCGGAGCAGGACGCCGTCCTGCGTCTCCTCCCATGCGCCCTCGCGGGCGGCCGCGAAGAGCTTGGACGTCAATTTGCGTTGCTCCGGTTCGAGTTCGCGCGGCAGCACTGCCAGCTCGCGTGTGACCGTCATCCCCGAGGACTCCACGCTCTCCAGTCGCACGTCCTTGACGTTGACCTCGGCGGCGATGAGCCCCCGGAAGGCCTCGAGGTCCCGGTCGGTGACGACGACGAGGCTGCGCAGGGGCAGACGCACCCGGAGCCTGTTCGCCTTGCGCAGCGAATGGGCGGCCGAGACGATGTCGCGCACTTCGTCCATCTGGGCGACGAGGTATCGATCCGCCGCGGCTTCGGGCAGTTCGGGCCAGTCGGCCAGGTGGACGGAGCGCTCCCCGGTCAGTCCGCGCCACATCTCCTCGGCCAGGAGCGGCAGGAGCGGGGCGGCGGCCTGGGAGACGGCGACCAGCGCCGTGTAGAGGGTGTCGAAGGCGGCGGGGTCCTCGTTCCAGAAGCGGTCGCGCGAGGTGCGCACGTACCAGTTGGTCAGCATGTCGAGGTAGACGCGCAGCGTCTGGGTGGCCTCGGCGATCTCGTAGGCGTCGAGCTGGGCGCGCAGCGCGTCGACCAGGTCCTTCGTGTTGGCCAGGAGATAGCGGTCCTGGACGTCCAGGGCGGCGACGGCGTCCGGGTCTGCGACGTCGACGGGCGCGGCCAGATAGCCGGCCCCCTTATCGGCGGCGTCCGCGTAGAGGGTGAAGAAGTAGTACGTGTTCCACAGGGGCAGGAGGACGTGGCGCACGGCGTCGCGGATGCCGTCCTCGGTGACGATGAGGTTGCCGCCGCGGACGACCGGCGAGCTCATGAGGAACCACCGCATGGCGTCCGAGCCGTACTCCTCGAACACCTTGGCGACGTCCGGGTAGTTGCGCAGCGATTTGCTCATCTTGCGCCCGTCGTCCCCCAGGACGATCCCGTGTGAGACGCAGTTGGTGAAGGACGGCTTGTCGAACAGGGCGGTGGCCATGACGTGGAGGGTGTAGAACCATCCGCGCGTCTGGCCGATGTACTCGACGATGAAGTCGCCCGGGTAGTGCTCGTCGAACCATTCGCGGTTCTCGAAGGGATAGTGCACCTGGGCGAAGGGCATGGCGCCCGAGTCGAACCACGTGTCGAGCACGTCGGGCACCCGCCGCATCGTCGACCGCCCCGTCGGGTCGTCGGGGTTGGGGCGCACGAGGCCGTCGATCGCCGGCCTGTGGAGGTCGACCTCGCCGTCGGCGCCGACGGGCAGGCGCCCGAAGTCGCGTTCGATCTCGGCCAGCGAGCCGTAGACGTCGATGCGCGGGTGGGCCGGATCGTCCGACTTCCACACGGGGATCGGCGATCCCCAGAAGCGGCTGCGGGAGATCGACCAGTCGCGGGCGCCCGCCAGCCAGTTGCCGAAGATGCCGTCCTTGACGTGCTCGGGGACCCACGTGATCCGCTGGTTCAGCTCGACCATGCGGTCGCGGAAGGCCGTGACTTTGACGAACCACGAGGAGACGGCCTTGTAGATGAGCGGCTGGCGGCACCGCCAGCAGTGCGGATAGGAGTGCCGGTAGGAGGCCTGCCGCACGAGCACGGCCCGCCGGTTCGGCTCGCGCCGGGCGATCGGGCCCGTCCCGTCGCGCAGGTCGGCGATGATGCGGCGGTTGGACTCGAACACCTGCATCCCCGCGTAGTCCGGGACGGCCGGGGTGAATCTGCCGGCGTCGTCGACGGGGACGACGGCGCCGATCCCCGCCTCCAGGCAGGCGTTCATGTCGTCCTCTCCGAAGGCGGGGGCCATGTGAACGAGGCCGGTGCCGTCGTCGGTCGTGACGAAGTCGGCGGCGAGGATCGTCCAGGCGCGGGGCCCCGGCGTTCCGCCCTCGGCGCGCGCCTCGGGGGTGTCGAAGTAGTCGAAGATCGGGTGGTAGCGGCGTCCTACGAGGTCCTCGCCCTTCAACCGCACGAGGATCTCGGGGGCCTCCCCCAGTTCCTTCGCGAAGGAGTCCAGGAGCGCCTCGGCGACGATCACGTCCTGTCCGGCGACCGGCGACCCGGAGTCGCCGGGCACGCGCACGACGGCGTAGTCGACGCCGGGCCCCACGGCCACGGCGGAGTTGGAGGGGAGCGTCCACGGCGTGGTCGTCCAGATGAGGATGAGCTCGGGCGTCGTCGCGCCGTCGCGCACGGGCTCCTCCAGGCGCAGGCCGACGGTGACCGTCTGGTCGGTGCGATCCCGGTAGATCTCGTCGTCCATCTTCAGCTCGTGGTTGGTCAGCGGCGTCTCGTCGTTCCAGCAGTACGGCAGGACGCGGAACCCCTCGTAGATGTAGCCCTTGTCGTACATGGTCTTGAAGGCCCAGATGACGGATTCCATGAAGGTGGTGTCGAGGGTCTTGTAGTCGTGGTCGAAGTCGACCCACCGGGCCTGGCGGGTGACATAGTCCCGCCACTCCTTCGTGTAGGTGAGGACGCCGGCGCGGGCGGCGTCGTTGAAGGCCTGGATGCCGATGCCGCCTTCGCCTTCGATCTGGGACTTGTCCGTCACGCCGAGGATGCGTTCGGCCTCCAGCTCGGCGGGCAGGCCGTGTGTGTCCCAGCCGAAGCGGCGTTCGACGCGTCTGCCCCGCATCGTCTGGTAGCGGCCGACGACGTCCTTGACATAGCCGGTCAGGAGGTGCCCGTAGTGCGGCAGGCCGTTGGCGAAGGGCGGGCCGTCGTAGAAGACGAACTCGTTGGAGCCCTCGGGCCCGGCGGGGCGCTTGTCGACGGACGCCTGGAAGGTGCCGTCCTCCTCCCAGAAGGCGAGGACTCGCCTCTCCAGTTCCGGGAAGTTCGGGGAGGCTTCGACGCTTCCCTCGCGGTGAAGCGGGTAGTGGCCGTTGCTCATGTCTCTCCTCAACGTCGTTGACGCGAGGACGACTGCGGGCGTGTGCCCGAGGCCGCGGTACCACCCCGCTTGCCGCACCGGGGCGCGGCCGCTCATTGAGGACGATGACGGATCCACCCGCCCGGGTCTAGTGAGGCCGGCCCGCGCCGGATCGTGCGGCGTTCGGTGGGCCCGTTCTTCCGGGTGCTCGCCGGTGATGCCCCGTTCCATGCACCGCGCGGTCGCGCGGAACGCCGGTTGACGGGCCGGGTCGACGCGGAGACCAGTTTAGCCGCGATCGTCCGCCGAATGTCAACGCGGCGGCGTGGCGCCGGGTACGCCCGCCCGAATGTCTCCGTGAAAGTGGAGAGCTCGCAGGCGATACTTCGATATGGAATCGAACAGAAACCGCAGGTAATATACAAAGGCGCGTGATCCACCCCCTGCTCCCCGCTGGCTATTCGTCTGTCGCGAGCGCAGAGACGGGCAGGGTTCCATCGTCGTCGGCGGAGCGCACGAGCGTGCGGGCGTCGGCCTGGGCGCGCGGCATGACTCTCACGAGGTCGATGTTGACGTGGGTCGGGCGCGTCAGCGTCCACGCGATGACGTCGGCGACGTCCTCGGCGAGCAGCGGGCCGTCGACTCCCGCGTAGACGGCTTGGGCCTTGGCCCCGTCTCCTAGCCTGTTGAGCGAGAATTCCTCGGTCTTGACCATGCCCGGCGCTACTTCGATGACGCGAACGGGTTCGCCGACGAGCTCGATCCGCAGGGTGCGCGCGATCATGCGCTCGGCGTGCTTGGCGGCCGTGTACCCCGCTCCGCCCGGGTAGGCCTCATGGGCGGCCATGGAGGTGACGAAGACGATGTCGCCGCCTGTGCGCCGCAGTCCGGGCAGGAGCGCCTGGGTCAGGCGCAGCGTGCCGAGCACGTTCTTCTCGTACATGGCGAGCCAGTCCGCCGGGTCGCCGTCGGCCACTGAGTCGAGGCCTATGGCGCCGCCTGCGTTGTCGACGAGGGCCGTCACGGGCTCCCCTTCTTCGAGGAAGCCGACGAGCCGGGCGACGTCGCCGGCGTCGGTCAGGTCCGCGGGGAAGAACTCGCAGCCGATCTGGCGGGCGAGCTCGCGCAGGCGGGCGAGCCTCCTGGCCGTGGCGACGACAGCGAAGCCCTCCTCCGCCAGGCGGCGGGCCGTCGCCTCGCCGATTCCCGTCGACGCCCCCGTGACCACCACGCGTCCACGTGCCATGCCAGCCTCCTCATAGTCTTTCTCGCGATGCGGATGTCGCTCACGATCGTATCGCCATTCCGTGTGTTTCAGAAGGAGCCGCCGCAGTTCGCGGCAGTGCCGGGCCCTTCCGCGAATTGTTCGACGAGCGGGGGATACCTTCTACGTCCGAGTGAGATCATCGGGACGCCGACAACTGGAAGGATTCAAATATGCGGGGATGGAAATTCCCCGCCCATACGCCCGGCCCACTCGGCCTCACAAACTTGAAAGTTGCATTACATCGGCTAGGTCTGCCATAATTAGACGTTTGCCCGCATATAATGCACAATCGGTATATGGCACATAAGAGAAAACGCTTGCGCTCCGCGCTTTTCGCACTTGCCCTGTCCGCCCCCCTGTGCATGGGATTCACCGGCGGAACCGGACCATCGACCGACGCCGCTGCGAAAGCAGGCGTCGGACAGCCCGCACAGGCGGCGGGGATTCCCGCGCCGTTCCGGGGAATCACCCTCACTACGATCAAAGATCTGGACAGAACTCTGTCCGTTATAAAGTCGAGTCCCCGCAAGTTGACCGTACGGATCGTCGTCCAGTCCAACGTCAGCATGGACGAATACCGCCGGGCCGTGGAAGCCCTGCATCCGCACGCCTACATCATGGCGGAGATCTTGGACGCTTCGACGTGGGCCTCGGCGGATATCGGCTCCCTCCGCGACCTGGCCAACGACGCGGTCGAAACTCTGGGGGACGAAGTCGACCTCTGGGAAGTCGGCAACGAACTCAACGGATCGTGGCTCGGTCCCTCGCCCCAGGCGATAAACGCCAAGGCGGAAGCCGTTCGCAGCATCGTCGCTTCGCACGGAGGACGCACGGCGGTCACCCTCAACTACTGGGATGAGGACAAGGAATGCTACGAGAAGCCGTGGGAGAACCTCAACTCCTACGCCCGGTCGATGCCGGCCAGCCTGCGTCAGGTCGACTATCTGTTCCTCTCCGTCTATGAATTCTCGTGCAAGCCCGCACAGCATCCCAGCGCCCGGGATTTGGCCGGCGCGCTGAAGACCATGGGCAAGCTCTTCCCCCGGGCGAAGCTGGGAATCGGGGAAATCGCGGCCAACGGCCCCGACGACGAAGCTCCCGAATCCAGCCTCTCGGTCAAGAAGCGCATCGCCAAACGGTATTACGGCATGCACAAGAAACTGCAGTCGAAGGTCGGATCCCGCTATGTCGGCGGCTACTTCTGGTGGTTCTTCTACGAGGACGCCGTCCGCAACAACGGCCCCCTGTGGCCGACTCTGAAGTCTCTCGTCTCCAAGATCTGACTCGATTCCGGCCGATCTCCCGTTTGAGAGCTGTGCGCGGCTTTCAAACGGGGGATCGCTCTATGCTCGATCCGGCCGCAGGCGCTCCGCCCAGGGTGGGACTCCCTCCATCGGCGTTTCCTACATGATTGGGCTCCATCCTCGCAGGGCGTAATCCTCACACCGCCGGCACCGACCGACGGCTCGCCTGACCTCCGCCCCTCGCAGAGTGCGGATTCCGGCAGGCTGTGAGGTCGGCGCATTTTCGGGCGCCTCGTGTAATTTCTTTCCCGCGCTCCTCGATACCGGCCTGTGCATTTCCCGGGCGTGCACGGCGCGATAGGATCGCCATCGCCCATGCGTGGCGCATGGGCGAGGCCAATCGCGCCGCCGCCCGGCGTTCCCGCCCAGCGGAACGCACAGGAGAACCAAGTGGAGGAACATTCATGATCGGCATCATCGGCATCGGATCCATGGGCGGCGCCATCGCCCGCGGGCTCATTGCGGCAGGCACCGCGCCCGGCGAGGTCGTCGTCTCCTCGGCGGACGTCCAGGCCGCAGCCCGCTTCGTGGAGGAAACCGGTGCGAAATTGGCGTATTCGAACGTCGATCTTCTCGAGCGGGCGGGCGAGGGCGCGATCGTCGTTCTCGCCGTCAAGCCCTACGCCGTCGGCGGCGTCCTCGATGAGATCCGCGAGGCGGCGGCTCGGCGCGGGTCCGTCATCGTCTCCGTCGCAGCCGGAACGCCCATCGAGTTCCTCGAATCGCACCTGGAGCCGGGCCAGCCGGTCGTGCGGACGATGCCGAACATGGCCGCGGCCGTCGGCGCCTCCGTCACCGCCTACGCATGCAACGCACCCGCTGCGCCGCGCGCGGACGACGTCGCAAGCGTGCTCGCCTCCATCGGCATCGCCGAGCCGATGGCCGAGCAGGACTTCTCAGCGTTCAGCGCCATCGCCGGGTGCTCGCCGGCCTTCACCTTCGGCTACATCGACGCCATGGCGAGGGCGGCCGTGAAGAACGGGCTGCCCAAGGCTGTCGCGACGCGTATCGCGGCCCAGGCCGTCTACGGCGCCGCGAAGCTCTTGCTCGAAAAGCTCGACGCCGGGGCGAGCGCCGCCTCTCTCGCCGACGCCGTGCAGTCCCCCGGCGGAACGACCGTCGCGGGCGTGGTGGAACTGGAACAGGCCGGCTTCGGGGCCGCGGTGGTGCGGGGCGTCCAGGCGTCCATCGACCGCGACGGGGAACTGCTCGGGTGAGGCGCAGGCGGCTAACAGGAGGGGAACGCTGCAGCGGCTGCCCCCTCTCGCATTTTCGCAGTCGCCCGGTTCTCCGGTTCGGCGTCGTTCTGCAATTAGGCTGTTGACCGCCATTCTCGAATTCTCCGGCCCTCCAACATCTTGCGGCGCACCGTTGAGGCCGGCCCACCTTGATCTCAGGGCCCCGCTGGAATGCGTTCGCCGCCAGGGCCTGGCCCGGCCCTGCAACTAGGCGCATGAAATTCCCTCTGCAGCCGCGCTTGCCGACAACTAACTTAGAAACCTAAGATACTGGTTATGGACCTCGCCTACGAACTTCACGACCTCGTGCGAACCCTCGACCGGGAGGCGGAGCGCATGCTCCGCCCGTTGAACCTCACGTACAACAGGTACCTGGCTTTGGAGATCGTCGGCGAGCACCCGGGGGTCTCCGGCGCCCAGCTGGCGCGGGCGCTCGGCATAACCGAGGCGTCCTGCTCCGCCCTCGTCCGCCGTCTCATCGCCGACGGCCTCGCGGCGGACCTCGCGCAAAAGGGCGGCGGGAACGTGCGCCGACTCCACCTCACGGAAAACGGGGAGCTGCTGCGGGGAAAGGCGTCGCACGCGCTGGGCGGGCCCTTCGACGACGTCGTGCGAAGGCTCGGCTTCGACCCGCTTCGCCTCGCGCAGACCATTCGATCGATACACGACGAACTCAAAAACGGATAACTCAGGAACGGACCATGACAACGGCATTGTCTTCCCTCGCACTCATTCTCACGGCCGTTCGATTCGCCCTCTTCGTCCGCCTTCACACGGTCGAAAGCCCTTACAGCCCTGTTCGGCACGCGGTCAGCGACTACGCCGTCGGCCCCACGCGCAGGCTCGCAACGGCGACGACGTGGCTGACGTCCGCGACTTGGCTCGCCTTGGCCGGCGCCGCGCACGGCCTCCGCGGCTGGGACTACAGCGGCGCCGCGACCGTCCTTCTGCTGATTCTCGCTGCAATCTTCGCGATTCTCCCGGCGTTCCCGACGACGTTGGAGGGGCAGCGGCTCACGCCAATGGGCGCGGCGCACTACGCCCTTGCGATCGGATGGTTCGCGATCGCCTTCAGCCTGGCGGGAGACATTCGGCGGCTCATCGCGCCCGAAGGCGGCGTTGTGGCCGCGGCGGCCAACGGGCTCTACTGCGCGGCGCTCGTTTCCCTCGTCGCGCTGGTGTGCGCGATGCTCCCCCGCTTTCGCAGCAGGTGCTTCGGACTTCCCGAGCGTGCCTACCTCGTTTCGATCGGCCTGTTCTACGCGGTCTTCGCGGCGGCGATTCTGGTGACAAGCGGGCAGTTCTGAACAGGCAGACCGGCGTCGCCCCCTCGAGATTCTCACGACGTGGCGAACAACGCGCGCCGGCAAGAGCCCTCACATGCGCCAAGTTCAACCGTTCATGGAAGAATAGAGCCCATGGCGAAATCGACAGACGAATTCAAGGCGGCCAATTTCGGGGGCGAGCTTCGCGAGCGCGTGGAGGTTCCCGGCAAGGCCAGCCTCGAGGGCCTCGAAAACCGCTGGGGAAGGCGCTGGCAGGAGGACGGCACGTACGCCTTCGACCGCACCGCGACCCGCGAGAACGTCTACTCGATCGACACTCCCCCGCCCACCGTGTCCGGCTCCCTGCACGTGGGCCACGTCTTCTCCTACACTCACACCGACACGATGGCGCGCTACCAGCGCATGCGCGGCAAGTCGGTCTTCTACCCGATGGGCTGGGACGACAACGGCCTGCCCACCGAGCGGCGGGTGCAGAACTACTACGGCGTGCGCTGCGATCCGTCGCTGCCCTACGACCCCGATTTCGTCCCTCCCCACGACGGCGGCGACGGCAAGTCGATCAAATACGCCGACCAGGTGCCGATCTCGCGGCGCAATTTCATCGAGCTGTGCTGGAAGCTGACCGAGGAGGACGAGGCGCAGTTCGAAGCCCTCTGGCGCTACCTCGGCCTGTCGGTGGACTGGAGCCAGCACTATCAGACGATCGGGCCGAAGGCTCAGAAGATCGCCCAGGCGGGATTCCTGCGCAACCTCGAACGCGGCGAGGCCTATCAGGCTCAGGCCCCCGGGCTGTGGGACGTGACCTTCCAGACGGCCGTCGCCCAGGCGGAGCTGGAGGCCCGCGAATACCCCGGCGCCTACCATTCGCTCGCGTTCCACGGCGAGGGCGGCGACGTCGTCATCGAAACCACGCGCCCGGAGCTGCTTCCCGCCTGCGTCGCGCTCATCGCGCACCCCGACGACGAACGCTACAGCCACCTCTTCGGGTCCACGGTGACCTCCCCGATCTTCGACGTCGAGCTTCCCGTCCTCGCCCACCCCGCCGCCGAGATCGAGAAGGGCGCCGGAATCGCCATGTGCTGCACCTTCGGCGACCTGACCGACGTCGTGTGGTGGCGCGAACTGGACCTGCCCATGCGCTCGGTGCTCGGCAAAGACGGCCGCATCCTCGCGCAGACGCCGGAGTGGATCACGTCCGAACGCGGCGTCGCCGCCTACCAGGCCATGGCCGGGAAGACGGCTTTCTCCGCCAGGAAGGCGCTCGTCGAGGCGCTGACCGACAGCGGCGAGATGCTCGGCGAGCCCAAGCCTACGTCCCGTATGACGAATTTCTTCGAGAAGGGGGACAAGCCGCTGGAGATCGTCACGTCGCGCCAGTGGTACATCCGCAACGGCGGGCGCGACCACGTCGAGGCCAACGGCAGGCAGCTGCGCGAGAACCTCATCGCGGCCGGAAACGAGCTCGCCTTCCACCCCGATTTCATGCACGTGCGCTACGACAACTGGGTCGGCGGCCTCAACACCGACTGGCTCATCTCCCGCCAGCGTTTCTTCGGCGTGCCGATCCCGCTGTGGTATCGGGTGCGCGAATCGGGCGAGGTCGATTACGACGACGTCATCGTCCCCGACGTCGAGCGCCTTCCCGTCGATCCTTCCTTGGATGTCCCCGAGGGCTTCACGGAGGCTCAGCGGGGCGAGCCGGGCGGCTTCGTCGGCGAGATCGACATCATGGACACGTGGGCCACGTCCTCTCTCAGCCCCCAGATCGCGGGCGGCTGGCTGACGGACGAGGACCTGTTCTCGCGCGTCTACCCGATGGACGTGCGTCCGCAGGGCCAGGACATCATCCGCACGTGGCTGTTCTCCTCGATGGTGCGCGCTCACCTCGAGTTCGGCGAGAACCCTTGGAGGCACGCTGCGATCTCCGGCTGGATCCTGGATCCCGACCGGAAGAAGATGTCCAAGTCGAAGGGCAATGTGGTCACCCCCTTGGCGTTGCTCGAAAAGCACGGCTCGGACGCGGTGCGTTATTGGGCCGCGAGTGCGCGGCTGGGAATGGACGCGACTTTCGACGAGCAGCAGATGAAGATCGGGCGCCGCTTGGCGATGAAGGTGCTCAACGCCTCGAAGTTCGCCCTGTCGATGGGCGGGGAGGGCGCGCCGGCGGAGCTCGACGCTGCGGCTGTGACCGAGCCCGTCGATCGGGCGGTCCTGGCGGGGCTCGCCGACATGGTCGACGAGGCCACCGCCTCCTTCGAGGCCTACGACCACACGCGGGCGTTGGAGCTGGCCGAGTCCTACTTCTGGACCTTCTGCGACGACTACCTCGAGCTGGTGAAGGACCGCGCGTACTCCGAGGACCCGACCGCCCGCTCGGCGAGGGCGGCGCTGAACATCGCCGTCGACGTCTTCCTGCGGCTTCTGGCGCCGTTCATCCCCTACGCCACGGAGGAGGTGTGGAGCTGGTACCGCACGGGCTCGGTCCACCGCGCCGCCTGGCCCGGCTCGCAGCCCTTGCGCGCCGCGGCTGCCGGGGCGGATGCAGACATCCTGCGGGTCGCCGGCGAGGCGTTGACCGCTCTGCGGAAGGTGAAGTCGGAGAACAAGGTCTCCCAACGCACCGCATACGCTTCCGTTTCGCTCGACGTCGCCGAGGCGGACCGCTCTAGGATCGACGCCGTCCACGCCGACCTGGTACGGGCCGCGCACGTCCGCGGGGATCTCTCGCTCACCGCCGCCGCGCACGACGGGCCGGTGATCGTGGCCTCCTACGAGCTCGACCCGCCCGAGCCGAAGAAACCCAGGTCGAAGAAGTAGAGGGCGAGCATATGCAGTGTGGGGCCGCAAACATCCCGCGACCCCACACTTCTCCAGCCCTCGATTCTGCGGGTCGGCGGCCGCCGACACACCCGACAGCCCCGTAGACGCGCACGATCGACAGGACGGATCCGATGATCTCGCCGTCAGCCCTGTGATTCCCCTCGTTCGCTTTGAGGAAGACGTCCGGTCCGATGGCGTACGTCGTCACGCTGAGGGCCATCAGAAGGATCGCCCACAGGAGGCACTTTTCGAAGCCGGGTGAAGCTTTCCCACGTTTCTCATTGCCATTCTCCTATCGCAAAATGTGGAGCTAACGGCTTTCCATGGAAAACCCTATATAGGGATTCCACAGGATATAGCATACGATGCTGCTCGTCGGATTGTTATGCTTTTCGGATGATGAGAAATTATTTCAATTCAACGTTCGGTAAGGCCAGGAGAATTCTCGGCCTTACCGGCGCTTTCATGCTTCTCCCGTTTACTCTTCTCTTGCCGCTCCTCCCTGCGGGACTCGGTCTTGCTCTCACAGCGAACGTGAATGTACTCGGCGGCATAATTAAAAGGTCAGTATTCGAATATATAACATGGTTTATAATTTATTATTTATTTGTATTGTCATTTGATGATTTTACAACGCACATTCTATCAAATATTAGTATTAATAAATATCTATCTACTGTAATACAGTCAATTTTATCTTTTCTCATACTTTTATATATTTTTTATTTTCTTACGTTTACTTGGCTGGGCGCCTTGATACCAGTGGTATTCTATATTATATTTAGTCTCATTTTAAGGAAAGTCATCTCATCAAGTAGTGAATAGTAATTATTGAATTACCATATCATTATGTACAGGCTACCGGCACGGCGATGCCCCCACCCGCATCACAGTATCCTGAACGCTGCCCCGTCCACACGCGCACATCGGCGAGATTCTACCGCTTCCGCGTCGTCCTCATGATGGTGCCCCGTCCGCGCGCCCGCCGTTGAGACCTTCACCATACCCTTGGGATTCCGCGGAATTCCTCCCGTGGGCAGAGTGCGGGGCGTGCAGGGTTACGCTATCGTAGCTCTAGATCGTTCAGATCAGAGAGGACTTCATGAGCAACATCATCGAGAAAGACGGACGCCGGGCCTCCCACTGTCCCGGCAAGATCAAGGTCACGGATTCGATGAGCATCCCCTGGGTGATGCGCAATCACGCCATCGACCGCGCCGAGAAGGTCGTATTCGAACGCAAGTCCTCGATCAACACGTGGGTGCCTGTGACATGGCGTCAGTTCTACGCGGAGGTCCGCGAGCTGGCCCGCGGCTTGATCGCCATGGGCGTCCAGCCGAACGATCACATCGCCATCATGAGCCATTCGCGCTATGAGTTCGCCCTCTTCGACCAGGCCGTCTGGGCAGTCGGGGCACAGCTCATCCCCATCTACGAGACCGATTCGACACAGCAGGCGCGTTGGATCATCGAAGACGCGCACTGCCGCATCGCCATCGCCGAAACCCGGCAACTTCATGACGTGCTCGCCCCCATCCTCAACGACATCGAGCATTTCGAGACGATTCACGTGATCGAGGAGGACGCCGTCGACAAGATCTCCGCACTCGGGCAGCCCGAGTCCGATGAGGAGATCGACCGGCGCATCGACGCCACGACCGCCGACGACCTGGCGACCATCATCTACACGTCGGGGACGACGGGGCTCCCCAAAGGCGCTCGCCTGTCCCATCGCAATCTGCTCCACGTGGCGATCAACGGCCCGCTCGACGACGGCCTCTCGCACATCATCGGCGGGTACCAGCGCAGCCTCCTCGCCCTGCCGATGGCCCACGTCTTCGCCCGGTTCATCTGCATCATGTCGATGTACTCGGGAAACGTCACAGGCTTCGCCCCGGACGCGAAGAACCTCGTCACCGACATCCAAAGCTTCAAGCCGACCTACATCCTCGCCGTGCCGCGCATCTTCGAGAAGATCTACAACGCGGCCGACGCGAAGGCGGGACGCGGCCTGAAGCTCAAGCTCTTCCGCCACTACGCCAAGGTCGCCATCAAGTACTCGCGGGCGCTCGACACTCCCGAAGGCCCCTCCCTCCAGCTGAGGGCCCAGCACAGGGTCGGCGACCGGCTGGTCTACTCGACGATCCGGAATCTGCTGGGCGGCGACCTCGCGAACTCCATCTCGGGCGGGGCGCCGTTGGGCGAGCGTCTGGGCCATTTCTTCCGAGGGATCGGCATCACCGTCCACGAAGGCTACGGCCTGACGGAGACCTCGGCTCCCACGACGGTCAACACCCCCGATTTCATTCGTATAGGTTCCGTGGGCCCGGCCTATCCCGGATGTTACGTCTCCATCGGCGAGGACGGCGAGATCCTGTGCAAGGGCGACCACGTCTTCCGCGAGTACAACAACAATCCTGGGGCCACCGCCGAAGCCTTCACAGAGGACGGATGGTTCCACACCGGGGATCTGGGAAGGATCGACGACGACGGCTTCGTCTACATCACCGGCCGTAAGAAAGAGCTGATCGTGACGGCCGGCGGGAAGAACGTGGCCCCGGCGATCCTGGAAGACAGGCTGCGCGGGCATCCCCTCGTCTCCCAAGTGGTCGTAGTCGGCGACCAGAAGCCCTTCATCGGCGCCCTCGCCACCCTCGACTCCGAGATGCTCCCCGGATGGCTGCGCAACCACGGCCTGCCCGAGATGAGCGCGAAGGAAGCCGCCGAGAACCCACAGGTCCTCGCCGCGATCGACCGGGCGATCAAGCGTGCCAACGAAGCGGTCTCGCGAGCCGAGTCGATCCGCAAGTTCAGGATCCTTCCCATCGATTTCACCGTGGCCAACGGGTACATGACTCCGTCCATGAAACTCAAACGGGCCGCCGTCCTCCGGGACTTCGCGGACGACATCGAGAAGATCTACGCGACCGATTAGCCGCGGCGACAGCCTGGTGGAAGCACCGCCCCACTCGAAGCGACAGATCGGGGGAGAGCTTCGGAAGGCGATGTCCTTTCCGAGGCTCTCCCCCGACCCTTCAGAGCGAGCGACCGGCGTTGGCCGGCGGCGGCGCGGGAGCCGGCGATTGTCACGGCACCGGCGTGGGGTCTTCCCGCTGTTTCGGGATCCAGGGATCTGCCTTGCCGCGCGGATCGTCCGGCATGCCGAGTTCGTTGATCGACCGGGACAGTTCCGTCAAGTTCTGGGGCAACTCATCGTAGGGGTTGTCCTGCACATCGGTCGTCACGAACAGCCATCCGGCATTGCGCTGACGCGAGAGCTTAATGATCTCGTTGTATTGTTTAGTGGAAGCGCCGTATACTGCGTGCATAATATGTTTCGAATTATTCGAATCATTTTCGAATTTCGAAGGATGCTTCGGATACTTGTGAATATAGTCAGAGGCTGAATTTTCCGCAGTAACGAATATATCAGCATGTCGAGTGATATTCTCATTGACTATCGGAGATCCGGGATTGGCTACCACTAATTTTTCTGGGTGGTATTTTTTCACATAACTGTAAAGAATGTGAAGGTATTCGCTGTCCTCTTGTGTTTTAGTGGCTATTTCGTCGAAGAAGAATCCACTCACGTTCTTTTCGCCGTAGAACTTGTAGTAAGACTCTATCTCGGCCTCAACGTCGGTGATAGATCGCTTTTGATAGTTCGTCCGGATGTAGCCGATGTTCTTGATACCAGCAGCTGAATTCTTCGAGATCTGCCGGACGTAGTCCGGATTGGCCGACTTCCCGGCGCCACTGGACGGATTGAATACAACATAGGGGATCGCTTTGCCGCCCAACTTCACCAGAGCGTCCCAGTAGCCGGCGCCACTGGACGCAGACGGGTACTTGTACGCGAAGAACAGGATGGACTGTTTCTTCAGCGACCCTGCCTCGTTCGACCCGGTGCCGGCATGGGACGCGGCCGGGCCGGTCGCGTCGGGGACGGCCGGCTTGGCCGCCTTCGCGTCATCTGCTCGGACTGCTGACGAACCGTGCTTTCCGTCCGCAGCCGCGGCGAAGCCGGGTACCGCACCGGCTATGCACAGGCCGCTCACTGCGGCGGCGCTGCACAGCTTGAAGGCCAAGCTCGTCCTGCCGCGCTGTTGTCTACTCATTGCACCTCACTATTTCCGATATTTGCCGAATCCGCGGGAAGGCCGTGAGACTGATATGCGTGCACGCCTCCCCGGCACACCGGCAGGCTACAACGAAGCGATGCGGCCCGCCGCCGGCGAATCGCCGGTCTTCCGACCCCTTGTGCGGGTAGCTGCTGCCTTGTATCCTGACTCGGCCTGCGGGCCGCCAGCCGCTCGCCGTGCGGTCGACGAACGGGCGTCGCTCGCCCGTGCTCGGCGGGCGCCGCAGAGCACGGCTGTGATCGCCTCTAACCCGATTCTGCGGAGATCTCCTCGTGGTGCCGGATGACCTCGGCGAGGACGAAGCGCAGGAACTTCTCGGCGAAGACGGGGTCCAGCCCGGCCTCCACCGCCAGAGCGCGCATGCGTTCGAGCTGCTGGGCCTCGCGCACCGGGTCCGCGGGAGGCATGCCGTGCCGGGATTTCAATTCGCCGACCTGTTTCGTGCACCGGAAGCGTTCGGCCAGCATGTGGATGACCGCGGCGTCTAAATTGTCGATCGTATGGCGGTATGCCGCCAACTCGGCCTGGGCGTCTTCGTCCATAGCTCTCCCATCGTCACCGGCAGCCCGGATCGCGACGGCTCACCGCGACGCGGCTGCGTTATGCGCTCTTGCCGCTCGCCTTCTTCAGTACGAGCTTCGGCGCCGCCTTTCCGGTGACGGTCGCCGTATCGAACACGATACTCTCGACGTCCTCGCGAGAGGGGACGTCGAACATCGCCTCTTGAAGGAGGCTTTCCATGATCGATCGCAGGCCGCGAGCCCCGGTTCCGCGCGACAGGGCTTCGCGCGCTATCTCGCGCAACGCCTCGTCTTCGATCTGCAGCCTGACGCCGTCGAGGTCGAACATCCGCTGATACTGGCGGACGAGGGCGCTCTTGGGCTCGGTGAGGATCCGCACGAGGTCGTCCTCGGTGAGGTCCTCAGTGGCCGCGACGACGGGCAGGCGGCCGACGAGTTCGGGTATGAGCCCGAACTTGTGAAGGTCGTCGGGGGTGACTTCGGCCAGGATGTCGCTTCCGTGATCGGCGTCGTGCAACTGGGATCCGAAGCCGATGCCGCGCCGGCCGGCTCGGGAGGAGACGATCTCCTCCATCCCCGCGAATGCGCCTGCGCAGATGAACAGGACGTTCTTCGTGTCCAGCTGGAGGTATTCCTGCTGAGGATGCTTCCGGCCTCCCTGGGGCGGGACGGAGGCGACGGTCCCCTCGATAATCTTCAGGAGGGCCTGCTGAACGCCTTCGCCGGAGACGTCCCGGGTGATCGATGGATTCTCAGACTTGCGTGAGATCTTATCGATTTCGTCGATGTAGATGATCCCGATCTCCGCACGCTTGATGTCGTCGTCGGCGGCCTGGATGAGCTTGAGGAGGATGTTCTCGACGTCCTCGCCCACGTATCCCGCCTCGGTCAAGGCCGTGGCGTCGGCGATCGCGAAGGGGACGTCGAGCATCCGCGCCAACGACTGCGCCAGATACGTCTTGCCCGTTCCGGTGGGGCCCAGAAGGAGGATGTTCGCCTTGCCGATCTCCACTTCCTCGGCGTCCTTGCGCTTGGGCCCGGCCTGGGCGCGGACGCGCTTGTAATGGTTGTACACCGCCACCGCGAGGGTTCGCTTCGCCGCGTCCTGACCCACCACGTACTCGTTGAGGAAATCGTATATTTCGCGGGGTTTGGGCAGGGCGTCGAGCGAGAAATCCGATTCGTCCTGAGCCAGCTCCTCCGCGATGATGTCATTGCACAGGTCGACGCATTCATTGCAGATGTATACGCCCGAGCCGGTGATGAGCTTTCTGACCTGCCGCTGGCTCTTCTGGCAGAATGAGCATTTCAGCGTGTCCGCGGCATCCGCCGTGCGCGCCATCGATTCTCCTCACGTCGTGGTGATTTTCCCCGCCACTGGAACAACGTCATCATGCCACTTATATGAGACGTCGTCATCTTTCCACGCTGATCCAGCCTATGACCTCAACCGGGTATGTTTCCCCCGACGGCGTCGGATTGCCCGGGGTCGTGCGCCGCCGGGCTCCTCGCCCCGACGGCGCACAACCGCCGTTTTCCGCATGAAACCGGGGCTTGGAAGCCCTCAATCGCCGAACTCAGGCGGGAGACGTCGACTTGCGCGAACTCAGAACCTGGTCGACGAGGCCGTATTCCTTGGCGGCCTCCGCTGTGAGAATCTTGTCACGTTGGATGTCGTTCTTGATCTCGTCTGCGGACTTTCCGGTGTGCAACGCCAGCGTGGTGCACAGCCAGTCGTTCATGCGCTCGAGTTCGTCCGCGACGATTGCGATGTCCGACGCCTGGCCGTGCATTCCCTCCATGGCGGGCTCGTGGATGAGGACGCGCGCATTGGGGAGGGCGAGTCGGCGGCCCGCCGAGCCCGCGGCCAGGAGCACGGCTGCGGCGGAAGCGGCCTGGCCGAGGCACACGGTCTGGATCTGCGGCTTGATGTATTGCATCGTGTCGTAGATCGCCGTCAACGCGGTGAAGGATCCGCCCGGGGAGTTGATGTACATAGTGATGGGCGAATCCGGGTCCTGGGACTCCAGGACGAGGAGCTGGGCCATGACGTCGTCGGCCGAGGCGTCGTCCACCTGCACGCCGAGGAAGATGATGCGGTCCTCGAAGAGCTTGGCGTAGGGGTCCTGCCGCTTGTACCCGTAGGGGGTGCGCTCCTCGAAGTTGGGGAGGATGTACCGCGCCGAGGGCATCGGCCTGGCGGCGCCGCCGAACTGGTTCGCGGCCGCAGCCGCGCCGGCGTTGAAATCGGTGCTCATCTTCATTCCTCCGTAGTCCCGCCGATGGCCTGGGCATTGGCGACGATGTGGTCGACGAAGCCGTACTCGAGGGCCTCACGAGCCGTGAACCAGTGGTCGCGGTCGGAATCGGCGATGATCTGCTCGGGCGACTTGCCCGTATTGGCCGCGGTGATCTCCGCCAGCTCCTGCTTCATCTGCAGGATCAGGTCGGCGTTGATGCGGATCTCGGTCGCCGTGCCTCCCGCGCCGCCGAGCGGCTGATGCAGCAGGACCCTGGTGTGGGGGGTGACGTAGCGCTTCCCCTTCGCCCCCGACGTCAAGAGGAACTGCCCCATGGAGGCGGCCATCCCCATGCCGACGGTCACGACGTCGGGTTGGATGAACTGCATCGTGTCGTAGATCGCCATGCCCGCCGTGACCGAGCCGCCGGGCGAGTTGATGTACAGGTAGATGTCCTTCTCAGGATCCTCAGCGGCCAGCAGCAGCAGCTGAGCGCAGATGACGTTCGCGTTCTCATCGCGCACCTCGTCGCCGAGCCAGATGATGCGCTCCTTCAGGAGGCGGTTGTAGACCGCGTCTCCCAGCCCAGGGCCTTGCTGGGCCTCGCCTTGCGTTGTGGGCGTTGTGCTCACGCTCTGTCCTTCCCATCCGGGCCTGACCCGGTCATTGCTAGGCGGAGCACCTCGCGCTGCGTCGCGGGCTCCGTTGACGTTCACTAGACCTTAACGCGCCCCGTCCCCGCGAACGCCGCTCCGGCCCGTCTTTTCGCTGACGGCGCATAGTCGCCAGGCACCGCAGAAGCCGGGCTCCCACCCGGCGGACACGGCGAGCCGGGCCCGCGGCGCCTGCCTCAACCCCTTCCAGCTGCAGGTCCTCTAGCCTTCGAGCTTCTCGAGAAGGGTCTTGCGGTTCTTGCCCTTCTTCTCCGCGTCGATCACCCGGGCCTTCTCCTCCTCGCTCACATTCGCGACGTAGGCCAGGACGTCGTCGACCTTCGCGGAAGCCGGGTCGAAGGGGCCGGCCTCGCCGCCGACGGGGGATGTCCACGTGGAGGTCTCGAGCCCGAGGCCGGGATCGCCGTGAGCGGAGAAGTCCGGAACCGTCTCCCCCTCGGGGGCCTTGCCGATCACCTCGGCGACGTCGACGGGATTGCCGTCCGAATCCACGGTTTCGACCAGCCGCAGGTAGGACAGGAGAGCCTTGCCCCTGGCCAGTTCGGCCGCGAAGGCCCCGAACTGGTTCGCCTGAGCCGCCGCCTGGATGAACTGGTTGGGCTCCATCCCGTAGGCCTTCGCCTGCTCGACGAGGAAATTGAAGAGCTCGTTCTGCTCCACGTTGACGTTGAAGCGCTCCGAGAGGACGTCCAGGAGAAGCTGGTCGCGCATGAGCCGCTCGGTCTCCTCGCGGGCCTCGGCGGCGTGCGGGTCGTCCGCTTCCTTGCCCTCCTGTTCGAGGTGCCGGGCGACCTCCTCCTCCACGGCGGTCTCGGGGAGCGGGAAGTCGACTGCCTCGCGAAGCTCCTGGAGAAGCAGATCGCGTGCGGCGTACACCTGGGCGCTCGCCTTGTCCTTGGCCAATTGCCCGCGCAGATCCGCACGCAGCTCGTCGACCGTGTCGAACTCGGAGGCGAGCTGGGCGAAGTCGTCGTCGGCGTCGGGGAGCTCGGACTCCTTGACGTTCCCGACCGTGACGGTGACGTCGGCCGCCTCGCCGGCGTGGTCCCCGCCCGCGAGAGTCGTGGAGAAGGTGACCGTCTCCCCCGCCTTCCGGCCGGTCAAGGCGTCGTCGAGGCCCTCGAGCATGGTGCCCGAGCCGATGCGATAGGAGATGCCCGACACTGCGTCGACTTCCTCGCCGTCGATCCTCGCGGTGAGGTCGATCGTCGCGTAGTCGCCGTCCTGGGCGGCGCGCTCGACCTCCTTGAGCGAGCCGAAGCGTTCGCGCAGGGCGGTGAGCCGGGCGTCGACGTCCTCGTCGGAGACCTCGAACCGGTCGACCGTGACCGAGATCGTCGAGGGATCCGGTATGGCGATCTCGGGGCGGACGTCGACTGTCACGACGAAGACGAGGTCGGAGGTGTCGTCCTTCTCAGCGGGAACCTGTGTGACCTCTACCGCTGGCCGGGACATGGGGTGCAACTCGTTCGCGCTGACGGCTTGAGCGTAGTAGCCGTCCAGGTTGCCGTTGAGCGCCTCCTCGACGATGGCGCCGCGGCCGAATCGAGCTTCGATGACGCGGGCCGGGATGTGACCGCGGCGGAATCCCGGAATGTTGACCTGCTTGCCGATGTCTTTGGCGGCGTTGTCGATCGCGGGCTTGAACTCCTCGAACGGCACCTCAACGGTCAGCTTGACCTTGGTGGGCTCGAGGGTCTCGACGGAGCTCTTCACTGGGGTTTCTCGCTTAGCTATCAGGGGGCGGACAATCCGCCCGTGTTCGTTGCGGCACCGGTGCACTCGTGAGAGGAACAGCCCGGCATGTGACAGCGCACGCAAGATGCGCGCATACCGGATAAGTCTACGACACCGCGTCGGGTGTCGCGATTCCGCAGCCGCACAGCCCGATCCGCCGCCCTCCCGCAACAGCGGGGCGTCGGCGGGAGAGGGCGCCGACGGGAGGCGGGAGAGGGCGCCGACGGGAGGCGGGAGAGGGCGAGCGCCCGGTCATGATGGCCCCGGGGGAGCGCTGAAGCTACGATTTCCTTTGACAGCACAGCCGATGCGGCGTGCTGCACGGTCTGTCGAGACCGGTCGCCTCTGTCCACACGTGGAGGATCGTGAAATATGTCCAATTACGGCAACGCCTTCGACCAGAGAGGCGACGGCTTCTACAGCCAACGCCCCACCGGCCCCGGCTACTCCTATCCCGGTTGGAACTCTCAACCCGGATGGAATCAGCAGAGCGCTCCCCCGCCGGGAATGCCGCCGTACCCCGATCAGCCTTGGCAAGGCTACGGCCAACCCGCCTACGGAGGCCAGTACTACAACAACTGGCCGCCGTACGGGGGCGCCGTAAGCCCGAAGAGCAGGATCGCGGCGGCGCTTCTCGCCTGGTTCCTCGGATTCCTCGGCATTCACCGATCCTACGTTGGGAAGGTCGGCACCGGCATGCTGTGGCTCTTCACCTTCGGGCTCTTCGGTATCGGAGTGCTAGTGGACTTCATCATGATCGTTTCCGGCTCGTTCACCGACGTCGACGGCCTTCCGATCAAGATATGGGATGCGTAGTCAAGCGTGCGCCCAACCGGTGTGAAGGCGGTGCGCCGCAGGGTCGGATTCGCCTATCATTGGCGGGCACGGGGTATGGCGCAGTTGGTAGCGCGCCCGCTTTGGGAGCGGGAGGCCGTGGGTTCAAGTCCCGCTACCCCGACTGCCGCCCGTGAGGCGTCCACGCCGTCCTGCGCTCGGCGGTCGTCCGCAGACGACAAATGCCCCGCTTCCCCGCGGACCGGGTCATCGGCGTGCGCGCGCGGGCCCGCACCTGCTATCCTCTTCAGGCACGCGAGTGTAGCTCAATGGTAGAGCCTCTGCCTTCCAAGCAGATTACGCGGGTTCGATTCCCGTCACTCGCTCCACCGTCTCTTCCAGCGACCGGAGAGCGCCACTCCCGCCGCGCCGATGCTCAACCGGGCCGGAGAAGCTCGCCGGATCGGGCCGGAAGGCCGCCGCTTCGGCAGCCCCCGCACCGCGGGGAAACCTACTCAACCGGTTCGCTGAACGCCTGGATCGTGATGTCGGCCATCTCGGGGAAGGCCCTCTTCTTCCTCTCAGCCCCTTTGGGCAGAACGGCTTCATCGAACACGGAATCGAGGAAGAAAACAACCAGCATATCGGCGATCCGCTCCAGTTCGATCGTCGGACGCCTCCCCAATTGCCCGAGAACGGATCCCACGATCTCGGCGATCTCGCGCTTCAGCCAGACGAGGTCGTCCTCGACGTCGAGAGGGGATTCGGGATTGCGGATCCGGTGAAGCGCCAATTCCGAGCTCAAAATGTACAGCGTGCGTCCATGGGGCTGAAGTGTGTCGATGATCTCCACGAGCGTGCAGACGTCCGCAGGTCCCTTCGTGGCCGCTATGGCTTCGCGCAGCTCCCTCAACACGCATACCGTTCGGTAGAGAAGCGCCTCCTGCAGCAATTCCGCCAGTGACGAGTAATTCGAGTAGAAGGCGCCCCGGGTGAACCCGGCAGTCGCGACGACGTCGTCGATCCTCGCCCCCGCCAAGCCCTTCCTCTCGAACACCTCGACGGCGGCGTCGAGCAGACGCTGCCGGGTGTTCTCACGTTTTCGCAAAGGCCTGTGAGTCACACGCACCCAACTCCTCTCTCATCCTGCCGCGAGGATACACGCCTTCCCCGTCGGCTCGCTGCCCGCCCAGACCGGGCCGACCACGCCGGCGGCCCGCCCGACTTTCAATACAAGAATATATCGCGTACAGTTTCGTATCGAAATCGAGTTCATGCGAAAGGACAGTCAAGTGTCGTCGATACTTCAGCGCGTGGGAGGATGGACCGCCTCCCACGCCAAGCGCGTCTTGGCGGGGTGGCTCCTGCTCATGATCGCCCTGGGCGGGATCGTCGCCGCCACGGGGATGAATCTGGCAACCACGTACAAGGTCACCGGGACGGAGTCCATGGAGGGACTGGCCGTCATGGCCAAGCGTCTCCCCCAGGCGGCCGGCGCCAGCGAGCAGGTGCTCTTCTCCACCGGCGGGGACATCGAGGGCCAGCGCACCGCGATCGAGTCCTTCATCGGGAAGGCCCGGAAGATCGAGGGCGTGTCCACCGTCACCGACCCGTTCGCGCAGCAGACGCGCACCGTCTCCCGCGACGGCCACCACGCCCTCGTCCTCGTGCAGACGGACTCGTCCGTCGGGGAAGCCGCCGGAGAGCCCGGCCCCAAGGCCAAGGCCGTCTCGAAAGAGCTCACTCAGCTGGCCAGCGCCACGCAGAAGACCAGTCCCGATCTCACCGTCCAACGCGGGGCCAACATCGGCAATTCGACGTCGATCGGCATGTCGGCGACAGAGCTGCTCGGCCTGGTCATCGCAGCCATCGTACTGATCGTCACCCTGGGATCGGTGGTGGCCGCCGGAGCTCCCCTCCTGACCGCCGCTACCGGCGTCGCCATCGGAATGCTCGGCATGCTCGTGGCCGCCGACTTCATCGACATCAATTCGAGTACGCCCGTCCTGGCGGTGATGATCGGACTGGCGGTCGGCATCGACTACGCGCTCTTCATCATCTCCCGCGCCCGAGAGTATCTGGCCGAGGGAGTCAAGCCGAAGGAAGCCGCCGCCCGCGCCAACGCCACAGCGGGCTCGGCCGTGCTCTTCGCGGGCGGGACCGTGATCGTCGCCCTATGCGGGCTGGCGGTGGCCAGGATCCCCTTCCTGACGGTCATGGGACTGTCCGCCGCCGCCATGGTCGCCGTGGCCGTCCTCGTCGCAGTCACCGCAGTGCCCGCGCTGCTCGGTCTGCTCGGCGGACGCCTGGCGCCCGCGAAGAGGAAAGCCCGGAAAAGCCGCGCACGCGGCTGGGTCCACTTCGTCACGCGGGTGCCCGCACTGACCTTCCTCGGCGTCGTCGCGATCATCGGCTTCCTGGCCGTGCCGCTCGACCAGGTCCGCCTGGCCCTGCCCACCAACGGCAACGAGCCCGTGGGCACCGTGCAGCGCGATACCTACGACGCCATCTCCCGCGCCTACGGACAGGGGTACAACTCGCCGATCGTCGTGGTGGCCGACATCAAGAAATCCGGCAACCCCCTCGTCCAGGTGACGGAGACGGCGGGGGCCATCGGCAAGCTCGACGGCGTCGACAAGGTCTCGCTGGCCACTCCGAGCCCCGACGGAAGCTTCGCCTTCATCCAGATCATCCCGAAGAAAGGCCAGGCCGACCCCGCCACGACCAAACTGGTCAAGGAGATCCGAGACGCCGCGCCCGGCCTCGAAAAGCGGTTCGGTTTGGAGAACGTCATGGTGACGGGCCACACGGCGGTCGCCATCGACATCGCGGCCAAGCTCTCCTCGGCCATCCTCCCCTTCGGGATCGTCGTGATAGGACTGTCCATCGTCCTTCTGCTCATCGTCTTCCGATCGGTGGCCATCCCGATCATCGCGAGCCTGGGCTACCTCCTGTCGCTCGCGGCAGGGATGGGCGCCGTGGGAGCCGTCTTCGGATGGGGGTGGGCGGCCGACCTCCTCAACGTGTCGAAGGTCGGAGCCGTCATCTCCTTCCTGCCGGTGATCGTCATGGGCGTGCTCTTCGGCCTGGCCATGGACTACCAGGTCTTCCTGGTCTCGCGCATGCGCGAAGTCTGGCTGCGCACGGGCCACGCCAAACTCGCGGTCCGAGAGGGCTTCGAGAGCTCGGCGAAGGTCGTCACGGCCGCGGCCGTCATCATGATCGGCGTCTTCGCCGCCTTCATCCCCCACGGCATCCCGGCCGTCAAACCGATCGCACTCGCTCTGACCGTCGGCGTGGCCGTCGACGCCTTCCTCGTGCGCATGACGCTCATCCCCGCCGTCATGGCCATGCTGGGCCGCAAAGCCTGGTGGATTCCACGGTGGCTGGACCGCATCCTCCCCAGCATCGACGTCGAAGGAGAGACCGGCCCCGATGCGCAGGCCCGAGAGGGCCAGGACGCGCAACGGCCCGAAGGCGGCGATTCCGAGTCCGCTCCGACCGTCGCGTCCGGTGCGAACGGCCGGGACGCGGGCGACTAGTCCCGAACCGCCCTGTCCGCCCCGAGGACGGCCGCGAACCCCATGAGGCCGTTGGGCTCGTAGGGGCAGGCGAACAAACCGCAGTCGATGGCCTTGTCGGTCAGGAAGTCCGGTGAGCGTCCGGCTTCGGGGTGCTTGAGGTCCCAGGCGAGGAGAGCGGCCATGAGAGCCGCGGACGCATTCGCGGGCAGGGCGGGCATCCCCAGCCGGGCCAGCCCGCCGTATGCGGCGCGCAGGACGCGCGCGTCCAAGACGGATCGGGTCATCGACATCGGGCCGATGTTGTAGGAGACCGTTCGCCCCGTCTCCCGTTCCACGGTGGCCCGCCACCGTCCGATGCGCTTGGCGACCGCGTAGTTCGGCCCCTGCACGTCGATGAGGCCCTGATAGACGCCGCCTCGCCGCGAGGGATGGATCCTGCGAACCCTGGCGTAGACGCTCAGCGCCCGCGCGGCGCCGCCCTTGCCGAAGTCCCGGCGGACGGGGACGTCCAGAACGTACGCGTCGGAGGGGCTGCCGTACCACGCCAGGGCCGTCTCCGGGCGGGCCTGGCAGACCAGACGTTCCAGGACATCCGCTCCGGCCTCGGCGAGAAGGAACCGCGCCCCCGGAGCGTAGAGCGTGTCGACGACGGCGACCCGGCCAGGCAGGCTCGCGACCCATCCCGCACTCGTCTCGGGGTCCGCGGCGACGTCCAGTGGCTGAGGCGGAAGATGGAGACGGCCCGCACTCTGCGGGGCCCGCCTGGCCAACTCGGGCAGCGGAGAGCGCGCGACGGCCGCGACGTCGGCTCCCCACGCCAGAAGGTGGGCCGCGGGGGACAGTTCCGCCCCCGCGCCCAGACAGGCGAACGTCCATCCGGACAGGTCGAGGTGGCTCGGGTCGGCGACGACATCGGCGATCGCGTCGACGGCTCCGGGCCGTATCCGCCCGTCCTCCTGCCAGCGGCGCAGTTCGGCTACGAGTTCGTCTCCGGCGAGGTCGCGGCCGCCGATCGGCACCCGCAGCTCGCGGACTGCCCGACCCGTCCCGTCGATCACGTCCCCGCGCTGTGCCGGTGTGACGATGCGCGCCTCGCAGGCGCGCCGGCCGTCGGCGAACCGCAGATTCTCGTGAAGGAAGGCGAGCCCGTCGCAGGCCCCGGAGGAGCCGCGGCCGGGAGCGTCCCACGCGCTCAATTCGGCCATGGCCGTTCGGTACATGCGGCGCCACGGTTTCGCATCCTCGATGACCGCGCGGGCCCTCGGGTGCCTGACGGCCGCGGCCGCGGCCATCCCTCTGCCCAGGAAAGTCGAGCTGGGGCGGCCGTCGTCGCGCGGCAGGACGAGCCCCCGCTCCGAGCCGCGGCCGTCCGGCACGCCGGTGAGCCTGGCGTGCACGAGATCGCGTCCGCTGTCCCGATCGACGACGGCGAAATCCTCCGCCCCAAGTCGGACGAGTTCGCAATGGGCGGGCAAAAGCGCAGGAGCGCGGAAGTGCGTGCCGCCCGAACAGGGCGCCGCTCCGTCGAGCCCGGCCTCGTGGGCCATCCAGGCGTCGACGGCGGCCCCGTGGAGCACCGCCTTGCGGTAGCCGAAGGCCTTGGCGGCGAGCGACGACGTGTGGATGGGATTGGCGTCGCCTGTGATCCGCGCCCATCGCCGCGAATCGGCCACCCGGAAGACCCTAGAGGACACGGCGGCGTTCTGCCCGATGTCCAGGCGTCCCGACGCATTGGTTCCGTAGGCCCGGCGGTGGTCGAGAACCTCGATCTGAGGAGTCCGCCCTACCTCGTAGGCCTCTCCCCCGGCCTTCCTGGCGACGTACTCGGTCACCTCCCGGTAGACCGGGCGGTCTGCGCATCGGATCCTTGCGCGGACGAACAGACTCGTCGACGAGGAATCGCGGACGATCGAGGCGAGCTGGACGTCCACTGTCACCGCCGAGCCGATGGCCACCGGCTCGGCGAGCTCCCACCGCTGATCGGACACGACGAGCCCCGCAACGGGGACGGGAACGGCCGGATCGGAGAGCAAGTCGACCGTCGGTTCGAAGCACAGCGCATGCAGAAGGGCGGCAGGCGCGCAGTCACCCGGAGCGTCTCCCAGGAACGAGGCGAGAGCGGCCGCCCCGCTGGCCGCCGCAGTCGTCCGCTTCGAACGCTCCGGCAGCGGCGCGTCGGGTGGAGCGGGAGCGGGGCGGAAAGCCCTCTTCGTCGACACGGCAAGGATTCCGGCAAGCTTCGTCAGGCGCACGGGGTACCTCCTATTCACTACGAGGCACCAGGTTATCGCGCCCATTCGCCGATGAAGGGGAGACAGGCGTGCGCGCCGCTCGAACGCCGGCGAGGGACCGCTTCACCGCCGACGGAGCCTACGGTGGAAGGCGGTGCGCCAACCGAGCGGGGCGACGAAGGCGCGTGCGAGGCCGTGGCCCGGCGCAGGGGGCGGATCGGCGGAACACTGAAAGAGCAAGCAAAGGGGAAGGCCCCGGAGGCCCGGGTCCTTCCCCGCGAAGATCTCCGATCAGTCGGAGATGAGTCCGGCTTTGTAGGCTTTCACGAGCCTACGGGGAATGCGCACGTCGCGGCCCTGAACGCGGACGGTCTGAAGCTCGGTGAGCTGTGCCTTCCACTGGGAACGGCGAGAGCGCGTATTGCTGCGGGACATCTTCCGTTTGGGTACTGCCATTGCTACCGCTCCTCTCGATACTGGGCCGCCATGGCGACTCAATGGACATCGCGCGGACGATCGCCCACACACAGGGAAAAAGACTACCCGACGGAAGCCACCGCCGTCATTCCGGAAGCCGTTCGGACGCCCGGATCACCAGGAGGACTTAGTCACACCCGGGAGTTCGCCGTCATTGGCCATCTGGCGCAGACGCACGCGAGATAGGCCGAATTTACGAAGATAGCCGCGAGGGCGTCCGTCCTCGGCGTCGCGGTTGCGAAGGCGCACGGGCGAGGCGTCCCGCGGCAGTTTATGGAGTTGAGCCATGGCGGCGTCTCGCTCGGCCTGCGTGAGGTTGACGTCCACGGACGCTTTCTTCAGCTTCGCCCGGCGTTCTGCGTACCGGGCGACGACGGCCTCTCGCTGTCTGTTGCGGGCGATCTTCGACTTCTTGGCCATGTGATTCTTTCTAACTTCGGTTGGCGGTTCGATGGAAAATTCTATGGGCACGGTCCGCGCGGAGTCAATGCCTCGCGATCCGGGGCGGCACGGCCGCCGCTCGTCCCGCCCGACGGAAGCCGGAGGTCGCAGGGATCCTACAGGCGGGATCCCATGGATGGATAATGGTGCATGTGAGCGACCTTCTGCTGCCCGCCGGCGCCCTCCTCACCCATGAGCTCGAGATCAGGCGATCCCGATTCCTCGCCCTGGTCGCCAGAGCCGGGAGCCCCGAGGAGGCCCGCGAGGTCATCTCGGCACGGCGTTCGGCCATGCCCGACGCCAGGCATCACTGCGCGGCGTTCATCGTCTCGACGCCCGGGGCGCTTCCCGTCTCCCACTCCTCCGACGACGGCGAACCCTCCGGAACGGCCGGGCGTCCGATGCTCGACGTCCTGGCGGGAACGGGGATCGTCGACGTCGTAGCCGTCGTCACGAGGTATTTCGGCGGCACGCTCCTGGGCACCGGCGGGCTCGTCCGAGCCTACTCCGACGCAGTGCGCGAATGCCTCGAAGACGCGCTTCTTGTGACCCGGGAGCGCCTACCGGTGTGGAATGCGCTCCTCCCGCACGCCGACGCGGGGCGCTACCTGGCCGAACTGAGCGCAGCGGGCTTCGCGGCCGAGCCCGACTACCGGGCCGAAGGCGTGCGGGTGACCGTCGTCTGCGACGAAGGCGAGCGCCTGTCGTCCCTCGTTTCCCGGCTCTCGTCCGGATCCGTAGGCGTCCTGGAGGGCGGCACGCGACTGGTCGAGCGGCCCGCAGGCCGAGTCCGCGCGGGCCGTGCCGTCATCGGCTGATCCGGTCGGCTTTCCCCTGTCGAGCTCAGGGAGCGCGGTCCGCCTCCGTCCCCGATTCGCCGAGGGCGACCGCAATGCGGATCCGCTGGACAGAGCTCGCGGAAGTGTGCGAACGTTTTCCTTGCCGAGAGGGTCACGCAACGGCGAATCCGCAATGCGACACGGAGAAAGGACGAGGAGATGGCCAACACCGCCGACACGCCCCTCTCCTGTGCTCCCTGTCGTCTGTGTCTCTAGAGCGTCGGGCTTTCGTGGTGCGCACGGCGCACGCTCTCGACGCTCGTCCATCCATCGCGCGGCGCCCGTCGCGCCTCGGATTAACGCTTCCACATTCAACCGTTCACAGGAGAGACACATGTCCAGAATCTACGCCGACGCCACCGAGCTCGTTGGGAGAACCCCGCTCGTCCGCATCAACCGCCTAGCCGAGGGAGCGAAGGCCGTCGTGCTGGCCAAGCTCGAATTCTACAACCCCGCCAATTCCGTCAAGGACCGCATAGCCGTCGCGATCATCGACGCCGCGGTGGCCTCCGGCCGGCTGCCCGCCGGCGGAACGATCGTCGAGGCCACCTCCGGCAACACCGGCATCGGATTGGCCTGGGTGGGCGCCGCGCGCGGCTACAAGGTCATCCTGACCATGCCTTCGTCCATGTCGAGGGAACGGCGTGCGCTTCTGCGCGCCTTCGGCGCCGAGCTCATCCTGACCGAACCCGCCCAGGGCATGCGCGGCGCCGTGGAGAGGGCCGAGGACATCGTCGCTCAGACTCCCGGCGCGATTCTCGCCTCCCAGTTCGCCAACCCCGCCAACCCCGCCGTTCACGAGCGCACGACGGGCGAGGAGATCTGGCAGGACACGGAGGGCGACGTCGACTACCTCGTCTCAGGCGTCGGCACCGGCGGGACGATCACGGGCACCGGCAGCGCGCTGCGCCGCCACAAGCCCGGCGTCAAGCTCGTCGCCGTCGAACCGGCGGAGTCGCCGCTGCTCTCCGAAGGCACTGCGGGTCCTCACAAGATCCAAGGCCTCGGCGCCAATTTCGTCCCCGATGTCCTCGATACCGATCTGTACGACGAAGTCATCGCCGTCCCCTCCGAGACGGCCATCGCCACAGCTCGACGAGCCGCTACCGAGGAGGGACTGCTCGTCGGCATATCCTCGGGCGCGGCCCTCGCAGCCGCCGTCGAGGTCGCGCAACGCCCCGAGGCCGAGGGGAAGACGATCGTCGCGATCGTTCCCGACTTCGGCGAGCGCTATCTGTCGACTCCGCTGTTCGCAGGACTCGTCGACTGATCCGCTTCGCCGCTCCGAGCCGGGGCGGGCCTGCGTCCGCTTGTCCGCCCCGGCTCGGCAGACGATGGGGAGGCGGCCTCGCGGACTATAGTCGGTACACGTCACGTCCGCATGCGGGCCCGACCCTCCGGTTCGGACCCGCCGGGCTCAGGTTAGGCGAAAAGAGGATCATCGATGGCACTTCGGCTGCCGCACTTCATCGAGCGCGCTCGCGAAGACGTTCGCGCCGCCCGCGAACACGACCCGGCGGTCAGGTCGGCCCTCGAGGTCGTTCTGTGCTACCCGGGCATCCACGCGGTGTGGGGCCACCGCCTCGCTCACGCGATGTGGAAGCGCTCGCCCAGGCTGCGGCTTCCAGCCCGGTTCGTCTCCCAAGCGGTGCGGGCGGTCACGGGGATCGAAATCCATCCCGGGGCGACCATCGGGCGGCGGTTCTTCATCGACCACGGCATGGGCGTGGTCATCGGCGAAACGGCGGAGGTCGGCGACGACTGCATGCTCTATCACGGCGTCACACTGGGTGGGACGTCGTTGGAGGCCACGAAACGCCATCCGACGCTCGGCGACGGAGTCGTCGTAGGCGCCGGCGCGAAGATCCTCGGGCCGATCACCCTCGGCGAGGGCGCACACGTAGGCGCGAACGCGGTCGTTGTCAAGGACGTCCCCGCCAATACCACGGCGGTGGGCGTTCCCGCCAGGCTTCACGAGCGCAAGGCGGACGACGTCTTCTCCATCGACCCCGCGATCTACATCTGACTCGAACCGAGGAGACGGCGGTCCCCGGGCTTAGCCCGGGGACCGCCTTTCGAATGTCCGTCCCTATGGGCATAGGGACGTCCGTCGTCACTGGGCCTTCATCATCGGGTTGACGAGTGCTCCGCGGTCCACGGCCGCATTGGGCTTGACCGTCGTGCCCGACGGATCGATCGCCTTGGCCACATCAGCCGGAAGAGCCTTCCCCGAACCCCGAGCCGGACTGCCCGCCTTCAAGTGATAATCGCTCTTCTTGAAATCCGCGTCACCATCAGCCTCCTTGACGAAGAACGGATTAGCCGACCGCGCACCGAACTGATCGAGCGCATGACGCTCCAAACCATCAATCTTCTTGTTGACCGCCGGGTTGGAGGCGATCTCGGACGTCCGCGAGAACAGGATGTTGACGGGGTCGGGCTTGTCCTTCAAATCCCATGTCAGCACATAGGGTTCGGCTTGGGGACTGGAGCGGTAGAAAGCGTCGTAGTCCATGCCCTCGAACAAGTCGTTGCTGTACAGCTTGGCGCTCCCGTCGAGATTGTCCGCGCCGATGGTCCGGATCGGGTACGCCCAGTACGGACCGGAGGAATCGTTCTGCACCGTCAATCGAGATGAGATAATGTTATTGTACAGTTGAGTGCCTGTGGTATCCCAACTGAGTTTTTGCGATTGTGACCATTTTTCTCCCGATATGCACTTCTTATTGGTATCATAGGCGTTGCACCCTTTGGCTCGCTTGTCTTCCCCAATATTTATGGGACGGAAAGTACGAGATATGGTATTGTTATAGATTTTGACTTTGTCGCTGCCCATAACATTGATTCCGGCACCGGAAGACTCTATGATATTGGATGCGATTACTCCACCGCTGGAAACTTCATAGCCTACTGCCTGACCGACATTGGTAAAGAAGTTATTCACTGTCGCCGTTCCGATGCAGCCCTCGTCGCACCAAAATGCTATGGGCATTTTGTTGTTTTTATCGGTATGGTTGACCTTTTTCTGTGAATAATCCACTTTATTACCGCGGAATGTAACACTCTTTGCATGGGTGATCTTCACATCGGCTATGCCGCAGTAAGCGGTGCAGAGGCTTCCGTTCGTCAGGAACCCTTCGGCATTGTTACCGGAGAATTCGCTGTTCTCGATGGTTAGGTTGTGGGAGTAGTTCCCTCCCATTCCAGCCCCGCCGTTGTCGAGCACTTTGTTGTTGACGAAGCGGCCGTTCTCAGCGTGATTGAAGAAGAATGACGAAGTCGCGCTCTGAGCGAAGGTACTGTCCTGGATCACACTGTCCGCGCCGTTGATGCTCACCGCGACGGGCCCGCTCTCGGATCCGAGCCGCGGATCCTTGAAATCCCAGACCTGGTTCGGCGAGAACTGGGCGACGTTGACGCCCTTCATGACGAAGTGCCGTCCGGTCGCGGTGAACGCGCGGCTTCTCTCGGAGATCTCCGTGGTTCCGGCCGTCGGGTCGGATCCCACGTAGTACGTGATGTTGTCCTGGCGGCCGACGTTGTACTGCTTCGACGTGCCGTTCGCCGACTTCAACGTGGTGGGCGTGGAGTCTTCGACGTAGAAGGTTCCCGGGCCGACCTTGTCCTTGCTGTCCACCTGCTTGAGGGGTTGGTCGCCGATGAAGACCTGCTCCGGGAAGGCGGCGATTCCCTCGACGCTGGGCTTGGCGTTCGTGGTGCAGACGTGGCAGAAGTTCTGGAAGTCCCCCGTGACCTTCCAGACTCTGCCGTCCTTCTTCCACCGAGAGGCCCCGACGACGTCGCTGCCCTTGAGCCACACCTCCGCGTGAGGCGCCGCCTGGAGGGTGACGTCGTCTTGTGCGATGGAGAAATGGGGTTCGCGGTAGACGCCGCTCTTGAGAACGATCGTCGTGCCCTTCTTCGCCTGCTTGGCGGCATGCTTGATCGTCTTGAACGGCGCTTTCTCGCTTCCATTGGCCGAGTCGTTCCCATCGGGGCTCACCCACAGCGCGTTGCTCTGCGGAACCGGGTAGTTGGTGTCGGGAACCGAATACTTGTGGTTCAGGCGTTCCGCGGCCCGGGCGGACTGCGGCAGCGCCACGATCGTCGAGATCGCCACGAAAACCGCCGCGAAGGCCGTCAGCCAGCGGTAGGCTCTTCGAGCCATATGCGAATGCATCGTCTTCTCTCCTTTTCTTTATCTTCTTCTTGGAAATCGGGAATTCTATTCGAAGGGTCGACCCGTTTGCGGGCGGGCCGATCGAGGCGGTGCGAACGCGCGGGCCGCTCAGAATCACCCGGCCCATCGCGCCCGTAGGCGCAAGCGTACGGTTCGAGCGGGAGGGACGCCCGCCGTGTCATGCGGCTATCGGGGAAGGCACGCTCGGGGTGCCGGTCACCCCCCGTCTCCCTTCATCTTGACGTTGACGAGTGCTCCGCGGTCCACGGCCGCATTGGGCTTGACCGTCGTGCCCGACGGATCGATCGCCTTGGCCACATCAGCCGGAAGAGCCTTCCCCGAACCCCGAGCCGGACTGCCCGCCTTCAAGTGATAATCGCTCTTCTTGAAATCCGCGTCACCATCAGCCTCCTTGACGAAGAACGGATTAGCCGACCGCGCACCGAACTGATCGAGCGCATGACGCTCCAAACCATCAATCCGCTTATCGGTCCGGGAGTCCTCGGCGATGTCCTTGGTGCGGGAGAAGCGGACGTCGGTCTTGCCCGCGCCCTCGGGGGTGTCCCACGTCATGAGGTAGGGATCGCCCGCCAGGCCGTTGCGATAGTAGGCGTTGTAGTCGAGCCCGGTGAACAGGGAGTTGCTGTACAGTTTCGAACTGCCGTCCTCGTCCGCGCCGCCGGCGGTGCGGATCGGGTAGGACCACCAGGGGCGTCGACTGCCGTTCAGGCCCGGCCGCGACGAGACGATGTTGTTGTACACTTCGTTCTTCGTCGCGTCCCATGACAGATGCTGCTCCTGGGACCACGACTCGTTCGCGATGCATCGCCTGTTGGCGTCGACGGCGTTGCATCCGTTGGACCGCTCGTCCTCATTCACCGTGATCGATGCGAGGGTTCGGGAGACGGTGTTGTTGTATACCTTGACCCTTTCGGATCCCGACAGAGTGATTCCCATGCCCGAGCTCTCGATGACATTGGATGCGACCACTCCGCCGGCCGACACCTCGATGAAGATGGCGGAGCTGGAATTCGTGAAGAAGTTGTTGACGACGACGGCGTTGATGCACCCTTCGTCGCACCAGAATCCCGGCGGCGTCGATTTGCCCTTGTCCACGTGGCTCACCTGCCGGCCCGAGTAGTCCACGACGTTCTCGCGGAAAGTGACGTCCTTGGCGTGGGTGATCTTCACGTCGCCGACTGTGCAGTAGCCCTTGCACTTGGTCCCGTCGATCTCCATTCCGGCCGCGTTGCTCGCGGAGAAGACGCTCTTCTCGACCGTGGTGCCGTGGGTGCGGTTGCCTCCCAGACCGGTGGCTCCGTTGTCGTAGACCTTGTTGTTGACGAAGCGGCTGTTCTCGGCGTGGTCGAAGAAGAAGCCGGTGGACGAGCTCTGGGCGAACACGCCGTCCTGGATCACGCTTCCCGCGCCGTTGACGCTCACCGCGACGGGCCCGCTCTCCTTTCCGAGCCGGGGGTCGTTGAAGTCCCATGCGTGATTGGGGGCGAACTGGGCGACGTTGACGCCCTTCATCGCCAAGCCCGAGCCCGTGGAGGTGAAGGCCCGGCTCCGCTGCGAGATCTCCGTGGTTCCAGCGGTCGGATCCGATCCGACGTAGTAGGTTACGCTGTCCTGCTTGCCCACGTTGTAGCCCTTGGTCCTGTCGTCGGCGACTTTCAAGGTCGTCGGCGTGGCGTCTTCGACGTAGAAGGTTCCCGGGCCGACCTTGTCCTTGCTGTCCACCTGCTTGAGGGGTTGGTCGCCGATGAAGACCTGCTCCGGGAAGGCGGCGATTCCCTCGACGCTGGGCTTGGCGTTCGTGGTGCAGACGTGGCAGAAGTTCTGGAAGTCCCCCGTGACCTTCCAGACTCTGCCGTCCTTCTTCCACCGAGAGGCCCCGACGACGTCGCTGCCCTTGAGCCACACCTCCGCGTGAGGCGCCGCCTGGAGGGTGACGTTGCTCTTGGTGATGGAGAAATGGGGTTCGCGGTAGACGCCGCTCTTGAGAACGATCGTCGTGCCGTCCGTCGCCTTCTTCGCCGCCGCCGCAACCGACTTGAGCGGGGCGTTCTGCGCGCCTGCGGCGCCGTCGTCGCCTTCGGGGCTCACCCATAGGACGTTGCTCTGCGGAACCGGGTAGTCGGTGTCGGCGACCGCGTATTTCTTGTTCAGCCTCTCGCCGTGGGGCTTCTCGGCGTGGGCTGCCGGCTGCGGCAGCGCCACGATCGAGGAGGCCAGCGCGAGGACGGAGGCGGCGAGCGTCATTGCGATGCGGGCGGCGTGCCCTTTCGCCCGGGAAAGCATCAGCGTCTCTCCAATCAGATCATCAGTTCAGTTGCTGAATCCCCCGCTTTCCCTCGGAAATCTAACAGAGATCGCCCCTCCACTCGATGGTGCTGCCTTCCGGTTGTCAATCGCGGCGACATCGTGTACCGGCCCGGCAGGCTCAGCCGCGTTCCGCCTCGTATTCGGCGAGCAGGCCGATGCGACGCCGGTGCCGGGCGCCTCCGCTGAAGGGCGTCTCCAGGAAGGTTCGGACGAGCTCGAAGGCCCGGGCGGGCTCGTGCTGCCGCGCGCCGATGGAGACCACGTTGGCGTCGTTGTGCTCGCGGCCCAGCTCGGCCGTCGATTCGTTCCAGGCCAGAATCGCCCGCACGCCGGGCACTTTGTTCGCCGCGATCTGCTCGCCGTTCCCCGATCCTCCGAGGACGATTCCCAGGCTTCCGGGATCGGCGACGACCGCTTTCCCGCATTCGATGCACATCGGCGGGTAGTCGTCGAGGGCGTCGTATTCTGCCGCCCCGTGATCGACGACGTCGTAGCCCGCCTCGGCGAGCCTGGGGACGAGATATTCCTTCAGTTCGAACCCTGCGTGGTCCGTCGCAATGTGTACGCGCATGGGCGCCATGGTACCGGCCATGTCCCTCCGGCCTCTGGGACTTGCGTAAGCTTGGCGCCATGACGGTTACGAACAACGCCCTGGCCCGGGTTCTGGAGGGCGCAGATTCCACGGTCCGCATTCAGGACGATCTCTTCCGCGCCATCAACGGCTCGTGGATCGACTCTCACGAGATTCCCACGGATCTGGCCTCCGACGGCTCTTTCACCGCCCTGGCGCTTCAGGCCGAGGAGCAGGTCCGCCAGATCATCGAGGAACTCGCGGCGGCCAACCCCACCGAGGGCGAGGCCGGGAAGATCGCTCGGCTGTTCAACAGCTGGATGGACGTCGACACCCTCAACGCCAAGGGAACCGCACCGCTGGAGGCGGATCTGGCGCCGGTCGAGGCGGCCGCGAACCGCGAGGAGCTCGCGCGCGCGGTCGGCGCTCTGTCGGCGACGGGCGTGCACGCCTTCTTCTCCTACGAAGTCGCCTCCGATCTCAACGACCCCTCCCGCTACACGGTCTTCGTCTCCCAGTCGGGCATCGGCCTGCCGGACGAGGCCTACTACCGCGACCCCCGGCACACCGGCGTGCTCGCCGAGTACGAGGCCTTCGTGCCGCGTCTGCTGGCCCTCGGCTACGGCTTGGACGAGGAGACCGCAGCGGCGCAGGCCCGCGCGGTCCTCGCCATGGAGAGGGAAATCGCCGCAGCGCACATGAGCGTCGTCGACACCCGCGACGTCGACAAGGTCAACAACCCCTTCACGTGGACGGACTTCCTCGACCGCACCCCAGGATTCGCGTGGAACGCGGCGTTCGAAGCGGCCGGAGCCCCGCTCGAGCGGATGGCCGATGCGATCGTCGCGAACCCCGATGCGATCGCCTCCGCCGCCAGACTGTGGAACCGCACCCCTCTGGAGGACTTGAAGGCCTATACCCGCTGGCGGATCCTGCAGGCCCGCGCCCCCTACCTCACCGAGGAGATCGACGACGCCGACTTCGACTTCTACGGGAGGGTGCTGCGCGGAACCGTCGAACAGCGCGAGCGGTGGAAGCGGGGCGTGCGCTTCGTCCAAGGGGCCCTCGGCGAGGCTGTCGGCAAAGAGTACGTCGCCAGGCACTTCCCTCCGTCCCACAAGGAGAGGATGCTGCGCCTCGTCGACGACCTCCTGGAGGCCTACCGCCAGTCGATCCGCGCGCTCGACTGGATGGGGGACGAGACGAAGAGGCGGGCCTTGGAGAAGTGCGACTCCTTCGTCGCCAAGATCGGCTATCCGGACGAGTGGCGAGATTACTCCGCCCTCCGGATCGGCGACGACCTCCTCGACAACGCACGTGCGAGCGCGCGCTTCAAGGTAGCCAGGGACTTCGCCAAACTCGGCGAGGACATGGACCGCAGCGAATGGCTCATGTCGCCGCAGACGGTCAACGCCTACTACAACCCCCTGTGGAACGAGATCGTCTTCCCCGCTGCCATCCTGCAGTTCCCCTTCTTCGACCCCGATCGCGACGACGCGCTCAACTACGGCGCGATCGGCGCCGTCATCGGCCACGAGATAGGCCACGGCTTCGACGACCAGGGCTCGAAGTTCGACGCGAACGGGGCAATCGACAACTGGTGGACGGACGAGGACCGCAGGGCGTTCGAAGAGCGGACGTCGGCCCTCGTCGCCCAGTACGACGCCTACGTCCCCGCCCAGTTCGACTCCGACAGCCCCCATCACGTCCGAGGCGCCCTCACACTGGGCGAGAACATCGGCGACCTGGGAGGCGTCTCCATAGGGCTGAAAGCCTACGGGATCGCCCTGGCCAGGCAGGGGCGGACGTACGCGGACGCGCCCGTCATCGACGGATACACGGGAGTCCAGCGGTTCTTCCTGTCCTACGCGAGGGTCTGGCAGAGCAAGGACCGCACGGAGGCCTTGACCAAGCAGATCGCCACGGATCCCCACTCCCCCGACGAGTTCCGGACCAACGGAGTGGTCAAGAACGTCGACGCCTTCGCCGAGGCCTTCGGCGTGACCGAAGGCGACGCCCTCTATCTGCCCCCCGAGGAGCGCGTGCGCATCTGGTAAGCCGGGCGAGTGACGGATCCGGACGGCCCGGGGTACATCCGCGAGACCGCTCCACCGCGCCCAGGCGCCGGAGGGAATGCGAATGACCGCCTATGTTTGTGAACGATAATCATTCTCAGGTAGTCTGGCGGATATGATCATTCCACGCATTCTCAAGGTTCTGTCCACCGTCGCGGTCGGAGCCCTCGTCCTCTCCGGCTGCGGCTCCTCCGGTTCCCAGTCGGGGAGCGGCTCCCCCTCGTCCGCTTCGGAGGGGCGCGGCGGCGGGAAGGACGGGGGTCGCAAGGAGGTCTCCTCCCTCAGGCCCCGCGTCGTCATCGGTTACGACGGCGGTCTGCTCACTATGGACGGAGCGACGGGCAAAGTCCTGGCCACGACGAAGCACGACGGTTTCCTTCGGCTCAATCCGACGGGGAACGGACGTCACGTCCTCGTCTCCGACGGGGATCGGTTCCGACTCTTCGACGCCGGGCTCGTCTCCGTCCCCCACGAGGATCACTTCCACTACTACACCCAGACCCCCAAACTGACCGGAGCCGAGATCAAGGCTCCCAAAGCGGGGCACGTCGTGGTCCACCATGGGAAGACCGCCCTCTTCTCCGATGGCCAGGGAACGGCCCAGGTCCTCAAGTCCGACGCCTTCACCGACGGCAAGATCACCGCCGACGAGATCACGACGATCGAGACCGGCGCACCCCATCACGGAGTCGCCGTTCCGCTCGCGGACGGAGGCGTCCTGACGACGAAGGGAACCGAACAGGAGCGGCACACCGTCCAGAAGGTCGACGCATCCGGGAAGGCCGTGGCCGAGTCGGCCGACTGCCCCGGCGTCCACGGCGAAGCCGCGGCCAAGTCCGACGGCGACGGAGACGTCGTGTCCTTCGGCTGCACGAACGGGCCGCTCGTCTACCGCGACGGAGCCTTCCACAAGGTCGCGGTCCCGGAGGCCTACCAGCGTTCGGGCAACCAGGCCGGCTCCCCCGCCTCCCCCGTCAACCTCACCGACTACAAGGTCGACAAGGACGCCAAGCCAGAGCGCCCGACCAAGGTGGGCCTGCTCAACACCGAGAGCGCCACGATCACCGCGGTCGAACTCGGCTCGTCCTATTGGTTCCGCTCCCTCGCTCGCGGCAAGAACGGCGAGAGCCTCGTCCTGACCTACGACGGAAAGCTCAACATCCTCGACTCGGGCACCGGACACGTCCTGCGCAAAGTGGACGTCGTCAAGCCGTGGAGGGAGAAGGAGAACTGGCAGGAGCCCGGCCCGAACGTCAAGGCGGTGGGAGACTACGCCTACGTGACCGAGCCGGCGACCAAGAAGCTGCACATGATTCAGATCTCCACCGGCGAGCTCCTGAATTCATGGGATCTCCCGGTCACGCCGAACGAAATGGCCGTGGTCGACGGCTCCCCCAAATCGCCTGCCAAGTGACCGCTCCCGGCCGTCGGGCGGTGGCGGGCCCCTTTCGGTTCGGCGGCGGAGGGGCCGGAGGCTCAGCGCAAGCCGATGCCGGAGCGGGGGATCGCGTACCCTTGTATGCGGTTGTCTATTCGAAAGGAATTCAATGCCAGGCACCAATCTGACACGCTCGGAGGCGGCGCGGCGCGCGGCGCTCATCTCCACCGAGGCCTATCGCGTCTACCTCGACCTCACGGGATCGGAGACGGCCTTCTCCTCGATCACCGAGATCGACTTCACCGCCGAGGCGGGGGCGTCGACGTTCCTCGACATCGTCGCCGAGTCGGTGGACAAGGTGGTCCTCAACGGCAATGTGCTCGACGCCGGCGCTTTCGCGGATTCTCGCTTCCCGCTGGAGGACCTGGCGCCGGAGAACACCGTCCGAGTCGAGGCGACGATGAGCTATTCGCGCACGGGCGAGGGACTGCACCGCTACGTCGATCCGGCCGACGGCGAGGTCTACCTCTACTCGCAATTCGAGGTGGCCGACGCCAGGCGCGTCTTCGCCTGCTTCGAACAGCCCGATCTCAAGGCCGAGTTCACGCTGACGATCGACGCGCCCGAAGCCTGGACCGTCCTGTCGAACTCGCCATCCCCCGAGCCGGTCGCCACACGCGAGGGCGTGTTCACCTGGCAGTTCACGCCCACCGAGCGCATATCGACCTATCTCGTGTCGATCATCGCCGGGCCCTATGCGAGCGCAGAGGGCGACGTCTACCGTTCGGTGGACGGCCGCGAGATCCCGCTGGGCATCTGGGCGCGCAAGTCGCTCATCGAATACGTCGACGCCGACGAGATCTACGAGGTGACGAAGCAGGGCTTCGAGTTCTACGAGGCCAACTACGGCTTCCCCTACCCCTTCCGCAAATACGATCAGGTCTTCTGCCCCGAGTACAACGCGGGCGCGATGGAGCATCCCGGCAACGTGACGCTGGTCGAGTCCTACATCTTCCGCACGAAGCCCACGGGCGCCATGGTCGACCGCCGGGTCATCACGATCCTCCACGAGCAGGCGCACATGTGGTTCGGCGACCTCGTGACGATGAAGTGGTGGGACGACCTGTGGCTCAACGAATCCTTCGCTGAGTTCATGAGCCACCTGGCCGCGGTGAAGAACACGCGGTGGAAGGACGCCTGGGTGACCTTCCTGGCCTCGGAGAAGTCGGGGGCGATCCAGCAGGACCTCCTGCCCTCCACCCACCCGGTGGCCGCGGACATCCGCGACATCGAGGACGTGCTCGTCAACTTCGACCAGATCACCTACGGCAAGGGCGCCTCGGTGCTCAAGCAGCTCGTGGCGTGGGTCGGCCTGGAGGAGTTCCTCGCCGGGGTGCGCTCCTACGTCGCCAAGCACGCCTGGGGCAACGCCACGCTGGCCGACCTTCTGGCCGAACTGGAGGCCACGTCGGGCCGCGACCTCTCGCGCTGGACGAAGGTGTGGCTCCAGGAGGCCGGCGCCAACGTCCTCTCCCCCGAGATCGTCGAGAAGGGCGGCGGCGTCGAGTCCTTCGCGATCCGCCAGGAGTCCGACGGCCGCGCCTCCCTGCGCCCCCACCGCATCGGGGTGGGCGGTTTCGACGTGATCGACGGGAAGCTGACCCGTACCTTCTCCGTCGAGCTGGACATCGACGGAGAACTCACGGAAGTGCCCGAACTCGCGGGCGTCAAGCGGCCGGCCATCCTTCTCGTCAACGACGAGGATTTGGCGTACGCGAAGATTCGCCTGGACGAGAAGTCCCTGGGCGCCGCGGTCGAGCGCCTCGACGCGTTCGAGGATCGGCTCGCCCGGACGAGCGTGCTCTTCGCCGCCTGGGACATGTGCCGCGACGGTCTCATGAGCGCCACCGACTACACCCGGATCGTCCTGAAGGCCCTCCCCGATGAGACCGACGGGACCGTGCTGCGCTACATCCTGAACCAGCTGATCACCGCCGTGACCGTCTACTCGGCCCCCGCCGGGCGGGAGGCCCTCCACGACGCCGTCGCCGCGAGGGTCTTCGACATCCTCTCCGAGGCCGAGCCCGGCTCGGACAACCAGCTGCAGGTGGCCTCGGCCGCCATGCGCCTGGCGAAGACGGACGAACAGCTCGACCGCATCGCCGGATGGCTCGACGGCGAGGGCCTTCCGGAAGGGTACCTCGTCGACGCCGAGGTCCGCTGGGGGATCGTCATCGCGCTGGCCGCCGCCGGCCGCATCGGCGAGGCCGAAATCGCCGAGGAGTACGCCAAGGATTCGACCTCCTACGGTCAGATCTTCTCGGCTCAGGCGCGCGGCGCGATGCCCGATCCCGCGGTGCGCGAGAAGGTGTGGAAGGAGATCACGGGAGACTTCGAGTCGAACGCCGTCCAGCGCAACCTCGCGCTCGGCTCGCGGCGTGCGACGCCGGAATCCCTCGTCCCCTACGCAGCCCGCTACTTCGAGGACGCGCGCGCCCAGTGGGACGGCCATTCGGTGGAGATCGCCAGCAACATGCTGGAATACGCCTTCCCGATCTCATTGGCGGGCCGCACGGACCTCGGGGTAGACCTCGTGAGCCTGGGGAAGGCCTGGCTCGCCGAGAACGCCGACGCCGCCCCGGCCTGCATCCGTCTGGTCTCCGAGTCGGTGGACCGCGCAGAACGGGCCGTGCGCGCCCAGAAGGCGGATGCGGCAGGGGCCTGAGCCCAGACGCGCCGTCGGGCCGGCTGTCTTCCAACCGGCCCGACGGCGTGCTCGAATTCCAGCCGGCGCGGCCACGGCGAACGGGCCCGGCGCGCGGCGGTCAGGCGAGGAGCTTGGACATCGCGGCGCTCAAGGCATCGGCTTCCGGCCCGACGACCACCTGCACGACGGGGCCCTGAAGGACCACGCCGAACGCCCCCGCCTCACGCAGAGCTTCCTCGTCGACCTTCGTCGGGTCTGAGACCTCGATGCGAAGGCGCGTGATGCATGCTTCGACGTTGCCGATGTTGCTCCGTCCGCCGATGGCGGCGATCAACGACTCTGCCTTGGCGCTCATACTTCCTCCTTAAATCGGTCGCGTCCCAGCCTACCCGTGCCGCTCGGTTCGCGCACACCGCCCGTTCACGGCTCCGGGAAAGCCGTGCGCTTGCGCATTCGCCGACGGCGAAGAGACGCCCCACTTGCTATCGGCGGGGGTGCGCAGACCTATTGGCGGGCGGTGTGCAGTTCGGAGACGAAGGCGGTGACGAGCGAGCGCAACCGGGGGTTCCCCTTGAGATCCTCGACGAGGACCACCTGTTCGGAACCGTCGGCCAGGGGAAGGCGCCAATTCGGATACTCCTCGTCTGTGCCCGGCTGGTTCTGAGCGCGGCGCTCCCCCACGGCGTCGACGAGGGCGATCGCCAGAAGCTCCCCCGGGCTGCGCGCGATGTACCGGTGCATGGCCTCGATGATCTCGCGTTCGGACGAATTCTCGTCTATCAGCCCGTGCTCGGCCAGACGCGACATCATCCGCTGCCGCTCGAGCTCTGCGTCGGCGCGGACCTTCTCGACGGGTTCGGCCAGTACGCCCAACCGGTCGCGCAGGTCCACGTGCTCACCGGCCAGGTACCCCGCGACCGGGGGGAGGTCGTGGGTGTCGACGGTCACCAGGGTCTCGCGGCGGAGATCCCACGGCTGCTTGAACGTGCCGTCGTCGTACGCCTCGAACCACAGGACGGATGTGCCGAGAATCCCCCGTTCCCGCATGTAATCGCGCACCCAGGGTTCGACATTGCCGAGGTCCTCGCCGACCACGACGGCGCCGGCCCGGTACGCCTCGAGCATGAGTATCCCGACCGCGGCCTCGTGGTCGAACCGGACGTAGGCGCCCTCGGAGGGAGGGTTGCCGGCGGGAATCCACCACTGCCGGAAGAGACCCATGACGTGGTCCACCCGCAGCCCGCCCGCGTGGCGCAGAACCGTATGCACGAGGTTCCGCAGAGGCGCGTAGGCCGACTCCCGCAGTGCGACGGGGCTCCACGGCGGCTGAGACCAATTCTGCCCGTGTTGGTTGTAGACGTCCGGCGGCGCGCCGACCGTCACCCCCGAAGCGAAGATCCCCGGGTTGGACCACACGTCCGCGCCCTTGGAGTGCACGCCGACGGCCAGGTCGTGGAAGATGCCCAGCGCCATGCCCGAGTCGAGGGCTTCCCGCTGGGCGTCCTCGAGCTGGGTGTCGACGATCCACTGAAGCCAGGCGAAGAAATCGATCCTCTCGGCCAGCTCGAGCCGCTGGAGCGCCGAGTGCGGAGTGGCGGGCGAGGAGAGCTCTTCGGGAAAATCCTCGCCGTATCTCTCACGCAGGGCGCACCACAGCGCGAAGTCCTCCAACCCCTGGCCCTCCGTCGCGCGGAAGCGCTCGAAGTCGCGCTGACGCGCCTTGCTGCGCCCGAACGCGAAGATGACCTCCAAGGCCTGGAGCTTCGCCTCCCACGACGAATCGCGGTCGATGACTTCGTTGAGGACGTCGGTCTCCTTGATCTCCTCGCCCGCCCACGTGACGAGAGCCCGCTGCGCCGCCGGCATGTAGGCGACCTCGTGAACGTCCTCCGGCCGGACGTAGAGGGGGTTGAAGAAGCGCCGCGTCACGGGAAGGTAGGGCGACGGGGTGATGTGGCCGACCGGTTCGGCCGCGTGGAGCGGATTGATGAGGATGAAGTCGGCGCCCATGGCGCCGAAGAGCGAGCACATCTCCTTCAGGTCGGCCGTGTCCCCGACGCCCCACGACCTGCGGGAACGCACCGAGTAGAGCTGGGCCGTCATCCCCCACCCGGTCATGCCGCGCTCCGCCGGGGAGGCCAGGCGCTGGGGGACGACGACGAAGGGAGCGCCGTGGACTTCGGTGGAACCGTCGTCGAGGGTGATGCGGGCTCGGAGCATGTGGTACCCGAGCGGCATCCGCGCGGGGACGACGAAGGAAGCCTGGCCCGTGAGAACCCCGGAGACCTCGCGCGGCGGGGTGAAGTCCTCTCCTTGGGCGAGCGCCCGGGCTCCCCCGTTCTCCAGTTCGACCTCGACCGTCACACCCGCCCCGTGGGGGAGGTGGACGGCCACTCGGGATTCGCGGTCGTCCCTGACGACCGTGCAGGCCGGAAGGGTCTCCCGCCAGGGCCTCATACGGGCCTCCTCGAGCGCGCGGCGGGCGGACGGCTCGTTCGACGCGTCGACTCCCAGGGATGCGAGGATCCTGATGAGCGTGAGGTCGGAGACCATCACCTTGTTGCCGTCGAACCCCCAGTATTCAGTGGCGACGCCCCACGCATCGGCGAGTTCGCACAACAGCGTGCGCTCCGGGGCATTCTCCTTCATTCGGCCTCCTAGATTCCGTCCATCGTCGTCGATCGGAACACTGCCAATCTTGCCAGATTGCGCAACGGATTGCAGTCCGGGCGCCGCACCGGATCGCCGGAGGGGACGCGTTCCACCATGTGGCCCGCCAAGGGGGAACGGCTCCCGTCTGGATAGCATTGCCGTGAACGGACACCCCGACCCGTCGAAAGCCGCATCTCAATGACCAGATTCCTCGCCATCCCCGAAACGGACCTCGAACCGCTGGCGACGGTCCTCAACACCCTGCGTCTGGAAGCGCTGGGCGACAACAGGTACCGGGGCAGGAACCTCTCCCAGCTCGGCGGACGCGTCTACGGAGGCCAGGTCCTCGCGCAGGCGACGATGGTCGCCGCGGACACCCTTCCCCCCGCGGAGGACCGGCTCGTCAATTCGATCACCGCGGCGTTCCTGAGCCCCGGCGCCATCGACTCTCCCACCGACTTCGAGGTCGCCGAGCTCAACGACGGCCGATCGTTCTCCACGAGGACGGTCAACGCCATCCAGAACGGGCGCATCATCTTCGCCTCCCGGATCTCGGCGCAGCTCCACCAACCCGGCCCTTCCTTCGGCTCGCCTCAGCCCGAGGCGCCGGACCCCGAGACCCTCCCCTCCTCCGTCGATTTCTTCGCAAGCTTGAACGACCCGCGGGGGCACATCATGTCCACGACCAACTCGTTGGACATGCGGCACGTCGGAGGCCACATCTATATCCGTCCCGCGCAGGACCGCACGCCCCGCCAGCTCATATGGATCCGCACGCGCACGCCCATGCCGGCCGGATCCTCGAAACTCCTCCAGCGGGCAGTGCTGGGCTACGCCGCCGACCAGTTCATGCTCGAACCCGTCATGCGGGCCACCGGGCTGTACTGGTCGCACCCCGACGCCTCGCTGGCGACGCTCGACCACGCGATCTGGTGGCACCGCAACTTCGACATATCGGACTGGATCCTCGCCGACCTGGAAAGCCCCTCTGCCCAGAACGGGAGGGGACTGGTCATCGCGAAATTCTTCCAGAACGGGCGTCACATCGCGACGATGTCGCAGGAGGGGATGGTCAAGGTCCGGTCGATCACTCACAAGGACGACTAGGAGGCCGACCAGCGCCGGGGAGACCGACCGGCGCGCTCCGACGCCTGCCGGCTCAGCGTCGGAGTGCGCCGGCAGGATCTCTTCACTGCGTTCGCCCCTGCCGTGCTCCTCGTCGCAACGGTGAAGCCGGGAGCCTGTGGGCCGCGTCCGCTCACTATGACACGGAACGGTTCCGCCCCCTCCGAGACCGCGGAAGTGAACTGAATGACGAAGCTTATGATGGTGGGTGCGCCGGTCGTCGACCGGCGCACCCACCTTCCCGGACCGCTAGGCCTGGGCACGGACCCGAACGGCCGGGTGCATTCGAACGCTCGCACCGCTCCGAGGGCGCAGGCGAGCGTCAGTCTCGCGTGAGCTTCCGATATGTTACCGCGTGAGGCCGTCCGGCGTCGGGCCCGAGGCGGTCGACTTTATTCTTCTCATAGGACTCGAAATTGCCTTCGAACCAATACCACGCTGCGGGATTCTCCTCCGTCCCCTCGTAGGCGAGGATGTGCGTGGCGACTCGGTCGAGGAACCAGCGGTCGTGGGTGATGACCACGGCGCAGCCGGGGAACTGGATCAACGCGTTCTCCAGAGAGGAGAGGGTCTCGACGTCCAAGTCGTTGGTGGGCTCGTCCAGGAGCAGGAGGTTGCCGCCCTGCTTGAGGGTCAGGGCGAGATTGAGGCGGTTGCGTTCGCCGCCGGAGAGCACTCCGGCCTTCTTCTGCTGGTCGGGCCCCTTGAAGCCGAAGGCCGAGACGTAGGCGCGCGAGGGCATTTCGACATTGCCCACTTGGATGTGGTCGAGCCCGTCGGAGACGACCTCCCAGAGGCTCTTCTCCGGGTCGATGCCTCCCCGGTTCTGGTCGACATAGGAGATCTTGACGGTTTCGCCGATCTTCAGGTCGCCGGCGTCCAGCCGCTCGAGCCCGACGACGGTTTTGAAGAGGGTCGTCTTGCCCACTCCGTTGGGGCCGATGATGCCTACGATGCCGTTGCGCGGGAGGGTGAAGGAGAGGTCGTCGATGAGGACGCGGTCCCCGAAGCCCTTCTTGAGATGCGTCGCCTCCAGGACGATGGATCCCAGTCGCGGCCCGGGCGGGATCTGGATCTCTTCGAAGTCGAGCTTCCGGGTGCGCTCGGCCTCGGCGGCCATCTCCTCGTAGCGCTCCAGGCGGGCTTTCGACTTGGCTTGGCGTCCCTTCGCCGAGGAACGGACCCATTCGAGTTCGTCCTTGAGCCGCTTGGCGAGCTTGGCGTCCCTCTTGCCCTGCACCTCCAGACGCTTCTCCTTCGTTTCGAGGTAGGTCGTGTAGTTGCCCTCGTAGGGATACAGGCGCCCGCGGTCGACCTCGGCTATCCACTCGGCCACGTGGTCGAGGAAGTAGCGGTCGTGGGTCACCGCGATGACGGCGCCTGGATACTGCTGGAGGTGTTGCTCCAGCCAGAGCACCGATTCGGCGTCGAGGTGATTCGTCGGCTCGTCGAGCAGAAGCAGATCCGGCGCTTCCAGAAGCAGCCTGCACAGTGCGACGCGGCGGCGCTCGCCTCCTGACAGGACGGCGACGGGTGTGTCGGGAGGCGGGCAGCGCAGCGCGTCCATGGCCTGCTGGAGCTGGGCGTCGACGTCCCAGGCTCCCGCCGCGTCGATCTCGGTCTGAAGCCTGCCCATCTCCTCCATGAGCGCATCGAAGTCGGCGTCGGGATCGGCCATCTCCTCGCCGATCTCGTTGAACCGCTTGAGCTTGCCGATCACATCGGCACGCCCCATCTCGACGTTCTCGAGCACCGTCTTCGACTCGTCGAGGGGCGGCTCCTGCAGGAGGATTCCCACGCTGTACCCCGGGGAGAGACGCGCCTCTCCGTTGGACGGCTCGTCCAGCCCGGCCATGATCTTCAGAATCGTGGACTTCCCTGCGCCGTTGGGACCGACCATGCCGATCTTCGCACCGGGGTAGAACGCCATGGTGACGTCATCGAGAATCGTCTTGTCGCCCACGCGCTTGAACGCGTGAATCATCTGGTAAATGTATTCAGCCACGTGGCTCCATCCGTCTAAGGTTCGTCCCGCCAGAACATTGCGTATCCGGCCCCGCACAAGGATACAGGTTTCCAGCGCCCGGCCGCCGAACCGGAAGGCAGAGTGCGAAGCGGCTGCGAGCGGTCGGGGCACCGGCGGGGAACGGGCCGCCTAGACAACCTGCGCGAACGCGCCCGCCGGGTCGTACGGCGGCCTTCCCCCGTTCAGGGCACCGGATTCGCCGTCGTCTCCGGCGGCGCGGAGGATCTCTCCGGTCCGCGGATCCATCGCCTCCTCCGTCTGTTCTCCGGAAACGCCGTCGGCGAGGCCGGCGCCTTCCCCGAGGCCGATGCTCCTAGCGACGGCGAATGCACCCGTGACGTTCTGGGAAGCGGCCTGCGGCCCCCTCGATCCCGCGCCCGCATCCCTGCCAGATCCTCCTTCCAACGATGGCGGCGCTCCCCTGCGGGATTTCGCATAGTTGGCCGCGACCGTCGTCAGCTCCAATCCGAGCGAATCGGCGACGATCACCAGATCCGTGCGCTCGACGCGGTCGTTTCCCTCCCATCTGCGCTGGACGAGCTTGCCCCGTACGAGGACTGGGGCGCCCTTGCGGATCGTCAGAGCGACGTTCTCGCCGAGGTCTCCGTAGCAGCGGACCGAATACCACGCGGTCCGGCCGTCCTCGTACTTGCCGGTCTCGCGATTGCGCGTCCGAGCGGTGACGCCCACGCGGAGCACGGCCGTTCTGCCGCTTGCCCCGTTGGAGAAAAGCGTCGGATCCGCGCCGGCGTATCCGCGCACCGTGAGATAGGTTTCGTTCGACATCAGATGCTCCCCTCTGCTGCACCGGTAGTACACCACTAGGATCGGCGAACCGGGGGCCGCTCCGCCGCATGTCCTCGTCTCGTGTGGACAACGCGAACGCGCAGAAGTCCTGTGGACCGATGAAGAGAGCAGATGCTCGGTCGCGGGCCCTGGACCGCCCCGCGACCGCCAACCGGTACGGGGACGGACACCCGCCCAGCCCGCGTAGGCGGCGTCCGTCGAGAACGATGCTCGTCGCCGGGCGCACCGCTGGGTAAAGTCCGGCCTCAGCCAACGTGCGACGTCCCGTCGCCGACACGCAGCTGACGGGCGCGGGCCAAGAGCTCAGACTTGAAGCGACTCGCGGACCTGGCGATGCCGGGCGAGGACGATTTCGGCGGGCTCCACGAGCATCCGCTCCACGGCGGACCGGATCGCCCCGACGGCGTCGGCCTCGTAGCGTTGTGCGGCCCGGCGGCCAGCTCTGGCGTGGAGGGACCGGGCCAAGACGATACTGCCGATGGCGAGGGCTCCGCCGACGACTCCCAGGACGACGCGCGGCCCCATCGCCTCCGGAATGCCGAAGGCGGCGAGGACGACGGCCGCCACTCCTATGGCGATCCCCGTGATCATGAGCCCGATGGGGAACCACCGGTTGACGGAGGGAACACTGACCTGCCGAACCGCTCCCCCGACTGTGCGGCGGATCCTCTCCGGGTCCGGGATCGCCTTCGTCACCGCCTCCTGCCACCGGTCGGGAAGACCCGACTTGACGTGGGCTATCCACGAGTCCCGCGTGGCCACGACCATCGAGGCGGCGGGCTGGTCCGCCGTGGCGATGGCGGTCTCACCCAGCGTGTACCCCGCCTGCCGGAGCGACTGCGCGACGGCCGGCGCACCCGTCGCCTCCACCAGCGAATTCGTGATGCGGTTGAAGACCTCGCCCTCCAGCTCCGGTTCGCGCACGCCCACGCTCGCCGAGAGCCTGCGCCGAATGCCGTCGAGTTCCGCCTGTGTGGTGGCGATGACGGACTCCGTCCCCTGGATGGCGGTTCGCAGAGCCTCCAGGACGGGATCGATGCCCGTGCGATTGAGCGCCGAGACGGGAAAGACGGGGATGCCCTTCAGACCGTCGCGCTCGAGCAGCATCTTGACGTCGTCGAGGATCTTGGGCAGCCCGCCCTCGGGAACCGTGTCGACCTGATTGACGACGACGATCATGTGGTCCCGCCGTTCGCGCATGGCCGACAGGTAGCTTTCGTGGATGAGGTGGTCGGCGTACTTCTGGGGGTCGAGGACCCATATGAGGATGTCGACGAGCGGCAGCGCCTGGTCGACGAGCACCGAATGCTTGACCTCCACGGAATCGTGGTCGGGCAGGTCGAGGAGTATGAGGGAGTCGAGGTCGTGCTTGCCCTCGGTGAGGATCGAATGGTAGTCGATGCGGCGGCTCGGATGGACCCCGATCATGTCGAGGACGGCGTCGGCGTCGGCGTTCCACACGCAGGCGCTGGCCTCCTCGGTGGTGGGTCTGAGCTCTCCGGCGTCCGCGAAGCTCAACCCCGACAGGGCGTTGAAGAGTGTGGACTTGCCCGAGCCGGTCCCCCCCGCCAGCGCCGCGACCGTCACCCCCATGCCCGCGCGGACGCGTTCCTCGGCGGAGGCGATCTCCTCCTTGGCGCGCGCCGCGAGGAAGGGGTCGAAGAAGTCCCCTCCCTGGTCGATCGCCCCCCGCAGCCTGTCGAGGCGCCGCATGACGCCGTTGATAGCCGAGGACCTCTCCTCGAAAGTCATCGTCCGGTATGCCGCCGTCTGCCCGGGGCCGTACGCGGTCCCCGTCTGATTCCCCTCAGACATTCCTGTCCTCCTCACACGCGATCGAGGTACTCACTGGCCCGAAGTCGCAACTGTCGCCCGTTGCCGATCGCTATTTCGTCTAGCACCGAAGTGTATGCTCGAACGACGCGAGCCATGGCGTGCTCAAGCCGGGTGGCCAGTTTCTCACGCGCGGGCCTCAGCGAGCCACTCAGTCTCAGAATGCCCAGCGCGTGCTCGGCCCCCGCGACTCCGCCGGCCGCGCTGCCCAGGATCGAGGCGAGGCCGTCGGTGGTGAACCACGGATTGTCGCCGGCGGCCGACGCCTCGGCGTACAGGTCCGCCTTCCACCCCGTCAGGGCTTCCTCGATGATGCCGTCGGCGTCGACGCGACGCGCCCCGGCGGCGCGGTAGTCGGAGGTGTCGACGATGTCCTCGCGCCACGTCTTCTCGATCGCGGCCTGGACGGTGATGACGGCCTGGTCGATGCCGACGCGCACGGCGTTGAGGATGCCGTCGAACACGGAGCCCGCCGCCTCGTCGCGGTGCGTCTTCCTGCGGGTCTCGCCGACGCCCGGCCGCTCGCCGGTGACGAGCCCGGCGAGCGCACCTCCCGTCGAGGCGAAGGACAGCCACGAAGTCGTGGGAGCCCCTTGTCCGTAGCGTCCCATTCTGGCGTTGACCGTGATCCTCTGAGTCGCGTCGGCCGCGGCGGCCTGAGCTCGCTCACCCAGGTCCTGCACGGAATCGGCCTGCATCTCAACCGCCTCGGCGAGTTCGAGCAGCTGCCTGCGCAGATCGGGGAGCATGGCCTGGCTCGTCCGCTCGATGAGCGCCTCGCCGACGTGGGTCGTGGAGATGACGTTGAGCCAGTCCCAGATCTCCTTGACGGCCGTGTCCGGGAGCATCGCATCGTGGGGTCCGGCGTCGGGGACGATGAGCAGCGGGTTCTCCCCCATGCCGGCTTCGAACATGCGGTTCATGAGGTCGCGGCGCACGGGACGCAGTGCGCGGCGCGGCACGCGGTTGAGAACGACCGCGGCGCTCATGCCGCGTGTATGCGCGTCGACGAGCGTCTGCCAAGCGCTCGCGTCTCCGTACCGGGAGGCAGTCGTCACGAAGAGCCACAGGTCGGCGGCGTCCAGGAGGCGACGCGAGAGCTCCCGATTGTTGCCGTCGACCGAGTCCAGGTCGGGCGCGTCCACGAGGATGAGGCCGGGTATGGCGTTCTCCACCACTTCCAGGCGCCCCATGTCGACGATCGCGTGCCCTTCCAGCGATTCGGCGTCCTCGGAGTTGACGGCGATGACGGGTATCCGGGTCGTGGGCCGGATGACCGACGCGGGCGAGATGTCCTTGCCCAGGAGGGAGTTGAAGATCGTGGACTTGCCCGCACCCGACGACCCGCCGAACACCACGACCGTGGGCAGGCCGTCCCTGCGCAGATGGGGCAGGATGCGCGTGGCCAGTTGCGTGCGCAGACGACGGCGCGACTCGTTGAGTTGCACCGAACCGGGGAGCTTGAGCGGCAGGCGCGCATTATCGAGGGCGGAGATCGTCCGTGCGACGAGGTCTGCCAGATCACGATGGATATGCGGGGTAGTCACGTCCCCATTGTCCGCTACAATCGGGCGGGTTGCACGTTTCCCTCCGGAGGTCCGCCGTCGGTTCGCCGCGTCTCCGGCCCGAGCGCGGCGGTCCGGCATGCGCATCGGCTCCGCCTCCGGTAGATTTGGGGTGATGCGCCCCCATAGCTCAATGGATAGAGCGACGGACTTCTAATCCGCAGGTTTCCGGTTCGAGTCCGGATGGGGGTACCGAGAATGCGAAATGTGCGGGGAATCCGCTGATAGGCCAACCCGTTCCGTCTCGGCGCCGCCGCGGCTACGTACACGTAAGTTCTTTGCTACGTTAGACTGCCCCTGTGAGCTACCGCGTCGTGAACAATCCCATTGTCTGGATCGACTGTGAAATGACGGGCCTGGACACAGCCGTCGACGAGCTGGTCGAGGTCGCCGTCGTAGTGACGGATTCGGACCTCAGGCCGGCCGACGAGGGGATCGACGTCCTCATACGCCCGAGTCAGGCCGCGGTGGCGCACATGAACGAGTTCGTCCGCACGATGCACACGAACTCGGGGCTCATAGAGGAATGGGAGAACGGCTTGGACCTTCAGGAGGCGGCCGCCCGAGTCCTCGCCTACATCGTCAGGCACGTCCGCGAACCTGGGAAGGCGCCGCTGGGCGGGAACTCGATCTGCACGGACAAGGCCTTCCTGGAACGGTATATGCCGGAGGTCATCGGGCACCTCCACTACCGGGTCGTCGACGTCTCCTCCTTGAAGGAACTCGCCAAGCGCTGGTATCCGCGCACCTACTTCGCCTCGCCGAAGAAGACGGGGAACCATCGGGCGCTCGGGGATATCTACGATTCGATCGACGAACTGCGCTACTACCGCGCCGTCCTGATGCCCTCGGGAGAGGGGCCCTCCACGGAGACCTGCCGAGTCGCGGCGACACGGGCGGCGGGGACGACCGCCAGGCTGTCCGCGCCGCGCCCGCCGAGGCGGTGAGCTCCTGACGCGCGAAGGCCTTCATCGCCGGCCTCTGCTCTGCGAGGCCCTCGCGGTCCGCCCGGTTCGGTCGACCGGGCCGCGGCGTCACCGACTCCGCCCCGCGTTCGGTCGACCGGAGCCCGGCCGCGGTCACCGGTCGAAGGTGAAGGTGTTGAGGAACTGCCGGGCCCTCTCGGAGCTCGGACGGTCGAAGAAGTCCGCCGGGGAGGCGGTTTCGACCACTCTTCCGGCGTCCATGAAGACCACACGGTCGGCGATCGCCCGTGCGAAGCTCATCTCGTGGGTGACGATGACCATCGTCATGCCGTCTGCGGCGAGTTCGAGGACGACGTCGAGCACTTCGCGGACCATCTCCGGGTCGAGAGAAGCGGTGATCTCGTCGAGGAGGAGCAGTTCGGGGTTCATCATGAGGGCCCGCACGATGGCCACACGCTGCTTCTGCCCACCCGACAGCTGCCGGGGATAGGCCCTGGCCCGTTCGAGCAGTCCGACCCTGTACAGGAGCTCGCCCGCCCGTCTGGCAGCCGTTCCGCGCGGGACTCCCTGGACCTTGACCGGCCCGAGCAGGAGATTGTCGAGGACGTCGAGGTGGGCGAAGAGCTCGTAGCTCTGGAACACCATTCCTATGCGCTGCCGGACGACATGCCAGGGCATGTCGTCGCTCGGGATCTCCTCGCCCTCGAAGGAGATGGATCCCTCCTGGATCCCCTCCAGGCCGTTGAGACAGCGCAGCAGTGTGGACTTGCCGCAGCCTGAGGGGCCGACGACGACCACCACCTCGCCCCGCTCGACGTCCAGGGAAACGCCGTTCAAGGCGATGACCTGGCCGTCGTAGACCTTGACGATGTCGCGAGCGTACAGGATGACGTCCCGCCGGCCGGACACGGCCTCCCGCTCTGCGGGGGCCTCCGCTCCGGAGGCCTGCCCGGCGGCGTTCCGATCGGGGCCGTGCGGCCTCGGTGGAATCCTCTCACCGGCGGGACGGGACGGCTCGCTGAGGGGATCGCTCAACTCTGCCACTTCCTCTCTAAGCGCTTGGACAACAGGGAAATGAGATAGCAGATCGCGAAGTACATGAGGAATATGACGGCGTACACCCACAGTGCGGCCGTCGGATGGGCGAAGCGATTGGCGTCGATGATCTGCTGGCCGGTCTTGAGAACCTCGACGACCCCGATCAGGACGACGAGCGTGGTGGTCTGGATCATGCGGTTCGCCAGGTTGATGGTCACGGGCAGGAGCCTGCGAATCGTCTGAGGGAGGACGACGTACCGGTAGACCTGCGCGGAGGTCATGCCCAGGGCCAGGCCGCTGTAGACCTGGTGGGAGGGCGTGGAGCGGATGGCGCCGCGCACCAGATCGCCCATCTCGGCGGTACCCCACACGGAGAAGACGATGACGGCGGCCGTCCTGCCTCCCAGGTTGACCCCCGCCTGGGAGGCCAGGCTGAAGTACACGACGAAGAGCAGCACCAGCTGGGGCACGACCCGCACGAACTCGAGGTAGAGGCGGGTGCAGGCGCGCACGAACCGGTTGCGCGACGTCATGACGATTCCCAGGAGGACGCCCAGGACGACGGAGATCGCCATGGCCGCCAGCGCGATCGACGCGGTCACCCACAGGCCCTCGAGCAGGCGGAGGAAGTTGCGCCCCTCGAACAGGACCTCAATGCCCGAATTCCGCATGGCGGATCCTCCTTTCCAATCGCGATCCGAGGAGGGAGACCGGCAGGACGACGAGCAGGTAGAAGAACACGAGCAGGAAGAGGGCCTCCGACGTGTTGTACTCGTTGCCGATCAGCTCCTTCGCGACGAACACGAGGTCGGCCAGGGCAACGACGGAGACGACCGACGTCTCCTTGATGAGGAAGATGACGTTGGCGACGAGCGCCGGGAAGCACGCGGACACGGCCTGCGGGACGACGACGTGGCGCATCGCCGCGCCGGGCCTCATCCCCAGCGAGACGGCCGACTCCCATTGGATGCGGTCGACGGACTCCAGGCCCGAGCGGAAGGCCTCGGCCATGTACCCCCCGCCGATGAAGGCCAGCCCGATCACGGCGCTGGCCAGCTGGGAGAGCCGGATCTCGACCTTGGGCAGGCCGTAGTAGATGAAGAAGAGGAGGACGATGAGGGGGGTGTTGCGCGCGAGCTGCACGTAGCCTCCCGCGAGTCGGCCGACTGCCGGCACCCGCGCGTAGCGGACCGAGGCGCACAGGAGCCCGATCGCGATGGCGAGCAGGATGCCCAGCGCCGAGACCTCGACGGTGACGAGCACCGCCCGACCGTAGACGGGCAGATAGCGCCCGATGACCTGTGGATCCATGCCCGCCCCTAGAGTGCGCCGCCCTCGACGACGAGTTCCTCGGGCTTGGCCGCCTTGCCGTAGACCGGTTTGAGGGTCCGCTCGTAGTCCTTGTGGAAGAACTTCTCCTCGCCGAGCTGGACGAGCTCCTCGTTCAGCCAGCTGAGGAGCTCGACGTTGCCCTTCTGAACCGCGCCCGCTATGGAGTCGACGGGGCCGAGCTGGGTGATGCCGGTGACGAACCGGTCCTCGTTCTTCAGTGAGAAGGCCATCGCCTCGGTGTTGTCGGTGACCCACACGTCTCCCCGACCGTCGATGAGCGCGTTGGTCGCCTCGGTGTACTGCTCGAATTTGGTGATCTTCCAGTCGGGGTGCTTGGCCTGGATGTAGGCGTCGGCGGTCGTGCCCTTGACGACGATGACCCTCTTGCCTGCGAGCTGGGACTCCCGGGTGACCGCCTTCCCCTTCGGGCTGACCGCGCCGAGGGAGACCTTCATGTACGGCTTGGCGAAGTCCACTTTCTGCGCCCGTTCGGGGGTCACCGTGAAATTGGCGAGGATGACGTCGACCTTCCCCGAGGTCAAAAACTCCACCCGAGAGGCGGCCTCCACCGGCACGAATCGGATCTTGACCTTGAGGTCCTCGGCGATCCGCTTGGCGTAGACGATGTCGTATCCCTCGTACTGTCCGTCTTGGCCGACCGAGCCGAACGGCTTTTTGTCGGAGAAGACCCCGACGCGGATGGTCCCGCTCTTCGCGATCTCGGCGGGGGTGCGCGCACCGACGGAGTCGATGGGCGCACCCCTCGATCCCGCGCCGGCAGACGACGCCTGACTCGGCGAGCCGGAGTCCCCGAGAAGGGCGCGGACTGCGAGGAAGGCGAGGACGAAGGCGGCGGCGACCGCGACGACGCCGAGGGCCCCGCGCCCCTTTCGCCTGGACGTCGCCTCCGCGACGAGTTCGTCGATGGCCCTGCGGGCCTCGTCCGGCAGGTCTGCCTCCGCGTCCGAGCCGGCCGAGGGCCCTCCGGCCCTTTCGGAGCCGCCGACGCCCCTCGTCGCCTCGGCGTCCTTCTCCTGCTCGTCGGCGCTCTCTCCGTCGACGAGCCGATCGTCGGGAGTCGTGGACATGTGCTGTTCCTCTTCTCGTCTTCTTCTCTTGCCGTTCGATGGACACGGCCTGGGGTACGGCGCAGCGCAGGGAGGTCCGCGAAAATGGAGAACGACGTCCGATCGCCGCGCATTCGGGAGTCCGCCTCAGGCGAACGCCGATGCCCACCGGGAATGCTCGACCGGTCTAGCGACAGCACGCGCCGCCCGCGAAGAGCGGACGCATTCGGGACATCGCACGGGAGGTCATGGGGGCGACTGTAACACCGCGCAGGACGCGCGCATCCGGCGTCTCAGGGATTGGAACGCCCCGGTTTCGCCCGCCGAAGCGTCTTCGGAGGAGGCCGGGTTCCCCGAGCCCAGCGCCCACAATGTGAAAACGGCTGGTTTCCCCCGCTCGAGCCACTAGAGTGTCACTTACGTGCCCTGCGCCACGCAGCACCGGCCGGCCACGGAGTCCACGGTCCGGCCCAGCATTGAACAATCCCCCCTCGAGAGGAGTCTCGATGTCGAGCATTCCCGCATCTTCTCAACGTTCGCGCATCACGCCGCTCGTCATTCGCAGCGCGGTCGTCGCCGCGATCGGCGGCCTGATCTTCGGATTCGACACCGCTGTCATCTCCGGCGCCACCGACACCCTGAAGGACGTCTTCCACCTCAGCGAATTCGGCAAGGGCTTCTTGGTCGCCATCGCGACGATCGGAACGATCTTCGGCGCGATCATCGGCGGTCGGCTCGCGGACGTCTACGGCCGCCGTAAGGTCCTCTTCGCGATCGGCATACTCTACGTCCTGGGTTCCCTGGGCACGGCGTTCGCCCCCACTCATCTCTTCCTCCTCGTCTTCCGCATGATCGGAGGCATCGGAGTGGGCATGTCCAGCGTATGCGCGCCGATCTACACCGCGGAGATAGCCCCCGCGGCGGTTCGGGGCCGCCTGGTCGGCCTCGTCCAGTTCAACATCGTCCTGGGCATCCTTCTGGCGTATCTGAGCAACTTCATCATCCGCATCACGCTCGGAGGCCACGAATGGCGGTGGATGCTCGGCGTCATGGTCATCCCCTCGGCGGTCTTCCTCCTCTTGCTGTTCACCGTCCCCGAGACGCCTCGCTGGCTCATGGCGCACGGCAAGCCCGACGAAGCCGTCGGGATAAGCCGCCAACTCTGCTCGACCGAGGAGGAGTCCAAGTCTCAGATCGCCGAGATCAAGGCGCAGATAGCCGCGGATTCGCAGTCCCGGGCGTCCCTGGTCGAATTCTTCTCGAAGCGCTATCGCAAGGTCATCCTCCTGGCGTTCGCCATCGCCGCATTCAACCAGCTCTCCGGCATCAACGCGATCCTCTACTACGCCCCCGAGGTGATGAAGCAGGCCGGGGCGTCGGGGAACGCCGCCTCGCTGATGAGCGTGGCGGTCGGCTTCATGAACCTCATCGCCACCATGACCGCTCTGACGGTCATCGACAAGATCGGGCGCCGCTCGCTCATGATCGTCGGCTCGATCGGGTATCTCGTCAGCCTGGGGTTCATCTCCGGAGTCATGTTCAAGTACGAGGGCCACTTCGACAGCACCTCGTCGGTTCTCGTGCTCGTCGGCCTTCTCGTGTTCATCGCAGCGCACGCGTTCGGCCAGGGGTCGGTCATCTGGGTCTTCATCTCCGAGATCTTCCCCAACAAGGTGCGCGGCCTCGGCCAGTCTCTGGGAAGCCTGACCCACTGGTCGTTCGCCGCCTTGACGACTTACGCCTTCCCGCCGCTGATCGACGCCTGGGGCGGCGGAACCGCCTTCAGCTTCTTCTTCGTCTGCATGTGCGGACAGCTGTTCTGGGTCCTGAAGATCATGCCTGAAACGAAGGGAATCCCACTCGAAGACATGGAAGCCAAGCTAGGATTGGATAAGTAATGACGGCCACACCTGAGGAGACGCCCATGGAATTGGCGAGCACCCCACCCGTTCTCTGTCTCGGCGAAGCCCTGATCGACGTCGTGCTCCGGGAGGGGGAGGAACCCCAAGAACACGTCGGAGGCAGTCCGCTCAACGTGGCCTGCGTGCTCACCGAGCTGGAACGCCCCGCCCTCATCGGCGCCTGGTGGGGAAGGGATCGCCACGGGCGGATGATCGAAGAGTTCGCCGAGGAGCACAGCGTCGGCATCGTCTCCGGCAGCGAAGGCGCCGACCGCACGTCCCTCGCCTATGCCAAGCTCGACGAGATGGGCCGGGCGGAGTACGAATTCGACCTCCTGTGGGAGGTTCCAGAGCTTCCTCCGGCGTCCTCGCTGGCGCATCTGCACACCGGCAGCCTGGCCGCCACCCTGGAGCCGGGAGGCACGGACGTGCTTCGCGCGGTCAAGGCGATGGCCATTCTCGGCACGGTGTCCTACGATCCCAATGCCCGGCCCGCCATCATGGGGTCGCCGGAAGACGTCCTCCCCCGCATCGAGGAGCTCGTCTCGCTGGCCGACGTCGTCAAGGCGAGCGACGAGGACATCGCCTGGCTCTTCGGCGAGGACACCCCGGTCGAGGAGGTCATGAGGCGGTGGTCGGCCCAAGGGCCCGGCTTGGTCGTGGTCACACGGGGGCCGTGGGGCGCCTATGCGAGGCTGTCGGCAGAACGCGACATGCTCGTGATCGACCCGCTCAACGTGGAAGTCACCGACACCGTCGGCGCAGGCGACTCCTTCATGGGGGGCCTTCTCTCGGGCCTTCTGGACGCCGGGCTGCTCGGCAGCGCGGACGCGAAGAAACGGCTGCGGGAGGCGACGTGGAACGACGTCCGCACCGCCCTCCACCGCGCGACCATCACATCGGGTCTGACGGTGAGCCACGCGGGCGCCTACGCGCCTTCCCTGCAAGAAGTCAATGAGGTATTGATAGCCGATCCGCGTCTGGCGTAAATCCGTCGATCACGGCACCTCGATCTTCGGCTCCGCATGTACGATTCATGCGGAGCCGAAGCATTCAAGGAGTATCATGGAAGATAACGCCCCGATCATTGGAATCACCGGCGCAACCGGAAACATCGGTAGGATGGTTGCCTCCCTCCTGTCCGATACGGGCGGGCTGCGCCTTCTCGTCCGCACCCCGGCCAAACTCGATCCGGAGCTCGCCGACGTCGCGCAAGTTCGAGCCACGCAGTACGCGGACGATCCGTCAACCGTCGAAGCCCTGGAGGGCGTCGACGTCCTCTTCATGGTGTCGGCCACGGAATCGCCCGATCGCGTCGAAGTGCACCGGGCGTTCGTGGACGCCGCGAAGAAGGCCGGCGTCGAGCACATCGTCTACACGTCCTTCCTCGAGGCCTCCCCCGACGCGGTGTTCACCTACGCCCGCGATCACTGGCACACCGAAGAGCACATCAAGGCATCCGGGATGGACTGGACCTTCCTCCGCGATTCCTTCTACCTGGAATTCTTCGCCGAGCTCGGCGATTCGGGGGAGATCCGCGGCCCCGCCGCCGGGGGGCGATGCGCGGCCATCGCGAGAACGGACGTGGCAAGGTCGGCCGCAGCGGTTCTCGCCGATCCCGCAGCCCATGCCTCCCAGACGTACAACCTCACGGGCCCCGAGGCCTTGACGATGAACGACTTCGCGCGGGTCTACGAGGAGGAGACCGGCCGGAAGGTCCGGTACGTCGACGAAACCGTCAAAGAAGCGTACGAATCGCGCGCTTCGTACGGCGCCCCCGAATGGGAGGTCGACGCCTGGGTCAGCACTTACACGGCGATCGCCGCCGGCGAGCTCGACATCCTCTCCGATTCCGTGGAATTCCTCACGGGACGCAAACCCGTGGATTTCCATGACCTCTTAGTCGGACGCAGATGATGGCGACCGGTCCGCGTACCGACGAAGGCTTTCGCGCCGTCCGAACGGACGGCGGCTTCGACGGCACCGGCCCCTCCGAGCGCCGTAAGCGTGTGGACATACGTCGTTTCGCCTCTCTCCGGCTGCGCCGTTCGAGATCCGAGACGCCTGACGGCGGACACGCCGGGAAGCGCCCCCTGCCCCTGCGGATCCTCCGAGGGCTGGCGGGCTTCGCGGCGGCCGTCACCGTCGCGAGCCTCCTGGGCAATGCGGCGACGACGCCCGACGAGCGCCTCGAGCCAGAGTCGGGGAAGACGGTGCGCGTCGGCGATGCGAACGTCCATTACGAGACATGGGGAACGTCGGGCTCTCCCGTCGTCCTCCTGCCCGGCTTCGCCGAGACCACGGTGGCCTTCTCGACGACGGCTCCCCGTCTGGCGGCCAAAGGCCATGTCGTCTACGCGCTTGACTTGTCGAGTGTGGGATACACCCGAGGCGGACGCCCCGCCGACCTGGCCGATCAGACGCGGCTCGTGCACGACTGGGCGGCCAAGCTCGGCATCGAGAAACCCATCGTCGTAGGGCATTCGATGGGAGCGGCCGTGGCCGGCAACCTCGGACTCGTCTACCCGGATTCCGTCGGGGGCGTCATCTTCGCCGGCGGCGACGCGCTCAACATGGACTTCGGCGACGGCCTGCCGCAATGGCTCGCCACTTCGACGTGGATGCGCAGCTTCTACCGCATCGCGACGCGGTGGACGTGGATCGACCAGCGTTTCCTCGCCAAGTCCTGCGGCTCGGACTGCACGGCGTTCGACGGGAAGGCGGGAGCCGAGCTCACTCGCAAATGGATGCGGCCTTTAACGGAGGGTCGGACCGAGGAGGAGATGACCAGACTCATCCACGACCCGTGGATCTTGCATTTGACGGCGGCCCAGATCCGGAGCATCAAGGTGCCGAAGGGGATCATCTGGGGCGAGGAGGACTCCGCCGAGGGGCTGCGGAATTCCCGCACGAACCTGGGCAACCCGCCGGAGCGGATCATCCGGGGCGCCGGGCACCAGATGATGATGGCCGCCCCCGAGCGCTTCGCCGCGTCCGTTCACGAGCTCTCGGCCGCGATGTGCCGGTGACTCCGAGCCATCCGCACAGGAAGCCGTTTCATCCGTCGCTTTGCGAGCCGGGCCCCACGGCGTCGGCTACGGCCGCCGTCCGGGCCGCCTCGCGCTCCCCGTCGCGCAGTCCCGGCAGTGCCATCAGGTTGGCCGCAACGGCGACGAGGACGAGGACTGCCCCGAATCCGACGCCGGAATCCTCGCCGGCCAGCCCGACCAGCGGACTGGCGAGCCCTCCCATGACGAACTGGACGAAGCCGAGCAGGGCTGACCCGGTGCCGGCCCTGCTCCCTGCGCGCCCGAGTGCTATGGCCGGGATGTTGCCGATCGAGAACCCCAGACAAGCCACGTGGAGGAAGAGCAGCCCTGTGACGGCGTAGCGCATGGAAGGCGAATCGACGGGGGCTCGCAAACCTAGGAAGCAGACGGCTGCTAGGACGGAGTCGACTGCGAGCGAGGCCAGCAGCGCGCCCCGGACTTGACGGTCGAGGGGGATGCTGCGGGCCAGAGCGCTCGATGCCATCGTGGCGCCGGTCACCATAGCCGCACAGCATCCGAAGATGACCGTGTAGAGGCCGGTGCCCATGCCGAGCACGGTCTGCAGGACGAACGGGGTGGCCGACAGATAGGCCATGAGCAGGGCGAACACCAAGCCGTTGATCAGGGTCATGCGTACGAAGAATCCGTCGCGGCCCAGTGACCGGCAACCGTCGACGAGGGTGCGCAAGCCCCCCGAGCTGCGCCGATCGGAGGAAAGGGTCTCGGGCACGCATGCGAGGACGAGGACGAGGAGGACGGCGGTGAATCCCGCGACGAGCCCGAGGATGCCGCGCCAGCCGATCGTGCCTACGAGCGCGCCTCCGAAGATGGGGGCCAGTACGGGGGCTATGCCCTGGATGGCCATGACGAGGTTGAGGGCTCGGGCCGCGGCGACGCCTCGCGCTCGGTCCGCGATGACCGCTCTGCCCAGCACCATGCCGGACGCTCCCCCCAGACCCTGGAAGAACCGGGCGATGAGCAGGACCGCGATGTCGGGGGCCGCAGCTGCGGCGATACCGGCCGCAAGTGCGAGGATCGTCCCCCACACGAGGAGCGGCCGCCGCCCCAGCCTGTCGGACAGGATTCCGATCCCCAGCTGCCCGATGGCTATGCCGACGAGGAATGCGGTCATGGTCAGCTGCACCGTTGACGCTCCCACTCCCATGTCCTTCGCCATCGCGGTGAACGCAGGGAGGTACATATCCGTCGCAAGGGGGGCGACGGCCGCGAGTGCGGCGAGGGACAGGAGGAGCGAGGCCGGAAACAACCGGTGGAAAGCGGTCTTCTCGAACGTCTGCTGAGGCTGAGTGGTCACCCATTCACTCTGCCATCCCAGCCGTCGGACCGGTAAGCCGACGGCAGATCGGTGTGCGGCTTCTCTCAGGCGGGGCTGTTCGGCGAACGGGTCGGCGGGCAGTCGGGCGCGTCCGAGCGACGGGAGTCCGCAGCCGGAGGCGCTGTGGGTCTGAGCCTGGAGGCTGCCCGCTCCCGCCTTCGCCGCGTGGCGATCAGGACCGCCGTGAAGGCCAGAGCGTAGTATGAGGCTCCCGCCGCCGCATCGAGGACGAAGTGATTCGCCGTGGCCATGATGACCACAACCGTCACGACGGGCAGAGAGCAGGCCAGAACCCGTATCCACCATCGCCCCGCCACGAAGCAGACGGAGACCGCGACCCAGATCGACCATCCCGTGTGCATCGACGGCATGGCCGCGTACTGGTTGGAGACATCCTCGTTGGCGGGTGTGTGGAGCCTCCCCCACGTCCTGTATTTGATGAATGTGTCCACGAAGCCCCCGTCGGGGACGAGGCGAGGGGGCGCCAAGGGGTACAGCCAATAGGTGACCATCGCCGCTCCCGTCATGACGACGAGCACCGTCCGGTGGAATCTGAACACCCGCCAGTCGATGCGCCATAGGACGACGAGCGTGACGATGGTGGTCAGCGAGAAGCCGATGGCGTAGAAGTAGTTCGCGAAGACGGCCAGGGGGACGTGTTCGTCGAAATAGTGGTTGATCGACGGCTCGACGTTCAAACCCAGCCTTTCCTGCAGGGCGATGACGTCGTGGGCGTGGGCGACTGCCAGGCCTTTGCGATCGGGCGCCGCGTTCCTTACGAAGGAATAGAGGGTGTAGCCGGCGATGAGGAGGAGCACCTCGCGCCACATGCGAGCCGTCATCACGCGCCGGACGACGGATTCGCGTCTCTGCGAAGCCCCCTCGCGGGCGTCGTGGGCGGCGAGCGTCGTATCGGGTTCCGCGGTCAACGGCGGAGTGGTTGGCACTGGATTACCCGTCATTCACGGTGCCTACGACGATGTTCCCTGACGATGACAGCCCTTCCACGAGCATGATGCGGTTGTCGCCCAACGCCCGACTGAACCGTCCAGTCGCCTTCCAGAGCATGGAGCCGTCTTTCAACGAGTAGGCGGCGACGACGCCTCCCTTGTCGTAGTAGACGGACTTATCGGAGTCGGTGCGTGAACCGACCAGAATGGCGCTGTCGTCGCCGGTCAGCCCGAAAACCGATATGCTGCACGAATCCTCGCTGGCTGGAGCTGGAACTGCCATGGTCTTTCCCCCCACCCGGACCTTGCATTGGGAATTGCTGATCGCCGCTTTGATCGTCTTCTCTTTGCCTCGGATGACGTTGACTGAGTCCGTGTCGACCTTCTTGAAGATACCCGCCAGCTCTTTGGGGGTGACGGACGTGGAGGCGACCCAGTTGCTCGAACTGGCCTTCGTCGTCCCGGTCTCCTTCCTCCTGCCTTCGGCGTCCCATATCGTGTACTTGCCGTCCTGAATCTGGTAGAAGGCCTTGTTTCCGGCGTCCACGCCGAAGCCTGCAGGATGCGGGTCCTCCTCCAAGGTCTTGTCGGATCCGCCGAAGGACGAGCTGGCGAGCTTCTTCCCGGTCGACGTCGAAAACACCTGGACCGTATCCGCGTCTTTGTCGACGGCGAGCACGAAACTCTCGGTGACGATGACGTCGCTCGAGAACTTGCCGTAGGTCCGCCACACTTCCTTGCCGTTCCTGTCGAGGGCGAGGAGGTCGCCCGTATACGCGGCCGTCAGGACGGTGCGATCGGCCGTCGCGCCTTTCAACCGCGAGTCGGAGGGGCCCGGCGGCGTGGAACTCTTGCCGTTGGACGATATGAGCTCTCGCTTGTGGCTGTCCGCGCACAGAAAATGCGAATCGTCCCAGAATCCGCTCATATGAGCGTAACAGTCTCCTTTCCAGACGGGTTCGCTTTTGGTGCCGTCGAGCCTGTAGACCGCCCACTTGTCCGATTCGACCGCCAGCATTCCCCCATCGGGAGAGACGTACTGCTTGTAGCCGTTCGGCAGGCGCAACTGCTCGCTGAAGCCTTTGCCCGCTGGCAGGGCCGCCACCGAGTCGCCGGGAACGTCGGGGCCGTTGAAGAGGAAGTGCCGCACGGCCAGCACTCCCGCGCCCGTCAAGGCCACGGCCAGCACGGCCGCCACGGCGATCTTCCAGCCTCTGCGCCGGCGGCGCGGAGGCGGATATCCTCCCGGGGGTTGGACGAGTCGGTACTGACCCGACTGGCCGGAGGCGGCTGTGGCCGGCGTGTAGGCGGGATACTGGTAGGAAGCGTTCGAGGGCGGGACCGCCGGGGAAGCCATGCCCCCCGACGAAGCGGGGGCGAAAGCCGTCGAATACCCCTGTGCGGGTCGGGGCCCCGCTGCCGTCGTGGGGGGGATTCCCCCTCCGAAGGCGAGGGAGTCCGCCGACGGCGCCGATGCGGGCGGGGTCGCGATGCGCGGCGCCGGGAGGAGGCCTTCTAGGGAGGGCTGCAACTCCTCGAGGTCGTGAGCGACCTGCTGGGCGGTCGGACGCTGCTCGGGGCGTTTGGCCAACAGATGGTTCAGAATCCCCCAGAGGGAGTCGGGGATCCCCTCGGGGCGTCCGGGAAGCCGGCCCACGTGCTGGCCGAGCAGCTGCCCCGGGTCGCCGACGAAGGGCGTGACGCCGCAGCAGCTCTCGTAGAGCACGATGCCCAGGGAGTACAGGTCGGAGGCAGGCCTGGGAACCTCGCCGAGGAGGATCTCCGGCGCCATGTAGAGAGGCGTTCCCAGGATCCCGGTGAGGTGGTCGGTGCCGACGGCGTTGTGGATCCGGGCTATCCCGAAGTCCACGACTCGGGGAGTCGCGGGGTCGGTGGTCGAATCGAGGAGGATGTTGGCGGGTTTGACGTCGCGGTGAACGACGTCCGCGGCGTGGACGGCCATCAGGCCTTGCGCCACGTGCGCTCCGATGCGGGCGACTTCCGCCGGAGGCAGAGGACCGTCGGACGCCAGCTTCCCACGCAGATCTCCGCCCGGCACGTAGTCCATGACGATGGCGAAGGTCGTTCCCTCGATGACGAAGTCGCGGATGTTCACGACGTAGGGAGAGCGAATCCTCGTCAGTGTGGTCCGTTCCTTGACGAAGCGCCCGACCAGGCCTTCGTCCTCGACGAGGTCCGCCCGCAGGATCTTGAAGGCCAGCACGTCCTGCTGGGTCCCCTCCGAGCCGCGGCCGTCCTCTTGATGGTCCGAGACGGATCTCCCACGCCACACCTCCCCTTGGGCTCCACGCCCGATGCGCTGATCGAGCACATAGTTGCTACCGAGGCGACGCATGCGTTCTCCGATGGGGGGACGGACAGGGACATTCCAAATTTACCTGGTCGAGCGGCCCCTATGCACGGCCGCGTGCATATGGGAGAGCACTCCCACCGTCCAGTCTCCGGCCCCGGTATGCAGTTGCGCTCACCACAGGCGGGCCTCGTCGTGGCCGCCGTGCGCTCCGACCGGCTCCCACTCCCCCTCCCTCGCCGGATCCGCCGGCCTTGCACAGTGTGGGCTGACCGGCGCCGGCGGCGGGGCGCCGGTCAGCCTCGGATCAACCGCTGCTGGTCTGCGAACACGGAGTACGTCGGGCTCGTGGCGACGAGTTCGCTGTGACGGCCGACGGCTTCGATCTCCCCGTCTCTGACGACCAGGATGAAATCGCTGTCGACGATCGTCGACAGACGATGGGCCACCACGATGGTGGTGCGACGGCGTCCCGCCTCGGCTACAGCATCCCGCAGCTTCTGTTCGTTGTCGCTGTCCATTTGGGACGTGGACTCGTCCAGAAGCAGGATCGGCCGTCTTCGAAGCAGAACGCGCGCGATGGCCAGGCGCTGCCTCTCACCGCCTGACAGGTTCGTCCCCTGATCCGACAGTTCGAGATCGAGGCCGCCTCGGTCGCGACTGTACAGGTGGTCGAGGTTCACGCGTGACAGCGCCTGGAGGCAGTCGGCCTCGCCGATCTCCGGGTCGCCGAGCGTGAGGTTGTCGCGGAGGGTGCCCGCGATGACCGGGGCGTCCTGTTCCACGAGGCCTATGAGTCCTCTGTCCCGCACATCCGGATCGGAGGCCTCGGCAATTCCCGCTATGCGGACGGATCCCTTCTGCGGCGAGTAGAAACCCGCGATGAGATTGAGGATGGTGCTCTTGCCCGAGCCCGACGGCCCGACGATCCCGACCTTCGCCCCCGGCGGAACGGCGAATGTGACTCCGCGAAGGGCCGGTTTCGGCTCGCCGGCCGTCGCACCGCCTCCGGTTGCCGGATAGGCGAAGTGAACGTCGGCGAATTCGACTGCGCAAGCGTCGTTCGCCTCCGGCACCGGTGTCGGGCCGGAAACCGATGTCGCCTGAGCCTTTCCCCGGCCTGACCGCTCCTCAGGAGCCTCGGCCTCCTCCTCCACCTCGGCGAGGCGCCTTGCGGCTGCGGTGGCCTGCGACAGCGATGTCATGGCTCTCACCGCCTGGCCGACGGGTGTCAGGAGGAGGAACACGTACATGACGAATGCCACCAGCTGCGCCACGGGAAGGGTTCCGTTCGCGACTTGGAACGCGCCGAGTCCGAGGACGACCGCGAGGCAGAGCTGCATCACCACCCCCGAAAGCGGCGTGACGGCGGATGAAACCCGGGCAAAGCGGATTCCGGCCTGCTTCGCCGCGTCGATGGTGCGGTCGACGCGGGAGATCGCCCAGTCCGCGGCGTTCAGGGACCGGATCGTCTTGGACGCGAAAATGCTCTGGTCCAGAGACGAGCCGAGCGACGACACGCCTTCTTGGACCTGGGTGGATGCATTGCGGAGCCGACCCGACAGGGCCATGACGCACACCAACCCGATCGTCACGGTCACCACAGTCGCCAGCAGCAGAAGGGGGCTGACGAAGGCCATGGCGATCAGCGCGCCGACGAACATGATCACGCCGCCGATGATCTGGCCGGCGCCTTCCGTGAGCGCGACGCGGAGCAGGGTGGTATCGGACGTCGCCCTAGCCACGAGGTCGGCCCGTCGGTAGGCTTCGAGTGCGCAGACGGGCAGGCGCAAGACAGCCCGCACGTACGTCATGCGGATCCTGCCCGTCACCTGTTCTCCGAGTGTGCCGAGCGCATAGGTTTGGAATCCCGACAACGCTGCGGACGTCGTCAGCAGGGCGAGGAGAAGGAGAACCGAGGGGAGGATCCCGGTCGAGTTCTCCAACGCGGTGACCATGCTGGCGATGAGGGCGGGCTGCAGCAGACTGAGCGTGGACGCAGCGACTCCCAGCAGAATCGCCACGAGGAACCGTCTCCAATACGGACGGATCTGCCTGACCACCAGGGAGAACTGGCCTCGATCGGCGCGCGCGCGGCCGCGCGGTTCAACGTCCACGGTTCTTCCCGCCGGCCACGACGGTCATAAGCGGCTTGAAGTTGTCCCTCAACCCCTCCGGCTCGCCGATCGGCTCGCCGTCGACCGTGATCCAGGCGTGCGCCCGGAAAGGCAGGAGGCAAACGCCCGTGTGCCATTCGGGCCAAGCGCCTGACATGCGCAGAAGCAGGGCGATTGCGATGGAGCGGTCGAGGCACCACCTGCCGGAGCAGCGAGTGCTGACACTGACGACCGCACGGTGTGCGGCTATAGCTTCCTCGACCCGAGCCGGGCGGGCCGCTCGGCTGATTCGGCGCAGCCGCCTCTCCAGCGCGTCCGGCTTCTTCCGGGCGAGACGTCGTGCGTAGCCGACGGCTGCCAGCGCCAGGAGTCTGCGCCGAATGCCCAGGCGGGAGTCCGGCCGGGGGACGACGACGAAATCACTCATGGTCGATCGCTCCGATCCCCATGAGCTGGTCGAGGAGCCTGCGGACGTCGCCGTCGACGCGGTCAGCCGAATCGGGGTAGGCTGCAGCAAGCTCTTCGACGACGTCTCGAGGCAGGCCGCCGCCGGAGAGGCGATCGACCAGGAGGGCGCCGAGTTCGTTGAGCTGCCAGTACTCCCCCTTCGTCAGATCGAGGAGCACGCCTCCTCCTTCCGTCTGTGTGAATTTGAACTGTTGGCCCAACTTGTACGGCATTGTCATCCTTTTACGTTGTGAACGCTTCTCAGCCACATCTCCGCTCCAAGCGTGGCGTCGAGGAAGCGAAACGGCTGGGTGCTCGGGTGCACGGCGGTGAGGAATTCGCGGAACGCCTCCGCGTCGATGAGTCCCTCTTCCTGGAGAAGAGACCCCTCCGCGAACTCTCTCACCATGGATCCGCGATTGCGAGCGAGCCCCGAATACGCTTCGGCGCTGTAGTCTCCCTTGGATCTGCGGGAGAGGAGCTCATGGGGGAAATTCTCCGGAACGGCTGCTTGAAGCACGGGTTTGAACACTCCGTGCGACACACGATCCTCCAATCGGGTCCTGAAGGCGAGGTCCACGACCGCGTCGTCCAGGTAGGGGGCGTCAAAGGCGACGCCATGCCGTTCGGCCACCTGTGACATGCGTCGGATCAGGCGTCCGTCGGCGTTGACCAGCCGCAGCATCTCGAAGTCCACGGGAAGAGTGTCCGGGGATTCCTCGCCGAGGAGGTCAGCCGCCTCGCGTATGAGCTCGCCCGACTGGCTCACAGCTGCAGCCGTGGCCCAGGAAGGCGCCCGGGCTTCAGGCTCCCAGTACTGTTCGGGGCCGTTCGAATCCGGCTGGCGGAGTTGGCCGGCCATGTCCCTCAACCACACGGAGTGCGGCATCCTCCGGGTCAGCGCGCGGATGGTCCGGGCGGTCTTCCAACGGGCGATCGCCTGCATACCGCGCATCGGCCGGAATGCCCGAAGAGGATGCCTCCGGACGAGGGAGTACAGGTGAGTGAACGACGGCGAGAAGAGTTCGTCGCCGCCGAGCCCGGTGAGATGGATCGTCACGCCTCGGTCATGGAGCCGTTCCGCCAGTGCCCGGGTGAATCCGAGCGTTCTCAGGGCGGGGTACGGCGAGCTCGGGTCGCCGTCCGAGGTCGAATTCCATTCCGCATACCAGGGGGCGACGTCCGGCTCCATCCGGATGTGGTCGCCGGTGCCCATCCTGCTCCGGGCGAGGGCAGCCCACTTCACGTCGTCATTCGTCGCATCGTAGGCGTCCTGCCGTACGGTGACCAGCCGTTGGGCATGTCGATCCGCATAGAACGCGAGGGTCGTCGAGTCCAGTCCACCCGACAGGTCGGAGCCGAGCACAGGGGTCGCATCCGCACGCGCTCGAACGCCGGCTTCGAGGGCGACCCGCAATCGGGGGGCGATATCCGTCAGCGGCTCTCGGTGCGCCGGATAGCTCCATCGGGGCACGATGACTCCACGGCCGTCGGGATGCAACTCCAGGGCATCGGTGACCGGCACATGCTCCACGCCTTTCCACAGCGGCCGATCGGAGAGCGGCCAGGGGGCTCGGGGCGCCAGCAGGGTCGTCGCCAGCATTTCCCTTCGAATCGCGCGCTCTGCGATGCGCGCTAGGATCGACGCCTTGTTCGCCGCGACGACGATGCCGTCGACATCCGCGTAGAAGATCTCGTGGGTGGCCGCCAGCGTGCCGTGGACCCTGGTGGACCCGTTGAAAGCGACCGCTGTGATGTAGGAGCCGGGAACTCTGTCGTAGAGGGCGTCGACGTCCCGAAACGAACGGATGGAGCGGACCGCACGGTCTAGAGCGTCGTCGCGGTTGCGACGGTCAGCGTCTTGCGGACGCTTGTCTCCAGAGAATAGAAATCGACAAGAGTGGCGTACATCAACCCCTGGTTGGCAGTTCCGCGGAGGCGGCGTCCCTATCATCGGTTGGACTGGTACCACCGAGGAGGGCGGATGAAATCGCAGGAACGGATGGCGTTCACGGGAGAGGTAGGCGTCGTCGACCTCTGGAAATCGTTCGGCAAACGCACGATCCTCGCCGGAGCGACGCTGAGCGTTCGAGCAGGCGAGTCCTTGGCGATAATGGGGCACAGCGGCTCCGGCAAGTCGACCCTTCTCCATCTCATCTCGGGAATCGACGTTCCGGATTCGGGGAGCGTCGTCTACGGATCCGACCGCGGCGACGTCGAGGTCTCGGCTCTGTCCGCACGGGAGCGGACCGGGATTCGCCGGCGTCACCTCGGTTTCGTCTTCCAAAGGGACATGCTTCTCCCCGACCTGACGGCGGGCGAGAACGTCGCCCTCTCATGCCTCCTCGACGGAATGACCAAGAAGGAGGCTTTGAAGGTCGCCATGGATCGGCTGACGAGCGTCGGTCTGTCCGCCTACAGCGGCCAGAGGCCGGGAGAGCTCTCCGGAGGGGAGGCCCAGCGCGTGGCCATCGCACGTGCCACGGCGACCGACCCGCAGATCATATTCGCCGACGAGCCGACGGCCTCCCTCGATTCCCTCACCGCTGAAGCCGTCGTGGAGGAACTGTTGCAGGCGACGACCGAACAGGGGCGGACGCTCATCATGGTCACTCACGATCCGGCTGTTGCCTCACGCTGCAACCACGTCGCCGAAATCCACGACGCCAGAATCCAGGGAAGGCCGAGCCAACGATGAACCCCCGCGCATTCGCCTGGCTTCTACGTCCGTCGAGGCAGAGCGCCATGGCCTCGGCGACTCCGGCTGCCACGTCCGCCGTCGCAGGATTCGTCAGCTTCACCATCGCGGGACTCGCATGGAAGCTTTGGCATTTGGGCGACCGGCACGAGGCCTACATGGTCCTCGCCGCCATGAGCCTGGCCTGCCTGCTCGTCCCAGTGACGGCCGTGAGCGCGGGCCTCAGCGCGAATGCAGTCGAGGCAGCAGGAGGGCAAAGTCTCCACGCTGCGACTGCTCGGCATGTCTGCGGCCGCATCCCGTCTGCTGGTGGTTTGCGAAGTCGCCATCCCCTCGTGCATCGGAGTCGCGATCGGCTGGTGCGGCTCCCTCCTCGTCGCACCGATCATGGACCTCATCTCCTTCGGAGAAGACGAGGGGACACCCCATCCAATCGATGTCCGACCCTCCTGGGAGGGAACGGCGGTCGTAGCGTCGGGTCTGGTCCTCGCGGCCATTCTCAGCGGGATACACCGCCTCAACCGCGCAGTGAACGCGCCGATGAGCGTCAGCGCGAGGGACAGGCCTCCGATCGTGAGGGGAACGCGAGTAGTTGTGGCGATCGTGACGCTCACGGCATGCCTGAGCGCCATGCATCTGGCGAGCGCGAGCTGGGGAGTGGTGGTGATCGTACTGGTCCTTATCCTCGCCATGCTCGTTCTCATGTCCATATGGAATCTGCTGGGCCCCTACCTCGTCCGACGAAGGGGGAACCGCCTCCTGCTCAAAGACTACTCTCCCGCGGAACTCGTCACGGCGCGGGCGCTCTTGGAAGACCCCGCCGCCGCATGGCGCCAGGTCTCGCCGCTGGCGCTGATGAGCTTCCTCGTCGTTCCGGCGTGTTCGATATTGGGATTTCTCAACGCTGTGACCCGAGGACCGACACAGTTGACCCACCGAGAGCTGATCCTGTTCGACGACGTACGATGGGTTGTGCTTCTGGTGACCATTTCAGCCTTCGTCCTCGTTGCGTGTTCAAGCGTCGTTTACCAGATAGCCGGGATCGCCGAACGACGCGACCTGTACCTCGCTCTCACCTACATGGGGGCGCCCGTTCGCCTCCTCAAGGATGCACACCTGAGACGCGTGATGGCGCCATTGGCCGTCTCCGTGGTGGGGCCGGCGGCGCTCGCCGTCGTCGCCCTGTTCCCGCTGGTGGCGATCTCAGTGGTGACGTCGCCTTGGTCCTTCGGGATCGCCCTTGCCTGTCTGGGAACGGGAACAGCCCTCGTCCGCTTGGGCGCCTTCGTCACGGGACGCTATCTGCAGGCCATCGTCGCGAAGTGAAGCTCGCCGCGCACGATCGCGGCCGGGAGGCTCCGAACGGGACGGGCACACCGGTTTTACACGGCAGCCCGTCAGGCGACGAGCAGCTTGCGAACGCACAGGCGGACCCGTGGAATCCCCTCTCATCACAAGGATCCGCCCGCTCACGGGATGGAAGGCGCCTGCACGCCGTGGGCGAAGAGACGCCCATCCGCACACGCAGCCGGTTCCGCATCAAGGTAAAATGATTCCGTCGAGGGTATGACACTATCGCTTCACCACGAATACATCAACTGTTTTCCGTCTCTGGCTTCTCGCTTGAATTTGAAGAGGAAGCCGATGTCACGGACGGGATGTACGAGTCATTCGCCTTACAGCTCACCGCACGATTAAAGCATCCGATAGTCATATATCAATGTGCTATAAAATACGGCCATTATAACTTCAGCATTCTCAAATAGAGAAACTACCGAACTATTTCCAAACAATTGAGGACACTATGTCAGGCAAAACTGTCGAAGACGATGAGAGCTGGCGGGACATCGCCCGTCGGATCTGGCCCGTCCGAGAATGGATGTCCCGGCACCCGAGGTCGGCTGACTGGCTCGCGGTCGTCACCTGCGTTTCAATCCAAGTCCTGTCCGTCAAGCTCTCAGGGAGGGAATTGAGCCTTCCGGCTCTTGCGATCAGCGCCGTGCTCTTCTGGAGGAGGAGACTCCCGTTTGGGACGCTCATCGCCACAGTCGCATTCAGCAGCGTCGTTTCAGCCATCGACTTCACCGATTTCCGCGATTTCCCGTTCGCTTTCGCGCTTTACGCCGTCGCCAGTCTTCAAGGGTATCGCCGGGGGCTGTTCGGCTACGCCGTAGGCGTGCTTCTACCCGTGGGTACGGCGCTCATGCAGTGCACGATCACGCAGGCGAGATACTCGCCCACGGTCTTCTCCCCCTTCGCTTTAGCCGCCTTGGCCACCGGAACGGCCATCCGCGGACATCGGCAGCGACATGCGCGGACATCGGCAGCGACATGCGCTACTGGCCGAACTGTGGAAAGAGCGCATAGAGCACGCCAAGACCGCCGAACGCGCCAGGATCGCCGCCGACATGCACGATGTCGTGGCGCACTCACTTTCGACCATGATCGCCTTAGCCAATGGAGCGGCGTCGGCATGGTCGAAATATCCCGAGCGATCGACGCGAGCACTCCACAACCTCTCGCAAGTCGGACGCACCGCCCTGGTGGACATGGGGCACATCCTTCGCCTCCTTCCACGTGATGATCGCGCCGACAGCGGCGACGCCGAAAAGAATGCAAGCCGAGAATCCCTGGAAGGCCTCGTCGAGGTCTTCCGCTCGGCCGGCCTCCCAGTGCAGCTAACGAAACGCGGAAAACTTCCGGCGAATAGACCCGGACTGCAAACGACCGTCTTTCGGATCGTGCAGGAAGGTTTGACGAACGCCTTGCGCTACGCTCACGGCGCCCAGTGCGTGGAAGTCGAAATCACGGTCGAGAAGGGCCGGATCGACATCGCGATCACCGACGACGCACCCGTTCACGACGTGACAAGAGTCGGCTCGGGTCGAGGCCTTCACGGAATCTCCGCCCGCGCAGCGAAGTACGACGGCGGCAGCACTGCCGGCCCACGACCGGACGGAGGATGGCGGACGCACGCCTTCCTGGTCGTCGACGAAAACGGAGGGACGGCAACGCACCGATGAAAGAAGCCATCCGAGTCGTCCTCGTCGACGATCAAGAACTATACCGCGAAGGCAATGCGCTCCTGCTCGACGCGACGGACGACATCGCGGTCGTCGGCGAGGCCGGCACGGGCGAAGAAGCCCTTCAGACCATCGCGGAAGCCGAACCCGACATCGTGCTCATGGATATCCGCATGCCCGGAATGGGAGGAATCGACGCCACTCGACGCATTGTGTCCGCCCACCCCGACATCAGGGTGATCGCATTGACGATTTTCGACCTCGACGAATACGCTTTCGGCGCTTTGGACGCGGGCGCCAGTGCCTTCATTCTGAAAAGCAGCTCGCCGGAAGCGCTCATCCGTGCGGTGCGGATCGTCGCCAGCGGCGAAGCCGTGGTCGAGCCGCGCATCACCAGACAGCTGATCGACATGTATACCCGGCGCATCATTCCGATGCCCGAGACGGATTCGGAAAAAGGGGAACCCCGCCGAGACATCGACTCACTCAGCCCGCGTGAACGGGAGGTCTTCTACGCCATAGCCCAGGGACTGTCGAATCCCGAAATCTCCGATCGGTTCTTCCTCTCTCCGGCGACGGTCAAAACCTACGTCAATCGTATCTTCTCCAAGCTCAGTTTCCGCGATAGGGCACAGGCTATTATTTATGCTTATAGGAACGGTTTGCATCATATCGATTCGTAATTCTATCGCTTTGCCGCTCTGAATTGCTTCTTCGATGCGAGAATACTCGCTTTCCGAATAGCGTCGAGACCGCTCCCTCCCGTAACGGGGAAAGTGCCCTTCGCCCTATTCGCCTCCCCGTTTCATCGTATAGCGATGGGTGCGATCATCGTCGATGACGCCTCCGAAGCTCATACCGTAGCCGAAGTCGTAGGCGTTGCCTTCCGTGTCGGCGTATGGCTCGTAGTCGAAGGGGAGATCCTCGCAGTGGGCCTCAACAGCCTCCATGTCTGTGGGAAGGGCCAACGGCAGCAGTCCCGACGGTGCGAACGCGCCTGTCAGGAGTTCCCATACGGCATCCTGCTCCACGCCGAAATCCACGATGATAGCATCGACGTACGGTTCGAACTCGGCGAGCACGGCAGGGTTGTGCATGCGAACCACCACGATGACGGGCTTCTCTTCCATGTCCGCCCGCGCCTGCAGAACCGCGTTGAGATCGGAGGCGTTGACGGCCCGATTGGTCTTGTCCCTGTAACCCCGGTCGGCGCTCTCGCGGAAATCCCCGGAGGCGATGGACCGTTGGCGAGCGGTCCGCGCCGTGTAGGGTCGGTACTGAAGGGTCAACGGCAGGTAGCCGTTGCCGCCCTTCTCCCGGTCGTCCACGGAGTAGGGGTTGGACAGAGGGCTCTCGATGAAGACGACGGCGACGTCGGCCTTCCGCGGATCGTGCGTCCGCCGCAGGGGACAGGAGTCGACACGGAGAGGGTCGACGTCATGCGCCGCCACCGGCGTGCGGAAAAAGGACAGCGAATCCTCACGGTGAAGGGTCGGTACATACACCGTGGCGTCTGAGGTGAGCGGCAACGTCGGGTGCACGGCCGATTCCGAAACGTTCGCAGCACTGTCAGCGGATGGCGCTCTCGACCCCGCTACCCCGCTGACGCCGACCGGTCTGTTCTTCAGCAGGACGAGAGAGTCGCGCTGCGCGGCCTTCCCCGTGGAGGTGAAGTCGGCCCTGCCCACCGTGGCCGTCGAGCTCTCAGGGTCCAAGTAGGGGTTTTCGAACAGGCCGCACCGGAAGGACGTGCGCAGCAGTCTTGTGGCGCTCGCCTCGAATCGACCGCGGGCCATCCGCTGTCCGTCCCGCCGTGCCATGAGTCGGTAGGCCTCTAGGATCGGGCCGATGTCACTGTTGCCGCCGAATTGGTCTACCCCGTTGTCGATGGCGAGCAGGTGGCGTTCGGCGACGCTCATGTCCTCGACCCCGTAACAGCGTTTGCCGAACTCGCCGATCTCCGGGTCGGGGTCGGCGGTGACACCCCAGTCGGTGCACACGACGCCGTCATAGCCGCAATGGCCGCGCAGCAACCCGTGTATGAGGTAGCGGTTGTACGAGTTGCCTCGCGGAGTCTGGCCGTCCCGGCCGTCATTGCCGCCTTCGTACCCCCACGCGATCGAGTAGTAGGGCATGACGGCGGCCGCGCATCCTGTGGGACCGGGCAGGCGAAAGGCCCCTTCGGTGAAAGGCTGCAGGTGTTCGGCTTCGTTTCCCGCGGGGTAGACGGCGAATTTGCCGAAACCATAGTGAGCGTCTCGTCCGGCCTCCCCGCTGCCGCCGCCCGGCCAGTGTTTGACCATGACCGCTACCGAATGCCGACCCCAGCCAGGGTCGGTGCGCGAAACAGTTCCGGCCTCGCCGACGCATTCGCCACACGGGATTTGACTCGTCTGCATGCCATCGCAGTAGGCGGCCGCATAGTCGGTGACGAGCCTGGAATGCGGACCCCAGGTGTCCTCCAAGCGCATCCAGCGCGGTTCGGTTCCCAAGTCGATTTGGGGCCCTAGAGCGGTGACGATGCCCAATGCCCTGTACTCGCGGGAGATTATAGAAGCGCATTCGCGCATGCGTTCCGGGTCGAACAGCGCCGCCATGCCCAGTCCCTCGGGCCAGCGGGAGACGCCACCGGCTCCGCCCTTGAACTCGGCCGACGCCTCGGCTGCACCGTTGCGCGGATCGGAGGATGCGTTGACTGGGATTCCGAGGGGAAGGGCCTCGCAGAACGCCTGCATCGCATTGTTCCAGCGGGCGGCGGTCGCCGCGTCCTGCAGATTCATGACAAGGACGTGGCGGACGCCGTCGGCGAGCATGCGACGCTGTTGGTCGGTCAGATCCCAGGGGCGAGCGCCTGAGGCGTCGTAATCCTTGCCACCGTAGGTTCCGGGGAAGGGACCGTCCGGCAGGGCGGGAACCGTCTGGTGGGGAGAGTAGAGCATGAGTCCGGCTATCTGCTCGACGCTCAGCCGGCCGGCCAAGTCGGCGGCGCGAGTTGAGGCGTCCAATCGCCAGTCTTCATAGGGCAATAGTTCACCGGTACGGGCCAAGTCCTTGAAAATCCGACCTTCCACTTCGATGAGAGGGGCGCAGACCGTGACGATCTCCGGCCCCTCGCCGCCCGGCTGTGGTTGGCGGAGAAGAGCCGGCTCGCCCGACTGCTGGCATTCGTCTTCCCGTCGGGAACCGTGCATGGTCATCGCCTCGCTTTAGCCTCACTCCCTGCCGGGCGGACAACCGGCATCTGTCGTTCCCTATCCTCGCAAATTCGACGAAGGAGTGCGCCAGATCGCCACCTTGAGCCCGAAAACAGGTGAACGCATCGATGAGTTCCCCACCGGGAGGCACTCCCCTCCAGAACAGCCTTCACCGACGGGCCACATCCACCCTTGGGGTGGCTGACGGGACTCGAACCCGCGACCGCCTGGACCACAACCAGGAGCTCTACCAGCTGAGCTACAGCCACCGCGTGCACCGCCTTGTGAGCGGCAACGAGACGAGTTTAACGTCGCCGCGAGCGCGCCGCCGAATCGGTGTCCCGTGATGCCGGACACCTGCCCGGCGTTCTCGTGAGACTGCGTCGCGGTTCCGGCATCGCTGTATTTTCGGTCACAGTCAGTCGATTCGCCGTCGGCTCTCTGCGGCGGCGTCCGCGTGGATCCGCCGGAACGCAGCAAACGTCAGGACTCGCCCTCCTCCGCGCGGCGCGCTTCGCCGGAAGAGGACATTCGCGTGTTTTACAGCCAATGCGCATGTCCCGCGGTTAGTCTCGTGTCGCTTGCCTAAGTCGACGCATCCTGTGCAGTCGACGCATCTACGCATCATGAGGAGGAATTCATGAAAGCCCTACTGCTCGATGCCCCCGGTCCCCCCGAGACCCTCCGGCTCGGCGAGGCGCAGGCCCCTCACGCCGGCTCCGGGGAAATCGTCGTCCGCGTCAAAGCGTGTGGTTTGAACCCCGTCGACTATCGCGTCGCCCAGTCCGGCAACCCGGCGTGGACGTGGCCGCACATCCTCGGCCTGGATGTGGCCGGGGTCGTCGAAGAAGTGGGCCAGGACGTCAGCGGTTTCGTTCCCGGAGACAAGGTGGCCTATCACGGGGATCTCCGTAGGAACGGCGGGTACGCCGAGTTCGCCGTCACAGCAGCGGACACGGTCGCCCCGATGCCTCAGGGACTCAGCTTCGAGAAGGCCGCCGCACTTCCGTGCGCGGGCATGACCGCCTACCAGGCGATCAACCGCCGACTTCACCTACACGCCGGAGACACCATACTCGTCACGGGAGGAGCGGGTGGCGTCGGAGGATTCGCCATTCAACTCGCCCGCTCGCGCCAGGCGCGCGTCTTCACCACGGCCTCGCCCGCCAACCTCATGTACGTCGGCAGACTCGGAGCCGACATCGTCTTCGACTACCACACCGACGACGTCCCGACCAGCGTCCGCGAACTCACGAACGGCTACGGCGTGGACGGCGTGATCGACACCATCGGCCCGGATTCAGCTCGCGACAACCTTGAGCTCGTCGCCTACGGAGGAGGGCTCGTCGCCGTGGCCGGACGCCCGGAGACGAACCCCGTCCGGCCTTTCACGACATCTCCGTCCGTACACGAGATCTCGCTCGGGGCCGCACACGCCTACGGCAACCCGGCCGCCCGGAAAGACCTGGTCACCATGCTCACCGCCATTATGAGGCGCGTAGCCAACGGAACCCTCGACGCCATGCTCACCGAGACCGTGAGCCTGGCCGACGTCCCAGCGGCCCTGGCTCACCTGGCGACGCGGCACGCCCGCGGCAAGACTGTCTACGTGGCCGACTGACCGTCTCGCCGATCCTTCGTCAGCCCCGGCGGACGGGCGACCCAGCCGCGTCACCAGCCGACCCTCATGGCTATGGCGTCGGCGAACTTGGCGAGATGGCCGGGATCGGAAGAGAGGTAGAGCGAACCGTCGATCAGCGAGATCTCCATGACGTAGAACTCGTGCTGGTCTGCCGGTCCGCCGCGTACGATGTCGACTCGGTTGAACAAGGCGAGCTCGTCGCGCCCGTGTGTGTCGATGGTGAAGGAGTGGACGGCCTTGCGGATCTCCTCGCCCCAACGCCATTCGTTTTCGTTGGCGTCGGCCGAGCGCACCACCTCTTCGTGAAGCTCGTCTTCCGACCGGAAGCGCGGGTGGAGCATAGCCTCTTTCTCCACCCTGTATGCGGGCAGCCCATTGAGGTAGATGAGCGATATTTCACCGGAGCGATCGATTTCCTCAAGGTATCGCTGCACCATGACGGAGCGGCCGCGCGAGAGCTCGTGCATCGCGTGGCGGATGGCCGCCCCGCGCGATGCCGGGTCCGTGGCAGTGTAGCGTCCGGTCCCCCGCCCTCCCGACGACACGGCGGGTTTGACGACGAAATCGCCGAAGGCCGGAAAGCGCGTGTGCACCTGATGCTTCGAATACTTGTGGTCGGGTTCGAGCCACGTCGTCGGAATGGTCGACAGACCGCGCCTGGCCAGCTCGGCCAGATAGTGCTTGTCCGAATTCCACGACATGAGACCCGCCTGGTTGAGCAGCCGGGGAACGGAACGCGCCCACGCCAGGAAAGCTTCGCGGTTGACCGCATAGTCGCGCACTGACCGCACGACGACGACCCCCGCCGCATTCCAGTCCACGGAAGGGTCGTTCCACACGGCGATACGGGGTTCGAGGCCTCTTTCCCGCAGCGCGTCGGGCAGTCCAGCCTCGTCGGGGTCGAGATCGGGCAGATCGGCGCAGGTGGCCAGAGTCACGAGTGGTGCAGACACGTCTTCAACTGTACCGGAACGGACCGAGGCGAGGCGGGCCTACGGCGGACCAGAGCGCTTCCCGCTTCGCCCGCGTTCGTCCGCCCGCCAAGGCATCGCCTCGGCGAAACCCTACAGCTCGTCGTCCGGGCTGGGTGCGGCCGGGGCCGAGGCGTCGGGGTCCCTCCCGGTCTGGACATCCAGAAAGCGGTGGACTTCGTCGACGATGCGCTGAGTTCTCCTCTCGATCACCGTCTGCGGATCCGATCCGAATAGCCTGACGTCGTCCGGAGTGAAGAAATGAGAGGCGAGCACTTCATCGATCTCGCGGTCGCGAATCGAGTCGTACACCATGGCCATCCAGTCTGCGATGTCGGGATCCTCGAAACCGAGGATCACACGGTTGCCCGTGGAATTGCGGTGTCGCTCATCGCAGTCATTCGAGGAGACGACCCGTCGAACGACGTCGTTGAGCGAGCCGATCTCTTCGACGCTCGCAGCTAGGTCGTTGAACTCAAGCCGCTTCCGCGTCTCGAGCGAACGAGGATGGCGCGCCCACATCGTGCAGAGGGCTATTCTGCTCGCCCCCTGATTGGTTCTGAAAACTTCCAGATCAGGAGTGGTGAAAGTGTTCTCGACTTTAACCGCATCCAGAAGCCTTTGAATCGACCCGTGCTCATCGCCTTTGACAATGAGTTTGGTGAGCTTACGCACAGACGTACTGCTGGAGAGAGACAGCAGCACCGCATTCGCGGCGGCTCTCCAAAACCATCGGACGAGAAGCCTGCGAGTGCGTCTGTCCGGGTCGGGGAAAAGGGAAAAATACCTGTTGAGGATGAGTAGAAGGAACTGCTGCGGCAGGAACGTCATATGGGGAACCCCCACACGATCCTGAAGGAACTTGACAGTGGCGTGAAGGGAATCCTCCGTCCGGCGAAAACTCGTAGCCTCGTCCTCGTCCGGAAAGTCCGACAGTTTTCTCCTGTCGGGCGTGAACTCGTCGTTGGGGCTGCGAGTGAGGTCGGGATGCCTGCGCACGAGGAGCGCGGAATAGACCATGTCATCGGGCATCCGTCCGAACGTGGTGCTGGAGGCGAGGCTGTCGGCGATCGTGGTGACGTTGACGATCTCGGCGCCCGATCCGCTGGCGCCGTTGATGGCGTTGAAGACTTCGGACTTCTTCAAACGTTTGCCCGCATTGTTGATCCTGTCGAAGATCCGCCGGAGCTCGTCCTCGTCCGCCCGTTCGAGGACGGTGGTCGGCAATGCGAAGTCCCGCAACGCGGTCGTGACCGTTTGCAGGTGCTCCGCATACTGCTGTCCGTCAGGGTTCTCCTGGAACCACATGAAAAGCCGAGGGATGCTGAACAGAGTCGGAACCGGAACGGCCACCTGCCCGCGCGCATTGCGCAGGCTCGTGAAACGCTCGTGTTTGGGCAGGTAGACGACCGCGAACTGCGAATTCGCGTCGATCTCCTCGGCCACGGCGTTGACGAGGCTCGTGATGCGCTGTTGCCCGTCGACGACCCAGAGGGCGTCGTGCCTTTCGGGGGCGACGATGCCGAGTTCGCCGAAGCGCACGTTCCCCGCGGGCGCCTCGCGCCTCCACAGAAGCGCATTGCCCACCGGATAGCCGCGCCGGATACTGTCGAAGAGATCGAAGATGTCCTTCTGCCCCCACCGGAAAGAACGCTGAAACTCAGGGATGCGGAGCGCGCCTTCCCTCGCATAGTCGACGAGGTCGCTGATCGTAAAGGTCTGTGCACGCGACTTGGCCTTGGCAACTGTCATGAGCCCAGAATACCCACCGGACTTCGACTCGATACAGACCATCCACGCGAAGAGGCCTCCGATACCTCGGAGGCCTCAGCCAGTACACCGCCTGGGACTCGAACCCAGAACCCACTGATTAAGAGTCAGTTGCTCTACCAATTGAGCTAGCGATGCGAACGCATTGAGCTTACCGCCGTCGACGCCTCCGTGCAAGTCGGAGCCGTCGGCCCCGGATGTGCCTTCACGCACAGGGAATGACGAGCACGACGGGGACCCCGGATCGCCGTCCTCGGCGGGCTTCGCGATCGTTGCGGACCAGCACGGCGTCCCTCGCCTCGCCGACGCCGGCAACGCGTGACCCCACGGATGTGGCACCCTTGTTGAGTGACTTCCTCCGTGCCCGCTGAGGCTTCCACCGCTCCCTCGCCTCTGAACGCCGCCCTCGACCGCATCGAGGACGCACACGGCCTGACTCCACCGGATGAAGCGATCTATGAGGAATTCGTCTCCTGGGCCGAATCGACCGGTCGACCTCTCTACCCTCATCAGGAAGAAGCCCTCCTCGCCGCCGTCGAAGGCGAGCATCTCATAGTCTCCACTCCCACGGGCTCGGGCAAGTCGATGGTGGCCCTGGCGGCGATCTTCACCGCACTGGCGGAAGGCCGCACCGCCTATTACACGGCCCCGCTCAAAGCGCTCGTCTCGGAGAAGTTCTTCGAACTCATCGCGACCTTCGGAGCGCACAATGTCGGAATGATCACCGGCGACACATCGATCAACGCATCGGCGCCCATCGTCTGCGCGACGGCGGAAATCGTCGCGAACATGGCGTTGCGCCAGGGCGAGGACGCCGACATCGGCGTCCTCGTCGCCGACGAGTTCCACTTCTACGGCGATCCCCAGCGCGGCTGGGCGTGGCAGGTACCGCTTCTCGAACTCACCTCGACCCAGCATGTACTCCTCTCCGCAACCCTCGGCGACACGGCATTCCTCGCCGAGGACATGAAGCGCCGCACCGGCCGCAGCGTGACCACCGTCGACGACGCCGAACGCCCCGTCCCCTTGAACTTCTCCTACTCACGCGAGCCTCTGGGCGAAGTCGTCAACGAACTCGTCCACACACACCGGGCACCCGTCTACGTCGTCCACTTCTCCCAACGCGAAGCGGTGGCCCAGGCCCAGGCGCTCCTGCCGATCAATCTCCTCGCGAAAGAGCAGAGGAATAAGATCGCGGCGGCGATCGGCGACTTCCGATTCGGCCCCGGATTCGGCAAGACCCTCTCCAAACTCCTGCGCGCCGGAATCGGCGTGCACCACGCAGGGCTCCTCCCCCGCTATCGACGGCTCGTCGAACGACTCACCCAGATGGGGCTCCTACAGGTCGTCTGCGGAACGGACACACTGGGCGTCGGCATCAACGTGCCGATCCGCACGGTACTCCTCACCTCCCTGTCGAAATTCGACGGCGCGCGCTCGCGGCATCTGTCCGCCCGGGAATTCCACCAGATCGCGGGGCGCGCGGGACGCGCCGGTTTCGACACCCGAGGCGACGTCATCGTTCAGGCGCCCGAGTACGAGATCGAAAACGCGAAGGCCCTCGAGAAGGCCGCGAATGACCCGAAGAAACTGAAGAAGATCGTCAAGAAGAAGGCGCCCGAGGGCGTCGTGCTGTGGTCGGACAAGACCTTCGCGCATCTTCAGAGAGCCCAGCCGGAGACGTTGGTCTCGCACATGCGGGTGAGCCATGCGATGCTTCTCAACGTCCTTCAGAGGCCGGGCGACGCCGTCGCAGCCGCCATCCGCCTCCTGACCGACAACCACGAGCCCGCCACACCGTCCAATCCGCTCCTTCGCAAGGCGGTGGAGATATACGAGACCCTTCGGTCCGCGGGCATCCTCGTCCATCACGACCGTCGGTGGCAGGACGCTCACCCGGGAGAGTCCGCCATTGCGTTCGCCCGCGAAGTCCCCGGCGACTTCGCGCTCAACTCGCCGCTCGCGCCCTTCGCGCTGGCGGGGCTCGATCTGTTGGACCGCGAATCGCAGGACTACGCGCTGGACGTCGTCAGCGTCGTCGAATCCGTCCAGGAGAATCCCATGCAGGTCCTCTATGCACAGGAACGGCAGGCCCGCGGCGAGGCCATCGGGAAGATGAAGGCCGCAGGGATCGGGTATGAGGAGCGAATGGCCGAGGCCGACCGGATCACGTGGCCTCAGCCTCTCGGCGAACTGTTGCACGGGGCGCTGCACGTCTACCGGCAGACGAATCCCTGGGTCGACGACTACGAGCTCACTGCGAAGTCCATCGTGCGAGAGATGATCGAACATGCGGAGACTTTCTCCGAGTTCGTCTCGCGTCTCGACCTCGCCCGCAGCGAGGGGGTCCTGCTGCGCTATCTCACCGACGTCTACAAGGCGCTCCGGCAGACAGTTCCCCTCGAGGCGCGCACAGACGAAGTCGACGACATCACGGTCTGGCTCGGCTCACTCATCCGTTCCGTCGATTCCTCGTTGATCGACGAATGGGAGGCCCTCGCGGAGGGGAGAGCCACGGCCCAGCAAGCCGAAGGCCCCGCTGCGGACGCGGAGGCCGGATGCGACGAAGTCGCCTACGGCGTCGCAGAAGACGGCACGGCGGCTGTGACCCGCAACCGGCATGCTTTCAAGGTCGCGGTCCGCAACGAGGCCTTCCGGCGCGTCGAAGCCGTCCAGTTCGAGGACGGCGAGACCCTCGACCGTCTGGACGGCGACCCATCGTGGTCTCCGGGAACAGCACCGGACGGCACCGCTTACCCGCAGGGGCCGACCTGGGACGGCGAGGCCTGGCTTGAAGCGACCGATCCGTTTTACGACGAATACGAGGCGATCGGCATCGGCTCCCAGGCGCGTGGAGCGGATGTCTTCCGTATCCGGGAACGGGCCGAAGCGGCCGATCTCATCGAAGTGGGCGTTCCCGGCGACGTGGCGGAAGCGCTCATGGACGGAAGAGAACCCGGCCGCCTATGGGTCGTCACACAGGTCTTCGATGACGGCGTAGGCGACGGCGACTGGGGTTTCCACGCTTTCGTGGACCTCGACGAATGCGACGAGGCGGGCGCGGTGCGTCTGCGGGTCGTTCGCGTCGGGAAACTCTGGAGTTGACCTGACGCGGCTACACTGCAATTGTCACTGCCGGCATACGAGGTCGAGATGAGCAACGAACCAGACAACCCGAAGGGAATGGCACAGCGCGGACGAGTCGAGACGAACGGCGTCAACTGGTCGGGGCAGGAAACCAGCTTCGACGGAGTGCTCCGCCCGGATGTGACCGAGATCGCCACGCGCTTCACTCGAATTCGCGAGAGCGTGGCGGCCGCTTCGATCGCCTCGGGGCGTGCCGAGGACGCCGTCGCCATTCTCTTGGCCGCGAAGTTCCAAGAGCCGGAACGCGTGGCAGCGGCGCTGCGAGCCGGTGCGTCCAGGATCGGCCACAACTACATCCAACAGCTCACACAGAGTGAGTCCGAATTGAGATCCTCGGGGGCGCCGTCCCACCGAGTGCACGTGATCGGCCACGTCCAGGCCAACAAGGCCGGCAAGGCGCTGCGCGCGGCCGATTGCGTGGAGACGGTCGACTCCTTCGAGCTGGCTTCTCGTCTCAACCGCATTCAGGAGGGGCGCATCTCGTCGGGCGAATGCGACCGGTGGGGGGATCCGGTCGGTCGTTTCGATGTCATGATCCAGGTCAACTCCGCCGGATCGGAATCCCAGTATGGAGCCCCGCCGGAGGCGGTCGTGGACTTGGCGGGGGAGATCGCAGAGCTGCCCAATCTACGTCTGACGGGGCTCATGCTCATCGGCGCGAATACGGATGACGTCACGGCTGTCGCAGCTTCGCATGCGCGCGTGCGCGAGCTGTGCGACGCCATTAGGGCGGCCGGGGTGAGTTCTTGCACAGAATTGTCGATGGGCATGACGAACGACATGGAGATAGCCGTCAAGGAGGGCTCCACCCAGGTGCGAGTGGGCACGGCGGTGTTCGGCCCTCGCCCATTCCTTCGGACATCTACGCGATAAACCTCCGGGTCCGACGGCGCCGCACGGCCTCCTGTGAAGGACGCCCTGTGAAGGACGTCTAGCGCGCCGACCATAGCCTCGTCGTTCTGCCGGGTCCGGCCCCCAAGGCGCCGGCGTCTGCGCACGTCGTTGCCATCGCCGCCTCGCACCAAGAACGCTGACCGCTCCGGCTCCAAGAAGCTCGGATAACTCCAACCAGCGCTGAGTCCCGAGACTCCCCTGAGGCCCTCAGGGGTTCTCAGTTCCTCGGCATTCCCCTTCGCGCACGATGCTCCGCTCCCGCAGCGAGTTCGCCATCGCCGCGGCCAAGTGCGTCGGCGTATGCGCGAACTCCCACGATTCTCCTCTGGGCACTCCTCACTCCGCGAGCTCCGGTGTCAAGCCGGAACAGCTGCGACCGCCATGAGCTCGTCTCGACCGTCATCCCAGCTCAAGACGGCGCAGTGAGCCTCCCGGCAAGACCGGCCGCAACCTTCCGAACGCGGCGATGCCACCGGCAAAGGCGGGAACCGATCGAAGCCCGGCTGCCCGAATCCACAGGTTCCTCTGCGTATCCGAGGCCGCCTCATGCCAAGCGGTACAGCCAACCGTGCGTGTCTTCAACCGTTCCGAGCTGAATACCCGTCAAGTGGTCGTATATCGCTTTGGTCGTTTCGTGTCCCGGAAGATCGACGTGGAAATCCCGACTCGAAAGCGACCCGATGGATGTGACGACGGCGGCAGTCCCGCATGCGAACATCTCGGTCACCGCACCGCTGTCGATTCCCGCTAGAACGTCCGCAATGGGCAGAGTCTCCTCCCTGACGTCGCGTCCTTCGTCCCGCAAGAGCTGAAGGATGGAGGAACGGGTGCATCCCGCGAGGATGTTGCCCGTCAACCGAGGCGTGCGGATCGATCCATCCGACATGACCACGAAGACGTTCATGCCGCCGAGTTCGTCGATATCGGTCCCCATCGTCGCGTCGAGGAACATGACTTCGTCATACCCCGCGTCGTGAGCGACCGTCTTCGGCAGCAACGAGGATGCATAGTTGCCGCCGGTCTTGGCGTCGCCCATGCCTCCCGTTCCGGCACGGTGGAACTCCCGTTCGACCCACACGTCGATGGGCTGGAATCCATTCGCGAAATAGGCTCCGGATGGGGAGGCGACGACCATGTATTCGTAGCGATGCGAGGCCCGCACACCCAGAAAGGCTTCGGATGCGAATATGAAGGGACGGAGGTAGAGGGACGACCCCGGCGCATCGGGCACCCATGCGGCGTCCTGACGGACGAGATTGACGATCGATCCGATGAAGGCTTCATGCTCGAACTCGGGAATGGCCAGGCGGCGGCTCGAATGGTTGAGTCGCGCTGCGTTGTAGGTGGGCCGGAACGTCCAGATGGAGCCGTCGGCGTGCCGATAGGCCTTCAGACCTTCGAAGACCTCTTGCCCGTAATGGAGAACCGCGCCAGCCGGACTCATGGCAATAGCTTCGTACGGTTCGATCCTAAAATCATGCCATCCCCGCTCGGCAGTCCATGTCGCATGGGCCATGTGGTCGGAGAACCGTTTGCCGAAGCCGAGATCGACGAGAGCCGCGCTGCGCTCTGCCTGGCTCGTCGAATGCGGATTGGGAACGATTTCCCAGGAGCCGAGCAATTCGTCGGCGAGTGGAACCTTTCCCATGGAGGCGAGTTCTAGATTCGTATACGTCATTGTGTCACTTCTTTTCTTTCTTGACGATAGACCGATTGTAGCCGGAGGACGTGCCGAGGCATCGCCCGCCCAAGGGTTGAAGACCGCCTGCTTCCCGGTCGGGTAGTCAGCCTCGGAGACGGGCTGCGATGTCGTCGCCTATCTGCGGAGTTGAACGCACAAGAGGGTTTCCTGAAGCCGCTGCCTCCGCCCGCACCGCCATATCGGCCTCGATTGCTGTCTCGATGGCACGTGCGGGGCCGGGATGCCCCAAATGGTCGAGAAGCAAAGCCGCGGAGGATATCGCCGCGGTGGGATCGGCCTTATGCCGTCCGGCGATGTCCGGAGCCGACCCGTGGACAGGCTCGAACATCGACGGGTAGGAGCCTTCGGGATTGATATTGCCCGAGGCCGCCAGGCCGATGCCGCCCGTCACTGCGCCGGCTTCGTCGGTGAGAATGTCACCGAAAAGGTTGTCGGTTACAAGCACGTCGAATCGTCCGGGATCGGTGAGCAGGAATATCGTGGCGGCGTCCACGTGGAGATAGTCGACCGCGACATCGGGGTATTCGGCGCCCACTTCTTGGACGATCCTTCGCCACAAGCCTCCCGCATTGACAAGGACGTTGTGTTTGTGAACGTATGTCAGCTTTTTGCGAGAACGTGACACGGCTTTCGAAAAAGCGTAGCGGACCACTCGTTCCACTCCGTAAGCGGTGTTGACGGAAACCTCTGTGGCGACTTCGTGAGGAGTTCCCTGCCGCATGACCCCCCCGTTGCCGCAGTACAACCCTTCGGTCCCCTCTCTCACGACGAGGAAGTCGATCGCGCCGGGGGCTGCGAGCGGAGTCGGAACACCCGGATAGTGCCTGCTGGGTCTGAGATTGACATAGTGGTCCAAGGCGAAGCGGAGTTTGAGGAGCAGACCTCTTTCCAACAGTCCGGAGGGAACTGACGGATCGCCTACCGCTCCGAGGAGGATTGCGTCATGTCGCTTGATCTCTTCGAGCTCGGCGTCAGGGAGGATCTCGCCCGTCCTGTGGTAGCGTTCAGTGCCAAGTTCGTAGCGGGTAAACTGAATATGTAATCTTTCATTTCCGATTGTGTCGCATAATGCTACAGCAGACTCTAAGACTTTACAAGCCTCGCGGACGACTTCAGGACCGATGCCGTCACCCGGAATCACCGCGATGTCGATGGTGCGAGTCATGGATTCCATGATAGCGAGTACCGGAAACCCGTGACTGTCGTCTCGGCATTTGGTCATTTTCGTCGAATGCAAAAGAAAACGAAAAGATTATTCAATACATACTAAGTGTTTTGTCGTGTTATATTATTAAATATTTAAATACAGTATCGTGAATCGACTTTAAACATTTAAACGTAATGTACAATATATAAAATAAATCCTTTCAATAAAATTGAACTGCGTTAGTCAATATAGTTTTCCACATATTTCATTTCATGAGTGATATTCATTCCTAGGGACTCATCGTTCTTATCGTCCAAAAGACTCTTGACCGCGAAAAATCCCCCGACAATAAGCCCTGTGACGATGAGAAGGATGAGGATCACGCCTATCGGCCTTGTAAAGAAGCCTTTTTTCTTAGGCCTCTGATCCGACTGCCCCGATCCCGCATCCGCGAAGGGTTGCCCGCCGAGCACCGGCGGAAGAGCGGCCGACGCCGGCATAGCCTGGTATTGGGGCATGGCCTGGTACTGCGGCATCGCCGCCGAGGGGGCCGACGGTGCAGTGCCGTCAATCGCTGGTCCGAGAGTACCGGTTTCTCCAACAGGCCTTGGATTCGCGCCGATCGGACCGGGAACGTCGCCGACCGGATACCCTCCAGGACTACCGGCATTCCACGACTGACCATGCTCGGCGTCTGACAGCCCGTCGGGCGGCTGTTCATTGAAATAGGCCGAGTAGGACGAGAAGACTTCGGCTGCTCTCGAGGCGGAGAAGACCGTCTCGTCGGACGATGCGGCATTTCCGGACTCGGCAGCCTGCAAATGCCGCTTATCCTCGTCGTCAAGCCAGAAATTCCATCCCTCCGGAGCCGGCCCCCAGGCGGGGTCCGGTCGCCACGACGGGTCGGGAACCCATCCTTCGGGCGGAGCCGGCCAATTGGGCGGCGGATTGAAGCGCCTGACCATGTGCAACTCTCCTTACAGTATAGTGTATGTTGCGACAGCACTGGCATTCTATCTCTGCACAACCGCCTTGCCACAAATACAACACCGCTCCGCAGTAGATCCACCGGCGAGGAGTGAGAAGAAGAGATCGGCTCAGGACTGCCCGAGGAAGATGGCCAGCCATCCTAAGGCCAGAGTTGAGGCGATTGCCGTGGCCAGCATAAGGATTCCGCCCGGCCTCATGAGGAACTCGCGTCTTCGCGCCGGCCAAAGGGTACGCGGATGCGTGGAGACCTGCGCTATGCGCTGACCACTCGCGTGAGAGCGACGTCGAGAAGTATGCCGTATATCATATTCAGACTGCCGTGATGCAGGATAACCGGCCGACACGGTGTCGATAGGCCTGGCTGGAGCGGGGTATGCGTTGGCAGCGCGATACGTCGATGCCCCTGAATACCAGGAGGCGGCAATCCTGGCATCGTCCCGAGAACCGGCGGACGGCGAAAGCCGAGACTCCCGAGGCTCCGGTTTGGAAGCCCTCTCATGGACGGCATCGGCTCGCCGCGAATCCCCACCTCCTTCGGAGGAAGAGGGACTGTACGTCATTCCTCGCCAATAAGCGGTTTCATCCGACCAAATCCCTGAAGAGCTGTCCCGATGACGGGACACATCGGAACGTTGGGGCATGTCTCGATTCTCCTTCGCGTTCGCTATATGTACTGTGATCCGATTTGCTGGTCCAATTCTGACACCGGCTCGACGGAAAATTAACCATCGGATGACGGGTAATGGTCCACAGGGGAACCGGTACCCGTCCTACGTCGACAATCCAAGGCAGGGAGTGTGAATGCAACGGTCCTGTATCTGTCTCAGGCCCGGAGATCAAACCTCGGATCGGCCGACCATCGTTCACGGCTGTCTGTCTCGTCCCCGGAGGTCAGTCTCGCCGGAGCGCCCTCTCAGCGGAGTTCCGATAACGGCGCCGGCGAGCGGCGATCGACCAGGATTCCTTCGGAGGCGGCACCGCTCCGGGAAGCCTTTCCACTCCTGCGGAGGGAACAGATGGAGCCTGCATGACCAAAAGCCCTTCGACATCGACGGGAATGCGTTCATGGCCGAGAGACAGGATTGCGAATCTCTGTTCGGACTTGACCGGGTAGACGAGCAACGCCCTTCCCTGCCCGATGTTGGCCTGGATCAATTCCCAGACCTGCTCTCGCACCCGCGTGGAGAGGTGCCCGACGTACACCCCTGCGGACACCTCGAGCATCCATCGTGTGAGGGCCCCGCGCAGTCCTGCGGGTGCCGCCGACAGGACGATGACTACCACGGGGGATCCCCTCCCTCGGAGGCCTCCATGGCGAAGGCGTGATTGGTCCCTCCAGCGACGATTTTGCGTTGATAGTCCCACAGAGAGACGACGTTGACGCTCAGGTCCTCCGACTCATCGACTTCCAGGAGTCTTTGGATGTCGCGCACGCAGCGTTCGATGACTTTGAATTCGAACACCCTGTCGCGGACGCGCCGTCGCGTCGTTCCGGTTATGTCCTCCATGCCCTCACTGATCACGTCGAAGGCCACGGGTATGGTCACATCGGCTTTGTACAGATCGGCCATGTCGTAGACGAAAGACCTCTCATGGCCGGTGTGGACGAAACCCAGCCCCGGCGAGCACCCCAGTGAGACGATGACGGCGTGAACGACGCCATACAGCGCGGCGTGCGCGGCGGACAGAGCCTGGTTGACGGGGTCTGACGAGTCGAAGTCGTCCGGCTGGTATTCGCGCCTCTGCCATGGCACTCCGGTACGGCGGGAATTCTCACGGTATACGGCTCGGACTCTCGCGCCCTCTCTGCCACGCAGTTGCTGCATGGTGAGTCCGGTCACGTCCTCGCCCGCGAAACGCATGAGGTACATTTGGCGTGCCACACCCAAACGCTTCTGGGGCGAAGAGACACGAGCGGCTTGTTCGACCAGCAGCCGGGTCGACGTGGCCAGAGAGCGTCCATGGGCGTAGTAGCGCACCCCGCGTTCGCCCACCCACACAGCGGTGGTGCCGCACTCTCCGAGCAGCATCATAGCCTGGTGGCTTATGGATGTCCCCGGCCCTAAGAAGACAGCGAGCAGGGACGCCGCGGGAACGCGCATCATCCCCTGTTCGTTGCGCGCCGTCAACGCACCGTCCTCGCGATGGACGACGCAGTGCTCGAGGTACAGGAAGGACATACGGTCCGCGGCTCTGGGAAGCGCAGTCACAGGGACGGGAAGCAGGCGCGCCATCGAAGTTACGCACCTTCAGGATCGCTTGGGCCGGGCCAGGGTCATGAGACCACAGCCATACGCTTTCGAGGGCCCCAGTCCGCCGACGAGCATTCTCTTGAACGGCTCGGCGTCGTCGATACGGAGCACGCCTTCGTATACGACTCGGCTGATGGTCACTCTGTCCCGACGCTGCCCATCGCGACGGTTGCGATAGAAGACGGGTCTGTCCCTTCGGACGATCAGCACAGAGGAAGCGTCCAGCGGGGAAGAGCCATCGGAGTCTTCTGCCGTCCCGTCACGCTCGGCATCGGCGCCCGCAATCGAGAACCCGTATTTGCCGGTCCTCTCGAGAAGCCACTTCCTTTGGTGCTCGACAGTGACGTGTCCGTATCTTTTACCGCGAGTACCGGGCTTACCAGGAACCGAGTGAATGGGATTGGCCGACAAACGGAATGCCCAGTGCTGGCCGTTCGACAGCTTGTCGAGGAACCCCTCATAGTCCAATGTGCGGGCCGTGTCGCTGAGGCCTGCCTCGGATTCCAGCTGTGTCAGTTCCGGGGGTCTCGGGGAGAGGATGTACAGGGACACGCCAAAGCTCCCCGAATCCACGCGCCACAGCACGCGCCCAGGGGGAAAGCCGTCAGTGGCATCTGACTGCCCCGATTCGCCGCCGGGCTGGCACGCTTTCATCACGACAGCGTGCATAACCTGGGGCGAGCTCAGGAGTTTTCGAGCAAATCTTCTGTGCAGGTCGAGTTCGATTTTCGTCAAGTGCATCGGTCACCTCGTCAATCTTCCAGTTCGGCCATCGGATCGTGGTGATCGACCCCGCGCATACCGCCCAGGCAAATCCTATGACGTTCGATGTCGCGGAAGGAGTACTCGCGATGTCGAGGGTCGAAGGAAAGGGGCACGTCCCGGCTTCCGCGCACGTCATCGGAATGCTCTCCGTCCCGCACGGCTTCCTTGTCGATGAGGATCTCCGCATGGAAATCCCAGCCGTTACGACGTTGAAACCGCTCCGAAGCCAGCCAAGGCTCCTCTTTCAGGGCCTCAAGCAACGGTGCCTCACGCAATCCCAGAGACACCGGAAGCGCAGGCGGACACGATCGCCGTCCGAGATAAAGCGGAAACGCCGGATAGCGCACCGCTCGATCGAGCGTCTCGAGCATCGATCTCTCCCCTCCGATTCCGGCCAAGAAGACGGCGTCGGACAGGTAGTACCGGTCAGACAGCGGCATCGACTTCTTCCCGTCCAGCGTATGAGCAGTGTGGAAATCGCAGATGACCGTACCCGGCTGGTCTTTGCGCACTCCGAAACGCAGAGTCAGCAAGTCCTCGACGGGGTCGGTTCGGCGTCGGCCGACAGCCGCCGCCAGCATTCCGAGGATGCCGCTCTTGGTCGGCGCCAATTCGGTGGCGCGAATGGAGAATTTCGATTTGACGCCCCAGGCCTGCAGGGGACCTGCCAGGCGCAGAAGCAGGACGGTCATCACTCGGACTCCGCGCCGGGCAAGCGGCGAGCGACGACCTCGCGCACTCTGCCGTCCAAATCGGCGAAGGAGATGCGTTCGCCTAGCGATTCGACGGCTTCGGGGCTCTCCATGCTCACAGCGAATCCGTGCAGAGGCTTGAATCCATATGTCTCTTCGAGCTTTCTCTCGTGGTCGGCCAGCTGTCTAACCGACCGCGTGACATAGCCTTCAGTGAGATCTTGGGCAATGGGCTTCTCGAAAGCGCCGACGAACGAGACCGGTTGATCCTCACGGATGTGAATGACGACGGTGTCTGGCAGCGTGCGGTTGGCGAATGTATTCTGCTTACCTGTCGGCATAGATCTAATGAAGCTTTTAATAAAAGCAGTCAAAGCACGCAACGTCGCCTCATTATTTCCTAAATTCTCCAAAAGCATACCTATATTTATCGTTGCGTATCGATAAATCGTCGCCGATGAGAATTCAACGGTGCCCATCATTCCCGCCCCTGCGTCTTCCTTCTCCTCGGATCGGGCTTTCTCGTCATCCACGGCGGTGTAGAAATCGAATTCGTTTTCGGCGGCGTGGGTGGAGATGGCGTGGGCGACCTGGCATGCGGCATCGACGTTGAGATCGGCGTCGTCGGCGACCATCCTGCCGAAGAGGGCGACGTCGATGGAATTGCCGGACTTGAAAATCGCCTTGACGGCTTTCTTGTCGAGCGCCTTGCCCGAACGGTTACTGGCTATGGCCAATTCCGCGAGCATGGCGATCTGTCTGTGCGAGAGGAAGATCAGATAACCGGATTCCTGAGACTTAAGGGACTCTTCCCCATTCTTCGCCCGTGAATCGACGAGCTTGATCTTGGTGGCTTGGAAGACTTGCTCCGCCAATTTCCGGGCCTGGTCGGAGAGGTCTTCTGCCTGCCTGGCGATCTCTTTCGCGAGAACCTCGACCACCCGCTTGGTGCGTGTGCCCAGCTCGGAGGCATCCAAATAATCGGTGAAGTCATGACGGGTCGCACGCTTCCATGATTGGCTGGATATGCGTAAACGCTGTACACCCCCGTAGATGGCTGACTTAGGGGAGCCAGAATCGTCTCTGTTGACACAGCTGGGCGGAAGATCTTGAACAATGTGAATGTCAACATATGTATTCATTATTTTATTCCTTTGTATTTGTCAAACTGTTGTGTAGTGAGTTTTCCGAGCAGATGTCTTCTGCTGTGGAATCGGTCTCGCTGGACTCGCCATCTGTCGAAGAAAAATCGTAGTACTGGCGTGACCAATGCCGTCGCACCGCCTTCGCCCCTCCAGGACGCTGGAAGCAAACGATGTCGTCGACCAGCATGCCATAGTCCAAGGGTATTTCCTTGGCGCGCAACAGCGAAACGAACGATCGAAGATGACGACGCAATTCCCTCGGAGTCGAGGACATTACCAGAGCATCGAAACGGGCACGAGCCGATGGGTTTTCATCTTCGCCGTACCCTACGACGCTGTGGGCCGCATGTCCGAGCCCCTCCCCTGGTCGATGCATAGGCTTGGTTCGGGATTGTTGATGGGCCGCGTAGAGAGTCATTGCGACGTGCACTGCGAACTCCTCACGTGTGGGCTCGTCCGGCGCATTGTCGGAAACGTCCACCTGAGTGAGATCCCAGATCTCCACACGCTCGCCGGGACCCGCGGTAAGGCCGCGACGCAGGTTGGCCAAGTCCGCCCGGGCCCGAGCATGTTTCCGAGAATCCTCGGAAAGATACCTTTTCTGTAAACATAAGATGTCAGAATTCACCTTATTCCCTATCGAACTTAAATTACGTCGTTTTTTCTTATATAAATACTTTTCATCTTTTATTATTTCATCTACTGTGTTCATTATTGATCTTTCTCTTTCGTTTGTTTGGAAAGGATAGATTTAGGAAGAACTCTGTTTAGTGCGGTGTCGAACCATTTCATCGCGAGGCCGACATCGACGCGACTCCTCCCTTCACCGCGCCCGGCATAGGCTGCCGGAGGAGCCGAATCCACCAAGTTCTCCTTCTGCCTGCGCGCCTCGCTCCAAAGCCGGTTCCGCCAATCGCCTCGGGCCGTCTCGGGCTCGATGCCGTCCAAGGATGCCAGCCACCGAGGGAACCCCTCGTCAATGGCCAAATAGAAGGCGACTCCGGCTTTCTCCCTGGCGGAGGATATGTGTTCGGAATCGCCCCCTCGGGCGCGAATGAGGTCACCGCCCAGTTGCCGCACCACTTTGGCGACTTCCTCCGTCTTCTCCATCGCATCACGGACAAGCGTCACAAGCCGCTTATTGTCCGGCGCCAACAAACCAGCTGGAAGGTTGAGGACATCGTCGAAGTGCTCGCTGACCACTGCCTCTTGAGCCCCGTACTCAATGCCGACGGCGTGAACCGGAATGACGCCTCGGTGGGAGACGATCTCTTGTGCGAGAAGCTTTTCGTAAAAAGAAATGACTCCTGGAATTCTATATCGGGTGAATTCTCCTTTGCCCTTGATCTTTAACTTCGGAATGAGTTGAGGGATGAGGCTGGATAACCCCCTCCACATGGCACGATCTTTGTCATGTTTACGCGGCATGAAAACGATCTCTTTGAATTTTTTAGTTTGAGGCTCCGAATATCGCCATGCACTCATGGGCTCCACGAGATAGCGATTCTGTGGCGTCGCTTTGTCGCCGTTGCCGAGGAACAGCCCCGTAACGCCCTTTTCGTCTCCGTGAAGCAAGGCGCGGCGAGTCTGCCACGTGTAGCATGAGACGGGTCCGATCGGTTCGAGGTCCATGGAACCCGCTGGGCCATCAGGCTTCTTCTCCCATGGCGGTAGGTCGGCTTCGTGTTCGACTTCGGCAAGATCGGCAAGGCTCTCGGTGACTACCGTATTGAGCAGGATCGTCTCAGCCAGATTCTTCCCTTCGACGGCCACGACGCCGATCTGGCCGGTCCACCCCGGACCGATGGGGTATACTTTTCCGCCTTTGACCCTGGGGTCGCCGACCGCGCCCGATCGAATTCCCGAGGGGTCGAAGGCGTGCACATGAACGAGCCAGCGGGCGGCCTCCGCCCACCCCATGCGGTCGAGCCCGGGGCCGATCCGCGTCGTGAAGAAAGGCTCTCCGTTGGGAACGTCCGCGATCAGTGACTCTAGGTCCGAGATCTTTCCCGATTTGGCGTGGATTCCGGCAACTTGAAAGAAGGGTGCCTCAGGATCGCGCAGATCGAAACGATCGCGATATCGTTCGAGGTAGTCGCCGGCATCGGCTCCGAGCTTCTCCGGATTCGCCCAGTAGGCCCTCCAGTCGTCCAGGTCTTCAGGACCACCGGTGGCTCGGTGTGCAATGGCTAGCAGAAGCCGTAGGAGCGCCATATCCTGACTCGCGATTTCGCCGTGAATTCCCGAGATTCGGACGGCGTCTCGAAATGCGGTCAGGAGAGAGACTTCACCGGGTTCCCCATCGAGCCAGGTCACGCGAATCCAGGGCTCGTCAAGCAGATTGAAGCTCTGTCTCATTTTCATTTACTTCCATAAGGCCGGTTGTAGAAGTGTACTCAACGGTTACGCCGGCCAGTTGAGCGCGTCCGTCGGTGAGTGGAAGGAAGAGTCGGCCGCGCAGATCAGGGCAGGCCTGCCAGGCGGGAACGAAACAACTCTCTTCGAGTTCGTCGAGAACTCTGTCAATCATACTTGAATTCGTGAATCGGGGAGGAAGCCTGACCTCAGACATCGCCATCGCACGCACAACGCTCCGATCGGGTATCCGATCGACGGGGATTATGGAGGAGGAAGCTCCCAGCGCACTGGAAAGAGTGCACAATTCCTCCTGTCCTCCTGTATACCGTCGCTCGAGGAGGATGACCTCCAAGGAATCTTCTCCATCGCGGACTTGGGCTTTGCCTTCTTCGGAGTCATCGGCGATCGTTTGCAGCCAGCCGACAAGTGATGCGTTCTTCCTCCGCATGACAGGTTCATTCAGCAGAAAAGCCTTCGAAGCTTTCGTACTGTCGCGCTTCTTCTTACGGGCCTTTTCCCGTGCTTGTTCGAGGGCCTCGGCCCACGGCGCGGGGACTTCAACTCCATCCCCGTAAACCGCTTCGACAAGCTCGCGGACGTCGTCGGGGACCGCGACCAAGGCGTCGTCCGCAAGCACCCCGTTCAAGGCCGCGGCGGTGAGGAGCATGTCGTGTTCTCCATAGATCGTCTCAGCCCCGGGCTCCACTCGAGGATCGGGATTCGAAGCGCTCGGCAGCCAATCGATATAGCACACGGGGTGGCTTAAGCCTTTCGGCCGGGTTCGTCGATGACGGTGCAGGCGTCCCATCCGCTGGAGGATCAAGTCGATGGGAGCGAGATCGGTGATGAGCAGATCGAAGTCGACGTCGAGAGACTGCTCGACCACCTGAGTGGCCACGACGATCGCCCGATGAGGACGCTTTGGCCGCCGTCGCGGCGATCCGAAACGGCGAAGAAGATCGGCGTCCCTGGCGAGACGATCGGAAATGGTGAAACGGGCGTGGTTGAGACTCACGTCCTCACCGAAGACCTCCCGCAACTGCTCGTAGGTTTCTTGTGCCCGGCGCACAGTGTTCCGGACGACGAGGGCGCAGCCGCCGTCGGCCAACGCATTTCCCAAAAGCGCCGTGAGACTGTCATCTTTGCCCAAACGCTCAATGCGTACCCGGCTGCTGCGACCGGTCGCCTCAACGTGCGTCACTTCCATACCATCCCGGCTGACAGTGGCCAGGGAAGGGAAAGGCATGCTGACAGCATTCGGTGACGGTTTCTTCGGCACTTTCTCTCCGGCCATGAGCCGCAAGCCGCGGCGGTAGGCGTCGGCGAAGCTTGCGCAACGTGCCTCCGAAAGCGTTGCGGAAAGCAAAATCACCGGTACCCCGTAGGATGCCAACCAGGTGAGAGCGCGTTCCAGATAATTGTTCATATAGGTGGAGTATGAGTGCACTTCGTCAACGACCACTATCTTCCTGCTAAGGCCGAGATGTCGCAAAGCAAGATGCGGAGCGCGCATGGACGAGAAAAGAACATGGTCGACAGTAGTCACAACGAAATCGGAAAGCATAGATTTCTTACGACCTGTGAACCAAGCCATGATTGCCAGGTCTCTCTGCACTCCATTAACATTTTGCGTGGATCTATGAGGCTGTTCACCGATTTGTGAACTGTCTTCGTCTCGTCCGATGTCGTATGGATGAGACGGTTTGTGTTTCTCCGGGTTCTCTTGAGCTTCCCCCAAACTGCCGAGGAGTCGATCTCGAATCTCATACCCCTTCTTTCGCAACCTACCCGCTTCTTCGTTCAGACGGGCCCGGCCATGTTGAAGCTGGATTGCGAAAGTCGAGGCAGCCCCGTTCGCACGATAGGAAGATTCGATTTTGCTCAGCCAATCCAATTCACGAGAGAACATGGCGTCGGTGGTCGCCTGAGTCGGCAGCGCGAACAATACCCCAGACCGTCCAGTACGCGCCGCCATGATCTCGGCAGACATAAGCGCGGCCTCGGTTTTGCCCGACCCGGTGGTCTCTTGGACGATGAGCATCCCGGGCAGGCCCATTTCCCTGGCTTTCTTGACGGCAATGCGCTGAGCGGCCGTCGCCGAAGTGCCGTCAGGCAGGTCGAATCGAGCGTTCAACAAAAAGTCGGCGTTTTCTCCGACATCACAGGGATGCCATGGGGAAGGCAACTCCACGCGGGACCAGCCCGTTTCGACGCGCCTTTCATGCACGTCGCAATCGAAAAGAGACATGCCGTCATCGTCAATGGATAGAAGAGGAAAATATGTTTCAGAGGACGCCAGCCAATCAGCTAGAATAACCAGACCTGATAATTCAACTAAAAAAGGTTGAGACCACGACTTGGACTCTGATTTATGCGCCCAAAATTGCAAATTGTCCTTAGCGCCGGTACGTTCTGCCACGAGATCGAGAAGTTCAGCGTGAACAGTTTGCCACGCATAGTCTCCTAGTAGAGGTTCACGGCCCCGAGCATCATTTAGATGGCCTTCCAGCGCCGGGATTCCATGGTGAGCGCCGACTATCGACGCCAAAGCCCGCGCCGTCGAGATACCCCAGCCCAGTTCCTTAAGCCATCGTTCAAGAACCAACTGGCCAGCAAGCGCGTGAGGGACTCTGCGGCGTTCTTCAGGATCAATGGGAGTATGATCAAGGCCGCCTTCGCGCATGCGATCGTCCAAATAGGGGACCTGGGAACTGAAAGCGGGAGTGGCTTTGCCTATGTCATGAACGCCTGCGATCCAGGAGGCGAGTAAGACGAACTCATCATCTGGAGTTAATCCAGATTCGGATTCGGCGAACTCGGCTTGAATCAGATTCGAAATCGTCGGCGTAAGCCAATTCCTCGCCAAAAGCCGAGCGACGCCTGCCGTGTCCAAAAGATGAAGCCAGAGCGGCGACCAACATCGCCGCTCCGGGTCGTACCCCGATTTGGCCCATGCTCGGCGTGAACCAGTGGACAGCATCTCCGTACCCCTTTCAGGACAATGTTAGCAAAACCATACTACGATCCGCCTCCTCCTGAGGGGTGGGTGACGGGTAAAGGAAAACTGGTATAATCACGGCGGCGATCCTTGGTATTGCAGGGATTTCCAAGCGTGCTCCCCGCGTATGCGGGGATGATCCCCAGGTCGGCGAGTTCCTCCAACGCCTGCGCGAGTGCTCCCCGCGTATGCGGGGATGATCCCACACCCTCAGGGCTTGACACGGGGCCTCGACCGTGCTCCCCGCGTATGCGGGGATGATCCGGGGAACTTTACGTTCAAAGCCAACTCCAAGGAGTGCTCCCCGCGTATGCGGGGATGATCCGCTGACGTCGTGGAAGGGGCCGGAGTCCGTGGAGTGCTCCCCGCGTATGCGGGGATGATCCCAAGATACCCTTCAGGTTGGACGCTTATGTGTCGTGCTCCCCGCGTATGCGGGGATGATCCTTGTCTGTTCGATCGCTTTGAAGACATTCCTCGGGTGCTCCCCGCGTATGCGGGGATGATCCGCAGCACCTCGCTGCCAGGGCCCCAGCCTGCCCGTGCTCCCCGCGTATGCGGGGATGATCCGATGATAGCGAGGAGGACGACTTGACACCCGATGTGCTCCCCGCGTATGCGGGGATGATCCATCCAAGAACGGCCTGGCGAACTGCCTGAGCGCGTGCTCCCCGCGTATGCGGGGATGATCCAGCTTCTCAAACGACAACGTCAAGTACGTTGTCATGTGCTCCCCGCGTATGCGGGGATGATCCCGTACCACGATGGATTCATCGCCGTCCACACCTCGTGCTCCCCGCGTATGCGGGGATGATCCGAGGGGCTCCAGCTCGGCGACGATCATCTGGTCGTGCTCCCCGCGTATGCGGGGATGATCCGTCGCCGGCGCAGCCCAGCCTGTGCCATGCGAGGTGCTCCCCGCGTATGCGGGGATGATCCGGGCCGCTCGGACTCCTACGGGGCCCACCCCGTGTGCTCCCCGCGTATGCGGGGATGATCCGGAAATCTGAAATGAAGATCTACGAAGGCTCCAGTGCTCCCCGCGTATGCGGGGATGATCCGCTGCGGTGGCGCCGAAGCCGACAACGCCGGCTGTGCTCCCCGCGTATGCGGGGATGATCCCGGGCCGCCCGCTGCGGCCTCGCCGGCGGAGCGGTGCTCCCCGCGTATGCGGGGATGATCCCACCATCAGCGTGGCGCGGATCTTCGGGATCCCGTGCTCCCCGCGTATGCGGGGATGATCCCCGAGGAATCTTCCCAAGAACCTTCACCAGCAAGTGCTCCCCGCGTATGCGGGGATGATCCGTGGGGGGCCGGCCAGTCCCGAGACGACATCAAGTGCTCCCCGCGTATGCGGGGATGATCCCAGCCTGTACGCGACGGGCCTGTCCATCCGCGAGTGCTCCCCGCGTATGCGGGGATGATCCCGACACCGGCAGGAAAGGGCGCCACGCTTGGCCGTGCTCCCCGCGTATGCGGGGATGATCCGTCACCAAGTTGAACATCGCTCTATTTCCTTTCGTGCTCCCCGCGTATGCGGGGATGATCCCGTCGTGAGCGGTTGGACGTGCTGGCCGTGGTAGTGCTCCCCGCGTATGCGGGGATGATCCGTGTATTGAAAAGCATCCGAAGGAATTCAGTCATGTGCTCCCCGCGTATGCGGGGATGATCCGCATCCCTCTATCCGGCAGGCTACTGGTTCCCCGTGCTCCCCGCGTATGCGGGGATGATCCCATTCCATAGTTCTGCTTCAAGCTCGAATTTAGGTGCTCCCCGCGTATGCGGGGATGATCCGCCGCCGACCGCATTATCGCAATGGCGGAGAAAGTGCTCCCCGCGTATGCGGGGATGATCCCCGCGGGTGTGTGGGGTTGGGTGGGTGTGGTTTTGGCGGTTTTCCAGGGGAATCTGGTTGTGGCGGGGGTGTCGTGGGTGGGTTGTGCCCTTGTTTTGCCCCTGTCGGGGGTGGCCTTGGGGGTGGTTCCGCACACTGTTGGGGCATGGACGAAACTATTGGGATTCAAGCCACTGAGATGGAATTTTCCGGGTCCGGGACGGTGACGCGGGCTAAGGCCGCCCGGCTGCTGGGGGTCGATCCGCGTACGCTGGCCAAGGCGATCGAGGCGGGTCAGGTGCCGGTCGTCGTGCTCGGGCAGGTTGTGCGGGTGCCGGTGTCCTGGCTTCGCAGCCAGCTTCGGGTATGAGCGGTCATCCTCGGGTATGAGTTGAATGGTCGGGGTATGAGGTATGGGACGGGCAGCGTCCGGGCGTACTCGACGGCTGCCGGGGTCCGGTACTCGGCGCGTTTCTACGACCATGCGGGCGTGCAGCGCGAGAAGCGGGGCTTTACGCGCAAGAGCGAGGCCAACCGGTATCTGCGTGCGCAGTTGACGGCGCGTGACAACGGGACTCTGCCCGTGGCGGGGCGGCTGACCCTGTCCGCGCTGCTGGGCAGGTGGATGGCCGGGCGCCGCGTCACCGCCTCGACGCTCTGGCACGACGAGCAGAGGATCCGGCTGCATATCGCGCCGGCCCTGGGGGCATGTGACGCGGCGCGGATCACCCCGCAGACGCTCGCCGGCTTCTACCGGTCTCTGCACGGGCGTCTGGGGGCCAACAGCATCCGCAAGATCCACGATCTGATCTCGACTGCCTACACGTGGGCGATGTTGGCCCGGCTGGTGTCGGCCAACCCGGCCAAGCATCCCCTGGCGTGTCCTCCCACGCCGCGCGAGATCGCCGAGCAGCGTCGATCGATGACCGTGTGGGACGCGGCTACCGTGGCGGCTTTCCTGGACTGGTGCCCGTCCTACGATCTGCGTGCGCGTGTCTATCCTCGGTTGAGGGCCGCCTGGATGCTCGGGCTGTTGGCGGGGCTGCGGCGTTCGGAGATCTGCGGTCTGGACTGGGGCGACGTCGACTGGGACAGACGCGCGATCACGATCCGTCGCGCGGTGACCGAAGTCTCCGGCAAGGGCCGGGGCAGGCGGCTGGTCACCTCGGCGCCCAAGTCCGGTAAGTCCCGCACCATCGCCGTCTCCCCCGCCCTCCTCGCCGAGCTCGCCCGCCTGCCCGGCCCCCGCCAGGGGCGGGTCTTCCACGACGTCGCCCCTCAGGCGCTGACACAGGCCTGGTCACGGACCTGCCGGCACTTCGCCGCCCAGGCGTGCGCCGCCGTCCTCACGGTCCACGAGCTGCGCCACACCCACGCCTCGCTCCTGTTGCGGGCCGGGGTTCATCCCAAGATCGTCCAGGAGCGTCTGGGGCATGCCACGATCACCATCACCATGGACACTTACTCGCATCTGATGCCCACCGCCCAGGCCGAGGCCGCCGTCTCGCTCGACCGGCTCATCGCCTGCTCGCCCGGCTCGGTCGCCTGGCCCCCGACAGGCGCAGGCTAACCCGACACATCTTCCCTTCACGGTGGTGTGCGAGAAAGCCTCTAGCCGCTTCCTCGGGTGTGCGAACAACCTACCCGCCCGGCGGCATCAGATTCCGGGCGGCGCCGCCTGCCTGGAGAACACCAGCTTGAGCCCACGAGCCTCACAGCATCGGGTTCCGGGCCGTGTGCGAGAATGCGTGGTGTGCGCGCTTGGTCCGCACACCACGCCTCTGCGAGCCGTCTCTGAGCGCGTCAGCGCCGTCGGGGCACGTAAACCTCGCGAGTCCGGTAGTGCCGGTAGGCCCCGTCGGCGTTTCGCAGACCGCGCCTGCCAGCCGCCAGAGCCGCATGGAACACGTCGATCCGGTCCATAGCGGCCCGGACCGTTTCCAGGTCGTGGTTGCGCGAATGCAGCGGATGTCGCTCCCCGACGATCTCGTCGAGATCAGCCTGACCGACCAGACCCTGCCGGGCATGGGCGCCACCGAGACAATAGCCGGCATCGGCCACATCGATGACACGCCCACCGGGCTCAATCAAACACCGATTCTCACTCGTGTAGGTCCAGCCCTGTCCGTCGTCCAGTTCGATGACGGGGTCGAGGTCGTCTTCGTCGGCTTGGCCGGTCAGGCGGTGGTCGTCGTCGAGTCGGATGGTCGTGGTCAGTTCGACGGGCAGGCGACGTTGGACCTGCACGGTGGTGGTCGTCTGGGAGGGCTGAGCGGGATAGGTGTAGGTGACGGTCTCCTCGGATCCGTCGTCATCCAGGTCGATGCGCACGCGCACATCGCCGGCGGTGGCCTCGATGGAGTAGCCTCGCACGTCGGCGTCCGGCAGGCCGATCAGGTCTTCCTGGGTCAAAGACATAGCCGAGGTGATCTGTTCGTGTTCCCGGGACGGTCCCGTCAGGGTGACGCCGGCCGGGCCGGCGGCGGCTTTGGTGTCGAACCTCCCGTCCGGGCGTCTGGGGTGGAGGGCTTCAAACGATCGATCCATGGCGGACTCCTTGTCCTGGCTGGCGGGGCGGTTGCCGTCATAGTGTGCGGACCACCCCGGACAGGACGGGACGTCTAGAAGACGAAGGCGAGTGTGTCGCCGTCGGCGCGGATCGGGGACGCCTACGCGTCCGCAGGGCCGCGGATCGCCGCGTCCGCTGGAAGGGGCGCGGGCCGGCCAGCGATCGACACGCCGCGAGGCTGAGCGGCTCCGACGGCGGCCGCGGCGGTTCCATCCAGGCTGAGATATCGGGGCGCTCGCGGCAGGGGAAGGTCAGATCCGGCCGCGTCGGGCGGCTACGTGCTGGATGAACCGCGAAGGCGAGTCACACTGCGGTGGCCGGTGGCGGCTAGGGGCCGGCAGGCGGTGTGCGAACTCGGCGGAAAGCTCGGCGGCGGTCGAAGCGGTCAGCGTGAGGGATCCTTCCTGAAGGGCCAGGGATACTCGTCTCATCAGGCGTCGTCGGGCGCGTGGTCGGCGATCTGGTCGGATGTGGGCTCGGGGGTGGCCGTGGTGGCCAGGCCGGCCCGTCGCAAGCGCGTCGCGTATTCCTCGGGCGTGTCCACGTAGTAGGACTTGAACACCAGGGAGCCCTCTCCTTCGATCTCGGCCACGCCCACGCCTTTGCCCATGGCGATGTCCTGGCGGATGTTCTCGGGCACCGTCACGGCGTTCGTCGGGTCGGTGAACGCGTGGCCGCGGGCCGCTTCGTCGGCGCGGGCGCCGAGCAGGATCCGGTTGGGGAAAAGCATCTTGACCGACCGGTCGATGCCCGTGTTGCCCTGGGCCTGCTGGGTGCCCAGCAGGAGCCGGACCCCCACGAAGCGCAGCTCGGCGGCGATTTTGCGGATCGTCTGCTTGAACCGCTGGGTGGCCACGTTCTTGCAGGTGGGCACCTCGACGAGCTCGTGGTAGGCCGGGTGGTCGCCCGGGATCCCCTTGGGGACCGGCTCCATGAAGTACAGGCCCTGGAGCTCGTCGATGACCAGGAGGATCGGAGCGGGCCTGACGGAGGAGGGCAGGTCATTCCACTTGGTCACCCCATGCTCGGCCAGCAGCGCCGTGCGCTGATCGCGCACGGCGTAGACGAGCCCGGCGACGGTCATGGTGGCCTCCTTCGAGGCAGCCCCGTACCAGTTCTCGTGCACGTAAGGCCTGCACCAGTCGAAGTCGATCCTCTTGTGCGGGACATCGCCGACGCCGACCTGCCAGCCGCGCTCGAGGGCTCCGGCGATGAGCGCGTTGATCGTCACGGACTTGCCCGAACCGGCCGTGCCTTGGATGAGCGCTCCGGCCGAGTCTGACAGGTCCAGGAAGACGGGCCGGGAGGCGACCGGCCCGCGGGCCAGGGAGATCCCCAGCGGCAGGCGCATCTGCTCGTCCAGACCCACCGGCCCGTCGGGCGGATCCGGATAAGGCACCACCAGCGGGAAAGACGGCGGGCGGCCCGGCCGGATCCTGCCCCGGTTGGTCTTGGCGTCCACCGTCACCCACCAGCCCGCATCCCCGATCGCGGTATGGACCGCCTCGGTCAGACGCCCGTCGTGCTTGGAGGGCACATAGGTGACCGGAACCGTGATGTCGAACCCGCCCTCTCCGGCCGGGCGGATGCCGACCTGCCACGGGTCGACCGCCAAGGCGACCGCGAGCGCGTCGCGTGCTCGGACGGTCGCCGGATCGAGCCGGGTCAGGGTGGCGGTGCCGGCGTCGATGTCCAGGCCGGTCAGGTAGTAGCCGGGGTACATGGCTTGGAAGCTGGCGGCTTTGCGGGGGATTTGGCTGGGGCGGGTGGCCGTGTCGATCTGGACGAGTTTGCGGTCGGGGCCGGCCTGTTCGACGAGGGCGACGGGCGGGCGGTGGATCATGGTGGCCCGGCCGGTGTCGGGTTCGTAGGAGTGGAAGTGCCAGGCCGGGTCGTTTTTCTGGCGGCGGACGTGGTCTTCCAAGCGTGCGGCGTGCAGGGCGGGCACGAAGCCGGTCAGGCCGTCGACGTGCAGGATCCGGTCCATGGGGTGCTTCTCCTTTCGGGGTGCCTCGTCCCCTTTCAGTGTGCGGAGGCATACTGGGGCGGGTGCGCACGGGGCGGGGCGGCGGCACACACCTGTGGCAGCGACACGCAAAGGATCAAGGATTTCGGTATGCCCATTCGACGTTTTGCCTTCACGCGCCAGTCCGGCGGGCTCTATCCCGAGCCGGACCTGGCCGTCTTCCTCGACCACACGAGAGCCTTCCTGGCCCAGTCGGGTCTGTCTCTGACGGACGTGGTCGCCTCTCCCGTGGCCAGTGTCCCCGTCCCCGACTATCAGGCCTCCCCGGGTATCGGGTCGAGTCGCCGTCGGCCCTGGCCGGTGCGTGCGGAGTTCATGTGGCATCCCCTGATGTGGCTGCCCGACCGGCTGCGCTCGCGGGCCAAGGTGGTCATGCCCGGCGGGGGCTCGTCCATCGAGTCGGACGAGCAGTGGGCGATCCGTGTCCTGACGGAGATGCAGGCCTCCGGGCCCTTCCAGGCGGTCGGCCGGCGGTGGGTGGGCCTGGCTGACTATCGGGGGGTTCCCCTGGTGGAGTACCGTCTGGGCGCCGACGGGCGGCGCGTGGTGCCCGAGCTGACCTACGATATGACGGCCGCTCATCGCCTGCGCGGCTACACGCCTGGGGACGCCGGCCTGCTGGCTCCCTACGACCCGGCCGACGGGACGTGGCTGGACGTGCCCTACCTGGTCGGTGTGGATCTGACTAGCCGGCAGGGCGTGGAGCGCATGGACCGCTGGCTGGCCGGGGCGCCCGACGCGGACCTGGACGGGCTGGATTTGGACGTGTGCATGCGCGCCGAGGGGCGGGAGGAGATGTGGGCCTTCGAGGAGCTCTACCGGCTGTTCGACCGGTCCCTGGTCGATCCCGACGCCCAGGCGACGGCCTACGTCGACGACGTGATCGCGGCCGGGTGGTTCCTGGCCGGCCGGTCGGCCTTCGACGCGGTCATGGACATCGGCCAGGTCTTGCAGACCGGTGGTGAGCCGGCGGAGGTCGGCAGGGCCGTGGCCGGCCTGGTGGGGATACTCGCCGACCGGCTGCCGGGCCTGGGGGCGGGCTGGGACCTGGGAGACAGGCTCGCTGCCGTCCTGCGGGCTCTGGACCGGCCGGTGGACGCCGACCGGCTGGATGGGCTCATCCGGGACGTAGCCGACTGCGCCTTCGCCGTCGCTCTGGCCTTCGAACCCGACTACGAGCGTCTGATCACGCGTGACGAGCTGGCCCGCCGGGACTTGGCTATCGAACTGGTCCACCGCCACGGCGTGCCTCTCAAGCGGGTCGAAGAGGAACTGGCCGCATGACACCCCCTTCCCAGGATGGCCACAACGGGGGTCGGCCCGGACAGGCCGGCCCCCTGCCCGCCCGGCACACGCCCGCAGACGGGCGAGTCGGCTACCGGTCGGCGGGCAGGCGCCCCAGGCGGTGCCCGCCGGCCAGGACCGCCCAGCCGATCCCCATCCCGATCGCCAGAGCGGCGAACGAATAGGCGGGCACGGTGACGGCCGCGACCGCCCACACCGCCGCCCAGTAGGACTTCATGCGCCGCGCACCGGGATAGACCGCGAGCACGGCCAGTGTGGGGAAGGCCGCCCAGGCGGCGAAGGCGAGGACGTGCCAGGAAGCGGCCAGACGGATCGTCACCGCCCACCATGCCGCGCAGACACCACCGATGACAAGGACATGGGCAAGGCCCGTGAACTTCGCTTTCATACCCCCTTACGTGTGCCGGCCCCGCCCACCCATGCACACGCCCTCGACACCCTCGCGTCCCCGACGCTGACCGCCAGCGCCACGGGATGCCCGCCGCGCCTGTCGGCGGTGCCCCGCCTGCCTGCTCGTTCGGGTGACAGACCGCCAAGCCTTCGCCTCCCCCGGCGATCCTGCACGGCCGCCTGGACGTCCGCGTCGCCCATGCCGGCCATCAAAGGGGGGATCGTCCGCTCCCCCGGCATCTGCCTCAGCGGCGGCCGACTCGCCGCTGAGGTAGCCCAATGACTGTCGTGCCTGACGAGCTCGCCATCACGTGTCAGAAGGCCCAGGGGGCGTGGCACGGCCAGGGCGGCGTTCCGCGCCTTGGCGCACCCTGACGTCGACAGTTCGATCAGCGTGTCGCGACCGGCCTGTCGACGATCACCGTTCCAATCCCCCCTTTCGTGTTGCCGGTCTCGCCGCACAGCGGCAAGACCGGCGGGGCCTGCCCGGGGGTCGAGATCGCCTTCCGCCGACAGGGGTGGCGCTCGCGGTCGTCGGGCGGGTGGATGTCTCGGTTGTCGCCGGCGCCGTCCTGGGTCCGGCGGGCTACTGTCTCGGGTTCGTCCGCGTCCTGGCAGGGGCGTCTGCGTGTGGAGTCGGTGGATCGACCGTCAGTCGGGGTCGGCTCCCTGGGGCAGGTCGATGTGGTCCCATTTGTCGACTTTCCACTGTCCGTCGAGTTTCTTGACTCGGAAGGCCACGATTCTGACGTTGTATCCGTCCCGGCCTTGGGAGGTGTTGTACAGGTGGCGGCGTTTTTGCATCTCCGGGTTGTTCTCGTCGGCCCAGTAGCATTCCTGCCGGACGGGCATGGCCAGCGTGAACTGGGTGGGGGTGGCCGGTTCCCTGTCGGTGATCCACGAGTCGATCGGCCAGGAGTTGCCCGAGCAGTGCATCTGCTCCTGGTCGAGCTGCTTGGCGGTCTTGTGGAACTCGTAGGAGTCCAGGTACTGCCTGTCGGCGGCGATCATGGCGGGCGTGGAGTATTTGGCTGTCGAGGCCGTCCACCGGCCGTAGGGCTTCTCCCAGCGTTGGCGGGCTTCCCAGTAGTCTTTGACGGCTTTGCCGGCGTTCTTCCACGAGCCCTGCCACTGGTCGAGGGAGACCCCGGCCGGACGGGGGGCCCGTCCGCCGGTGCCGTGCCCGCCCTGGGCCTGGGAGTCCTGTCCGGTCCCGTCCGCGGAGGGGTCCGTGGCGGACGGCCCGGAGGATCGCGACGTCGCGGGGGTGGTCGGGGCGCTCGGGCTGGTGCGGGACGGGCGCGGGGTGGCGTAGCGGGTCGCTGACACGCTCGCCCGGCTCGGCGACGCGCCGGAGTCCGTCGTCTGCTTGCAGGCCGACGTCGAGGCGCCCAAGGCCAGGGCCGCCACGAGGGCGGCGCCGGCGCGCAGTGCTGTTGTCATGGTTGTCTCCGTTCGATGGGTCCGCCGTGGTTCATCGGCACGGCGGGGTCGTCTTCTGCACGATGGGTTTCTGCTTGCCCCACACGTCTACGCCGTTGCGGGCCAGTACGTCGGCGGGGTTGAGGAAGTTCTCGTTGTAGGGCACCAGGGGCCGGGCCGACTGGATGACGCCGAAGTGCAGGTGGGCGCCGGAGGAGCGGCCGGCGTTGCCGATCACGGCGATCTGGTCGCCGGCGTTGACCTGTTGGCCGACTTGGACCTTGACCCCGTCGTCGGACATGTGGTTGTAGATCGTGTACAGGTTGTTGCCGTGGTCGATGAGGATGGCGGCCCCTGAGTAGAACTGGGACTGGCCGTCCTTGAGCACGTAGGCCACGCGTCCGGCGGAGGCCGCGTAGATGGGTTTGCCCAGGGCGTTGCCGCCGAAGTCCACGCCCGTGTGGAATCCTCCGTTGATGGCCAGGGCGCGGCATCCGAACGGGGAGGTGATGGTCACGTCCATGCCGACCGGGCGCCGCCAGGCCCCGGTCCCGGGCTGGGCGGGCCCGGCCGGCGGCGGGTTCTGGGTGCAGGTGACCGTGCCCATGGAGGCGACCAGGTCTCGGGCCGCGTTGGACCACTTTCCGTAGGCGTCGGGCACGCCCGAGCGCTGGACTTTCTGGGCGGCGGCCCCCGGGTCCATGCTCGCTGCGCCGGGCACCCGGCGCAGCCCGCCGGAAGAGGCCACCGAGTCGGGCGCCCCCAGGAAGTTGGCTACCGACTGCTCGACGCTCATCGTCTGCTGGACGGTCCCCCACCCCATGAGGGGCCGCTGCTGGAAGATTCCCATGGAGTCGCAGTCCCCGCCCAGCCCGTCGTGGGGAAGGGCCTGGGATTGGGCGGCCAGTCCGGCCACGTCCGCCGAGGTCAGGCGGGCCCCGTTGGAGGCGCGGCAGTAGGGCTGTAGGCCGCGGCCGTTGTTGGCCAAAACGCGCAGCCGGGACTCGACCAGGCCGACCTCCATCAAGGCGATCTGCTCGTTGTAGGTGGCGCCGCGTCGAGCCCCGGCCTGGTAGACGGCCTTCGCGTTGCGCACCTGCGCCCCGGAGAGGGTGAACTTCTGGCTGCCGTCGTTGCGGGCGATGGTGATCGTCCCGTCGGTGGTGTTCAGCCCGCCCGGGTTGGCGGACGTGATCGTGCACTGCGGCGCCGCCGGCGGGCGGGCCTGGTCGGGCGGAGAAATCTGGCCGAGCTTCCACCGGCGGGCCGTCTCGTAGACTTGGGTGGCCTTGTGCTCGTCCATGCCGGCCACCGGCAGGCTCGCGATCGCCTTGACGTAGGCCCGTTTGACCTCGGCCTCGGCCTCGACATCCTCGTCTTTGGAGGAGACGACCAGCTCGCCGTCGCTGCTGACGACGATGTCGATGCCGAAGGGCGCGTTCTCGGTTTTGGCGTTGATCCGCTTGGCCACCTGCCGGGCGGCCGTCTCGAATCTGTCTGCGCCGACCACGCCCTGCAGGTGGAAGCGTCCCGTCCCGCCGGTGAATGTCGGGACCGCCCCGGACGGCGCCGGGGACGGCGACCCGCCGGCGTGGCCGGTGCCTGTGGGCGTCGGGCTGGCCGGCGGCGTCGGACCTGCGGGTGCCGCCGTCCCGTCGGCGGCGCGGGGGACGCGGATGGCATACGGGAGGCGTTTGAGTGTCTTGTCGTACATGTGCAGCGGGCGCCGCCCGATGGTCAGTGAGGGGTTGGCGGCGTCGAAGATCTCTCCTCCCCCAGCATAGAAGGCCACGTGGGAGATCCGCGACAGGTCGCCGTCGTCGTCCCAGAATACGAGATCGCCTGGCTGCAGGTTGCCGTCGCTGGTCGCATCCACGCGCGTGCCCCCGTAGGAGGCGTATCCCGCGTATTGGGCGGCCGGGGTGGCGCCGATGTCGATGCCCGCCGCCGTCTTAAACGCCATGAAGGTCAAGCCCGAGCAGTCGAAGCAGTCCGGGCCGCGCGACCCGCACCGGTCGCTGGTCGGGTTGGGGCCCGAATGCCGGTAGGGCTTGCCCGCCTGGCCCATCGCCCAGCCCAGCGCCGACCCGGCACCGGGCGCCTGCGATGGCTGACCCGTCGGTTGGCCAGAGGGGGCCGGACTCGCGGTCGGGGTCGGCCCGGACGGGTCCGTCGTGGCGGCGGGCTTGTAGGCCAGGACGGCCAGGATCTGCCAGGGCACCGAGGTGCCCTGCGTCGCCTCGCGCACGACCGTGTAGGTCTCCTGGTCCATCAGGCCCGCCTCCCGCAGCGCCTCGGCCGAGGAGTGGTCGACGGCGTTGGATCCGCCCACGGCCCCGGTCAGCACGCTGGTCGAGGAGGACAGCATCATCAGCGGCAGGGCGGCGGCCGCCAGCAGCAGGGCCGTCCAGGCCACCGGCCGGGCCCAGCGCGGCCGGGCCCGGCGTGGTCTCGGCGGCGTCGCGGTGGTCGTCGGGCCCGTCATGACCAGCGGATCGTCGGGTCGACGCCGGGCGGATAGTAGGAGCGGCGGGACTGCTCGATCCGGTGGACGTACCAAGGGGAGGGGATCCGGTCGGATTTGCGCAGATTGTGGTAGGCGCACAGCGCGGCCCCGTTGGACAGCACGGTCGGCCCGCCCCGCGAGTACGGGTAGACGTGGTCGGCGTGGGCGGCCCGGGCCCGGCAGCGCCACCCCATCCGGCCGACATGCTCGCACCGCCCTCCAGCCCGGGCCATGAGGATGCGCCGATCGGCCGGGGTGAAGGCCCGCCGCCGGTCCCGGCCCGGACGCCGGCGCAGGGCCACGGCCCCGGCCACGACCAGGGCCAGGCCCGCGATCAACGCGGCGTGGCCTCCGGCCGTCGTGGCCACCCACCGCAGGGCCCGAGCCGCCCACCACACGGATCGCTCGATCCACCACATGGCGCGGTCGAAGTCGATGTGCATGCTTCCCTTTCCCGTCTGGTGCCTCGACAGTGTGCGGAGCTAGTCGACGGCTTCGCCGGCCCGGGCCCGGTCGGCCGGGTTGGTCGAGGCCAGGCGCAGATACTCGTCGGGTAGGCGGACCTCGGTGGCCACCACCCGGTCGGCCACGTCGGCGAACAGGGCGACCGACCCGCGCACGACCTCCTGGAACTGGCCGGTCTGCACGTCGCGGCGGATCAGGGCGCGCAGGGAGGCGAAGTTGGGCAGCCGCTGTCCGCTGGTCGTCTCGATGGTCGGCGGGGCGGTGATCCGCTCCCGCCGACCGGCCGTGGGCTCAATGCGCAAGAGCTTGCAGGCGGCCGCGACCTCCTCGTCCTTCCTCATGCCCAGGATGAACCCGGAGGAGAAGGGCACCTTGACCTCGCCGGCGGCGTCCAGGGCGTCGGCGACCTTCTGGGAGCCCATGTAGACGGCGACCCGCTGGGAGCGGGCCAGACGGGCCAGAGAGTCGAGCTCGGCCTCCGAAGCCCGGAAGAATATCCACGCCTCATCCAAGGCCACACAGCCGTCGTCGCCGCGCACGGCGATGGTCGACCCGCGCACGAGCATGCGCACCAGGCTCATGGTCGTGCGCGTGGCCAGGTCGTCGTCGGCCGCGGAGTTGATGTTCAGGGCCATGTCGCCCAGACGCACCATAGTGAACCTGCCGGTAAACGACAGGCGCGGCCCGTCGTCGGCGTCCCCTATCAGCGCCGAGGCGAACGGGACGCTTCGGGCGTACTTCTCCAGGGTGTCGATCATCTCCGGGCCGGCCTCGGCCACGCCGGCCTGCCGGGCCCGGCGCAGGGCCGACAGGATGGACCGGGCGCCCCGGTTGACGCCTTCGCGTAGCGCCACCGTCAGGTCCAGCTCCATGTCACGCGTCCGCGACCCCCACGGGGCGATGTAGGCGAGCATGGCGATGGCCAAGGCCAGGCCGTCGTCGGGGGTGTCGGTCAGGTTTAGCGGGTCGAGGATCCCGCGTGAGCCGATCACGTCCGACAGGCACACCGTCTGCCCGCCGTACCGCTCCACGACGCGGGAGAAGTCGCTGCCCTCCTTCGGGTCGATGTAGACGGTGCGGTGGCCCAGGGCGGCGTGCTGCAGGCACAGCCAGAGCATGAGCAAGGACTTGCCCGACCCCGACTCGCCGAACACCCCGTACAGGGGCGGCAGGTCGGCCTGGGAGCTGGCGGCCGCCACGTTGGCCCACACCGGCTGGCGGTCCATTTCCGTGTAGCCGACCAGGGCCGACCCGGCCGGCCGGTCGCCGACCACCGACAGGGAGCACAGCCCCGAGTAGGCCAGCAGGTCGATGGGCATGTCGTGCAGCATCGGGTTACTCCGACTCGTGGGGGCCAGCCACGTTTCGGCCATGGCCCCCACCTGCCGGTTGCCCAGCACCGCCACCTGCACGCCGGGGAACTGGGTGCGCGCCAGATCCTTGCCGTCGCCCTCGAAGGCCACGACCACCGACGCGTCGATGATTGACGGCGGAGCGGTCGACCCGCCTGCGTAGACCTCCCGCACCCGGGTCAGGGCCCGCAGTTTGTCCACCTGCTCGGGGGTGGCGTCCTTGCCGTACCGGCCGCCGTCCCTGATGTCGCTCTCGTAGCGGTTCTTGTTGCGCTCGATCTCCCGGGCTGTCATGTAGCCCGGCTCCAACAGCCCGTTGACCGACACGCAGACTGCCCCGGCGTTGATCAACGGCGTCAGCCACGAGGCCCGCGGGTCCAGGACGTCCACGTCGGGCACCTCGAACTCGGTCACCGAGGCGAACGTCAGCAGCGAATGCCCCGGGATCGCCGGCCACCGCTCCAGCGGCACGCCCGCCTCGTACAGGTCGTGGGCCTTGCGGGCCGCTTCGGTCGACCGCAGGATGTGCAGCCGCTCGGGCTCGACCATGTAGGGCGTGTCGGGGCTGCGTCCGGCGTTCCACCAGGCCCGCACCAACGACCGGTCCTGCCTGGTCGGCGTCGACAGGCCCCACCGGGCCATGATCGCCCGCACGTGCTCGAAATCCTCGTCGGTGGCAGCCAGCGCCCCGCGGCCCGATTGGAAAGAGGCCGCCATGCGGTCGACCATCGTCGCCATCGAGGAGGAGACCACCGACCGGCGCAGCCTGACCCCCAGCACGACGCAGCGCCGGATGACCACGTCGCGTCCGTCGCAGAACTCGCGGGAGAGCATCTCGCGCAGGGGATGGTCGCCCGGCGGGGTGAACGCGGCGTCTATATTGACTCCCAGCACGTGGAAGGCCCGATAGTTGTGCTTCTGGAAGACCCGACGCTTGGACAGGACGATGCCGGCGCCGGCCGCCAGCTCGCCCAGCGCGCCGATGAACGGCGCGGATACCTCCAGACGCGCCCGGAGGTTCTTCGCGTCGAACGTCGGGCCCAACGGCACCGAGAAATACGCCCAGATGCTGCCGTCCTCCCCGTACATGCGCCCGTCCGGGGCCACCCCGACCAGGGAAGTGGGCATGACCGGCGTCGCCGTCCGGTCGAATGGCCCGAACTCGACCAGACCCGTCGCCTTCCTGCCTCTGCGTGGCATACCGATCTCCTCCCTTAGTTCGCGCCCGCCGGCCCGGCCTTCTCGGAGGCCGCGGGCGCCGCCGGGTCCGCCTCCAGGCCCGTCACCGCGTTCTGATAGGGGGTCAGAGACGGCCCCGACCCCGGCCCGCCCCAGGCGACCACGCGCGGACTGGCCGTGGACGCCCCCGAGATGAGCACGTCGAACTCGACCGACGCGCCCTTGGCCTGCCCGCTCTCGCCCTGGGGCTTGCCCCACACCGGCGTCACGCTCACCCGGGCGATCACCGTCGAGGCCGTCTGACTCTCCCCCACCGGTCGCAGGGCCGAGACCGCCGCGATCTTGGCCGTCACCGACGTCGCGGCCGGCATGGGCACATACGCGTGGCCCTTGTCCCGGTCCCCGACCACCTGACGCAGACGGCCCGCGTCATGGGAGAAGTACGCCTCCGCCCACGACGTGACCGCCAGCGACACATCCCGGCTCTCCAGACCCCTAACATCGATCGCCCCCTGCCAGGCGGCCTTAGCCTCCTGGCCCGACACCGGCGGATAGGGCACCAGCGAGGGACGCGAGGCCACCACCGGGCCCGCCGACGTGACCGCCACGGCCACCTGGGCGCGGAAGACCTGCCCGGAGGAGGCCGCCACCGTCAACGAGTGCACGTCCACCGGCCACTCGTCCTTCCTGCCACCCCGGGCCTTCGCGTCCCGGCCGGCCCCGCCCAAATCCCGCACGCGCGACACCCCGTCCCACGAGACCAGATGCGCTCCCGGCAACGGCGCCGGATCCTCGGACAACCAGGCCCGCACCCTCTCACTGGCCAACGCCCGCCCCTGCACACGAACCGCCGACAGGCCCTGCCGGACCGCCGCCGGCCGGGCCGGGCGATCCAACACCGACAGCAACGCGCCGGTCACGACCACCAACAGGACCGGCATCCCGTAGACCATGGCCTTGAGGAACCGACGCTGGAACGTCGCGTTGCGGAAGACCCGCCCAGTACGGGCAATGTCCTGCCGCGGCCCGTTCTCCAGGTCCGCATCCCACGGATTGTCCACCATCCGCTCACTGCGAGAAAACACCGCACCCACCTCCTCAGCCCTGGATCAGGGCGATCGCCTCGACCACCGTCCGCCGATGCTCCGGGGACATACCCGACACGAGATCGACGATCTGCCGAGCCGCACCCACCTCCTGGACCGGCAGACCGCCCTCCACCAGATCCAGGCCCCGCAGGACGCTCCACACCTCCCGCCGCTGCTGACGACTCGCCCCGAACAACGCGAACAAGACCTCCTCGCGGCCCTGCCCCATCAAATCCTGGACATGCAGCAGACCGGCCGGCCGACCCTGGACAGACAGGACCGCCACCGACAAGGCGAACGCCTCGGTCTTTTTCACCCCGATCTGGCTGGCCACCAAGCGACGCACCGGCTCGGACGCCTCGACCACCGCCAGCGTCTTGGCCACGACCTTCCTGAGCGCATGCCTGGAAGCGGGTTTGCGCTCGCGGTTCGCGCTGCCGGTGGTCTCGGTCTGCTCGGCGCCGCCGTCGTGGCCGGCGGTGTTCTCCTCAGGCGCCTCGACCGAGTCGTCAAGGTCGTCGTCGGGCCGGTCACGACCCTGCTCGTTTTGCGGGTACCGGTCATCGTCCGGGTACCGGCCGTAAGGGGTCATGTCGATGCTCATGGTCTCTCCTTCATACGGTTGAGGCTGGTCTGGCCCGACAGTGTGCGGAGCCGCCGGCCGGGCGACCCCGCCCCTGGAGATGTGTGGCGACATTCACACGCCCCCGGGTCCCGGGCGGGGAGTCGACGCGGATCCTCGCCCGGGGCCCGGGGGCGTGCCGTTAGAACCGAGGCGTAAGCGGCGACACATTGCTCGCCTCGGAAACCCGCCACGGTCCCGCCCGCCGCACCCGGATGGGAACACGGCGGGCCTCGGCCGTCCACGCTCTTCTACGTGTGCCGCCCCGTCCGGCCGTGCACGCCCCAGCCTCGACGTGCCCCGCCGGGCGGCTCCGCACACTGTCGGGGCATGAGCACTTCCACCCCCGCCTCCAATTCCGTCGGGATCCTGGGCGATCCAGCCCTGGCCGACCAGCTCGCCCGATCCGGCCTGACCGTCGTGTCCGACCCCGACGTCGCCCAGGCCGCCCGGCTCGTGACCCAGGCCCCTCCACAGGTCACCCTCGTCATCGACGGGCCGGGCCTGCCCGAGGGCATGGGGCCGTGGCTGCACGTGAACGCCGCCGTGACTCGCACGATCGTCGTCGACCACCCCGACGGGCGCTTGGCCGACGTGCGCGAGGCCCCCGACGGCGCGCGCATCGCCCACATCGCCCGGGACCGCGACACCTCCCTGGCCGAGGTCCTGGCCCAGGCGGGCCTGCAGGCCGAGGAGGCGATCAAAGCCGTGCGAGTCGTCCTGCCCCGGCTCTCCCCGAGCCCGTCCGCGCCGCCGGCTCCGGCATCCGCGCCGGTACACGAGTCGCTTCCGTCCGCCCCGGCCCCCGCAGCGGCGGCGTCGGACTCGCCCGTCTACCTCCCCCCGGCCTCCACACCCCTGCCCACCGCCGGACCGGCGCCGTCGGGGCGGCGCCACGAGACAGCCGTCGGCGACATGATGGCCGCCGCGACCGCCGCCACGAGACGCCCGAAAGCCAAACTCCTGTTCGTCCTGTCCGGCAAGGGAGGCGTCCTGAAGACCACGATGGCCATCACCCTGGCCCAGCGCGCCGCCCGGGCCGGAGCCCACGTCCTGCTCGTCGACGCCAACCGCGGACAGGGCGACACCCGCGCCTGCCTGCGCATGGACACCGCCGCCGGCCTGCCCTCCATCTACGACTACGCCGAGGGGACCCTGCTGTCCGAGTGCATCCTGACCCCCCAGGCCGTCAACGCCGCCCGCGGCGGCGACCGCGACCCCGTCGCCTTCTACTTCCTGCCCGCCCCGCCGGCGGGCATGACCGCCCCCTACATCGTCACCGCCGACGTCTACCGGCGGGCCATCATCGCCGGCCGGGCCGGACGTAACATCGACCTGGTCATCGTCGACACCCAGGTCTCCAATGACACCGACGAGTCCGGACTGTTCGACCAGGTCTACCTACCCATGCTCCACGACGACGCCTGGGCCGTCGCCCTGACCGACACCTCCACCCAGTCAGTGGTCAACCTCGGATACCGCATGGACTCTTTCACCCTCGACCCGGCCCGCACCTTCATCGTCACCACCCTCCCGACCGACGAGGAAACCGCCCTGACCGACCGCATCCGCGACTACACCCGCACCTGGGGGTCCTTCGCCGGAGCCGTCCCCCACGACCCGACCGCCCGGGCACGCCAACGCGACGGCAACCTCCTCGACGAGCACCCCGCCTTCCGGCAAGCCACCGGCACCATCCTCACCCGCCTGCTGGGCCGCGACTTCGACGCCTCCCCGCCCGCCGCCGGCCGCGCCGGCTGGCGGCGCCTGCTGTCCAGGAGACGGCCCTGACCGGGCCCGGCCGGGCCCTCGACCCCCGGGCCGGCCACGAGGCGCACCGGCGAGCCAACACCCGGCGCGGCCGCGCCCTAGCCGCCGTCTCCAACGGCCTGCTCACCGACTGGGACCTGATCGGCCTGTACGCCAGGACCGGCGACCGGCACCTGGGCCGCATCACCCTGGCCGCCCTCCTAGCCCACACCGGCCGCACCCACGTCGCGATCGCGACCGCCCTGGCCGAGCTGACCCGCCTGACCGGAGGCAAGACCACCTCCGGCCCGCTGAACCTGGCCTGGCTCGCCGACAAGAAGACCGGCCGGGCCCGCCTCGCCGCTTACGCCGCCGCTCTCACCCCGCCCACGCCCACCCCCTGGGACGGCTACCCCTACACGCCCCCGCCCGCCGACCTCGACGCCACAGCCGCCGCCTGGACCGCCTAACCCACACCCACTGCCTTTCACAGGCGCTAGCCCCACCGCCCTCCCCCATGCACGGCGACCAGGACCGCCACCGACAACGCGCCCACAGCCTCCACACGGTCGAAAACGACCAGACCGACAGCCGCCGGCCGGCGCCGGCACACCCCGCCTCCCGTGTTAGTCGGACACCCCACAGCCACCGGCAGCACCGCCACCCCATCCCAACCCACACTCCCACCCCGCAGACAAATCCGTCGCCTCCACCACGGTCCCGCCCCGCTCATCGGCCCCCTGCGACAGACCCACACGGATCATCCCAGACTCCTCACCGCCACGACGCCCGGACTGACTCACCCCTCCCGCTGCGACCAATCCCGGCCGACACCGACACCTCAACCACGCCCCACCCGACACACCCCGCCGGGCCCGCCACAGACCCGGCTCAACCCGCCCCCGACAAGCCGGACACCCGCCACGGGGGCGGTGTCCTGCCCACGTCTGTGGGCAGGACACCGCGGTCCCGCCGGCGCAGCGGAGGGACCGCACAAACCGACGTTTGCCCCACCAACCCGGCGCGATCCGCCGCGTCGCCCGTCGACCAGTCACCCGCCACGCGCGCCGGCCGAAGTTTTGCGAAACCCTGCAGGAAAACCAGCCGGCAAGCGTGCGGGTCCTGACTGGAAGACACAAAGCGACCAAGGATCGCACGGCCGGGTTTTGCACAGGGCAATGAAACGAGGTTTGTAGCAAAGAAGGGTTCAGGCGTGTATTTTCGGGGATTTCCGGGTGTGTGCGCCGGGCCGGAAACGAGGGGCACACACCGGGAAATTTCCGCCCGGGCCGTCCCGCGGAGACGCGGAACGGCCCGCACACTGTCAGGGCATGGACAGTGTTTTTCGTTTCGTGCGCTCTCGCGCGGTGGCGGGCACGGCGCAGGCCTTCCAGCAGTCGACGGCGGCGGCGATGGCCACGCTGACAGGCGTCGGGCCGGTGCGTCTAGTGGCGGCCCGGGGCGGGTCGGGCCTGTTCCAGGGGGTGGTCGTCCCCGACGGGCACGAGGCCCAAACGGGGGTGGTGCAACTGGCGCAGGCGGTTGGCGCGCGGGCGGTGCCCGCCCCCGCCGCGCAGACGCATCCGTGGCGGTCGGACGGCCAGTACGTGGCGGTGGTGCGGGCGCGTCGGCGTCAGTCGCTGGCCTTCGCCCAGTCGCAGAACGGGCTGGACCCGGTGGCGGTAATGGACACCGTCTCCACGGTGCTGGCGCCGGGCTCGTGGGTGGAGGTGGCGGTGGCCCGGCCGGCCCGGTTCGAGCTGGCCCGGTGGCGGCGGTGGCTGGGGGTGGTGCGCGCCGGGCTGGTGACACATCCGTCGACATCGACGTCCACGCCCGTGGTGGTCTCGCTGTACGCGGGGGCCGACACGCGCTCCCGGGCCGAGGCGGTGCTGCGGGCCGTGACGGCCACGATCCCGGGCTTCGACGTGGAGTGCCGGCTGAGTCGGGTCTGCACACGCACAGCGGGGGCCAGATGGGGCGCGGCCGCAGCCGGCCTGGCCGGGACAGCCGCGGCGGGGGTCTCGGGCCTGCCGAACGCGGCCGTCGGCTGGGCGTGGGCCGCGGCGGGAGCGTGCGCGCTGCTCGGCGTGCTGCGCTCGACCGGCCTGACCGGGTCGCGGTGGCGGGGCTGGCGGTCGCGTCTGCCCGGCCCCGTCCAATCCAGCCGGGTGCGGGTGGACGTGCGCCGCCTGGCGGTCGGCCTGGCCCGGCGAGCCGACGGCGGCCAGGCCGAGCTGGTGCCGGCCTGGCCGTTGGACGAGTACGCGTTCATGCTGGCCCCGGGCCAGTTCGCGGGCCTGGTGGCCCCGCAGTCGTCGGGCATGTCCGGCCGGGAGGTGCCCGGCGAGCTGCGCGAACGCGTCGGGCCTTTGCTGGGCCGGGACGGAGACGGGTTCGTCTACATCCCCGACGCGGACATGTCGCGGGGCCTGGCGGTAGTCGGGGCCCCGGGTATGGGCAAATCGGCGCTGCTGCAGTCGGTGGCCGGCTACCAATTCCTCGAGCAGGCCGCCCCCTCGGGGGCAGCCGCGGCTCCGGGCCGGGCCAACGCCCTGGTCGTCTTCGAGCCGAAGAAGAAAGGGGCACAGGCCTACCGACGGGTCTGGCAGGAAGTCGCCGCCCGCGTCGGGCCGCCCAACCCCCTGTATGTGGTGGACCTGGCCGACCCGGCCTGCCGGGCGCGAGTAGGCCTGGTCCGATCCGACCAGTCGCCTCGGGCCCGGGCCGAGTCGGTCACCGACGCCCTGGAACGGGCCTTCGAGTCGGGCGCCGTAGGGGCAGCCTCGAAGGAGGCGCTGGTGACCGCGCTGTGGGCGGGCCACTACGTCGACCAGGACGTGCTCGCCGCGGCCCGAGCCCGGGTGCCCTGCCCGGCGTTCACCGGCCGGGCCTCGTTCGTCCGCTACGGGCACGTCCTGCTGGCCGGTCAGGGCGACGAAGCGGGCGTGGCGCTGGCCGCGGCGCTACGCGACAAGCTCGTCGCTCCGGGCGCCGACGAGCAGTCCCGGGAGGTGGCCTACCGGCTGGAGACCCTCTACGGCAAGCACACGCCGGGCCAGCGCGACCAACAGGTCAAAGCCCCGCGCAACAAACTCGCCCAGCTAGCCTGTTTCGACCACCTCTTCGACCCCGACCAGGACACGATGTCCTTCGAGCAGATCCTGGAGCGGCACGCCAACGTCGTGCTCGTGACCGGGCCGGCCAACGGGCACGCCATGAGCGACGGGCAGGCTGAGCTGCTGTCGGCCCTGCTAGCGGGCCGACTGAAGAACGCCATCGAGCGGATATGCGACGGCTGGCAGGAGCAAGCCCGCCACTGTACGCCCATCGTCGACGAGCTGTCGATCCTGGCGCGGGCCGCTCCCGAGGCACTGCGCTGGTTCCGCGACCAGGGCCGGTCCTACGGGGTCCGGCCGATCTACGCCACCCAGTATCCCGGCCAGGTCCCGGCCGAGCTGCGCACCTCGCTGTTGACCTTCCCGGTACTCGTCTCGTTCAAAGCCGACGAGGCGGGCATCGCCTCCGAGATCGCCGCCCAGCTGGGGGTGGACGGGTCAGTCTGGCAGGCCGCGGACGTGGCCACCCTCCAGCCGCACCACGCCGCGGTCCGCTCCTCGGTGGGCTTCGCCTCGCGCCCGGCCTTCACCGTCCAGACCCTGTGGTGGCGCGACGACCCCGCCCGGTGGGCGGCGGCCCAACGGCGGGGGCGCCGACGGTGACCGGCATGGGCAAAGACCCCGTCGATTCGCGCAATCCCGTCCTAGACGGGATCGACCTGCCGCTGCGCGAGGGCGTGCCCGCCTGGGCGCACCCGGCCCGGCGCGTCGACCCGTTCTACTCGGGCTGGTGGACGGGCAGCGACGCCTTCTACTGGTCCTCAGGCGAGCAGACCCGCCGTGCCCTGGCCGGGGCCCGTTCCGGCCGCGACCTGCTTCCGGCCGGGACGGCGTGGGACAGGCTGCTGGACAGCGACCGTGTCGAGGTCACCGGGGCGCTGGCCGGCGTGGTCCTGTCCTACCGGACCGTCACCGTCGAGCAACTGGCCGGCCTGTCGGGATATGCGTGCACCACCAGGCTCATGGACGTGGTGTGGACGATGCACGCCGCCGGCATCGTCGACCTGGGCCGGCGCGCCCGCCTGACCGGCCGAGCCGAAGGATGGCGGACCCTGGGGGTCCGGCCATCTAAAGGACGGGCCTGGCACCGGCGCCTGCTGACCGGGCTGCCCCTGTCGGTGCGGTGGGCCATGACCGCCGGCAGGAACCTGCGCACCGGCGGCCAGTACGCCAGGCACAACCTGCTGACCAGCGAGCTGCTGCTGCGCCTGGCCTCCTACCACGACGTCGTGGTAGGAGGCGAGTCTCTCGCCCTGGTCAAAGACCTCGTCGGCGACCACCACGCCAACGTCAACCGGTCAGCCGACGGGATCCTGGTGCGCCGCGACGGGGCCCGGGTGGCCGTCGAGACGACGGCCTCAGCGGCCCACAACCTGCTGGGCAAGGTCGCCCGGTGGGTCGAGGCCCTGCACACCGGCCCGGCCGGGCTGGCAGTGGTCTTCCTCGACGCGGCCCCGGTAGGGGCCAACCCGCGCTCGCTGGCCTACATGAAGCGCATGATCGCCCGCGCCCTCGACCAGGGCTACTCCTCGCCGTGGTTCGCCCAGGCCACCGCCCGGGTCTTCGCCGCCTCCTGGCCGGTGTGGTTCGCCCCCGACGGGCCGACCAGCCGGTTCGCCCGCCTGACGGTCGAACGCTACGAGACGTCCACCGGCCGGTGGCAGCCGGTCGACCTGATCGGCGAGGCGGCCGTCCTGGACGGGTCCGGATGCGGGCCGTGGCTGGGGCGGGGCCTGTCCTCCTCCTACGCCACGCCCCCGTGGTCGCGGCGCGACCCCTACCCGCTGTGGGCGCTGGGCCCGATCGGCCTGCACGCCCCGATCCCCGCCGCAACGCGCGGGGCCATCCGGGCCGGCCTGCCCGACAAGCTGATGCCCGCCCGGGCCACGGCCGCGGTGACCTGGGCCCGCCGGAACCGACCGGGCCGATAGATGGCCCTTCCGCACACTGTCCCGGCAAGACACACCCCCTTCTGCGAAAGGACCGCGATGACCCTCCTGATCCCCGCCCTGGGCCTCTGCGCCGCCTGGGCCGGCCTGACCCTCCTAGACGACTCCCCCGGCCCGGCCGGCGCCCTGCTGTTCATCGCCGCCGTGGCCGCCCTGTCCACCGCCCGTCTCCTGACCAGTCACGAGACCACGCCGCCGCGACCGGGCCGGGTCTCCGGCGCGATGCGCGGCCTGCTGCGCGCCGCACGCCGTCCCGGCCCCGAGGCGCCGACGTGCCCCGACATCCCGGCCGGGTCCGTCGTCGACGCCCAGGCGTGGGGCACGCCCACTGACGCCCCCGACCCGGACGATTCATCCTGGGGGCGCATCGACACCCCGCCCAGCCCGGCCCGGCCCGGCAGCGACGGCAACCCTTGGGCCCAGCCGACCCAGCCGACCCAGCCGACCCAGCCGGCCCCGCCCGCGCCGCCGACGGGCGGGCCGTGGGACCAGCCCTCCCACCCGGTATGGGGATGACGGGCCATGCCACGCCGACCCGACGAACGCAACGTCGCCGCGATCATCCGCGCCTTCACCGAGGGCGGCAGATACGCCTGGCTCCCCCTGGTGATCGCCGCCCTGGCCATGCTCGCAGCGGTGATCGGGCCATGGTAAGCGGCCGCGTCCTGGGAACCGCCGGCGGCAGCGTGGAGGCCGCCGCCTGGGCCGCCGCCCCGGGGGCGGCCGCGGCCGGAGCAGCCGGGGAGCGGCGCACCGGCCAGCTCCTGGAGACGGTCGCCTCCCGCGGCCCCGACGTCCTGCACGACCTGCGCGTCCCGCTAGTGGACTACCCGGTCAACATCGACCACGCCGTCGTCTCGGGCCGGCGAGTCTTCCTCATCGACTCCAAACTCTGGCGGCCCGGCCTGTACTGGGCCCTGGGCGGGACGACCCGCCGCGGCCTACGCCCGACCGGACGCCTGGCCTCCCGCAACATGCACATGGCCCGCGACAAGATCACGGCCTACCTGCAGCACTGCGGACTGCCGGCCCGTGTGCAGACCCCGATCGTGGCCGTCTGGTCTTCCCGACCCGACCGGCCGGTCCGCCTGGCCGTGGCCGGCATCGGGCTGCGCGTGCGCCGGGCCGGCGCCCTGAAGCGCATCCTGCCCCGACGGCCCGCCGACCCAGCCATCACCCAGGCGCTGGCGCGCCTGCTCTACCCCTAGGAGACGCCGTGGCCCGCCGCCAACGCCCCGCCACCGTCCGTCCCGGCCCGCTGATCGGCCTGGCCGCCCTGGCGGCCACGGCCGCCTGCCTGCACGCCCACCTGCCCTTCGCCGCGCCCCTGTGGGCCGGGGCCCTCGCCACCGCCCTGTGCACCCGCCCGGCGGCGCTGACCGGCCCGAAAGGCCCCGACGGGCTACCCGGACCGGCCACGCCCACGCAGGCCGCCCGCGCCCGCCTGGCATCCTGGGCTCGAGCGGCCGGGCCGCGGATAGGCCTGCCCAACCGGGCCTGGATCGACGCCGGCCGGCTGTCCTGGTGGGCCGCCGCCGGGGCCGCCACCGCCACGGCCGCCGTCCGATCCGACGGCGTCCTGACCATCGAGCCCGACCAGATCCGCATCAGCCTGGCGTCATGGTGGTGGACCGGGCCAGTGTGCATGCTGGCCCTGCTCACCGGCATCGCCTGGACGGCCCACACCGGCCCGCGGGCCGCCCAGGGCCGGCCCGCCCTGACCATCACAGACCTGACCGGGCCGGCCCTGGCCGCCGGGTCCTGCTCCGCCTCGACGAGGATCCAGTCCCGGTAGCCGTGATC